>Ga0209345_10000124_pt1 | contig 109500 bp, 141 predicted proteins | sample Cruoilmetagenom7_FD_187294 | JGI IMG/M metagenome (GOLD analysis project Ga0209345, IMG submission 187294) | Oil polluted marine microbial communities from Coal Oil Point, Santa Barbara, California, USA - Sample 7 (SPAdes) (version 2) | ecosystem: Environmental > Aquatic > Marine > Oil seeps ... | reverse complement strand
GGCCTTCGGTGTTGGCCCATGCGTCATGGCTGAGGCTGTCGCAATCATTGAGGAAAGTCTCGCCGCAGGATAAGTGCGCTTAACAGAGGGGCTCATGCGCCCCGAGAATAAATTTGCAACAGAGCCCCCTTGATTGCCCTCTGGGTGGCCAGCCTCCTGGCCTTGAAACTCCATGCGCTGCCGGCGATCCTCATTGCGATGATCGCTGGGGTCTTCTTGGTACGGCTCTTCATCATTCAGCATGACTGCGGCCATGGCGCTTTCCTCGCCAACCGCAAAGCGCAAGACTGGCTGGGCCGATTTGCCAGGGTGCTGACCTGTACGCCCTATGCCGACTGGAAATATACCCATTCTGTGCATCACGCCCATGCAGGGCATCTGGATAAGCGCGGGATGGGCGATGTCCATACGATGACCCTGGAAGAATACCGCGGGGCAGGGCGCTTGGAGCGGCTCAAGTACCGGATCTACCGCCATCCATTGTTTCTATTTGGGGTGGCACCACTGGTGCTCTTTGTTTTGCAGTACAGGGTTCCGTATAGCCTTAATGCACATAAGAAATTCTGGATCTCCACCATGGGGACCAACCTGGGGATCGCGGCTTTACTGGGGGCATTCTATCTCCTGGCAGGCTGGGAGGGGATTGCTTTGGTTTGGCTTCCTTCGATCGCTGTCGGCTCAACAATCGGCGTCTGGCTCTTCTATGTTCAGCACCAGTTCGAGGAGACCTCCTGGGACCATGAGGCAGATTGGGACATGCATGAAGCCGCACTGCATGGCTCATCCCACTATGTCATGCCCGCAGCTTTGCGCTGGCTCTCGGGCAACATCGGCATCCACCACGTCCACCATCTCTTCTCAAGGATTCCCTTCTACCGCTTACCGGAAGTCTTGCGAGATCACCCTGAATTGGATGATCCAACAATCAGGCTGACGATCCGTGAGAGCTTCAGCTGCGCAGCCCATCATATCTGGGATCCAGATCAGAGGCGCTTACTGACGTTCCGCCAAGCGCGGGCAGCCTAAACAAAATTTGCGAGAAACGTAGTAATGCGAAAAACGGGGCATATTGTCCCGTCAGATTGTTCCAGCACCGGAAACAATCGCCCTTCAGAATGAGAGGAATATACAATGATGAAGAGCATTTTCGCAGCTACCTTAATGGCCCTGACCCTCATGGCACCCGCCGCCCATGCGCAGGCCCAAGGCCAAACCATGACCGTCTACTTGACCGGTTATAGCTACTGGGACAACACGCCTCCCGGCTCTGCCGCGATCGCCAAGCCGGTCATCCACCGTCAGGCTGGTGGTGTGGGCACCTATAACGATCCGATCACCCTGGCGGTGGGCCACAGCTATGCAGGCGGACGCCATACGATGGTATTCCCGGCCGGGACGCTTTTCTACCTGCCCAAGATCAAACGCTACGCCATCGTGGAAGATCTTTGCGGTGACGGCTCCGCGCCGCAGAACGGCCCGTGCTATACTGGCAAGAACGGCCGCCCCTGGATCGATATCTACGTCGGCGGCAAGAGCGTGAGCCCTCAGTTCGCGGACCGCTGCATGTACGCGCTGACCGGGATGCAACAGGCGATCATGAACCCGAAACCCGGGTATCAGGTGATCAGTGGCGCATTGGCCGATACCGGCTGCAGGTTCTAACCCGACATCTGATTTGCGAAAAAAATTCTATCGAACCTCAAAGGGGCGCAGTCATTGCGCCCCTTTAACATGTCATAGAGACACAAACTGTGATTTGGGGATCGGGTCTCGAGCCTCTATTTTCGCAGGATAAGATCAAGCGGCACAAAGAAGAACCGCAGGCAGAACCCAGGCAAGCAAGGATTAGATCAGTGCAACATACACTCCTATCGGATGTCCATTTCAAGGGCGTCGGCTTGCACGGCGGTCAGCCTGTTTCGATGACGGTGAAACCGGCCGAGGCCGGGTCGGGCATCATCTTCAAACGCATCGATATGCGGCGTGCCGATGGCCTGATCCTAGCACGTTGGGATCATGTGACCCCGTCGCGCCTCTGCACCATCATCGCCAATAAGGCGGGGGGAAGCGTCTCCACCGTCGAGCATATCATGGCGGCTCTCGCGGGTTGTGGCGTCCATAACGCTCTGATCGAGATCGATGGGCCCGAGGTGCCGATCATGGACGGCTCATCGGCGGAATTCGTTGCAGGCATTCTGGAGGCCGGGATCGAGATCCAATCGAGCCCCCTGCGCCTCATCCGTGTACTGAAAGCCGTCGAGTACCGAGAAGGCGCAGCCCTTGCACGGCTCGCACCCGCCGATCAGCTTGAGATCGACTTCCGTATCGATTTTGAGGATCAGGCGATCGGCCGTCAGCATAAGGTGCTCACCTTGGCGAACGGGGCATTCATCCGTGAGCTGAGCGACAGCCGGACCTTCTGCCGCAAGGCAGATGTCGATGCCATGCGAGCAGGCGGCTTGGCTTTGGGCGGCACTATGGAGAACGCTGTTGTCTTTGAAGGCGCTCAGGTGCTCTCCCCGGGCGGATTGCGCCACAATGACGAGCCTGTGCGGCACAAAATGCTTGATGCTGTTGGTGACCTGGCGCTGGCCGGGAAGCCCCTGCTGGGGCGCTACGAGGGCGTACGAGCAGGGCATGCGATGACCAACAAACTCCTCCGCGCGCTATTTGCGGATGACAGCGCCTGGGTTGAGGAAAGCTGTTCCAGCGCGGCCGTGGCCGGCATGCCTGGTGCTAGCCTGATCATGTCAGCCCAGGCTGCCTGAGGCTGGCGATATAGAAAGCGTAGGGCGTTCCAAATGCGCTGATCCTCCTAATCTCGACTGGATACTCTGAATCACGGCATTCGCGTCGACTTGTCGGTGATCTTACCTTTGCGCTTTTGCAACGATCCCAGCAAAATCAACCATGACGATCATTGCAATCACCCACTGCTCGCGTCAGTTTGCCTGTATATCAGATTTGTTTTCAGGAATTCATTATGAAGAGTTTGTTATCCCGTTTGCCGATGGTGGCGCTTGTCGTGTTGGGGTTGGGCGCCGGCAGTGCGCAGGCCTCCGACTATATGAACACTGTTGTTACCGACGGGCAGCGTGATTTCGCAGAAGGTGTTCTCCAAGGCTACCACCTGCAGGTTGGGGGTGTGACCCTGTGCAAGAACCCCTATGCGATCGGGAAATACATTTCCTGCATGCCTGCCTTAAAGATCGGGGGCCAGGTTTACCGTGCGCCAGCAGCGAAGGTCTGGGTCAAATCCAATGGCCAGCTCGGCGCGATGGATGTGATTGATGCAAACGGCCGGCTGCGTTGCACCGGCCCCGTGGCCCAGAACCAGTTCCGCGGTCCGGACAGCTATCTATTCTGCCCCTAAGCCTGCGGGCTCGGCACCAAATGAAACGACATCCATTTCGGATCCCTTCCTGCTTTGGGTATCGGTAATGGTGAATAAGGATGATCTATGAATAGCGAAACACCGCCTCCCTCAACATACGAGGATGAACATCTGGCGCTCTGCGAGCAGCTGAAGTCCCGCAAGATCTCAAGCACCGAGGTGGTGGCGGCGCTGCGCACATCGGTAGAAGGTCTTGATTGGCCTGCGCAAAGTGCTGAGGCGCAGAAGCTCTCCAAAAAAGAGCATCTCATTTTCAAAGAGAAGGCGACGGCCGCCATCGATCGTAGATTGCCTCCCTCTGATAAGGGCACGCCTGCCAGCCAGCTCAAGTACAACAAAGGGTTGCTCAGCTTCGTGTCCGTAGTGACCCCCAATATTCGCCTGCGGGCCCGGGCGGGCTCGGGCAAGTCCACGGCCTTGATCATCAAATGCGATTTCTTGATCAATGATCTGGGAGTGCCACCAGAAGCGATCCAGTTGCTGACCTTCAATCGCGCGGCCGCCGAGAAGCTTTCGAAGGACATGTGTGATGCCTTGGGCAATGAGACTGGCAAGAAGATCGGGATCAACACATTCCACAGCCTCGCTTTCCATGTGCTTAAGAGCAGTCCAGATACAAGCCGATTGACGCTCCACTTCGGTGAAGATGACCGCAGCGAAAGAGATCAAATCTCCGATCTTGCAAAAACGACGCGAGAAGTGACCCTGCCCAGAGATTTGGCCGCTTATCGAGAAAGATATGCTCAGTCGGAGCATGACTATCTCGTCCGTAAAGACAATTTCGATGACTTTGTTCGGCACCATGCCACCAAGGCGGCCATTCTCTACCGCGCGCGCCGCGGCGCACCCCAGACTATTCCGTCTAATGCGATCACCCGTCACATTGAGCGCATCGCTGAAGCCTATGACGATCGCCTGAACAAGACTTTTTCGGCCGACGGTGAAATGGGGCTTCGTAAGGCTGCGGCTCTCATCAAGAGCGGCGCAGAGCTGCCAGGGTTCAAGCGTATCACTGGGAAGCTGCAATTTTTGTTTGTCGATGAATTCCAAGATTTCTCCCCGGCCTTTTCGGATCTGACCCAGGCTTTAATGAAGCGCAATCCCAACTGTGTTCTGAATGGCGTGGGGGACGACTGGCAGTCGATTAACGCCTTCATGGGAGCTGAGCCTTCACTCTTCAAAACCCTGAAGTCGAGCTACCCGGCAAGCCTCAATTTGGCTCTGCAGTCCAACTGGCGGTGCGGCAAGCGCATCGTCGAGCTCGGCAATCGCGTGATGAAGGCGGATGAAAAGGTCGCTGCGGTTCCAGCTGTAAGCCATGATGGTCGGGTACGCGTGCTGGTCGGTGGGATTGAGGAGACGCAGTGGACGTCCGATTGGCATCCACAATCAAAGGACTATCTCGCCCGTCAGATCGACCGGATGGCGCAGGCCGCCTGGGCGGATGACGCGCGCGCCAAGCGCGATCCCGGATCAATTGTGGTACTGGCGTTCTCAAATAAAGTCTTTGGTGAAGAATTGAGCTTCTATGCGGGTCTGATTGACCGGTCTGATGGCGGTGTTGTTGAGTATAGCACGGTCCATTCATCCAAGGGCATTGAGTGGGACCATGTCATTCTGATCGACGCGATCGCATCCAATTATCCAGCAAGACATGCTGCAGTACCCATCCAGCAAGACGTGTTTACAAGCGCGGCACGCAAAGCCGAGGCGCAGCGCCTGCTCTATGTGGCGGTTACCCGGGCCAAATATTCCGTAGGCATCATGGCCCCAACGGAGCTGCATCCCAAGCTTAATGCCGCGCTGGAAATAGGGCGGCGCTAACCGGCTTCCGAAGCGTTCAATAGAAAAGGCGCCCTCGGGCGCCTTAATCTTTCTTTTGAGGTGTGCCCGATTACTTCAGGATGTACTGCCAGGTACACATGGACGGGTCTTCCATGGGGGTCTTTTCCCAGCTGTCGCTTTCGGGATCGTAAGGCTTCTCGGGTGGATTAGGATCGCTACACTCGAATGGCGCCCAAGGATCTACCCAACCATCTGGGGGGCCACACATCGGGTGGAAGGGATCAAAATCACAGTCCGGATTGCAGAATGCCTGATCTGGGTTAAGGTCACATTGTGGATCGCAGAACATATCCGTGAACGGATCACAGCTACCGTCGCCGCCGCCGCCGCCAAACATGTCGCAGAATGGGTACCCAAGATCGTCGGGTTCACAACTGTCGCCGCCACCACCAAGATCAGGGAAGCCGCCATCGTCAGCGTCACCACCGATGGTGGGGAGAGTGTCCGGGGCGCCCGCGACTTCATAGTAAACCACAAGATCACGCTTGCCGCCTTCGCAGGCTTCGGCCAACAGCGACATATTAGTGGCAACGCCTTTGCCCGCCATGTATCGTACGTCACCGGACGTCCATCCGAGATCATCTTCGTGGAAGTCGTTCTCTTCAACCGCGAGCGCAAAAACCCGGCCGCCGATCATCGTGTCGCCCACTTCGTTCTTATGACCAAGGCGCATACATGCTCCAGGAGGCATGTCATTCATGCGCGCGGCAATGATAGGTGTGCGGTGGCCCTTCACATATGTGGCCGCCTCATAGAACGTCACCAGGCCGCCCCATGGCAGACGAATGGCTTCGGCCTGGATGAAATCGTTGACCTCGTCGATCATATCAGCCTGAACGGCACCGGATTTGATGGCCCAGGTAGTTGCATCACCGGTTTCAAAGTTCTGGTCGCTCCGGGTCATGGATGAATCTTTGGTGCGCGCGACCACATAGGTGGAAACGCTGGTCATCATACCTGCGGTCGCATTGACCTGACGGTTGAAGCTGGCCTGTTGGAAGAAAAGTGTGCCGCCGACGATGATCGCCAGAGCGACCACCAGGTAGAGCACACCTTCGATGAGGGAGATGGCGCGTTTGCGAATGCCGTCTCCGTCTGGCTTGAAAAGTTTCATGTTGGTTTCCTATTGGGTGTTTTACTCCTTCAAGATTAGCAACGATTTTCGCAAGTTTCAGTTGAAGTGTATCTCACGGCATTTAGACCGACGATTACAGTGGTTATTGATGTTGATGGTGAGGGATTTTCTCAGAAGGGATAAGGGATTTCTTAAAGATATTCGCAGCAAGCCCGAAAGCGAATTTGTGCTCGTTAAGATCCGGAAACTGTTCAGATGTGGTGGTATTGATGCAGTACCGTCGAGGCAGCAGATGATCCTGCCCTTGCTGCCCTAAAGATAAGGTTCGTCTCAGCATCCATCTGCACCGCGGGGTAGCAATGTGTATCCTTCCACATGCTTTCCAAGCTCCCAGTAGCTGCGCCCTCTATGAGGAAAAGCGTAAACCATAAGGTCAAATGTTGTAGGATTTGGGACTAAGATTTCAGATGTCCTGCCAGGATCATATAAGTTGAACTGCACATTTTCGTGGTTCTTGTCATAGTGGAATGTTGCCCACCCGGCCACGGTGTATTTACTCGTTGCTGCATTCCATGACCAGCTTGTTGGCGGGCAGAACATACCCTCTGCCGTTTCAAAGCCTTCATGTGGATCTTCAGGACTTCCAGAACCGCCACCTTCGCCCGCTGGAGGCGTTCCATCATCATTCTCTCCCGATGTAGGCGTTCCGGTATCATCCTCTCCTGATGTCGGTATGCCTGTATCGGTTCCACCGCCTGTCATGTCGGGAAAGGTATTTGGGACACCGGCCACGTCATAATAGATCACGAGATCTCTTGTGCCGCCTTCACAGGCTTCCGCCAAGGCTGCCATATCGGTATCCTCGCCAGCTTTTGCCATGTAGAGCACTTCGCCCGTGGTCCAGTCGAGGTTGTCATCGTGGATGTTGTTCTCCTCGACCCCCAAGGCAAAAACACTGCCGCCGATCATCGACGTGCCGTTCTTGTTCTTGTGTCCCAGGCGCATACAGGCGCCAATAGGCAGGTCGTTCAGGCGCGCGGCAACGATCGGAGTGCGGCTGCCGTCAACCGTGCCCGCAGCTTCCCTCAGGGTCACGGTGCCACCCCAGGGGGAGCGAATGACTTCCAGATCGGGATCACTGGTTGCCCGGCCAACCAAATCAGACTGAATGGCACCGGATTTGATGACATATGCTGTGGCGTCGCCGGCCAGGAAATCGTCTTCAGCCCGCGTCTGGGAGGCGTTTTTCGCAGTGGCAATCATATAGGACGACACAGAGGTCATCATACCCGCTACGGAGTTAACCTGACGGTTGAAGCTGGCCTGTTGGAAGAAGACGATCCCGCCTACGATGATGGCTAAAGCCACCACCAGGTAGAGGACGCCTTCTATGAGAGATATCCCGCGCCGATGCAGGCGGCTAGCGATTTTGATGGGGTGTTTCATATTCATTCCTGCCGAGGTTATATGAGCACCATTGTAGCGGGAGTATTCGCAAACCTTAGCATGGAGCTTGCAATAGCTGTGGAAAACTGTCCTGCTTGCCACGGCGGAACCAAATATTGGACAACCCAGCGCCTTTGCACGACTTCACCGCAAAACAATTTCGTATCTACGATCTACGAGACCATCAGGTTAGCGGTCCATGATATTTCGGGCACGGCCAACGCCTGCCATGGGGTTCTACCCATTGATAGCGCCAGGGTTACTCCAAGGGGGAGTGTAATTTCCACTGGGCATCCAAAGACACCAAGTAAACCAGCAATTGATGCGTTTGTCATAAACGCACTCAGCACTCACGAAATGCGGGTCTCAAAAGCGCGCGCCGCACCCATCAGGTGCGGCACTGATGTTTACTGCTAGCTCACGTTCGGAGGCGGGAAGTTACCTTCGGCCACGCAAGGATCCCATCTCGGCGGGAAGATATGAGACGCATTATAGAGAACGCGACCATCCGGTTGTTCGGCACCCTTAGCGTAGACCTCTTGCTCGTAGGTGACGCCAAAGTTCAGCGTCCAAGTCCGCGGCGTAAGAAGGTAGGCGTTTTGCGTATGGACACGGTTGTTGCTACTATCCTTGTAGATCAAGTCGTTGACCTCCATGGATCTTGCCCCGGTGCTGCATGCCTGTGCATAGCTTGACAACTCCGGCTCCGGCTCCGGTTCTGGCTCGGGTGTCGGTTCAGGTGTCGGTTCAGGCTCACCTGCACCACCATCCGCTTCTACGTATTTCGCACCGGGGTTCTGTGCGTAATAGACGGCCATTTCCGTGCCGTCAGCACAGGATGCAGCGATGGTCTCAGCCTTCACCTCGCCGGTCACTTCCGGGCCCACCGTAGGGTCTACAGGATCACCTTGAGAGAGGGTGAGACCCACCATGCCGGTGCCCATTGGCCCAGCTCCAGTTGGATCGATGCTTGCCAGTCGAATGCATGCAGCTTGGGAGATGTCCCGGTAGGAGATGACAAATCCGGAACCGTTGCCGGTTACGGTCACACCACCGCCAAAGGGGTGAGAGATGCCATCTCCTGTTCCGTCTATGAAGTTTGACGGCACAGCACCCGCGCGGACCATGGCGACGGTAAGATCCTCATTGTCTCCAAAGCCAGTCTGATGTTGGTATAGAGCGCGGGCTTGGGATGAAATACCCACTGCGGCGCGCGCCGTGTCCGTAACATTGTTGCTCAGCTGCGATTGCTGAAAAAAAACAATGCCGCCGATAATTACGGCTAGGGCGACGACAAGATAGAGCACCCCCTCGATGAGAGAGATTGCGCGCTTTCGAAGTCCCTGAAATCTTTGCAAGGGGTGTTCCATGTGTGATCCAGTTCAAGGTTGAATGCCTGATCATATCACGTATTTTCGCACGCCGCTGTCTTGGTAAGATGAAACCTGTGGAGAAACAGCGATAATACATAAGCCGCGTGCCAATTTGCCTCAAATTGATACTGATGTAGATCAAACATCCCGAAAGATATTGAATGCTCAGGACGGCATCGGCTCTTCATCCTGTACCCTCTCATCATAGCGGGCCGCCAACATGAAAATGTCGTCATCATCGATCTCAGTGATGAATGTCATACCCTCGTGTCCGGCCTCCTTAAGCACGTGAGACATCGTGAAAGAGCATTCGATGAGCGTGGCCAAAGGGCGGCCCAGCCCTCGTTTGATCTCAGGGATCTTAAGATCATCCTGGGTGATCCATGATAGTTTATGGATTTCGTCGCCGATCTTAATGTTCACGGCCGGCGTCACGGTAAAGGATGCGGCACTCTGGTGATCATCGAAAATCAGATGAAGGGCAGGGGCTGCTTCCACCAGATTGGCTGCCAATTCATCTGCTGCCGCCAGCACGCTGCGCCTGAACTCCCAGACATAGGATAGATCAACCCCTTGTTCGCGAACCGACCGGTTCATGCCGTCAATGGCGCCACGGATCCATCCGATGTAGCGGTCTGCCTGCAGGCTCTGTTCGTTCATGTCACATCTCCATTAATCGCAACTTCAGGGTAGTCGAATTACGTGAAAATGCGTGCTCAGTCGTTTTTGTTACAGAAACAGGGGTCTGTAACGGCCCCGTAACGGGCTTGTTGCGCTTTTTGTAATGCTCTACCTCTATGATATATATATATTTATTAGATGTAGATAGTTATATAACGGAATCCCTGCAAGAGTGTATACGCGCACACACACGCAGGCACGCACACGCACACGCAATACATTCGGCGGCGTAATGCGTAACGCAGGTTAAGGTATTGTTATCTTTATGTTCTGCCGTAACAGCCCCCTGTTACGGGGGCTTCGGTGTAACAAAATCGGGAAGATCTGTGCCGGGTCGTGCTAGAGTGGAAGCGAAAATACGCGTAAACTTTGACATGCGAAAAATATTCTCATAGATGAACCGCGTGGATAGTCCACCAGGAGCCGACCCATGGCAGTGATCAGAGACGGCATGCGCAAGCAGCCTATGCACAAGCGCCCACGCGGGCCTCATATCGTATTGCGCGTTCTCAACGTGCTCTTCTCGACCGCAGTGGCGGCCGTCTTTGCGGGTGGCGCGGCATATGCCGTTCTGGGCGGGATCGATGGCTATCTGCCCGAACAGATTTCGGCGGGCTTCGTTGGGGTCACAGGATTCTTTGGGGCATTGCTGATCGTGCGGCACGCGTTCAAGGATTCAAATCCCCTGAGCCTGGTGCTTCTGCTGGCGGTCGCTGCGGGCTTTGCAGCCCTCATCCAATATGGGGCGGATCAGATCTGGCCCAACAACCCTCAGCTCTCCCGGCTGCGTCATCCGATGATCATCGACGCGGCGATTTTCTATGGGGCCGCCTATCTGATGATCTGGGAGCGGGGCGCGCGCACCGACCTTGGCAATGACGACATCGTCGACATGCTGCGCTCGATCATCTGCATTTGGCCCATGTTCCTCTACATCCTTCTGCTGTTGGGGATCGAGTTTCTGACTTGGTAATCTGAACCTTTTTTGGCGAATAACGAATTTAGAAAGAGAATACCTGAATGCCCTACATCGAGAATACCTACATCAGGGAAGTTACGCATATCGGGTTTTTGGATGACGCATCGAGCCGCAAGCCGAGCTTGGACGGAGGCGGTATTTCTGTGACTACCAAGCCGGAGAGCTGGCGCGCGATCAAAGGCCTCAATGGACCAGAGTTCACGCTGATTTTTCCAACTGCCCAGTGGGTTGATGCCATGACCTTTGGTGATCAGGACATGGAGGAGATCAAAGCCTGGGCGATCACCGAAGGATACCTCAGGGAGACCACGGCCTGGTTTGCAGTCGTGGCCAATGACCATGAGGCTGAAGTGAAGATCTATCCCACCCAGGAAGAGGCAGCCCGCGCGATCGGCCGCACCCTCGAGGAGGAAATCTTGGCTATTGAGACTGGCCATGGTGGCACTTGGACTGACCCGACGTGCAAGATCACGCCACGCGGTATGAAGCAGCTCGAGCGCTGGCCGGGAAATCTCGTTCAATGGGAGCAGGCAGCCATCTCCCTCTACATTCGCAAGGTGGTGGTGCCCAAGCGCCCCTGGGTGGTCGGCATCTGGTGGAGTGAGCCCGATAATGTCGAGGCTGGCTGTGCGCCTTCAGGCATCCTGTTCCCGGAACGCCTCCACCATTTTGAGGTCGAGGATGAAGAGGGCGAGGTCATGAGCTTCAATGAGCGCTTTCCGGACTTCAACGCGCCGGCTGATCCGCTTGTGGCTTATGCATGAGGGGTAAGTCGGTAGAGGGAGGTAGGGTGGAGAGCAGAGACGCGGCGGCCGACCGGCGGCTGGCTGAGTTCGATCTCTACGCCAAACTGAAGGAAGGATCGGCGGAGCGGATGTGTCTCGGCCCTTTCGCAACTCTGGTGTGTCTCCCCATCATGCTGATGAACCCTTTCTACGTGACCGCGGTCGCGGGGTATGTGGCATACCAAAGGCTGCGCAAAGGCAAGTCAAAGGGTGCTGCGGATTATGCCTCTGATGCGTCCATGGTTTTGGTGTCTGTGCTTGTCGCCTTTCTCCCCGTATACCTCTTGTGGTCTGAATATCGCTCCCAGATGGAATATCAAAAGACGCTCCAGAATATCGAAAACTTCATGCAAAACTACGAGCAGCTGCGAGATCCTGAAAACCGGACCTACGACATTTGATGCCTCATGCCGTTAGGTCGGGGTCTCGACATCATATGAGAAGGTTCCGCAGAGACCCTCGCTGTTGATGTCGACGGGAACAGAGCCCGACTGGAAGACCGCGAGGTTCAGAAGCAGAGAATTGCTGTATGACGTACTCTCATGGAAGACAAAGTAGATCGGGAGTTCTGATGGCGGCCCACCGCAGATCCTATTCCCATTGAGCAGCTCGGCCGGGGGTGTGGCGGCGCGGAACACCTCTGCTGTTTGTGTGTCGTCGCTGGCATAGTCCCATCTGCGCCGGGACGCCCCTTCCGAGACCAACTCGACGGATGTGCCATTAGCGAACTCTAGGAACATTCGGCTGCCCGCTGTGGCAAAATCAGGATTACCTGATAGTTTAATCGGGCCGGTGATGGCGGTAGCTGTGCGGCTGTACGGGCCAAAGTACCGCGCGTCTTGCCAGACATGATGCTCCACTGCGGATTGGCCGAGCACCGAACCCGCCGCCAGGATGAAACCCATCATCAGGCTGATATTCTTCAGGGCTTTCATTGATCAAAACCTCCCAGACATTTCCCGTGGAGATTGAGCCTCTGGGTCTGTCCTGTCAATTTGCTTCATCGAGATTGATGAAAACCCACCTGAACCCGTTGCGAAAAGACAGCCAAAATGCCCACATCGGTGGTTCGTATTCAGAAAAGGAGATTTTATGAAAGAAGACGTTGTTCAAGCATCATATCAGGGCGTCAGAGACGCAAAGAAGAAGGCCGAGCGCGACTACCGCGACCCTCAAGATATCGGACTGGAAGTCGCCCGCGGCGGCGCCGTGCGCCTGGATGGGGAATACCCCGATGAAATCGACAGGTTTCCACATATGGTCATCTCCCTCGAGGATGGGCTCTACAGGGCCCATGTGCCGGCGGCCGTGGCACTGGCCTGGACGACGCCCGAGGAGCGCGCGCTGATCCGCGAGAGGCTACCAGAGGGTGCCCATCACAGCAGTGATGAGGTTATGGCCATGGTGGCCGAGCTCAATGTCTGGAAGCATGCGATTGCCGAGATCGCCCGGACCGATGAAGACAGCCTGACAGTCGTCGATGAGATCCCGGTCACCAGCTGGGCTGGCAAGGATGTCCGCCGCCATGAGGGCGTTACGGTGGAGGACTATAAAGCCAACCTTCACGAGCCCTACCGACCGCCTTCCAAAGGCGGCAATACCACAGCGCTCCACATCCACCGCTTCACGCTAGAGGGGAAGCAGTATTCCTTCTTTGCCCGCGGCAGCAAGAAGTGGATCTTCAAATCGGATGAAGCCAGCTTTGATTACATCGTGACCGAAGAGGGGTACCACAACGTGATCCCGACGAGTGTCGTCACCAAGGATGCTAAAGGTAAGGTTATCCAGTGCGGCAACCGGACTCGGAAGCAGACACTGCGTACTGCGCAGACCCGGCAGCCGGGCTCACGGCGGGAGCAGCGCGACTAAATCGGGGAGGGGCCTCAGGGCCCCTCTACCTCCAGCTCCACTTCAACAGCCTGGTGAGGGAACTCCTGCTCCAGGATCTGGGTCGCAGTCCGATTGGTGACGCGCGAAATAACCTGATCTCGCATCTCCGCCGAAAGCGCGCCGTGGTTGCCGTCTTCCAGGGCATCGATGATGTACCGCGGTCCGCGAGAAATCGCGAGTGCTTTCAAAGCAGCTTCCCGTTCGCCACAGGCTCTCAGCCGAGTCACTTCAAAGCGGCCCTCTTTATGGCCGATGTTTTCTCCCGCCCCTCTGACTACGAGCCAGTCCGCTTCCGGCTCAGTGCCATTATTCATTGCATCCAGCTTTTCATGCAGCGTGATCCATCGCGCGAGATGGTCAGCCCCATAGTTCTGGGATTTCTCGAACCCAAGAGCCATGCGTGACACCTGCATCCCCGCAAGGCTGAAATTCATCGCAACCTTGGTGATAGCGCCATTATCGCCATTGTAATCATCAAGATCCATTTCGATGGCAAAGGGGCGTGCAGACTGTGGGAGCTGCTCAGCGAAGGCCTCAAAAGCGGCAATAACATCCTGGCCCATCTTGGCGTATTGAGCGGAGAGGTCGTTCTCCTCGGGGAATTGAAGGAACCCGGACCAGCGCGCCCCTCCCAGCTCATCGATCCGCGCCTTGCGCGCCAGCGGCGCGTTGGGGTGCGCGTTGCGCCAGTCATTGTTGGCTTGAGCTGCCGCCTTGGCGATGGCTTTGAGATGATCTTTGATCATGGTGTTCTCATTTTCCCTGAAAGAGTTAGGGGGTCATGGTGTAAACGCAGTATGTCTTTACTCGGCCGCTTCAAGAAATCCCTCGGGCAGGGGAGCCTCTGCCAAACGCGCCCGCCACCCCATCATGTGGTGCATCGGTGTGTGCCAGACCTCCCGGATCTCAAGCGTCAGGCAGTTCCCCACAATCACTTCCGCCGGAATGGCCCATAGGGAAAGCTGGATATAGCACATCAGCGCCGCCGTCCGGTCGACATCCACTGCCTGGACCCAGATTGTCTGCTCGGGACGGTGCCCGGCGCGCAACAGAATGTCGACAATGGGAAGGATCATCCCCCCCGCGCCGCAGGCCGGTTCGGAGATGGTGACGAAAGGTTTTTCTTTCAGCCGTTCATCTAAATTCGCAAATGTCATTTCAGCCATCATCTTGGAGACATTTGCAGGCGTATAGAACTGCCCACGGCGGGCATCACCCAACTCAAGATCCATGAAGAGGGTCCCCAGGAAGTCCTCCGGGCCCAGTTCCAGCGCCATGACCGTGATCGACAGGAGTTTCGACAGGCGATTTTGATCCTCAGGCTGATAGGCCTTCATGATCGAGAGGTATTCGGCCTCAAGCGGTTCAGACTTATAGCACGCATTTCGCATTGAGATTGCGCTCACTGTCACGAAATCGCAGAAGACCTTGAACCGGTGGTGATAACGCGCGGTCTCATTGAAGAGGGACAGAAAGGCTTTCTTATGCTCAGCAAGTGTCTGCATTCCTTTGATCGCTTGCTTCACATCGGCCTCCATTGAAGAACTTTATGTTCTGAACATGTGGTGCGAATAATAAAGATGCAACAAAAAAGACGGAATTGAGGAACGTAAGCGTTTAATATGAGTTCCTTTTTCGCAACGGCATATGTTCGGCAAAGAACATCAGGCGCAATATTCCAATAGGAGGCTTCATTCATGAAGACCAACAAGACCGCAGTCAGCACCATCTCGATCATGGCAACAGCCGTGGCCCTCATGGGCGCACCCGTATTCGCTTCGCAGGACAAGGCAGACATCACACGCGCTGATGCTTTGGAAATGGCCGGCAAACGCTTCGACAAGGTGGATACCGATGGCGATGGTGTCCTGACCGCGCAGGAGCGCAAAGCCGCCCATAGCGGGAAGCATCGCGACGAGAAGCGCCATGATAAGAAAGATGGTCATAAGCGCGGCGATATGTTCTCCAAAATCGACGCCGATGGCTCAGGCGATGTCACCGCGGAGGAATTTTCTGTGGCGTCAGAGCGTATGGCAGAGCACCGCGCCAAAATGCGTGATGGCCAGAATGACGACAAGCCCGAAGGGAAGCCGAAGCCCAGCCCCGCTGAGCGTTTTGAGAAACTTGATACCGACGCAGATGGTGTCCTGAGCAAAGATGAGCTGAGCGCAGGCAAACGCGGCCACAAAGGCAAGACCGAAGATAAATAACGGTCTACCGCGGTTTAACGCAACTTGAGGCAGCCTCTGGGCTGCCTCTCTTTGTTGACCACCGGCGTTCTCCCGCTGGCGGTCCACTATGGCTTGTGGCCATTCACCATCTACGGGATACTGGCGCGAATGAATTTTCGCAGTGCTTACGATACCCCGGGAGGCCTCTGATGGCGCAGATGTCCACATCGACCAAGATGAGAGACAACGATGAGCAGTTCTACTTCCATGCTGGAGGCTATGTCCTTTTATGCATCACCCGCATGGCGGGGAGCGACAACTATTCGGTTATGACGGCAACGGCGTCTGAGAACGATGCCTATCGACCGATCCGTAAACCGCGCCCGAAATTGGAAATCTCTGACAAGGCGGATGGTGTCCCGAGTCTGGAAAGATTAAAACGGTCCGATACAGCCCAACAGATGAGCCCCAAAGTCTACCCGGATACGGGAAAGCTAATCTCAGCCGTCGCTTCAGTCATCGCGATCGATGCATCTGATATGGAAGTAGATCAGTGGGGGCGCCCCTATGTGAAGCTCCACGGCATCACCAGCGCATTGGCAGTTCGCGACTTCGGGAACCGGATTGCCGGGATCCTTGGCCTTGAGGTCTGCACTGACCCATGGGGCTATGAGGGTATGCAGGCGATCGATGAAGAGAACTCGATCTCCGGCACCGGCGAAGATGTCTTTCTGAACAGAGATATGAGCGTCAGCAATCTCGGGGATGTCGCGAAGCCTTGAAGCCGAGGTACCAAAGGCGACGCTTAGGTCAGAAACATCCCACAAGAGGCTGCGACGTTGCGGCCGACGCGCGGGACGATCTTCGAGCCCGAGAGGGGCATATCCTCTCCCAGGACCTCCAGTGCCTGCGCATAGGCAGCATCGCTCGCCTCGCGCCCGGTCCGTGGTCCAAAGCTGTTATAGCGCACGAGATTCAATCGCGTTTTTAAGGAAGAATTCCTGAGGAAGTTCCGCAAAGCGATATGATCACAGAGGCGATCGTTCTCGCCCGCGATCAGCGCGTGGTGAATGACCACATCGCGCCCCGTGGCCTCCTGCCAAGCGCGCAGCCGGGGCAGGGTTGTCTCCGGGTTGTCCGCCTTCGGAAGCCAGCGCCTGCGGAAGCTCTGCCGCAGAGAGTAGAGCGACCAGTAGAAGGTCACCGGGTGGCCGGCAAAGGATTTGATCAGATCGATCTCACGCGCCCCCACGGGGAAGATAGATGAGATATTGATGCGGTAGTTGATGCCGCGTTGCTCTGCGGCCTCGCGGATCGGCGCGATGAACTGGTCGAACTCATTGCAGAAATTCGGATTAAGTAGAGGCTCGCCGCGGGCCATCATATTGATGTTCATCCGCTCGACCGGTGCATCGAGACTGTCGTAATGTGTCAGGACCTGTGCGAACTGAGCGTGGTAATCCTCGATCGTCGCTTGGCCCATAGAGACCTCGCGCAATTGAGTGAGATGGCAGAACCTGCAGGATTGATTGCAGCCGGTCTGTGAGGAGAGATAGGCGATGAAGTATCCGGACCTGCGCTGAACGAAACGAGCTTCAAGAGCGCCACCTTCTTCAGTTTTCGCAATGAAGTTAACCGAGGCATCGATTTCCGATGCGCGCCTTTGCCACTCTAATGTCATCCTGGCCTCCTGCCACAGTTTCTTTTTCGCAGCTATGCCAAGAGATTGGGGATACAAACCTTAATCCACAGGTTCGTTGGGAGACGATAGGCAGAGGGGAGAAGACGGCAGCACGAGGCCTCGCCGTTGAGGCGGATGGCTTATCAAGCCGCCTTGGACTTGGCGCGCGTCTTCTTGGCGGCCGGCTTTGGTGTGGCATCGGCTACGGCCTTTTCATCCCGCTCATATTTCAGGCGAGCCTGGCGCAACCGTTCCGTCTTTGCATCGCGAAGGCCGTTCTCTGCATCGATGATTTCGGTTGCTGCAGCAGTGGTGCGCTCAGCCTTCGTTTCCATTTTGGAGGGCGTGTAGACAGAATTTTTCGAAGTCATGTGATCTCTTTCATATGGCGGAACTTCCGCCCTGCGCGGCTTCAGTGCGAAGCGGCGGCCATTGCTTTATATATAGGCCGTGAGACCTAAAATTAAACGGTGGCCGCTCGCGGGACCTCAAATCGGTCAATGTTTTTTGGGATACAGATACCCATCAAATTCGCATCAGCCTCACTTTTGGCTGGTACTGGCCATACCGCGGCCATAGCCTGCCTGCATATTAGCTCATATTTTGCATTTCTCAGGTGATTCATGGTCCTCAAGTTCATTAAATCGGTTCTCATTATTCTTGGGTTGATGTTTGGCTCTGTGATTGTTTCGGTGATCTCGCCACATCTGGGGTTCTACCTGGGTCTCGCTTTGCTGATCGTACCGCTCATCGCTCTCATCAAGCCCCTGCCGCAGATTGGCCTGGGGCATAGAGGGTTCAGCTTTTCGGTGGCATTCTTCGTCGGGATCATGGCCACGATGATGGGCTACAGCACTATGCAGTCGGTGGATCTGGAGGCAATGTCCGCGCTCAAAGCGGCAGACCCCGAAGCTTATCTTGCAAAGCTAGAAGAGAAAGATCGTGACATCTGGCTGACGGAGCTGGAGGAAATTGATCCAGAACGCCACGCTGTGGCCATGGAGGAGGAGCGTGTACGCCTCGCCGCTGAAGAGGCCCGACGCGCTGAAGAGGAGGCCGAGCGGGCCGCTCAAAAGGCGATCGACGACGCCAAGCAGGCCGAGATCGTCCGGATTGCCGAAGAAAAAGAGGCGGCCAAGCGGGCAGAGACGCGTGCCGCAGACATCCAAAGCTATCTGGAGATGATGGCCCGCGAGATGGCCGATCTGAAGGGTTTCGATGTGTCTGAGTACACGTCAGATGTTGATACCATCAACAGCGCTGTCCTGCTGCTCAATGTCTGGGTAATGCTCTACGAGGAGGGGAAGCAATACCGAGACGATCCGGCGGTGAAGGCAAAGCATGATGCCTACCGGCGCCAGATGGTCTCGACACAGCAGCGCATGCTGCCGGTTCTGCGTGATGCCTATGGTCCCGCCATGCGCAAGCTGCTGTGGGAGGCGGATGGATCTGCACGCACGATTGGGTCGGGCTATAAAACCGTGGAGTTCGTGGCCGCGAGCTTCGCGCGCAACGCAAACATCAAAAAGACCCATACTGATATCAGAGACATGTTGGTGCGGCTGCGCTTCACCCGGGCGCAGTACAAGTGGTTCAAGCAGGCCTCGGAGTACAGCTACTACACGATGGAGGCCCCCTCGGACCAGGAGTTGGTTATCTGGGAAGGGAACGGCAACTTCCGGGTCGTGAAGTAGCGCGAAATGATCAGAGACTGAAATCTGCTTCGCTCTGCTGCACTTGCTCCACGGGTTCATCTAAGCCCGGGCCGGATACCCATTCATCAATCTTGTCGTCATAGCGTCGCACACCCAGTGCCTCCACGGCATGATCGGCAGAAATACCGCCATGCCCGTCGTCTTGGCCGAAGACCGCGATGACATCGCCCACTTCCAAACCAGCGACGGTGTCGAGGAAGATGACGCCATCGGCCTCCAGCTCATCATTCTCGATCATGGGATCTCCTCAACAATCGACGCATGGCTGCGATCAGGCCAGCTGGTTTCGCGAAAACTTTCAAAGCTTACAGGTATCTTGGGGTCAATCACCCCTTGAAGGAGAAGATAATGACCAATGCCGAGCTGAAAACGCCGCGCAACCTTGCCGCGGTAGCCCCGATGGATATCTACAGCAAAAAAGGTGCTGAGGTCGTGTTCACCGGGCTGAGAGGTTACGACTACCAGAAGAAACGCGCTGCAGAATTTCTCGAGGTCGGAAAGACCTATACAGTCGAGGCGACCGAGGTCGGTCAATCCTCCAGCACCGTCCAACTCCAAGGTATCGATACGACCTTCAACACGGTTCACTTTATCGGTGCCGAGGAATACCGGCAACTTCTGACGGCCCCTCAGGATCCGTTCGGGGGTGCATCTAGCGCTGAAGGGGCGAAGGCCGCTCGTATTGAGGCTTTGCGGTCTGAGATTGCCAAAATGCAATCTGAGCTTGATGGTCTTGAAAAAGATGAAGCTCCATCCCCAATTTGAGTGCGCATCTCGAATGCATGGGTCCAGATTAGTATTTCTGCGAGAAATATAGCTTCCAGAGATTGCGTATCTACGCTTGGGGACCTAACTTTCTCATAAGACATAATTGGGTGGGAGATTTTCGCATAGTCTTTCTCCTGCTAAAATTTCTTTGCAAGTAGATCTTATGCCCCTCGAGTTTGCGGATGATATTCTGCCCGAAACTGTAGGACTGCGTCTTTGCAAAGTCATCGGTGATGATGTCTTGCGGATCTCCGAGGACGTCAGGTTTACCAATGGTCGCAAGGCCGTTCTCACCACCCTTAACCGAGCCCACATTTCTGGTCACGTCGGTGGTGGGATCGACAAGACAACCAACTTCTGGGCGGATCAGCTCGATGCAAAGGGCGACAGCATTGGTGAAATCCGTCTGGACCGCGGCAGCTGGAACAGCCTGAAGTCGAAGTGGATGAAGTGCAAGATGCTACCCGCTTAAGGGAATACGCACGCGGGTTTACCCTCCAGTCTATTTCGGTAAATAGTAATGCTGTCAGCAATATGATTGGAATATGATGCAACACTGTCGAACTGGTATGGTTCTGCTTGTGGCGATGGGAATGGCGGCCTGCACAGACCAATACTACAGCCAAGAGCTCGAGAATATCGGAGCCAGCCGGGATCTGTCTGGAATCTCCTCCACTGATCTTTGCGATGCAGCCTCCTATTTCACCTATGACGATGCCCCGTCCGAGCGGCAAAAGGCCCAGCGGTTGCTCGCAGAGGTCCACAATCGTGGCCATATCTCTCGCAAGGATTACAACAGCGCTCTGACCGGAGATGCTGAGCTTGGGATGACCGATATGGCCGTGACCTGCGCTTGGGGCCTGCCGTACAGCGAAGAGGAGTATTACCTCGCAGACGGGCGTAAATACACGCGGTGGGTCTATCAATATGATGACTACGGCAATGATCGCAGCACCATTGAATTCGTCAATGACCGTGTCGTCTCTTTGGACACAGACGGCTGACGATGATGGAGGGCATGTTCTCCTTCATCATAGTTTTGATCGCGATCGCATTCGTGGTCTGGCTCTACATCTTGCTGCCAGCGGGGATGGCAGAGCGGCGCAACCGCAGCCAGATCATCTGGGTGCTGATCAGCCTCGTCGGCTCGCCGATCTTGGCGTGCCTGCTTTTGCTGGCCCTGGGGAACGCTGACTAACGCAGGGCACCTTCAAAGCATCTCAGGCTCTTCTTCAGGTGGCTTCACTTTGGATTCTGCTTTGTTGGCAAGCCCGCGGACCTCGCCTTCAAAGTGCAAGCGGCAGATCCCTGAGAGATCTGGATAGTCCTGCACTGCCCCCTCTGGGTCGAGCCCCAACGAGATATGCGCATTGAAATCAGGCCAGCCAAAATGCGCGCCGGCCGCGACTAGGGCGTGGTGACGTGCCTCGATCTCAGGGCAACGCATGGTCAGCACCAGGTGAGGGCCGAACCGATCGAATGCGATGTCTTGCGGCACGATCTCCAGGGGGTCTTCCATGGGTTGGAAGACGGGCAAGCTCCAGTCGACCTCGCGCATGGAATAGATCAGCGTCATGTGCAGCTCGACTTCCCGCTCGAAGTCGAACCCTGCCATCATCTCGACGATCCGGTCATTGTCGGCCGGGGCGAGGGGGCGTTTGATGTAGAGAGACTTCAGTGTCATTGGGGTTCTCCGAGTTCGTTCGAGACATTTGCCGCCAATTTACGGGCTTCGCGGTCCCGGTGGGTGATCATCTCCGGCATCTCAAAGATGCCCGCAGCCATGATGGGCAGCGCTTCTGCTTTATCGAGATCATAGAGCATGTCATCGCCATCTTCCTCGAAGGCCATGAGCGTTTCTGGATCCAGCATGTAGCGAAAGTTTGATCCCGCTGGCGCCAGCGCGCAGAAGGCGGAGCTGCTCTGCGCCAAAGTGTCGAGAAAAGCACCTGCACCTGCTTTTGAGAAGCCACCGGCCTCCAGGACTTCCGTAAATTTCGCACGCGGACCGCAAAGAAATTGCCCCTCATCGACAAGGCGCTTCAGGCCGCGAACTTCGCCGCGGTAGGCGATAACCCCGTCCGGGCTCGCCTCTACTGAGACAGATTCATCCTGGCGCAGCATCATCTGAGAGATGCCGATCTCATTCAGCGGCAGAAGGTTCATGAGCATGCGGCCGGCAACACTCTCATATTGGTCTCGCCGGTTTAGTTCTTTGTCTCTCAGGGCCTTCGACCAAGCCTGCCAGGCTTTGATGGAAGTGTCATGGTCGATCTTTTCGCAATGGAAGCTCATCAGGCCGTAGACCTCAACCGGTTCTTCGCTTGGATCGCTGTCCTTATGGGCGATATATCTTGGTGGCGGCTGAAGTGTACTTCCGTCTTGCGCGCAGAAGCTTGCCTGCAGGCCGTCCATCTTGATGTCAATGAACTCTCCGGTCACCCATGATTTCAAGCCTTGCCCGGTGTAGGGGCGCATACCGCCCCCTGAGAGACTATCCGGAAGGTTCTTGATGATGGCCGCGTCGATCGCATCGTAGTCGGTGGTGAAGACCAACTTGAAGAAGTCCGGCACGTCCCGGACCGCATTGGTGACAAAGATGTTCGCAAGCGTACGGCAATCCCAATCTTCGCACTGGCCCCGCAGCGCACGGTTCCAAACCAATTTGAACTCAGTGTCATGTCCCAGGTCATCGATATCCTCGATCAAGCCCTGCTTACCAAGGTCTTTGAAAAGGGGTTCAATGATCTCCTTCTGAACCGCGCGTTCGTAGATATCGAGATGACTGCTGCATCCTCGAACCTCTTTTCCGGGTCGGTTGTCCTTGAGGATCTGTATGAGCTTCTCCTCGATATCGACTGCATTCGGTGTCATGTAGTCTCCGGATAAAGGTCAGGTGTTGCGAGAAATCTAAGGCTTACCGTCGAAAGTGCCGATAGCGGGACGCGCTTCCTTATTCTCCGTGCTCGGATCAATACGCCTGTGATCGTATTTCCCGCGCCATCCATTACACATCCAGCATTTGGAAAAGCTAAGTGGGGAGCCGGATTTCAGATGAAATCCTGATCCTTTGCAGGCACCGCAGCGCTCTGTCACCATACGTCCATCGGGGTATTTAAGGGGCATTCTATATCCAGAAATTAGGTAGTCCTGATGAGTTGTCAGTCGGCAGCCCCGTAGACAGCTCGGCAAACGGCTTCACATTTGTCCAAATCGAGATAATCGTTCTCGTTCCGCACACCTGTTTCCATATCGATCCAGTAGTTGCGCGCTTTGATGCGCCCGCATGCCTCTGCCACGTTCGATGGGTTCAGCCCACCGGCATAGCCAACAAGATTGTCGTCGGGTGCCTCAGGGTAGGCATCCGGGCTTGCGCCCCGCCCGCCACTTTGGTCGAAAAGGAACTGCAGCCAAGAGCCAGGTACGCGTTTTGGAAATTCGTCACGGATCTGGATGATCACGGGCGTAAGGGTCTGTCTGGCAATCTCGCCGAGAGCGGTCAGATTGTACTCATCGGAGCGGAGGTTAACCTGCAGGCGGTTATGGCCATAGGCTCGCTGGGTAGAACGCCACTGTTCGCGTAATTCGCAAACTCATTGCAGCTGTGTAGGGCAGTGCGCAGAACCTTGCCGGCCTCTTGGATCACCGCGGCTTCAGGGTATCGGTTCTTGCCCAGCCTGCCACCGATCAGGCACCCCCATTCCACAGGCCAGCGCATCGAGATTTCCCGGCAGCGCTTGATGTCGGTTTGGGCATCGATGCCGGTAAAGGTGATGAACTGTGGGGGCATGGCGTCTTCTTCCGATCTATCCGGTATCTCGATGGGCTGTACAAAGCGATTTCAATCTTATCCTATATTTATGCGCAACAATGCTTTTCGCAATGGCTTAAAGCACCTATCTTCAACTCTAAGTTAAGGCATGCCAGCGACACCGTTGGCCGGGCAGCAAGGAAAAGACATGGCAAACGAGCAGTATTTGGTGGCACGAAGCGGCCGCGCGAAAGAGGTTCTGGAGAACTGGCGACAGGATTACCTCGCATCGCACAAGCGCCTGGTGGCTTATATGGATGAGATTGGTGCCATTGGGTGCTTCCTTGAGAAATTCGAGAAGCCCTACGCATTTAAATTCCAGAACGACACCGTTCCTGAGGGGTGGACTAAGCCTGCAGCCCAGGGTGCTAGCCGACCCAAAAAGACCAACAAAGAGGCCGCCAAGCGCTTGGATGACCTCGATTGGTGTGCGCCGCTTGAGATTGTCGCGACCCGAGAGCTGGGCTTGCCCGATCTCATCAACGTCAATCGCGGTGGGGGGAGCGGGCGCGGCGAGAATTACCTATTGCTGCGCGGGGCCAATGCGGCCGCCTTCACGGCACTCTGGACCGAACATGCTGACGGATCGCTGGGGGATGTTACCCTGGTGACACCCGATTACGAGCGTCGGATGGCTGAATTCCAGAACCAGAGTGATGTGCAGGCCTCTTGGCGCCCCGAAGGTGCGGACCCGGATGTCGATGTGGGATTTGAACGTCTGTCAAAAGCCGAGGTCGACCTGATGTTCTCTCGAGCAAAAGCTGCCCGGGATAATGTTCAGACTGACCCATATCGTCGTGATGATCTTGTCGAGATCTATGATTTTCGTGTCGATGATAAGGGCACCTTCGAGCTGGAAGCACCGGCGGATCTGAAGGAGCGCGCGGAGCCGCTCTTCGCTGCAGGTCATGGTTTTGTTCTCTGGGATCCAAATGACGATGTGGAGGGCTTCCTTCTGACCGGCGAAACCGAGGATGACCTACGCAAGCAGTTCGAGGCTCATGCCCAAGTACACTTCGATCCGCCAGCCGTCGTGGAAGCTGAAGCGCCCAGCCCGTGACGGAAAGGCAGGTATTGAAGGACGCTGCGTTGGCATGGCTGACGGCAGCTTTGAGCCCGGAATAACCGATGCTGCATTATGCACGAATGCCCGTTACCTTGAGAACGATCCAAAAACCTTCAACAACCACTCGGGTTTTGAACGAGGTTTTTGCCAGCGTAAACTGCGATGGTTTGGGCATGTGCCACAAACGAGGGTTTTTAAAACAGTTGCCAAGATCGGCTCTGCGGACAAATCGGGCTTTTACTTCTCTAGCGCAGATTATTCCGAAAAGGATGGCCTTCCAGCGCGCATCTGTGCCTTAATCTGCGCTTTCGCTAGCTTTTCTGTAAATTGGCCTACGCACTCTATCTGTTCAGCTTTGCTAAATTCAACTTTCTCAAAATGAGCCGCACTGGTAATAATTGCATCTGATAAGTCTTTTTGTCCAAGCCACTGCAAGGCTAAGGGTTCGCTCATGCCACCTTTCAACGCCGCTTGAAGAGCGGTCTCAAACATTTTCTCTATGGAGCCTTTATCGCTAACCCAAGTCGGATGCTTGACCACACTATTTTCAATATCCTTCGCGATAAGACGCTCAGCCTGATCATATCGATTTGCCGCGCCAAATTCAGCAAAAGCTCTGTCCATTTGTCCCTCATAATGGGCTCTCATCTTTGCGGGATTTAGAAGCCTATCTCGCACAACATGTGCATCTTCAATGCCAAATACCGTGCCACCACCAGCAGACTTGCTGAACACGACGGAATAGGACTTGCCGTCTATTTCGACACGTGTAGAAGCTGAAGTCGCGTCAGCAGCTTTAGCCCCTCTATCGACTGCATAACCGCGAGCGGATTCAAAATAAATATCGCTAAAAACGGCATATCCTTCAGCCCTATATACCATCTCTTTAATGCGCCCTTCAATAATTTCATTACGCCTCTGAGAAAGTTTACTTCTTAATTTTTTAAACATAGAAAATCCATTGTCTTTCTGACATTAGGTTAATTCATCAGATGCCAGTCTACATATTCGTATATATTTGAGCCGAAGTCTCGCCCCTAGAACAATGCCTAAAAAGGCACATCGTTTATATCATAGATTGATTTGTCACTGTTGGCCGCCGTGGGAACTTGCGCAGCGTAGGGCTGGCCATCCGTAAAACACACCTGATACTTATCACCGATTAGCCGCCTGATGTGCGGGCGCGTATTCGAGCCATCCCAAGCTGACAGCTCTTCATACGACGAGAACTCTGGACCCCTAATATATCCACGCGCCGACATAGAAGTAACCCAAGCTGCACTCTCATCCATCATACTAGCTCCTCTTAGCGTCAGGACTTACACTAGCAGCAAAAACACGCGCAGCAAGCAGGGGTTTGACGCCCAAGCTGAGGGTAAACCTTTCAAAAACCGCCGTTTGTTTTGCGGTTTGCTGAACCGGACTTTGGCGCACTTGCAGCGAAGGTCTGAAAGGTCTGCTCTGCCGACCTCGGAGCTCGTTGCAGCTAACGTCTTCTTCGAGCCCGAAGTGACCAATGCCGCGCTCTGCACAAATGGCCGTTCTTCGTCTAACCGACGCCCATTGCTTCAAAAATGGTCTCTGTTTCGTCATCCATCGGAAAATAGAGCTCGATCTTGAAGTCATCGAGCATGACGTCCTCTGGCGTACCGATCTGAGCGATGGTCGCAAACATTGAGAGCCGCTGACCTGCGATGTTGACGATGGTTGGGATAACCGCGCTTTTGGCACGCTCGGCCTGTGTGCAGAATTGCGCAAGATGTGCGGATGCCCTGTCGAATTCCGCAACGCCCCCTTGGGTCAGACTCTCTACACGGAGTCGTGCGGCGGCCGCCTGCGCCACGACGGGCCAGTTTTCGACAACGTCAGGCAAAGTGTCGGAGACCATAAGATCGATCAAACTATCCCCCACACCAAACCCGAACTGGCCATAGAGAGCCGCAGCGGTCTTATTGGCCTGCACGATGCGCCACCTGCGATCCAAGGCCAGACCCGGATAGGGCATATGTTTGGACAGTGTGCGCTCAACTGCCAATCGAATGGGAGCCATCTGATCATCCGACCACGTGTGATCCCCGTATCTGGCGGCAAATCCGGCTTGGGTCAGAAACTGGTTGCTTGCATCAAGTGGCATTTGCAGCGCTTCGCTTAGCCGCAGCACCATCCCGCGACTTGGCCGCGCCCGCCCGGTTTCGAGAAACGAAAGATGTCGCCCGGAAATGTTGGCTTCGGCGGCAAGGTCAAGCTGGCTGTAGCGGCGCATCTTGCGCCAGGTTTTCAATGTCTCGGTAAAGTCTGCCATGTCCCATTTTAACATAGGCCTGTGTAGATTTCACTTACCTTCAAGGTAATTGCTTCGATGCAAAGCGAGATCGTAGGACTTTCCGCAAAGGAACTGAAACAGGGCGACAATCGTGGCAACCACGGCCTTTCACAAATTCTGGCTCAAGATTTCGGCGCTGGTTATCGCGGGCTTCGGGCCGTTCCTGTTTTTAGGAACAATGCCTGCGCTGAACGAACCCGCGCGTTGGGGGCTGGATCTTCTGTCATGGCCGCTTGACGGCTTCCCGTCCTACCAATCCGAAGAGATCTGGTTTTTGTCGGCACTCACTGGTAGTTTTCTATTGGGCTGGGGCGTCATGGTCTGGTGCCTTTCAATCTGGGTTTACGATGAAGCACCCGAAGGCGTGCGACGTACCTTGGTGGTCAGTACGCTTTCGTGGTTCGTGCTGGACAGTGCGGGATCAATCACATCAGGAAACTGGCCAAACGCGCTTTGGAATATCGGTGTTCTCTTGCTTGTCATTGGCCCGATGTGGCGACCGCCAACCGATTAGTAATACCCCAAAAGGAGAAAAAGAATGGCCCAACTTCGTATTATTTTGATCGCGATGACCGCGATCATCATCCTGTTTACGATCACGGCAATTGCGAATGGGGGACTGAACCTGTTCACACCGTTTCTCAGTCCCATTTTTGCGTTGAACTGGCAGGGCCAGTTCACCGTAGACTTCGCAACCTACCTTGTCCTTTCCGGCATCTGGATGGCTTGGCGCAGCGGTTTCACAAGCGGAGGAATAGTCCTTGGTGTTTGCGCACCACCATTGGGCATTCTCTTTTTCGCACCCTACCTGATCTATCTGATTGGCAAATCGAACGGGGATCCACGCAGGCTCCTGCTTGGCGTGCATGCCTGATCCTCCAAGTTACGCAACAGTGCAGGTGAAATAACATGACTGCCTTCAGGATATTTCTCGTGGCCCTTGTCTCCGTCATTGTGGGTTACACCGCTGTGGTGGTTGCCAATCATGGCCTGAACCTGCTGCCGGTGTGTTTTGGTGACATTCTCAAGATGGATTGGCCGGGTCAGTTCAATCTTGATTTTCACGGGTTCCTGCTGCTGTCGACATTCTGGACGGCATGGCGCAATGAATTTTCCGCAGGTGGTTTTGGACTGGCGTTGCTGGCGCTGTTCTTCGGAACACCGTTCCTGACAATTTATCTATTATTCCTCAGCGTTCGCACTGACGGCAATGTAAAAGCTATGCTTATGGGATCACGAAGCTGAACTTTCCAGCACCGAGCGGTAACTGCGCATATCGAACGTCGGTAACCGACGCACGACGTTAGTCACAATCGAAAGCTGACATTGGGATAGTGACATCGAATGACCGTTTTGTCCGCTTAACGGACATTCAACTAAGAATGAGTTTTCACGATTTCCATCCATGCGGGAAATTTGTTGGCATGTGAACTAAATCATCGCATCATACTCCCACACGGAGATCTGCTTGCTCCGTGGAGATGTTATTTCAGGGAGGAGTAATATGACGCAAGATGACAGGTTCCCGGCCTCCAGATATGGCCCTTCAGAACGACATATGGCTGAAAGCCTGGTCGAACTGGAAAACCAGATCCTCAATCCCGATCAGGAAGAAGACTGCGAGTGCAAGGAGGGCATGTTCAATGGGCTGTCCCGACGCGGTCTTTTGTCGGGCGGGCTCGCGATGGGTGGTGCTGCGATTGTTGGTAGCCGCGCTGCAGCTGAAGCCCCTCCCGGCGCTCAGGAATATTACGTTCAGCCCGACCCTACAAAAGAGCAGGGCAGAACCATTCTCGATGATGGTGGCTACGGCTCGCGGTCACAGTTTGAGAACGAGGTGCGCTGGCGATACCCAACGGCGAGCTTGGATTCCAGTTGGTCGATGACCCCACTGGGGTCAAGCCACGGGATCATCACGCCGTCCGGCTTACACTTCGAACGCCACCACGGGGGCATCCCGACGATCGATCCGCAAACCCACACACTGATCCTCCACGGCATGGTAGATGAGCCGATGCGGTTCACCATGGATGATCTCAAACGTCTGCCTGCCGTAAGCCGCATCCATTTCATTGAATGCTCGGGGAACGGTCTGACGGAATGGGTCAAGCCGACGCTTAAAACAGTGCAAGGCACCCATGGCCTGACGTCGACGTCCGAATGGACTGGGGTGCGCCTATCAACAGTCTTGGAAATGGCCGGCATCAAAGATGATGCAGCCTGGATCCTAGCTGAGGGCGCAGATGCGGCCGTTATGACCCGTTCCGTACCACTCGACAAAGCCATGGATGACGCGATCCTGGCCTATGCCCAGAATGGCGAGGCGCTCCGGCCCGAACAGGGCTATCCGCTGCGGCTTCTGCTGCCGGGCTACGAGGGCAACACGCATATCAAATGGCTACGGCGCCTCGAAGTGAGCGATAAGCCTTTCATGACCCGCGAGGAGACCTCGAAATATACCGATCTCATGCCCGATGGCACGGCACGTCAATTCAGCATGGAGATGGACACCAAGTCGGTGATCACCTTCCCCTCTGGGGCCATGAAGCTGCCGCGGGCGGGCTTTTATGAGATCACTGGTCTGGCATGGTCCGGCCGGGGCGCCATCGAGCGCGTCGAGGTCTCGGCCGATGGCGGAAAGACTTGGCAGGAGGCCAAACTTGAGGGACCAGTCCTTCCTAAATGCCATACGCGGTTCCGACTGCCCTGGACATGGACGGGTGAAGAGGCTGTCATTCAAAGCCGTGCAGTAGACGACACTGGATCGGTCCAGCCAACCCTACAGGAGCTGGTGAACGTGCGCGGCACCAAGTCCGTCTATCACCTGAACGCAATCCAAAGCTGGCACATCGCCGCGAATGGGGAGGTGACCAATGTTCACGCATAAATTGATGTTTGTCGGGAGTATGACGCTCGCGGGATCGATTGCCTTTGCGCAATCTGACTCTGAACCCAGGACCGCGGCCGAGCTCCCAGAGATCATCGAAGAGACCGGGGAGCGCGCGCCGCAGCCTGTTCCGACTTCAAGCGCGGAGGACATTACTGATTTGGCTCCTGAAGAGAACCGCTACGGCATCGGAAGACCCGCGACCGAAGAAGAGATTGCCGCGGTTGATATCGACGCCATGCCGGACGGCCGCGGCTTTCCTGAGGGCAGCGGGACCTTTGCTGAAGGCGCGGAGATCTATGAGTATGAATGCTCATCCTGTCATGGTGTGGACCTCGAGGGCATCGCTGATCTCGGTGCGCCGAAACTGATCGGTGGGCGTGACAGCCTGGCGAGTGATGCGCCGGTCAAGACGGTGGAAAGCTATTGGCCTTATAGCTCGACGCTGTTCGACTACGTTCATCGCGCGATGCCTTTGCATGCCCCGGGCACTTTGTCGGTTGACGATGTCTATGCTGTGAGCGCCTATATTCTGGGGCGCGCGGGCATTACCTCAGATGATCCTGGCACGATGCTCGATGCCAAGAGCATATCGGAGGTCGTGATGCCGAATGCCGACGGCTTCGTTGAAGACCCGCGCGACGGCACGCCGGGTAAGTAAAGCGATACCAAGCCTCGAAGCGGACAGTCTGCTTCGAGGCGTCTTGGAAGAAGCTCATTCAGCCGTCTGTGTAATGCCGATCGAAGGCATCGAATGTGCAGGTCACATTCAACCCATTGGCATATTCATGAAGGTTCAGGGTGAAGCCTGGACGCAGGTTTTCTTTGGCACTCCACCACATGCGAGCCATTGCCCCAATCTGTAGATGAGCGGTATCTCTGTCGCTGGTCTTGGTAAGTTCAGGAAGAAAGCTATTATATCGGCTGGCTTCGTCGAGTATTTCTGCTGCTGAGTATACACCTTCACGCGCCCATTCCTCAGCCCGTTTTTTGGCGCAGGCTTGCACTTCTGGGTGATCAAAGAACGGAACATATCGCCAGTCATAGTCGTCGGCTGCAGTAGAAATGGGCAAACCGACAGCTAAAAGAACCGCGAGCGTTGAACGGATTAACATCTCAAATCTCCAAAAGCTTTAATTTCCTTTATGATTGTCCGAGTGGTTAGGTTTTGTCCATCCTCTGGACTTGCCCACGGCCCTGGGTTGCGCAGAGTGCCTGCGAAGAGGCTTTGATCCTGCTTTAATCGACGATCTTTCTGGGCTTCTTTTTTGGTATCTGGGCTTCAGAGCTTTTCTTTTTCAGGGTCACGACACAATTATAGAGGATAGCAAAATTCGCAACGTTTAAGAGTAACAGTGGAATGACCGGACAGACCCTCGAGCAAACGACCGTAGCTGAGATTGTTGACGCCCATGCTCTCGATGGCGAGACGCCTCAGGCACTCTTCACGCAGATCCATACATGTCTGACGGCCTTGGGGCGCGATGTGCTGATTAACTTTGATACAGGGTACCATGGGGTGGGGATCAGCCCGACGTTCCAAGGGGAGGTCGAGGACCTACCGCAGCCTTTGTTTGAAGCGCTCTACAAGATCACCTCGCCACTGCTCGGCTGCGAGATCGAAGATTGGCACGATCAGAAGCAGACCTGCGGCCGGTTGATGATCGGTCGCAGCGACGGTGTCTTCCTCGACTGCGAGGACATCGACGGGGATTGGGACTACCAGCGCTACATCGACCTTGAGACGTTGGCCGACATGGAATTCCCTGAGCCGAAGGACGGATCGGAGCCATTGCTCGTCCCGGAATAAGACCAATCAAATATGCGGACGCCCAACGCGAACGCTCACCCAAAGGAGAACCGTCATGGATTTTCGCAAGCTTATCTCACCCAAGACAAAGGCCGCAACCAGACGGCGCAGTGAGGCGGTTATGGCGTTTCAGAATGATACACCTGAAGGGCAGGCGGCAACACTGCTGCATGCAGCCCGCACATTGCGCGAAAGTGGTGCATTCTCTAAGGATCAGCGCTACAGCTACGATGAATGGGCCCTATACAGGGTCGTTCCGGAGCTAGCGATGAAGCTGGATCCCAACGTTGAACTGCAGGATGTCGAGAACCCGGATGAGGAAGAGCGCGTAGATCAGGTTACCTGGCTGCGCGGTGCGCCGGCGGAGCGCCTCGAGAGCGCCGCGAAATCCATCATGGCAAATGCCTCCTTCTCGCGGATCCGTGACTGCAGCGATGAGATGAACGATCTAGCGGACGCGATGTTTACGTATAACACCTGCTACTTCTCGGTTGCCGCAGATACTGTTTTTCCGGGCTGCGCACCGGAGCGGGAATTTCTCGACACCCGTGATCCGCTGCCTGGCCAATATGTTCTGTGCTGCCACAAGAACGGCTACGAGCGGGTGATGCAATACAGCGAAGACGCAGCAGAGATCGACAAGGTCTATGATGCACTGGTGCGGATCACCGCGGGCGAAGAGCTTCGCGATGAGGATGCATGGGTGAAGGAACGTCTTTCCTGGTGTCCAATGCTGGGGAAGGACGGAAGGAAGAGCCGTGAGCGCCTGTCCTCGATCGAAGTCCAGGATGCCTCTGGAGAGGTGCTGCGCAAGCACTCCCTTGAGCGTGAACCCGATGAGACACCAGAGATGGCCTGAGGCCATTCCCAAAATACAAAGCAAGGACCACCATTATGGCCAAAGAAATCTATCTTATTGCCGAAGCCGGCCGCCCCAAGCAGGTGCTCGAAGAATGGCGTGAAGACATGTTCGAAGCCGATGGCCGGCTTAAGGCGTACATGGACGAAATCGGTGCGGTCGGCGCATTCCGCCTGCCTTTCGATAAGCCCGGAGCCTTCAAGTTTCCCCGCAATGAGGCGCCTGAAGGATGGACGAAACCTATGCGGAATGGGGCTTCCCGGCCCAAAAAGAGCAACCACGAGGCCATCGCAAAGCTCGAGGGGCTCGAATGGTGCAACTCCCTTACCAATGTCGCGTGCAGTGAGCTTGGCCTGCCGCACTCCGTACGCGGGGACTCGGAGGCCTGGGGGCGTTCCAGTCACGCCCTGAGCCGGGGGACGATCAAAACCTTCTCCGTATGCTGGACGGCATACCCAGGTGGTGGTCTCAGTGACGTTATCCTAATCGCACCGGATGCGCATGACGCTGTCGAGAAGATCGGACTGGATTCCGAAAGTCTGTCCTGGCTGCCTGAAGGGACGTCGCCTTCACTTCCCGCCGGCATGCGGGCGATGACCGAAGCAGAAGTTGATCTGATGTTTGCCCAAGCCAAGGTTGCCCGCGAAGCGGCGAAAAAAGCTCTAGTTGAAGAGGCGAGCCCTTCGCCCTGATCTATTGCACCTTGATGGGCTGACCGAGTGCATAGGAGGTAAGGGCTGGGTAGCGCGAGAACACCCCTTGCTCTTTGGAGGCGATCTTGGCCAGTCGTGCGCGGCAGGCCAAGATGGAGCTGCGGTCTCTCGGATCCAACTCCCGGAATACCGCCAAGACCGGCATGGCCACTTCGACGGTGGTGGCCATCGTCCCGCGCTCGCTGAACTCCGTATTGAACGCACCTTTGCCGATGTCGTCGACAAGTGCAAAAGCCTCGCGGCAGACTTTTGGGTAATCAAGCATTAGGGAGCACCTCTTATTGGGATGCTGTGGAGGCTGGCATATAGAAGCCTGCAAGCCAAGTAACGAAAACGGTGCCACCTTCCATCTTTTCGATGCCTGCCTGTCATGGAAGTCTCCGTCTTGCGACATCCATAACAAGCAAGATCGAAGAGGGTAGACGATGATCGAGAAGCCAGACTTTTCCAAAGACACCGGGCCGGGTGTGCCGGGTGTGGACAACAACCACTTTCCGGGCAGAAGCTATAGCAGCCATCAAGTCGAAGATGTCGGCTGCAGTATGTGCCGTGCTGAAACAGCATACTGGGCGCATGATGGGACCATCCTGTATGGTACAGAAGGCCAATTTCGTGAGTATGTCTGGACGCTGCCGCCACAGGATATTCCCTCAAAGGGCGTGGTCTGTGATGCCTGCCTGAAACCGTTCATCGATCGTGGCGAGCTCGAGCTATACGCGGATAGCGGTAAGATGATCGAAAAGCTCAGCCCGCCGGCCATGAAGGCGCTGTTTACGTCAGCCGCACGCAGCGTGGTCAACGATTTTGCGGATGTGTCACAGATGCCGCTTTTGTCGGAGGGGTTTGCGCTCCCCCTCACAGATGACGAAATTTACCAAATCTTCTTGTTCGCGGATCGCCGCGAGGGCACGAAAAGCATTCACACAGCGGGCGAGTCCTATGCGCTTTCGGCCCTGGCTTTCGGAAAGGTTCTGGGCGACCCATCCTTCGAGGCTGCAGCCGACTATTATATCGACATTTGGCTTCCCGCGCAGGAGCCAGATGCAACCGACCTCGAAACCTATACGGAGGAAGAGTTGCTCCGCCATATGCTTGAGACGATGGAATTTCGTTGAGGACCGCTCTCACAAAAAGGAAATTTTTATGACCGAGAAGCCCGATTTCTCCCGCGACACAGGTCCAGGTGTGCCCGAGGTGGATAACATCTACACCCCCGGGTGGTACTACAGCAGCAGCCAGGTCGAAGACACCGGATGTGCGCTCTGTCGCCGCAAAGTGGGCTACTGGGAGCACGATGGCACGCAGCTCTATGGTACCGAGGGACAGAAACGGCGCTATGTATGGACCCTGGCACCTCAGGATATCCCCGCGAAATGCACCATCTGCGATGATTGTCTTGAACCCATAATTGCTCGCGGCGATCTGGAGCTCTGCAGGGATGATCAATGCAGAGAGGTGGGTAACCTCAGCAAGGCTTCTATCAAGGCCCTCTTCACCCAAGGCGCCCGCGAGACGATCAACATATTTGCCGAGATCAAAGAGACGCCGGAAGCACTCAGCGATTTCATTCTGCCTCTCACGATCATTGAGATTGAGCAAATGATGAACTTTGCTGATCAGACCTGTGGCTACGGCAACCACGCCAACGTCGGCAATAGCTATGCGCTGGCGGCCCTGGCGTTCGACAAGGTCCTTCGCGATCCGTCCTTCGAGGATGCCGCGGATTATTACGTTGAAATCTGGCTTGAGGCCCAGAGGCTCGAATGGGAGGCATGGGAGGCCCTATATTCATCTTCAGAAGACCTGTACGAGCAGCTTCTCGAGGCTACAAGAAACGCTGAAGATACCGCAGAGGATAAATAGAGCGGCCGGGCAGGGCCCGGCCAACAGATCACATTGCCATGTCGAGTTCGTCTTCATCGATCTGGGTGACTTCGATGCCAGGCTCACAGGGGTCTGCCGTGATCAACTCAAGTGGGCCATTGGCAACCTCGACGTGGATGTCGTTCAATGGCTGGAAGTCCCCCAGGAGTTCGAGAGGTCGTCCCACTTCTCGCAAGTCATAGATCAGCGGCATGCCATCGTCATAGGCACCATCGCGCGTTGTGAGGCCCACGGCATAGACATTATCAGCCAGCTCGGTGATCAGGGCTTCGCCAAGACTGTCACCGCGGCGCAGGAGCGCCACCGTGCGGGCGTTTTCCATGCTGGAGGTGATCAGGATCTCGCGTCGCCGGTTCCGGGCGCCCATGACACCTTTAACGAGATGCTCGTAGTCATCTTCCGACCGCACTGCCTGGCCGCCGTCCGGTGCAGCACCAGCCGTGCGGAGATAGGCAATCGTGTCTCCCTGATCTGTATTTCTAAAGCGGAGCTCTACTTTCATCTGTCGTTCCTTTCGAATTTAAGGAGACATTATGTTGGGCTCATGAAAATAACTAAGCCAAAGCAAGCATATAACAGTATGAGGGAGATTGACATCCCTTTACAACCGAAAGACGATCAGCCCCGGTGCGCAGATCAGAATTTGACGTAGTTGCGTATTTTTCGCGCACCATAGATTAGAATTGATACAGGTATAAAAGTGACTTCTTCAGACCTCGCAGCAGCAAACCATAAACCTAAACTGAGAAAGCGAGCCTCACCGGGCTTGAAATCAGCCGGCGCACTGTTCGGCATCTTGTTTCTCTTTGTCGGGCTGGCCCTCGGCACCACTTGGTTGAGCCATCAGTTTGGCCAGAACTTCATGCAAGGAGATGAGTTTGACGGGGACAAGGCGCGTTGGGGATCGGTGTCGGACTGGTTTTCGGGCGTGGTCGGCGTCTCCATCGGTCTTGCAGGTTCCGCGATCGCGATCTGGCTTGCTTATCGCGTCGAAAAGCTGACCGTGGCTCAAAACCAGATGGCAAATGTTCAGTCCTGGCGTGAAACCTATATCGACTCCGGAGATATCGCCGCCCGAGCGGAACTCGCCGCGCGGGCCTATGAGCTTGTCCAGGAAATCTATCGGAATGTCGTAGAGATCGAAAAACTGGATAAGATCTTCGATCAAGGCGAAGAGGAGCTCGAAAATGCCTCCCGTGAGGAGGGGGAAAATGAATCTCCGGAGATCAGAGCCCTCCTCAATGAAACGCATCAGAAGGCTGAACCCTACCGTGAGAAGGTAATCGGTGCTCTCACAGATATTGCCGCTCTACTGCCGAAGCTGCTTCGAAAGGATCTGGCGGCAGAGGACGTCTTGGGACTGACATCCAAGCAGGTCGAAGATTTTGCTGAAGCATGTATGTTCAGCAATGATATTGGAGGCCATCACTCCCATCAACTTGCGGAGCGGATCAATGTGAAAGCTCCATCCCGTGTTCATGTGGCGGATGCCGTCAATCTTATGCTGACCTACTCAAAGAAGTCTCCAGTAAAGCTGGAAGCGGCAGCGTATCGAAGTGCAGATTATCATTCGGATGACTTCTCCGAGTTCTATTGGCGACATGATGCAAAAAGCCCCGGTGATGCGTTGAAACGCTTTGAGAACTACCTTCCCTTGGCGCGCGCCAACACTGACAGTGGGGCACGACCAATTTCATGGGTGCGGGCCTACTGTGATTTCGTAATGAATGAGGTCAATCCTTACCGCTACGCTCATGAGGCCATTACCAACGATCTCCAGATCGGAGATGTGAGCCCACGACAGGAAAAGCGGCTGGAGCTCCTGTCGAACCTGGCGATCAACAAGGTGCTGGATTCGAACCCCTATATCCGAGATGTTTTCCCGTCCTCTGGGTACGAACAGAAGGTCAAGGCGATCAAGGTTAAGGACCCTATTGAGCGTCCTGTTGACCCTGATGCTGTTCACGTGAGACCCAAAGTGAAACTAAAGAGAAACCGCAGAACCTAGAATCTGAGAAATCCTGAATACTAGGCAAGAGTGGCTCGCCCTGTTTGGGCAAAGATCGAAACATAGGCCCCGGCATCACTGTCGGGGCCTTTCTCGTTTACGAAGGCTCGGCATCGAGTTCTTCTTCGTCAAACTCGGCCATCTTCTCATTATGTCAGTCGATCAGCGCGAGGTTCGGATCCTGCGCAACGGCCGCGAGGGAGGTATGTCTTAAAGCTGTGCCAGACCCACCCGCTTCTCCAGAACTGGATTCCGGGTGAAATATTCTTCACGGCCGTGGACCCCTTTACCAACGATCCGGAAGAACTGGCGCGGCCCAGCCTCCGCCTGTGCGATTGGCTCATGCGGGGTGAAGATCCCGATTTCCACCACTTCACCGGCCGCCATCATACGCCCTGATGTCCGCGGGAACTCGGCCGCGCGCGCCGAGAGATCGCCGTCCGCTGTGGTGTCTTCGACATCAAGGTCCCAGATCATGCAGGTGTCCGGAATTGAGTTGGCGATCAGCACACGCGTTTCGCGCTCCAGCTCGACAAAGCCGGGCCCGTCGCCCCAGGTGGGAGAGCTCGGCCCCCAGGTCAGAAGGCTTTCGCGCAGGCAGGCTTCCGTATGGATCGTGCGATCCCCGGCGCCGTAGCCACGCTGCGATGCGCCGGCGGCTACCATGCTCTCGTCGATGGTGATGAGACCCAACTCGCCCTCCTGGCCGGGCAGGGCGAAGCGTTCCACCACATCACCATAGCCCGCATAGGCTTCAGGCAGGCTTTCAGCACGCCCCTGGATGAAGGGTATCATGTAGCAGCGCGCGCCAGTATAGGTGGGGAAGGCCATCTGGCCGGAGGACTTTACGGTCATTTTGGTATCCTTTGTCGGGTGTATTCAGAATAGCTTATCACAGTGCGAAAAATGCGCATATCAAAAATAGGAAGGGCGCCAGTTTCCTGGCGCCCGATGACTTTGCAATACGGAATTGCCGTTACTTGGCTTTGGCTGGCTGTGCTGCCTTGCGCGGTGTCGCTTTGGCTGGGGTTTTCACCTGCTGACCTGCGGCGATCATGCCCATGGTCGCAGCGTCTTTGGTTTCCTTTGCCGCGGCCGTCACAAAGACCACACTGCCACCCGCGGATGCAGCGTCACGCAGCGCTTCCATCTCATTGATCGACGTGAAGAAGTCGAGGCCGGCGCTGGCCGAAAGGCCGGTGCTGCCCACAAAGGCCTGCAGCGCTTCTGCGTTGCCTTCGGCCACCTTTTTGCGGAAGGACGCATAGGCTTCGGCTTTGATGTTCATTGCTTCGCCTTCGGCGCGCGATTTTGCAATCGACAGCGTTTTCGCAGCTTCACCTTCATTGATCGCAGCTTCTTTCAGACGCTCAGATGCGATGACGCGGTCGAAGGCCTGGCGGAGTTCTTCCGAGGGCTGCGGGTCATCAACGAGCACGTTCTCAATCCGGAAGCCGAAACCGGACATCTTCTCGGTCAGAGTGCCTTCGACACCATCTTCGAAAGTGTCACGAGCCTGAAAGAGCTGATTGAACGACAGGCTGGAGGCCGTGGAGCGCACCTGATTGACGACGTAGGACCGGATCTGGCCCTCAGGGTTGTTCAGCTTGTAGAAGGCGTCCTGCGCTGTATCTTCATCTACGCAGAACTGAACGCGGATTGGCACCAACACGAAGGCATTATCCGAAGACTTCACATTAACATCTTCAGAGATCTCACGGATCTTCAAAGAGAAGTTCGGGGATGCCGCCTGGAACGGCCAGGGCGCTTTGAACGACAAGCCAGATTTTTTGACGGAGGAGAACCTGCCGAACGTGGAGATGATCTTGACGTGTTGTTGCTGTGTGATGACGACGGTCGACGCGGCCATCAGGAGAAACACGACGGTGAAGATGGCGACATAGATCGCCGTTGCGGAAATAAGCATTAGTTGAACCTTTGCGTTGGGCGTTTAACTCGCGGTTCAGCTATGGGCAAAATACGCCCCTACAATCTCGGTTTTCGCAGATACGATAGGTTATCCACACTTATGGTTGACCATGTGTCGCCACCGAAACGTCACCCAACATTCCGGCAGGGAATTTTATCGGATTTATCAAAGAGTGCAGGCCGCCTCTCAGCGGCCTGATATGCATCACCCCTTCGGCACCCCGGCAAGCTCATCCAGCCGCGCGATGGCCGCGGCCGACGACAGCGCCTCTTTGCCTCCGCCGATCTGCAGCATCACTTCGCCGCGCTCCACCTCCCGTTTGCCAATCACGATCTGTACCGGGATCAACTGATCGCGGACCATGACGATCCGGCGGCCGAGCCCTTCGGACTGATCAAAAAGGGCAGGGCGCAGCCCCGCCGCGCGCAGCTGATCCATGACCGCAACTGCGGCGTCGCGCTGGTCGTCCCCGATTGGCAGCACCGCCACCTGCACCGGTGCCAACCAAAGGGGCAGGCGGCCTTCACAATGCTCAAGAAGGATGCCGATAAAGCGCCCCAGGGATCCCAGCACCGCGTGGTGCAGCATGACCGGCACATGTTTAGCGCCGTCTTTACCAACATAGGAGGCGTCCAGACGGCCCGGCAGGACCATATCGAGCTGGATGGTGCCACACTGCCAGGAACGGCCTTTCTTGTCGCGCAGCGCGAACTCCAGTTTGGGCCCGTAGAAGGCGCCTTCGCCGAGCTGCAGCCTCGGGTCGAGCCCGCAGGAGAGGGCCGCTTCCAGCAGTTCCTTTTCCGCGTGATCCCAATCTGCATCATTGCCGGCACGCTTTTCGGGGCGCAGCGACAGCGCCACTTCAAAATCGGCAAAACCCAAGGCGGCATAAACTTCCTTCAGCAGCTCAACGAAACGCGCCACCTCGCCGCGGACCTGATCGGCATCGCATATCACATGGGCATCGTCCTGCTCGAAGGCCTTGGTGCGCATCAACCCGTGCATCGATCCAGAAGCCTCATCGCGGTGGCACTGGCCGAACTCGGCAATGCGCATCGGCAGATCACGCCAGGAACGCAGGTCGGAGTTGAAGATCTGCAGGTGGCAGGGGCAGCTCATAGGCTTCAGTGCCATGTCCCGGCCGCCTTCCTCGCGCGCCGGCACTGCGAACATGTTCTCGCCGAACTTCTCCCAGTGACCTGACGCCTCCCAGAGGGACTGGGGCAGCAGCTGCGGCGAACGCACCTCGCCGTAGCCCAGGCTGCGCATGCGGCCGCGGATGTAGTCTTCGAGCTCGCGGTAGATCTGCCAGCCGGCAGAGTGCCAGTAGATCATGCCCGGGGCATCTTCCTCGATGTGATAGAGATCGAGGCGGCGCGCGAGCACGCGATGGTCCAGCGGGTCCATGCCTTGCTCTTGTGGAATATTCAGGTCTTGGGGGCTGTTCTCATTCATTGTCTTGGTCCTTTTGAGGGGTGTCAGATTGGACGCGAGACAATAAAAAACCCCGCGTCGGTGGCGGGGTTCAAAGTCTGGTATGTTGATCCGATCAACTCACACGACAACGCTCCGCCCGGGATGGGTGGTTGTTGTCGTCGTGGTGGAGGCGATCATGTTCATCATGAGGCCTATGTAAGCCAGAGATTACATCCGGTCAACGATTTTTCGCATACTCACTCCAGCGCAGCTGAAGTGAGGGCGGCAGCACATCTCTTTAGATGTGCGAGAGCCTAGTCATACTGGCGAAGTCAGTGTGACAGTCGGCAACACCTCCGGATGGAGGTGTGAGCCAGCGCATCGCATAAGCGATGCGCGTCGCTCCGACGAGTTTCCTCCGGAAATCTCTGGGAGAGGCATACTCACTTCAGCGGAGCTGGAGTGAGGGTGGCAGCACATCTCTTGGGATGTGCGAGAGCCACTTGGTTGTTTGAATTTTCGTGCCCTCCGCGCAGAATTCCTTCAAGCATTAGGAGTTCCACCATGAAAAACCCGTTCCGCAGCAAGACCGCCCGTATCCGAGAGACAATGGCAGAGCTTGATGTCTGCCAAGGCCAAATCGAGGGCCTTCTCGATGTCAGCCTGCTTGTCGGCGTCGAAAAGGTCACTGGACCGATCGATGTCAAAACCCTGTCGGAAATCAAATCCGCGATTGAGTCCCAGCATTCCTATCTCGGCATGCAAGACAGGCGCGGCATCTCTGAGATCTCAGATGAGGCCCAGGCTGGGGTTGAGCGTCGCTTCGCGGCCCGGGATGAGATTGCCTCTGGAGTGAAAGAAGAGATTCAAAAGACCAGCGGAATTCGTGGGGTCCTCGGCCTGCACAAGAAGAACGCCGGACAGGACATCGCGGAGCGCGCCATCTTAGCCATTGAGAAAGCCTGCGGATACACGGACATCAAGTGCGCGCCGCTGAGTGTCAGCGATCCTTTTGGTCGGCCAAAGATCTCTGCAGAGCATACCCGACCTGACTACGACAGCCCGGCCTGGTGATCTGATATGACCGATAGACTCATCACCAAGGCCTTCTTCGACCCGATCTTCGATCATGAGCACGCCTATGATCGGACCTTCGGAGTCTACCTGCACCGCTGCGCGCGTGAAGAGCTCGTCGTGAAAGCGATGCAGCGCGCCCGGGATGCCGGGAAGCTCGGAACATTTGAGGGTCTGGAAGGCCGCCGCTTCGATGAGGGCGCGGCCTGGAATGCTCTGGCAGCGGGGCACGATCCCAAGGGCAAGATCGAGATGTATCTGACCTCGGCAATCCTACTTGATAAGGTCGACACCATTGTCGGTGAGGCCTTCAGCAAGTTCTCTAATCGCAACGGCGAAGAGATCCACGACAAGGAAGGTTTCCACAAGTCCCTCGCGGCCGTTGCCCTCAAAGTCGAGAAATGGCTGGAACATCCAAAGCAGTTCCAAAAAGACCATATGCTTCCCCGTGGCACGAGCTTTGGCGACTTCGATGATCGGGAGATTAGCTACCTGGTCAGGCTTGATGGCTGGGACAGCATTGAACTGATGGAGAAGGGCCTGCGCGAAGATTGGCGCCCTGTCCGAGGTTCTCCTGAGGACAGCTGCGACAAAGACGACGACTGCGAAATGGAGCCCTGAAATGATGCAGCTTTCCAAGAAATACTATTCGCCCGGCAAACGTACACTGGATGACTTTGCAGATACGATCATCTGCAGATCCACTTCGCGCGGCGGGGCGGTGTTGGATACTGGTTTCTACGAGCAAGTTTCAGACCCGGATTTTGCTCCCAGTGGCTACGGTGAAGACTTCGAAACCTCAGCAAAGAACTGTGGAACGCGTATCCGTGAAGCCGCACTGGACGAGAGCCGCTACGGATGCCTGAAAGGGTACGATCTGCACTACCGCCTCATGCGCCACTGGGACCGGAAGGAGAAGTTCGTCATCCTGGGCCTGGACCCCAATGAGGTCATGAAGCAATGCCACGACAGTTATGGCCAATGGCCACTCGGCGGCAGCTGGCTGGACAACATCCAGGGCGCGCGCCACGCGGAGTTCTTCTTCAAACTGTTGGTCGCCACTGGCCAGAAGGGCATTGAAGAGGGCGTCTATGATCGCGCGAGTGTCATCGATGCCATCATGGTGGAGCTTGCGGATGAATTTCCGCAGATCGGTCAATCGATCCACCATCCGAACATTCCGCGGCCGCGGAGCGAGACCGAGCTTCGGGACATCGTGCTGGAACGTTTGCAAGAGATCTTCGATGCGCCCGACGTATCTATTGAGGATAGCGACGACATCGAGATGGCGGGACCATGACCTTGCTGCGAACGGAGAAAACCGTGACGCAACCAGATGCTAGTCAGACAGAACAGATCGATGAGGTCCTTGCCGAGATCGATATCTGTAGTGGCCAAATCCATGGCCTGATTGGGCTTCAGGGGTTGAGAAAGGAACTTAACAGTCGCGCGGCTACTGGTGCGATTTACATGCCAGCCCTAGTCGAAGTCGTTGATGTCTTGAATTTGCATTGGGGTGCCCTGCGCCGAATGGCTGGGCACGAGGATCACGCCTTCCCTGCGGATTCTCAAGAGAGATATCTAAGCGCACGTACAGATATGGAGAGAAAACTGCGATCGGAGGTGCAAAAGGCAGGTGGTCTGAGGGGCCTGTTCGGCTTTCACGAAAAGGATTTGTACGGTACTGCCACCCGCCGCGCTATGATGACGATCGACAAAGCTTCGGCCCTGGATGGCATTGTGATATCACCTCACGAGGTTCATGATCCATTCCACCTACCTGAACCCTCTGCAGAGCGCAGCGAGCTGGAACGCTTGCAAGAGATCTTCGATGCGCCCGACATCTCTCTCGATGAAGATGACGATATCGAGATGGCGGGACCATAGCTCCCTGAAGTTCCACGGGGATTATTTCGCAATACCGAAGAAACTCATCGATAATCCGCATCGCGTGCCATAGTTGTATCCCTATAGGGTCTGTGGTCGGCTGTTTGCAAAGGATGGTATCCGGATGAGATTGGGTAGAGCTTCACATGTGGTGATGTCCGCATACGAAAAACTCGGGACTACGGTATTTTCAGCCTGTGCTGGCGTTCTTTTTACGCTTGCCGCTTCCAGCGCATCTGCACAGCAACAAGCTGATGCCTGCGCAGTGCCCGCAGCACTTGAACCCGGCGCCTTCGATGCCCCCATGACGTTCTCCTGGGCGACAAGCAAAGGGAACTCGAACACCTCAGCTTGGATCGCCGCTACGGGCGTCATTCAGCCAGACACACCAGCCCGCTTCCGGGAATTCCTGAACGACGATGGCGGCAGTTGGGGCGGGAGCCAGCTGGTTTTGCATTCTCCAGGAGGAAACCTGTCTGCCGGCTTGGAGTTGGGTCGTTTGTTTCGGAAGGCCGGGCTCACCGCACATATTGGCCGGACCGAAAGAACGCATGAGAGCTACAACACGCCTTGCGATAGCTGGTACGATGGCGTCGAGCCCGGCATATGCGCAAGCTCCTGCGCCTATGCTTTTCTAGGCGGGGAAGTACGCTTTGTGGAATCTCCCTACTACCCCACGAATGACGCCTCCCTGGGCTTCCATCAGTTTTACGGCGGCGGCGAGGATAACAGCGATCTGGTGACTGCTGAACAAGCTGCCCAAATAAGGTCCAGCACGCTCTCAGTAGCCCAGGCGATCACAGGCCAAATCCTCATGTATGCTGTCGAAATGGGTATTGATCCACGGGTTGTCGCCTTTGCATCTTCAACACAGAGCAACGATCTATACTTCCCCACAGCGGATGAGATTGATGAGCTCAACATCGCTTCCGGCAGTGGCCTCGCGGCGTGGTTTATGGAGCCTTACAGCACCGGACTGGTTACAGCTGCAAAGCCGAGACGCTCCGACTCCATGCTGGAGCAAATTACGATGTATTGCTTAAATGATCGCAAACCCATGATGATGATAATAATGGATCTGCGGACCCCATCCTATCCGAACCCAGATGATTTGCCGCTCGATGCTGTGGAGGTCGTTATCGATGGCCAGCTTCACAAAATCACGAGGCGGAACCTCGATGTCCGTTACAACGGGGATATGATCCTGATCCGGGCCTCGATGATCGGTCTGAGTGACAGGTTTTCATCTGCCACTCAGGTGGAGTTTTCTTTGGATGCTCCTCGGGTTATGGGGAATTTCCGTGAGGAGAGCGCCTTGGATGAAGCAGCGCGCCAATCCATTGCTCTGGCCTGGCGCAACTGTATCTGACTCAGCTGTTGGCCGGTGGAAGATAGGGCGCCAACTCCGAAATGGGGAAGTTGTAGGCCCGATCTTCATCCTCTTCTCCAGTCGCACCGGCTTTGACATAGGCTGAGAATGCCTTGCGCAGGGCGGCTTTGTCGCCCGCATCGACCGTCATCCCTTCAATGCTTTCGACCTCATAGGCAGGATGGAAGATGCTGCCATCCTTTTCGAAATCCGAGAACTCATCTGCATTGCGCCGAAGGACCGTGCCCCGCGCTATACCGCCGCGCGCAGGCCAGTCGAATGAGACGAGATAGGCGGATTGGGCGGCTTTCGCCATGCTCTCCCAGTCCCAATACACGGAGAAGGTAGGGCCGTACATTTCCTGGGCTTGTTGGTCCGCCGTATCGAGAACCTCCAGTTCATCCGGGTCGGTCATCGTGTCGAAGACCACCATTCTTACATTGAGCGCATCCAGTTCTTCAGGCGCGCTGCGCAGGACGTCGATCAAGCCTCGATCGCCTTTGCGCGCAGCCACCACTGCATTGCCACGCTGCCGGTTGGCCCAAGCGGCTGCGGCTGCTGTCAGGTCATCCTCTGTAATGGGCTCTGAAGCTTTCCAGTAACCTTTGAACATCTTTGCAATTTCGGGTCGAGCCTTTGCATAAACAGCATTTGCCTCTCTCCAATGTGCAGCGCGTCCCTCCGCGCCGAGGCCATTGGCCGACATGTTCGATGACCCCACGAAGGACATATTTCCGATCACGCCAATCTTTGCGTGAAGATCGTTAAGCTGGCGTACCTCAGCACCGCCCGCCTGAAGCTTGCTGATCTCTTTGGGGTTCGTGCCGCCGCTCATCAGGTTGCAGACGATCCGCAACTTGGCTCCATCTTGGATGCCAAGCGCATCTGCCGCGCCGGCACCCCAGAATGCGACTGCGAGATCGGCGCTTTTTGAGTGTCTTAGTTCGGTATTCATGCGCTGGAGTAATTTAGCACCATCAAGGAATTTGGGCATATATGACCTTTCTTGAAAATTCGCGGAGTCTGAAAATTGCATCGTCACGTTCACCCAGCTGGTGGCGCAACACAGATGAAACGGTAGGGCACAATTCTTAATAGGTCAAACTGGCAGGGTTCCGGTCCGCTACCGCGGGCGCGGCTTCCTATTCAGGTGATAGGGTCCAACGCTCAAACTCCGCCACAGGCAATGCATCTGGCTTGCGGCGCGCCTGCTTCAGGATCTGCATCTCCACAGCCTCCTGTGCCTCGATCAGGCTTTCAATCCAGGATTCCGCGACACGCTGACCGGTCCGGTTCGACATGCCTGCGATCTGCACATCGAGCTTCTCGAGGCTGTCGATCTCATCGAGAACCTCCTGATAAAGCGTGTTGAGCGTCTCCGAAGAACACTCCGGCAGCTCCGGGTGCCCCGGAATCTCGCCGGGGTCTGACCATTTGATCGTGCCCCAGCCTGGAGAGCCCACGGCCGGGCTGTTCGACGCGTTCCAGATCTTTTGCGCAGCCTTTTCGGCCATACCTTTGCGCTCACGCTTGAAACCATAGAAGTCATGCTTCTTCAGCGCGCAGATGCGCATCGTGTCATCGTCGGGGTAGGTGGTAAAGACAATGAGCTTGGCGGCGACATGCATATGCCGGATGCCAGCAAAGCGCTTGCCGGAGAAAGGGTTGTCGCCCCCTGGCTCTCCCGCGGCGGTCTTGCTGACCATCTCACCGATCTGTTTGCGGATCGTCCAGTAATCCGGGTTGTTGCGCGCTTTCGCGAGGTCCTTCCAAAAGAGCTTGGAAATCTCGACCTTAGTGATCTTCCTCTTGCTCATCGGTGTAGGCTCCTTGCGGATCCACACCGGTGGCCATCGCGAATTTGAACTCCGCGGGAGACAGAAGTGTGCTGCCCGAGAGGTCTGCTTCCTGGTCGATCTCGGCGGCTGCCATGGCTTGTGCATGCTCCTTGCGGCTCGCCTGGCTGCGTTCTTGCAGGCTGCGCTTCATCTCCTGAAACTCTTTGGTTTTGGAAAAGCTCATCGTTCATGCCCCCTGTGATCCTTCTATCAATATTATGTGGGCCCTTATCCACTTCAAGACAAGATATGCGAATTTTAAAGCGAGACTTCTTTATCGGGATTCTGGAGAGACTGTATGAAAAGACCAAGAATAACTGAAATTATCCTCCCCGGGCAGGATGCCCGGTTTTCGGCGATAGGGGCTATGCTGAGCGGAACACAAGATTGCGGAGCTCTTATGACACATTACGACCAGCACGATGCGGCGCCCGCTGATCAAGACCTGTCACCGGCCGCAGCCTTCCTGGCTGAAGCAGATGCGCTTTGGCCGGATGTCGACGGTTTTTATCGTTTTGCGCATGAGGGCGTGGAAATCGGGGCCTTCTGTCTCGATGACATCCATGAAGATCAGGAGGTCAGCGTCAGTCTGATCAAGGTCCGGCGCCCGATGCTAGGGCAGGGGCACGGCACGCGTATGCTTGAGGCTCTTTGCGCTTTGGCAGACAAACATGAAATTGCTCTGCGTATGGAAGTGGTGCCTACCGGCCCGCTCAACGAAATGAACCTCACCAACTGGTACAGCAGGAGGGGCTTTATCCCCGCGGAAGCATCTTTCATGGATGAAGGGCCGGTCATGAGCCGGTCACCGCAAGCGCAGCCAGAAAAGGCACTTACACCAGAGCCATAAGGACCGCCTCCAGGCGTTCCCATTCCCCGCGGGCCATGACCTGGCGCAAGACCTTTCCCTTGGTCTTGTTCTCCGGTGGGACACGCATGACCTGCCATAGGCCATTTCCGGTTACAGTAATGCCGAGATCGACAGCGGAGCGGCCTTGGCGGTACCGCGATCTGATCTCCTGAGCATTGGGATGCGGCCGCCGCACGTCGAAGCCCTGGGCACGCAGAGCGGACAGCAGGGAGCGCACTTCACGCTCAGCCTCACCGAAGATGCGCACCGCTTCTTCTAAACGCCGCGGCCGGTCGCGCCGGGCTGCTGGGTCCGGCTCGAAATCAGCCGGGAGGGGACGGACTGTGCCGTTGCGGAAGACATGGGGGTCCCGGGTCTCCCAAGGATGGAAGTCGCCCCCGGTCAAGGCGCGGGTCAGTACATACTGTCGTTTTGATGCAGCCAGTGAGATCTGATCGGCGATATCATCGAATTGCACGTGCAGCTGGCGCTGCCGGCCACGGATGATCCGCTTGTCAGGTTCCCGTGCAATCAGGGCGGCCAGGTGGTCAAGCGCGTCCTCGATTTCACCCGGATCAGCCGGAGGATCAGGAAAGACCAGTTCACCGCGCGCTACTTCCGCCCGGCGCCGGACAATTCCATCCGCCGTCTCGATAACCTCAACGCTGACGATGTCCGCGCCCTTGAGATCGAGAATTGTCGGCATGGCCCAGGCACGGCGGTGGGTTTCGTCTTGGATGTAGCGCATGCCGGCGACCGCGAGGACAGGCCCTTCAGCGGAATTGATTTCGATGCTGTCCTCGACCCGAGGCGGGTCGAAAAACACACGAGCACGATCGCCATCGGACAGATGATCCAAGTTAAGCATGACTCCCCCGATGTAACGCCGTGAACAGTTAGATGATTCGCCTAGAGATATTTGTTTTCGCACAGGCTGTCACGCTCACGGACCGATTTCCCCGCAGGACGAAAGGCACCGTCGAAGTTTTTTTAGTCGCATAGCGTCTCATACCGTATCATTGCAAAATTGCGGCTTGCGTCAGTTGAGAACTCCGCCTGACATGATCTCCATCGAACTGAAAAAGGAGTAAGGTTATGACTGAAGAGAGATTTGATATCCCTGAATGGATGCTCGATCGGATAGCGCAATCGTACAAAGATGAGGTGCTCAAAATGCGCTCTGAGGGGTATATGTTGAACTTCTTAACCGGCTGGCACAACAAGGATATTAGCATAACCGTGTTCCTTGATGAGGAGGAATTTGGCAGCAATACCTTCAGCCTTGAGCGGCTCTGCACAGAACCGGCGCAACATTGGCACAATGGTAAAACCATCGATAAGCACCACTATGATCTCATCGGCGAAATCGCGCAGGACCTCAGAAAGCAATCTGACCGACTTATTGCTGTTCAAGCTTCCCTCGAGATCGTTCGACCTGAAAGTCGGCATTGACTGGGGGGCCACCCAAATGTGGCAGGGTGAACCGCATTGACCTTGAAATCGCCTGCGAAATACCCCAAACCGAGGTTTTCTGACAACGAAAAATGTAATTTAATGGTGAGAGCCTGTCATGGCCGCCCGGCTGCCGCGATATCGGTATTACGCAATCAAGGAGTATTTATGCGCAACCTCATTCTCTCAACCGTATTTGGTCTTCTCGCCTTACCGGCCGCCGCAGGTTCCATTCAGGGAACCTGGGCTATGGACCCCCAGCACTGCAGCGGCGCCTACCCGGAGACGCAGGTCATGATTTCGGGCAACAAGATCCGTTTCATTGAGACAACCTGCGAGCTCACCAGCATCACCAGCCTTCGGGATATGCCGGAAGCAAAGCTCTACGACATGTTCTGTAGCGGGGAAGGGAGCACATGGACCGAGCGCGCGTTCATTGGTTCTAGCTTTGACGACCTAATTGTCTACAGCCGCGGCGTCGCGCGTATCTACAAGCAATGCTGAACATAAATGCCGAGGCGAACCCGCCTCGGCAATACTGACTTTCCCAGACAAATAAGGAATACGACCCAATGAATAAGAACACCAAACTCATCATCGGCGGCACGGCCGCTACGGCCATCAGTTTCTTCCTGCCCTGGGTCAGCACCTGGCTTGGGAGCTTTTCGCCAAGCTACCTCCTGAGGGCCGGGGGTGACATGATGTCATTTGGCGTCCTCGTATTCCTCGGCAGCTTCATTCTCGCAGCCGCTACCTGCGGCATGGCCGCGACGGGGCGCCTCGATGCACGCATGGCCGTGGCGGCCGGTGCGCTCCCTTTTGTGTTGGCCGTACTTGCCATGATGCGCCTCAGCTCGGCTGCAGGTGATCTGCCCATCAGCGGTGTGGGTGAGCTCTTGCAACTGGCCAGCATCGGCATGCCGGTTTACTTCATTGGGGCTGGCTTGGCGCTCTACGGTGGCCTGAAAATGCTGAAAGACGCCACCCCTGAAGGAGCGGCTACGATCACGTCGCCAGCGTCGAAGGATGCAGGTTAAGGTCCCCACCGGGCGCTAGGCGCCAGAATGCCAAAGCCCAGTGGATCACCCCACTGGGCTTTTTCCATGACCTCCTGCCGAATGGCGTGTTTTTCGCATTGCCTTTCTGCCTCGCGCTTTCTAAGATCAGCTTATGAAACAGGATAAACCCATCTGCGCGATCAATTGGTGGCTGCCTCTCTGAGGCGGCCCAATTCCTGTGACCAACCCCAGGACCGGCCGCGTGATGCGGCTTGTGATGTCCTGAAAGACCCTTCCCATCATGTGGCTGTCCTCTCTTCATAAAGGACAAGACCATGCAAGATCTCTCGACCCTCGAAGGCAAAACCATTCTCACCGGCGACCGGCCCACCGGTCCGCTGCATCTCGGCCATCTGGCCGGCACCCTTCAGGCGCGCGCCGCTCTGCAGGACAAGAACGATGTGACCATTCTGGTGGCTGACATGCAGGCGCTGACAGACAACGCCGGGCGCGCCGCTGATGTGGCGGCCAATGTGCGCGAGGTGGTGCTCGATTACATTGCGGCCGGCATCGACCCGGAACGGGTGACCATCGTACGTCAATCCGATCTGCCGGCACTCAACGAGCTGACCATGCTCTATATGAACCTGGTCACCGTGCCGCGGCTGATGCGCATCCCCACAATCCGTGAGGAGATCGCCCAGCGCGGCTTTGGCGATGGCACCCCGGCGGGCTTTCTTTGCTACCCCGTGAGCCAGGCGGCCGACATCACAGCCTTTGGCGCGGACATTGTGCCCGCGGGCGCCGACCAGGCGCCGCTTGTGGAGATCACCAGTGAGATCGCGGGAAAGGTAAACCGCATGGCGGGGCGCAACGTGCTGGTCACCCCGACCTTGATCCAGAGCAACGCACCGCGCCTACCGGGCATCGACGGGGCGGGCAAGATGTCAAAGTCCGCCGGAAATGCCATCGCGCTCCGCGACAGCCCGGAGGAGATCCGCGCGGCGGTCTTGCGGATGTTCACCGATCCCGGTCACCTGAAGGTCTCTGATCCTGGCAAGGTCGAGGGCAATGTTGTCTTTGCGATGCTCGATGCATTTGATCCGGACAGCGATGCTGTCGCCGAACTTAAGGATCAGTACCGCGCCGGCGGGCTCGGCGATATGGTTCTGAAGCGTCGCTTGGACGGGATCTTGCAGGACATGTTGGCGCCGATGCGGATGCGTCGCGCTGAAGCCGCAGCTGACGAAGGGTTGGTGGCCCACATCCTCGAGGAGGGCCGCAAACGCGCCCATGTGATCACCATGGAGACCTTGGCAGATGTGCGCCGCGCCTTTGGTCTTGAGGGCCGTCCTGGGCGCTCTGCGGCGCTCTCAGAGCTCGTGAGCTTGGGGGGAGACTGCGAGGAGGGGGAAGCACCGCCAGAACCTGTGGTTCATGATGCCCTGGTAGCGTCCTTCAAGGCATCCCGAGACGCTTTTAGGTAATAGGAAACGCAGCTCAGGTGGCGATACTGCTTTTAGAACCTCTTCGGAAAATGCATTCCCCGGTATTGGAGATTTCGATGACAGCAAAGCCCCCGAGCTGCAGGTACCCTTTTACGGGTTCCAATATCTCGCTGAACTTTCTGTTCACCACAGCTTGGTGCGTTTCCGAAGCCAAATCTAAAGGCGTGATCTGCCACCGATCCGGGTCATTGTAGCAAGGTGTCCAATTGGCAATACCGATCGCGGAGCGGCTGATGCCTGCCACGACCCCCACAGCAAGGGCGTCATCCTGATTTGGCCAATATGGCCCCAGCTTCCAGCAGCATTGTGTTGCCTTAACGTAATCAGGTCTCTCCTTGGGGTATTTGATCCGGTCGATCTTCTTCCACATCTTGCCGACCTTGGTGCCAATGTTGAATATAAAGATCGGTCGGTTTCGCAGCTCGGCTGGAAAATCATGCCCCATGATCGGGGGTGCCGCCAACTCCCGCAGGCTATCTCGCTCGACGAACCCTTGGCGGGCGCTTCTGTGGCCACCTTGAATATTCGTGAGCTCGTGACCGCAGGCGGCAAACGCATCCATCAAAGCAGCTTCTACATTCAGGGCCTCTTCTTCATCACGCAGGTGACGTCTGATGATCTTCCATTCGACTTCATGACCGTCGCGCCAAATCTGTTGAATTCTTCTGACCTTGGCACGTTCCTTGCCGGCGCGAGGCTGATCTGTCGAAGTCCTGATGTTCTCTCTGGCCTCTAGGAAGTGATGCAGGACGCGATCATTCCCATGTTTGCCGCCGCCTTTACCGACATAGAACGGACAGCCATCTCTTGGATCAAAGAGCGCATAGACATAGAGGCCCAGAGCATCGGTCATATTGGTATCGAATGGCGGCTCTCGATTTAGATCACTGCTAGAAGTCATATTCAGATCCCATACCGTCGTATTTGCCGCCAGATTGGTAATCTGCCATGGTTTTGGCAAGGGTAGGCGAGGTGGTACCATAAATGAAGGCGCGGTTCTGCACCAATGGCCTGGGCGAGCTTGTCGACGTCAAAGATCTGTCGACCGAGGAGCGTGATGCGCGCGGTCCCTATATCTGCCTGGGTTGCGGCAATGGCATGCTGCCGGTGCTCGGCAAGATTCGTGTCCATCACTTCCGTCATATGTCTGACGCAGATATCGATTGCTCTCATGAAACCTATCTCCACCGCGCCGCAAAGATGGCTGTGGTGGCGGGGTTCGCCACGGCGTGCCGCGATGGGAGGCCTTACAAGCTCACCCGCAACCGTAAGGTCCGGTGCATGTCGGCCGCGCAGTTCTTTCCTGAGGGTTGCAGTAAATCAGAGACGCCGGAGGTCTTTGACCTGACCCAGTGGCTCGACACAGCCAAAGAAGAAGTTGGCGTCGAGGGATTCATTGCGGATGTGCTCCTAACGAAGGCGGGGCAGGCGGCCCGGCTGCTTATAGAGATCGAGGTCTCCCACCCTTGCGCGCCGGAGAAGCTGGCCAGTGGCCTGCCGATCCTGGAGACGAAGGTTTCATCCGAAAAGGACATCGCCAGACTCAAGTCCGGTATCACCATCGACAGTGACCGCGGCCGAGGTTTCAATCTGTCTCCTTTGGCGGAGAGAAAGGTAGGCCAATGCAAGCTTTGCCCGATAGAGCAGTGCGTATTTGTCGTGTTCAAAAGTGGTAAGGTCCTGCTCACCACACAGAGCTGTCGTGCTCTGAAGAAGGTCTTGGCCAAGCGGAGCATCATTCATTGGGAAGTCGTGACCCATGAGTTCGCACGTTACAGGATCATAGAGCGGTATGATGCTATACTTAGGCGCGCGCATTACGACAGGGGCATTCCTACCAGGACTTGCCTGCAATGCCGCTATGGTGCGATCAGCAATTCCGGCAGCACGCCAATGGTATGCTTTAAGCAGCGCGGTCGAACCCTGCCAACTGGGGTTAACAAAGCGACTGACTGCTTGGAGTATTCACCTATCCCCACATACGAAGAACTGATGTCGGTCCGTCAGCTGCAACTGCAAGGACGCCCACCCAGTTTGGACGATCCCGATGATGAAAGCCTGATCGAAGACTGAATTCCTTCCCCATTTTGGATTTTCTTTGTCTTGAGTGATGATGGACTGAGAGGGTTATGCTCTGCTTCTCTTAGACAAATGGGTATCTTATATGTTACTTATCTGGCACATTAAGCGGAAATTGTAATCCATGTGACACATGAGGGCAGCATGAGAGAGCGGAAGATCTATGAGACGATGCCAGACAAGCTGCTTGAGAAGCTGGCTGATTTCGGCCGTGATTTCAGCGCTGCGCGTCGCGCGCGGAATCTGAGTCAGGGGCAATTGGCAGATCAGATCGACGTTACACGACAAACGGTTATCCGCATGGAAAAAGGGGACGACCGAGTGAGCTTCGGCACCTATGTCGCCGGGGCACGCGTTATGGGAATGCAGCAACAAATCCTGTCTGCATTTGAGGGCGCAAAGGACGCCGTTCGACAGCGTGAGGCGCGTCTGAATTTGAAGAGGCGTATTCATCAAAATCGCGCTGCGGAGATCAAAGCAGCACCTGCTGAACCGATCTCTGAAATCGAGCAATTCGGACAGGACATCAGTGCGGCACGTCGTGCTCGAGTGATGAGCCAGGAGCAGCTTGCCGATAGGATGAACGTAGGAAGGCGTACTGTCATCCGCATGGAGAAGGGGGATGACCGGATCAGCTTTGGCGCAATTGCCACAGCGGCTTGGGTCATGGGGCTTGATGATCAGGTTCTGTCCGCTTTTTGCAGCAAGACTGATCCTGTGCAGCAAGCCAATCTCAACGACAATCTCCATGACCGCATTGCGGGCCGGCGCGGCCCCATAACACAGGTCGATAACGAAACGCCCGAGCCGGTCTCGGCCAGCGACAATGAATTGGATTTCTGATGGAACATAAGGCAATCGTATTTCTTGAACTGCACGGCGAAACTGTACCGGTCGGACGTTTGGTAATCACAGAAGACGGACGTTATTCGCGCTCAGATTTCGACTACGGCCGCAAGTACCTCGAGCGCCCCGACGCAGTGGCCATCGACCCCGTCCAGATGCCTTTGGGCAAAGACCATCTGCGCACCCATGAGGACTTCACCCTGTTTAACGGGATCCGCGATGCCGCTCCGGACGCCTGGGGGCGCAAGCTCATCGATCTCTACATGAAGCGCACCGAGGGCCGGAATGCCTCCGAGGCCGAGTATCTCCTGGTCTCCCAGCGCGGCACGCGGATCGGCGGTGTGCAGTTCGGCCCCACCACGGAAGGGCCCGGTCAAATCCTCGATGTGGGTCTGCCCGATGTCTCCTCTGATCTCGGCACGCTCGAGGCTTTTCAGGAGATGGTCGACACCTTCAAGACGGGCCGCCATGTGCCGGATCACCTGCTTGACCACGTTTCACCCGGTGCTGATCTGGGTGGCGCGCGCCCCAAGGGCACGGTGACGATCAATGATCATCCCTGGTTGGCCAAGTTCGGCATCGAGAGCGACAGCATCACCATGGCCGCGGCCGAGGCGGGCTGCCTCGATCTGTGTGAGATGGCGGGCCTCGCGGTTTGCGAACGCGACATCATTGATGTGGCCGGGCGTCCGACATTGCTTCTGAAACGCTTTGACCGCGAGCCTGATGAGAGCGGCAAGCTCCACCGGCGTCATATGATCTCGGGCCTTACCCTGCTCGGGGCCCATGAGATGGACCGGGCCGCCTCCGGCTATGCGGACCTCTATGATGGGATGCGCCGCTATGGCGCTGCGGAGGATGCTGGCGAGACCATCTATAAGCGGATGGTCATGAATGTCCTATGTGGCAATACAGATGACCACTACCGGAACCATGCCTTTCTGCTGAACGATCAGGGGCTCTATGAGCCGAGCCCGGTCTATGACGTCACACCTTCTACAGGCTTCTCGACGAGCCGCAGCCTCTTCATGCACCTCGGTAAGGCGGGTTGCGGCCGGGAGGCGACATTGGAGAATGCTGTGATGGGTGCCGCCAGCCTTGGTGTCTCTCAGGTACGCGCGATCGAGATTGCCAATGATATGAGCCACATGGTGGGCAAAAGCTGGCGCCGGGTGCTCTCGGACCGTGGAGCAAGCGAGGCAGACCTCGAAACACTTCAGACAAGTTTCTCGGAAGCTGGCAGGTCTGTGGGTTTGGATCACAGCGCAGTGGCGGACCCCTTTGGGGCTCCGGTGTGCGAGCTTAAGGGTCCTGCGCTGCCGGAGCTGTAATTCCACCATGAAGGAACTTCGCTGAAAGGCCCTGAAGTCGACCCAATTCCGCCTCTCTCTGAATGCATGTGCTGTCTGTATTTGATGGCAAATTGATTGAGGTGTTTTTCGATGAGAACTGTAATCGCAATGGCCGTGGCGGCCTTTTCACTCACAGCATGCGGCGGCCCAACCACGCAAGTGCGCGTAGCACAACCGACCTTCTTGGGAGGGCACTACTTCATGTTCGGAGATGCAGCCTGCCCGCGGGCGGCGCCCTTCCCGGGTCAGGCCGTGGCGATGTGCCATACGGATGCTGGTCAACCCACAGGGGAGCGCCGCGCGGCATTAACCAACCAGCAGCTGGAGATGTGGAAGTACAACCAGCAGGTCGCGATGCAGCGTCAGGCCCAGGTCAGTGCTCAGAAGAGCGCATTGGCAGACCGGATGATGAATATGGATTTCGGGACAAATTATGGCTATCAGCCGATGCCCACGCCGCAGGTTGCACCACTGACCCTGGGTCGGAGCAACAATGTGGCCCACTGCATCACGGTTTCCAGCGGCTTCTATACGAACTGCCGGTACTGATAGCTCTAGGAGGCGTGGTTGGTTGATGTTGTTCGATTGACAGATGTTTTATAGATGAGAGCTGACTTCGCCCTTTCGTCGGTGTACCGAACCCATCGGGGAAGGGTGAAGTGATAGCGCTTAATTATGTGGATAAAGAAGTTCCAAAGGTAGGCCCGAAAGCCTACCTGGCCTAATATGCGGGTGAATATTTTGAAGGTCCCGCCATGCAGAAGACATCCAGAGACAAGCGGCTTTCAAGTACGCAGAAAAAGCAAATTTCCAAACTCCGTGAAGTCGGTAAGAACGGGTTGTCGGCCTATCGTTTTCATGATGGCGCCCTTGCGAAAATCGTCGCTCTTGTCGAGCAGATCTGCGCAACTGAAAAGACGCTCACGACGGTAACGCCAGAAATGCGTTTGACGGATGATATCTTTGATACTTCTGCTTATTGGTTTGTTGAACCGCTCGAGGTTGAGGATTTCGTCGACCTTTATCTTGAGGCAGAACAGAAGATCGATGATTTTCCTGCCGTTTTCGAGCTGGTTTATGAGGTTGTGAAGCGTCGCCTGCGCTTCCAGTGGATTGAAGAAAATCAAGAACTGCCAGTTTCTGAGCAACTTGCGAACCGTGCGGTATTGGAAAACGGGTTCAAGGACGCCAAATCAACCATTGCGAATATCCTATGGAGAAAGTTCTGGGGCACCATCGACAACCGCTCGGCGGCTGAAGCTGGCTATCTGACAGAAAAGGTTATTACTTCCTGTCTTTGTGGTCAGTCTTACTCAGATAAGGATTCCCCCATCACGCGTTTTGGTGAGGGGGAAGTTGGTCGGCAAATCGACTGTATCGTTGAAGATTTTGCCTACGAGGTGAAGACGAGGATCACGGGCGCAGCCAGCGGCCGCGGCAGGAGCCGGGATGAGCTCAGCTGCCTTTGGATTGCCGGGACTCTGGCTACAAGCCTGTTCTCATGGTTATGGATGGCACCCCCTGTGCTGCATTGGACCAGATGATCTCGGCCTATGAAGGCGCAGGTGGTCACGCATATGTCGGTTTGGCCGCATGGGAGCACCTGCGTCAGGAAGCCAGTCCGAACATCAATAAGGTGGTCCAGGAACTGATCTTGCGCCCAATGGCTGCATTCAAGCACGACGTGCCACCGCTGGATATCTCTTACAAGTATCGGAATGGTAAAATCATTATCGTCATTTCCACACCTGAAGGGGAGATTTACGATCAGAAGCTGATCGACAGAGCGATGAAGGATCTCTCTTAGCCTACGGTGATGGCGCATCTTCCTGAGCCTGCTCACGCCTCTTCTGGGCTTCTTGCTTCAGCGCAGCCACACCATCAGTCACCTGCTGGAGGATCTCGTCTTTCGAGAAGGGCCGATCCACACCATCCGCATAGCGCTGCTTGAACCCCGCGGGGAAATGCAGCTTCACGGGGATGCCCAACGCGTGCGCCGCGATACCGCCCGCCATATCGGCGCCGGTCTGGCCGCCGGAGATCACCTTTGCGATCGGCCAATGCTTATGGACCGGGCTCAGGATCTCCAGGAGCCGGATGTTCACGAACTCCTGGGTGAAGCCATTGCGGTTCATCGTCTGCATGCCGTTGCCTGCGACGTTGATCACCGGGTTCTTCAGGTCACGATCCCGCAGCGTGCGGTACATCAGACGCGCAGCCTCGAGCGCATCCATAGCCAGGGGCAGGGCGAGGAACTTGTCCCCGGCCGCCTTGTGGGTCAGGCGCTCGCCGACAGTCTTGTAGTTGGCGGCCACAGCGATCGTCAGATCACCCTCATGGGCGTTGGCATAGGTCCGCGGGCCATAGCCCGAAGACTTATGCGCGATGATCTCGATCGGGGCGTGGCTCACGGCTCCAACTCCTCGTCACTCTGGTAAGCCTTCCAGTTTTCGAGATTTGCAAGATCGACGACCTCCCCATCATAAGGCCTCATGCGCCGTGTGATTACATCATCACTAGCCCACCCAATCCAACGCGGCTCGCCCGTCGCATTCTTGCCAACTCTCTCGACAGTAAGAGCGGCCTCTTGCTCCATCTCTTCCAGATCGGCGGAAAGAATGTCATCGATAACGGCTTGTACGTAGATCTCTGCCGCATGTGTGCAGTCGCGAGCGACCACATAATATTCCGTGTCCTCCAAAGAATTTGAAACACTGACCGTATAGAGGTTCAGCGCTCCCGGCGTCGGGATCTCGATCTCGATGGGGTCGATACTGTGATAGGTCTCGTGCAGATAAGGCTGCAGGACCTCGGGCTGGAATGCGCCCATCTCGACACGGCCCGCAATATCTTCAGCATCAAGCGAGATCTCCATCATCTGCCCGCTCAAGCTCACCCCGTCGAGCGCGGCAAAACAGCTGAAGGCCACACCTTCACAGCGCTTCAACTCATCCGTCTTGTCATTCTTTGCCCAGTATTCAGCAGTGCCCATAAAAGAGCGGACGATCTGATCGCGAATTTCATCGGCGGAGTAGGGCGCAGCATCTGTGCGATCTGGAAGCCAGGAGGGATCTTTCAGTCGGGCCATGAAGTGATCCGAGAGGCCGGGGCTGCTGAAGATGTCTTCATTGTACCAAGGCATGCCCTCAGCTTTCGCTTCGGCGATGACTTCTTCAAGCTGTTGCGGAGCAAGCAGGCAGCGCGGAAAATGCGGTGTCTTGCCATCGAGCAGCGCCAGCAACCCATAGGCTGTCTTCTCGCATTTCTGCTCGCGGGTCAGACCAGGCTCGGTTTCGGTCTGATGTGCGATACCGCGCGCCAGTCCCAGAAGACGTTCCGACGCCTGCTCAGCAGTTAATTTCTTGGACATATCTAACCTCACTTTGTTCTTCCAGCAGGATATGTCCCGTGCATGAAAGGCCATAGCGGCATCTGAAAAATAGAAACACGACTGTCATGTAGTCCCAGCCGGTTCGCCAGGGCGTGCTTAAGCTCCGCTCAGCAAGCTACGCGACCATGGCGATCTCTGCGGAGCCATCCAGTGGATCGTAAGCGAAGAGAAGCAGCTCGAGGCAGCGCATGTCTGTCGCTTGGTAGCCCTGCGTGCTGTTGATGTGATCACGCGTAGCGCCGATAAGATCAAAGCGGTGGGGGATCTCTTCGTGCATGAAGCCTAGATAAGAGATGTAGGTCCGCTTCAGGTTGGTGCTGTAATCACTGATAGGGCCGAACCGCGCAGCCACCCGGCCGTCCCAGATCGGAAAGATGCCAGGATTAAGCATATGCATCAGCTTGCTCGTGCCGATCCAGGAGCCATTGAGCGGCGCACGTTTTTCCATGGCGGTGAGAAACGTGACGGCCTCAGCCGCGGTTTTGATCTCTCTGATCGCCGATACCGGATCGTTTTTGTTAAACCTTTCCGGCTCAAACGCTCTGAGGATGGTTGGCATCCAACCATAGACAGCGCAGGAGAGTGCCAGCAGGCTAGAGCTGCGATCATCGTCACATGAAAGCCGGCCGAGGCCCAATAAGGCGTGATATGATCTGTGGTAGCGCAACTGAGAGACGGTCTGGACGGCTGTGGCAGGCGTGTACTGGGACAGGAAGGTCTTGGCTGCATCACGGTTCACTTGGAACTCCCAATATTAATCACTCTAAAACTGTCTTGAATAAGGTCCGAGGGCAACCCACCGTTAGAGATAAGTTGGGATTTTTCGCTACCTCCTCCCATAATAGGATAACATCAAATATTCACAGGAAATCGATCCATGTCCGGCAAACTCGTATTTACAGCAGATGATCAAGAAATGATGCTTGAGGCCGTGCGCCGCGAAGCCCGCGGCTTTGCTCGGCCCCAGGACATCAGAGATATGCTCGCCCACATTAGGGATGGCGGCACGGCTGTCGTATCCATGCATAAGTTCAACATGGGGTACAGCCTGCCAGAGAACGCCACGATCGAATTCACCGAGAACTGCGAGAAGGGCACAAAAGCAAGGCTTCAGGCCGAAGCCCGTGATCGGAGCAAGCTGGGCATGGTGAAACTTCGCCCGTTTCAAGAAGAGATGATCAAAGCGGTTCGGGAAATGGACCCTGAAGAGCTCAGCAAGCTTTTAGTGGGACATGGCGACCGACGCATGCATCCGATGCCTGAGATTGAACTCGAGCAGTCGAAAAGCCGCCTCCACCGCAAAGGGCAGAAGCCCGTGGATGTGGTCATGCTTGGTGAGGCTCATAACTTCGACAAGCTTCACGCGCTGAAGGTATCCGCTAAGTTCGCCAAGACGGTGAAAGGGATCGAGCCCGTTGCTGCGGGAGTTTCCCCAATGTTCAAATCGCGCCGTCAGCTTTCTTACACCGGGGATCACGCGCCGTTGCAGGACTTGGGTCGCATTCCGCGCAAACCACAGAGCCCTGCGCTTTATGAAGAGGAGCTCCCCGCTTACGCGGCCAAGAAGGACCGAACCAAGTACGAGCCAGTTTCGGAAAGCAACATCCAGCAGTCGATGGGCCGTACCCACCCCCAGCGGGGAGAGCCTGTGACTGTTGATCTCCCTGAGTCTGGCCCGGATATTGATGAAGCTGTCATGATGCGCCTCAGCGGGAAAACTGAGGCACTCCCCAGACCCGTCAACCCCTTTGCTGAGCCTGTGAAGTTCGAGTTGAATCTTGACGATCAGGAGCCAGAATAAGTGAAGCCGATGTTCGACGAAAAACAGTTCGATGAGCATTTCTACGTCCTGCGCGATCCAGATCGCCAGGGCGTGATCGTTATGGGGCCGCCAGGTGAGGAGCTTGGTGCGGATATGATCGAGCTTGATGAAACTTTTCGCCAAGGGGCCCTTTGGTTCTTGCTAGATGCGGGGACGGGACGGACGATCGACAAGGGATATGATCGCGGCGATTGCGACTTCCCGGCGCCCGGCGCGGGCGAGCGTCTTTGCCTGGCATCGGCTGACCCATTCGATTTCGACATCCAAACCCTCTCGGCCATGGTCAAAGCGGAAGAGGGAGACCATCTTGCAGATGTGCTGCCCAGCGACGCCGCGCGCCGCGCTACGGAGTTCTTGTCTATGATCGGTGATGCCGATCTGGAGCGCTTCCGCCTTGCGGCACCGTCAGAAGAACCAGGCCTGTAAAACCTTCAGTGTCTGGAGGGGTAAAATTACCTGCTAGGGTTGGATGCGAAAAACGGCGGCATATGGTTGTTCTGTGTAATCGGAGAAACCGGATGATCAGAACAACCCTCGCAACCCTCATATCGCTTTTGAGCGGCAATACAGAGGCACGGAAACCTCCGGCCGACGAGGTTGAGCCCCTCTATCGGTCCTATGCTTTCCCGACAGTACCCTCGAGCACCGATAAGCTCTTTGATGAGGCAGACCGCAGGACCGAAAAAGAAAAGCCGCTACGGCTTTTGGATCTTCCCGTTCTTTGAAGTCCCGCCGGACATGCGCCAGGCTAGCCATAGGCAAAAGAGCCCAATGGTAATCAGCGGCCAAAGTGTCCCGAAGGCATGAGGGCCAATGATCGATGGCGTTTCACAGACACCCTGATATTTGCATTTGATGGTGGATTCCAACGTGAAAACCGACCAGGCCGCCAGAAGCATCGCCAGGCCAAAGAGACCCACGACGCCTCGAAACAGGCGGCGCAGCCAGCGCGGCGTTGGATCCCAGTCCTGGGACATGGGGTCTAGGCATTCGAGAGAGTGTTTATCATCCATGCCACCAGACTATCCGCAAAGAGGTGGCTTTCTAGATCCCACAGCCAGCGCAGCGCGGCTTTCTGTGGATAACCAATAACTATGCATTTTCGCGATATCGGGTCCAGCATAGGCTTGAGTTGTGAAGCGAGGAGTAAGGTTCTATGAATAAGGGTGGAAAAACCGTGATGACAGCTGAGCCTGCAGGCGGGCCTGAGCGCGCCGAGGGACCGCGGGTGATGCTCGAGATCCTAGATGGCAAGAACAGGATTGTTGCCTGCTTCCCCACGGATCGGCCGGATTGGGCAATGGACCAGTTCTTCCGCAACCGTGATCTGGCAGGGCATACCTATTCGACACGAGAGATCAAACCTGCTGTTGCATGAGTTCAGCGGGAACTGCGAAGGAGGACGACATTGCCCAAATCCGATGAGCCCGAAACCTCGGTAGATGACGATGCAGAGATGGGGTACGACCCCAGCCTGATCAAAGTGCATGATACACCGCCATACTCTACGGATCACGTTGAGCATGGAAGGCCGCACCCGGATGATGGAAATCAGGACTACGACCCCAAGAGCCTCGATATCCTTTCCGACCTGGAGCCGGCGAACTTCAAGCGCCGCGACAATGTCGCCGAAGGTCCACATCCCGATCAGAACGAAGATCCTGTTGAGCCATAAAACCGCTAGGGCGGCGGCAGAGCCCGCCACCAGCTTATTCATGCCGCAGCTTCGAGTTTGCTCTTCGCCTGAGCCGCAGACCAAACCTTACCCGCGCGGCGGATCTCGATGAGCTGGGTCACCAGACCTGCCCCGAAGTGTTTGTGCATCTGGGGTGCTGACTGATCCCCCGGACGAGATGTCATCTCTTTCAGGCTGCGCTGCGTGGTCTCCATGAGACGCAGCCAGGCTTTCAAAGCATCGCGCATCTCGATGTAGTCTTCCTTTGTTTTCAACTCGAGCTTGTCAGCGAAGTAGGCAGACTGGTCGGCCTCGTTGGAGACCGTATACCAACCCTTGAAGGCGGTCGCCTTCTGGAGCTCCAGCATCGCCGTAAGGCAATCGGGGTAGCGTGCTGCCGCAGCCTTCATCTCTTCAGATACTGTAGGGAATGTTGCTTTTGTCACTGTCGTCGTCATGTCCAAATTCCTTTTTGTTGGACGCCGGGACCGCACCATTACGACCCGGCTGCTGGGGTCACAGGGTGTGCGCCAGGTCGGCCATCTGGCCGGCATAGCGTCGCGAGGCCCGCAAGATCGAAATCAGGCGGGTAATGATGGCCCGGTTGCGCATGCAGAGGCTGCGCGCGTCCGGGTCGCCACCGGGGGCGCTCCAGCGCGCTTTGAGACGGCGCTGGCGGTGTTCGAACTCCTTGATCCAGCCCTTGAGCAGGAAGCGGTGAAGGAGATAGGCATCCTTATCGCCTGGCGGGCAGGCGCGCGTGAGCAGACCAAGGCGCGCGGCCGGGCTGTCATCCCAAGGGCGCAGGAGCCAGTAAAAGGCGATCGACAAATCGCTGTCGCTCATCTTGGGGTCGAGGTGCGGCAGCCAAGTCAGACCGTGGCCGCCCTCGATGCGCATCTGAATGATCTTCTGATTGTAGTGGCTCTTCATCCGCGAATGTTCGCGCTCGATCTTCCACTGCTGGCTGTTCTGGAAGGGTGCTTTTCTCATGCCGGGGCCCCCTTCATGATGTCAGCTTCCAGCTCCGCGGCTTCTTTCTTGAGCCGCTCGATGCGGGCCACGCGAGAGCTGTTGCGAAGCTGGAGCTCAGCTGCCTGTTTATCTTTGAGGTCTTTTTCGATCAGCGCAGTCCGCACATCACCGGTGGCGTAGAACCACTCAGCAGGGAAGCTGTGGTCCTCACTGCTGGCGCAGCCCATGCAGGAGGTGTCCTGGGTGATGTGGAGCTTCGAGCCGATCTCCCAGCTGGCCACACCGTAACCGTGATGCTTACTGTTGATACGGCACCATTCGGAGAAGAAGCGATCAACTTCTTCGTCGGCCCATTCCTTGGCACTGATCGCCAGATCGATATGCTCCTCGGTCAGCTGGCGCCGGCCGGTGCTGTTGCAGGTCGTGCAAAGTGGCGTGCCCTCTGGGGTGTAGCCGCCACAGTCGGGACAATTGGAAAAGTCGGTCATGCTTGAAGTCCTTTAAAAAGCTTTAGTTTGCGCAGAGCGCGTGGCGTATCGGCACGCGTGAAGGGCCCGAGGCCAATGGCCGTCAGGATCGGAGAGCCATCAAAGTCAGGCAGCTCCACATGATCGCGGTCGATGATGGGAAAGCAGGGAATGCCCTGCAGGGAGATCTGCTCGATCAGGAGCTGCATCTTCTGAAGAGATCCGCCATCGAGGCAGATCTTGGTTCCAGGGCTCAGAGAGGCATAGGCATCGCCTTCAGGCGTGCCCAGAGCACCGATTGCAGCTGCGACATAGGCGTGACCACATTGGGCATTCGCCTTGCCTTGCGACATGGTGATATCTGTTCTGAGAATGGAATAGAGGCGAAGATCATCACCGAGGCCTTCAACCTGCTGAGCGGAGCTCGACGGTGAAGCGGTGGTCTTCAGCTCGCGGGTAAACCCACGATATGCATCGTCGCCAGGAGGCGCCGTGTCGTCTTTGGTGCGGAGTGAGACGCTGGTTTAATCCTTGCTCATGATCTGTCCTTTCAAGTGACCTGCATGGGGCAGGGGGGTTCTGTTCATCGTGATTTGAATATAGGGATGCTTGATCTACTGTAAAGAGGTCAATCCACATTTTTCGCAGTACGGTTCAGATGGTGACCCCGCTGGGCTCCGCCCCCAGACAACCGGTTTTAAAGACCGGGACTCTTCTTACGAGCTCCGGGGCCTCTCTGATACCACCTAGATAGATAGTGATTTTCGCAAACACAATACATCATCATATTTTATTTTCGCATAGTCACTCCCGTCAGGGAGTGACAGGCGGCAGCATTTCCGAAGGAAGTGCGAGCCAGCGTATCGCTTCAGCGATGCGCGTTGCTCCGACGAGTTTGCTCCGCAAATCTCTGGGAGAGCCTTCTCTTTTAGGATTGCGCGCCAGATTTCCTGGCATAGCTGATCGCCAAGAAGACCGCACCACAGGGCGCTGTCAAATATCCATGAGAAGAGAAAAGCCAATGTCATCGACAGACAAACAAGATCTCGAGCGGGGCCTCCCTGAGCAAAACACGCCTGTGAAAGACTTCATTACCAGCATCATTGGCGCCTGCTTCGTTCTGGGTGCGGTCTTTGCAATCACGATCGGTTTCGCATGGGCAATTGGGGCTGATGTGCGCACATCTCGGACCAAAGCTGCTGAGAATTTCCTGAATGCCACCCGAGACAGCGGCGGTTTGCTCGAGGAAGGGATGATCTTGACCGGCCGCGGCGAGGACAAGACCATCGTGGCTATGGTGAGCGGCCGAAAATATCGCGACACACGTCGGACCAAGGTCACCTGCGTTTTCAGCCGGGATGGCGGAGTCGATGCCTATGCCGAAGTTCTTGTGAGCGGGCGTTGGAGCACCAATCTCTCGAACTACAAAGTGACCGGCAAGATCGACGAGGCGATCGCACGCTGTGCGCATTTTGAAATGGCCGCTCAACGCGGAATGGAGAGTGCGGTGAAGGATGGGTTTTGGAAATCCATCCCGGAATTCAAATACCACTGATATTGTGGGGCCAACACGCCATCGGCCTCCAGGAAGCATAGGACCACCTTCATGAGCGAAAAACGTTTGAACATCTGGGAGGTGACCGTGCGCGTGATGGCCTATATCGCGGTCGTCTATGGCATCATGTGGTTCGCTGGGATCGAGGTCCGATCCCCAAAGAATAGGGCAGCCGACGTCTTCCTGGCGGCGACCACACCCGGCGAAAAGCTCTTGGCAGAAGAGCGCATCAAGGTAAGGGCTGTTGGCGACATTAAAGTGGTGGCCTGGGTTGAGCATACTCAGCATGACACGTTCCGACCTATGAAGGTGTCATGCGAATTTTACCCTGATGGTTCCGTTCAAGCCCACTCGGAAACTGCTGTGACATTGCGCTATGCGTCTCAGGTCTGGGCCTATGACGTTACCTTCAGAATCGATGAGGAGATTACGCGATGTCAGCACTTCGAGACAGCTGCACGGGATGTCATGAAGGAGGTTGTTGCCAGGGGCTCGTGGGAGACTATCCCCACGTTCACCTATGATAAACCCCCGCATTGGTTCTGGCGCCGCGGGCTGTATTTATCGCCAAATATCTTTGGAAATAATGAGCTGCACGCCGGTTGAGCATGATTTGGCGTAGGAATGGGTTTCTCAGAACCTCGCTATAAATCCAAATGCTTTGCTCTCATTATCCCCCTATTTCATGGAGAAACTGGAGCTTGTATTGCCTCCCATGGGATCATTTGGCCACAAGTTTCCACTGTACCGGGAATGATGCGAAAAACTGACTGTGGCATCCTAATGAGCAGAAACAGCTCAAGGTATCCAACATGCAATTTATCTCCCTACGCACCTCTGCGCGCCGGCGCGGGATTTCCCTCATTGAAGGGGTGCTCTACCTCGTCATCGCCTTGGCAGTGATCGTAGGCGGCATCGTCTTTTTTCAACAAGCTCAAGAGAGTTCCAAGATTGATGCAACCACCCGCGGCATGGCGGCCATGCTCCCCGCAACGTTGAACCTGTCGCAGGAAGGGGACCTCTCGGACCTCGATGGCGCGAACATCCCTCTCATCCTGCACAAGGCGGGTTTCCTGACAGAGGGGAGCGCCTTCCATTTCGATGAGACGAATGAAATTCTTGAGCATGCCTGGGGGGGTGAATTTTGGATCGGTAGCAACATGCCAACCGATCCTGCTGGATTGAGGCTGGAGTTGGTCAACATCCCCAAATCCGTCTGCCTGCGGGTCGGCGAGCAGATGATGTCAATTTCCGAAGCCTCAGGGTTGAGCGTCCGCAACATGACCGTATCGGAAGGTCGTAATGCCACCGTCATCAATGGGCGACCGACACCTGCGGATCTTGGTGCTGCCTGCCCGGATGAGGGCACCATCATGGTCTACCTAGACAAGTGAGCCGTCGGGCAGGGCGACCGCATGTGCGTGCGCCCGCTGATCTTGCGCCTTTAGGGGTATTTGACGGAAAGGGGCGATAGCCAGGTAAAGCAATAAGCACTCCGCGAGGATGGCAAGATGCAAGAAGCAACTGTGCAAAAGAGGCTTAAACCGGTGATCAAAATGCACTTGGCTTCTGGTAGGGCCTGGGTGACACCGGAACACGCCTTTTTATGAGCCATAGCAAGCAGTGAAGCTTGAGGATCATGCGGTGAATGACCGCATAAATAACCTGTCTCTCAACTCCCTTTCCGGATGGTTATCGCCACCCGTGGGCGGCGACGTGCCATCAAACTTAAACGATACCGGCACCCTGGAGGCATGTAATGCTCTCATCGGTGAGCCCGATCGTATTCTGTACGTTCATAGCGAGCAGATCATCCTGCAACGCGCGCTTGCGCCGGCGCAGATTTGCAATCTCGGCGTTGAAGGCTTCGATCTCATCAGCCGTGTAGATGCCAGTGGTGACCTTTTCGTCGGGCATCGCATAATGATGCGTTTCCCGCGGCGAGTCTTTCAACTTATTCAAACGACCGGCCAGGACCTCAGGCTCCATACGCTGAGCGGAGGGTGCCACGAGATGGCGCAGCATCGCAACGCGATCGTCGATCTCAGCAACCTCGGAAAGGGCCGTGTCGATCCCGGAGGTGGTGTTTGCCACGCCGACCTTACGACGGATGTCGTAGAGGGTCTTGGTCAGATCGTCCCAGGAGCGACGCGCTTCAAGCGCCTTCTCTTTTGTTTTCGCAATAGCATCTTCACCGTTTTCAAACTCGGTGATATCGACGCGGGTAGGGGCTTCGAGTGCGCGGATCGCATTCTTGATCTCGTGCTGGATTGCATTCGCTTTGCGCAGATTAACTTCCATCTCTCTCGTCCCTCTTTGAATATCTTGGTCTGGCTTATCTAAGGTGTTGCGAAAAACAAAGCAAGCATAGATTATCTATCTACTGGAGGAATACCGACTTGGACAGGTTTGGACATAAGTTTTTCATCTCGCTCTTCGTGACTGCCCTTTGCGTCTACCTCTTCGACATGGGGGTCGCAGGAACGCTCGTCACCTTCGGTTCGACCTTCCTGACAGTCTGAACGGAATCTTCTTTTTCGCGGGATGCCTCCATATTGGAGGCAACCAAGGAGATCCAACTCATGTCAAAAGCCCCCGAGACTGACCGCGTCACTGTCAAACTGCCCTTTTCAGGGCTTTATAATACCATTCATGATCAAATGATGGATATCGCGCTGGAACAGATCAACACAAATGATGAGGGGGCAGAGCAGCAAGAGATCTGCAGCTCGAATGTGCGTTGGGCTGAGGTACACCTTGCCTATATCCAAGCCTACACCCAGAAGGCTGCGGAGATCTCCGATCTCGACATGTCTTTCCAGAAGATCATTTCGCCACGGGATTACGCGATGGGCAATGATGAGATCATCGTGACCTATCCCCTGCGCGATCTCGAGGAGGCTTTCGCCTCGATGGATGATGCGCGCAAAGAAGAATGGCGTGACCGGGTCGAGGCAGAGCTTACCGAGCGTCCAGGCTTCGTTCCGTTCTCAAAGTACCCGAAGGATGCAGATGACTGGGGCCCGGTCTCGGAATGGGATGATGCTCAGCGTGATCTCTTCTTTGATTTCCATGCCGCACCGCTGATCGGTGATGAGGCCGATATCGCCAATGATCTGTCAGACTTGATCGATGATCGGATCTGGCGCGCGGTCATTGATCCGAGCCAGGTACCGGGCCACGTCGACTATTACGCGCCTATAGCCGGCGTGTAACGCAGCAATTTCGGGGCGCCACGGGCGCCCCAGAAGCTCACATCATCAAGGTTGCGGGGTTTCGTCCGGGGTATGACCGGCCCGCGCGCGGACGGCCTCCGCGCCGTCACCCTCCATGTCATATTTTGTGGCTGTCTCGGCCATAACAGAGATCAGCTTTTCTACGCTACAGCGGCCTTCAAAAAAGACCATGCCAAGATGCGCGATCCGCGAAAGATCTGCGGCAACATCAGAGGGTACAGCGCCGAAGCTTTCACCGAAGACGGGCTTTTCAGGCTTCTCGTTCAAAAACCCATTGGCGCGATCAACAGCTTCGTCATCGATGATCCGCAGGGTCGAGAAGGTGTCGACCACATCGCGGTTGAACTCAATCTCGGAGATCTCGCCGTCGGTGGCTTTGCAGCCGCGATAGATAAAGCGGTCGACGGTATCCACAATATCATCGACTTCGAAGTCGATCTTGTCCGAAAGCCAATCGTCATAGCCCAGGCTGGTGTCATCGTTATCGACTTCATAGCGCCAATCCGCGAGTGGGAAGAGCTTGTGGCCCTCTTCGTCGTTCTTGAAGCTCTCAAGGTGCGCTTTGATCTTGTCAGTGAAGGTCATGGTCTCTCCGTTATGCTGTTTCTTGGGCAGTCTATCCCGAAGGTCTGAAAACCCCTGCACCTTCGACCCGAGAGAGGTCAGGTTAAACTTCAGATCGGCAATATCGCGCGGCCGAAGGATGATCTCCGCCTCGCCGCGATTGGTCAGATAAGCAACGACCTGAGTTTTCGGGATCTGGGCGCTTGCGACCCAGGCGCCACCGGTACTCCGTGCAAAGCTTTTCGCAAAGCGCTCTGCGATCTTCTGGTCAATGCTCCAGCTATGGCCAGATGTCACAGCCTCCTGCGCCGCTGCCGCATCCAAACCCTCAACACCGCGCCAGACTTGAATGATCGCGGGCATCGCTTCCAAGGCGGCGCTATCCTCTTTGCCCATCATGGCCTGAATACCCCCAATCTCTACGTCGAGCATTTCCGCCCAGTAGGGGTCATCTTCGGGCAGATCGCTATCCACCCAAACCTTGCGCACGAGCCGCCAGTAATCCTCTGGCTTGCTGGAGAAATAGCCTTCATTGACCAGCTCCATCAGGGCTTCAGGCCGGTAAGGCTTTTCGTTGCGCTGCAGGTAGGACCACGTGTCTCCGGCCGCGAGTGCTGCCATGGCAGCCTTTTCACGCTCATGAAGCAGATCTTCGAGCGGCAGCGGGAATGCCAGAGGAAAGGGGCAGACGCAGAACCGGTGGTGGAAGATAAAGATGCCGCTGTTCCCGGCCTCCATGCAATATTGGCGCAGCACGGGCGACAGGTCGCCCGGCGTTGGATAGATCTTATAACCCTCAATCCCCGGCATGGTCACCACTGCTGCGGCGCGAAGGTCTGATCGAATGTCTGGGCTGGCGCGCAAAGACGGTATAGTTTTGCTGGACGCCGGCTCCCATCGGTGCGCATCTCACCGCTATCTTCAATCATGCCGCGGTCGAGGGCTTTGCGTCGGAACGAACTTGGATCGAGCTTCACCCCCAGGACAATCTCATAGGCACGGTGCAGTTCGGGCAGAGTGAAGAGCGCATCGAGGAATGACGCTGGCAGAGTGGAATAGGCGCTCTTTCCGCGCAGGCGTGCCACCGCATCATCAAGTATGGTTCGGTGGTCGAAAGCCAGTTCGGGCAGTTCTTCCACATCTGTCAGCAAAACATCAGGGTCTTGAGGAAGCTCAAGTTGCGCGCGCGGCACTAAACCGAGATGGGCTACTGAGACAGACCAGCCGCGTGGATCCCGCTTGGGACCGGAGTAGGTCTGCAGCTGTTCAAGGTGCAGCGCAGGCAGTCCTGCCTTGTCACGTAGGATGCGCTGCACAGCCTCCAGAACGCCCTGATCCTCATCGCGGTGAATGTAGCCGCCAACAAGCGCCCAACACCCCTCAAAAGGCGCCTTAGGCCGACGGTGTAAAAGCACCTTTAGGCAATCGCCCTCAATGGTCAGAAGAACAGCATCAACGGTACAAATCGGGTTATAGGCGGCATCCTTTGGTAATGGCGTCTCTGTCATGTTGTCTCCTGCCGAGAGGCGGCCGGTTCTATCCAAGCCCCCTAAATTACATCGTTTAATCAGATATAGAATATTAAGTTGCATGATACAAGTTATTTACTTAGTTTAACTACAACAGTGATATTGGAGCCCATTATGAACCTTTCAGCAGAACGCATTCTCAACATGGGTCTCAGTGAAGCAGCCAAGATTTTCTCTGGAGATGAGAAGGCTGACAAAAAGTCTTTTCGCACACTCGCCGCACGCTGGCACCCGGACCACTGCCCGGACCCGAAGGCTCATGAGGTCTTTGCCAAGCTCGTCACCCTACGGGACGCCGCCCGCGGCGCACCGCGGCGGCCGATCGATCAGCAGATCTTCACCACCACCACCGGCAAGCGCCAGGCCATGCGGTACCTGTCGCGCCATGAGACAGACATTGGTCTTTTGATGGTTGGTCCAGTCAGTATCGGCCAGATCTTCGAGGCCGATCTCGCGGATATCGCCGAAGCCGAGCTGCGCACCCTGGCCGGTTTCAAATTTGCCGATGCAAAGATGGAAAAGCAGATGCGGATGTTTCTACCCCGCCACAAATCGCGGATCGATCTGCAGGGCGGCGGGATCTTGATCACCCATGAACGCCGGCAGGGAGACGTGCTTCTGGCAGACCTCATTGCAAGCGACGGCCCGATGGCACCAAAACACGCGGCCTGGCTCTGCTCTGGCCTAATGAACATCGCAGCCTGGTTGACTTGGGCAGGCTTGGTGCATGGCGCCATTAGCCCTGACACTGTCATGGTCGACCCCGAAACCCATGCTGTGCGCCTGGTCGCTGGCTGGGGCTTTGCCACTGAAGCCGGCATGCGCCCTGCAATGCTGCCCAACCGGACGCTGCAGCTTTCACCCCAGCTCGCGGTTCCGGGCGTGACAGTCGATCCATCTTTGGATCTTGAATTAATCCGGCGCACCACCTGCGAGGCCTTAGGGGCACCTTCTTTGAGCAAGCTCGCCAGCTTAAATCTTCCGGAGCCCATCCGAAACTGGCTGATGCTCCCGCCAGGCCAAGATGGCATTGCCGATTACGCCAAATGGCAGAAGGCTTTGACCGATGCCTGGGGTGTCCGGCGCTTTGCAAAATATAGCGGTGCGGGGGTTGGTGTATACGCGTAATTATTAAGTTGCACATTACAACTTGTACAATGCAACTTAATCATTTATACCATGGGTAACACCATATGAAGGAGTATCGAAATGGGAGACGGACGTTGGGACAGCTCGGCTTGGGCCGGCTACACAGCACAGAACACCGCGGGTAAATCGCAAAGCCAGATTTTCACCTCGCGCAACATGAAAGACGAATTCAACCCTGCAAAGATCGAATTCCGTGAAAGCCGGGACTCCGCGGACAACCCGCTGTCGACCCCGATCATCCTCGCCTCGGATGTGACCGGCTCCATGGGCATGATTGCTGAGAAGCTGATGCGCGACGGGCTCAACACTCTGGCGACCCAGATCTATGACCGCAAGCCGGTCACTGATCCGCATATCATGATCATGGGCGTGGGGGATGCGAAAACCGACCGGGCGCCATTGCAGGTAACCCAGTTCGAAGCCGATATTCGCGTCGCTGAACAGGCCCGCAAGCTCTGGCTTGAAGGGGCAGGGGGCGGAAACGGCGGTGAATCCTACTCGTCGGCCCATCTTTTCGCCGCAACCAAGGTCCGCGCCGATGCGATCGAGAAACGCGGCCGCAAGGGCTACCTCTTCACCATTGGCGACGAGCCGATCCACGATGGCATGACCAAAGCAGAGATTGAGCGTGTTTTGGGCATCTCGGTCGAGGCGGATCTCTCGGCGGCCGACATCATCCGTATGGTTCAACGCGATTGGGAGGTCTTCCACATCGCACTGGTCAACGAGGGCTACTGCAACTGGGGCCAGTCGCGCGATCACGTCCTCACTACCTGGCGCCAGATCCTGCCCGAGCGCACCATTCAGCTCGAGGACGTCAATGCCCTGGCCGAGACAGTTGTGTCGCTGATCCAGGTAACCGAAGGGGCCCTGGCCTCCGATGTGGCTGCGAGCTGGTCTGGCTCGACTGCGCTGACCGTGGCCAATGCCCTGAAGGGCGTGCCGGCCAAGACTGGCCAGTCCCGCGGTGTTCAGCGGCTGTGAGTCAGTGGTCCGGGTGGAAACGCCCGGACATTACGTCCTTGAAAGAGCATCACTGTAAGATTTTTCACAGCCCTCTTGTAGGGTTGTATCTTACCTAGACCGGAGCCAATCATGCCTGATCCCAAACACCCTGAAGCCTTCACAGAAGAGGATTTCAACTCCGTACCAGCCCTGGTTCTCCGGGAACTTTCTCAGCGCGGCGGCGGCCTTCTCGATGGATCGCTGGAGTTGACCGACGAATGGGTTGCACCTTCGATGACCGAAGCGCTCTGGTCCGTGGTCATGGGAAAAATCAAGGCTCAGGACATCAAGCCTGACCCTGCAGTTTCTGAGATGGCCGATGAAGAACTTCAGGTATATGGGGCCGCCGTGTTCCACAAAACAGCGCAGCGCCCGAGCGGCTGTCATGGCGCCTTTGGACCCCTGGGCGCCGCTGCCTGTGAGGCCCATGTCCTCACGATCGAGGATTGGATCCAGAGATATGAGCCCGAAGACGAGCCTGAAGATGAGATCGAGCTCGACTGAACTGACAGAAAGGCATGCAGATGAAGCGCATCAAAACGGCAACACGGGCCAGCATTGAGAAGAAGAAAGAAGAACTTCGATCTTTCAAGGACCGCCTGACCAGCACTGATACGCCGCTGTATCAAAGGATCGGGACCCTAGCTCTCGAAACCGCTAAAGGCACCGCAAAAGCGAAGTGGTCCAGAATGTACTCCGTCTGGGGTATCGGTGGCATCGCCGTTGTCCAAGGGCTGCAATATGCAATGAGCTTACTTCCGATCATGCCTCACCATCTTGATGATCCGGGCCAAGTCCTCGGTGAATATCAAGCGGCCCAGGCAGAATATCTTACGGGGGCTGCCGCGGGCAGCCAGATGCCACCGGAGGGCGCGGCTCTTGTGGATGACCTCTCCACAATGCGCAATCAGTCCTCCATGGAGCGCTATGCCGCATTCTACGACCGCGGCCTGGAAGATGCCCGGAATGGCGACATCACCCCACCCGAGATTGAGGCCGCCGCGCGCGTCCTACGGGATTTCGAAACCAAATTTTCACAGCACTACCAGAAGTCTTTCGATGCCTTCCTCGATCTCGATCTTAGCCCGAGGAAGGCAAGACAGGGGGCTAACGCGGCGCTCGTATATAGTCTGTTCTGCAAGGAAGCTTCAATGAAGGTCCGCAAGGACGGCACCCAATATCTCATTCTCGAGTTTGGGGGCCAAGAAGCCTGGTCTCTTTTTGTAGATGAGAAAATCCAGAACAAGGCAACGGATACCTTCATCGCTTCCATGGAAGATAGCTGGATTGAAGCGCGGTCCTTGGAAGAGCTCACTGGTGTGACGCCTGAAGACATCACCGCAAGCTTTGAGGGGGACCATCTGGTTCGGATTGCAGCGGGTAAAGCGGACTGGCGTATTTCAACCACAGATATACGCCTCAGTATTCCTACATCTCCCGACAGTGACCTGACCACGGAAGATGAGATGCCCACGCCCTAACCAGAAGAGCCTGAATAAAGCCTATCAGGCCCAATTCCCCCGGAGCGAAGACCTATGACAAAATGCCCTACCTGCGGTGCTGCATCTCCTGCCTTGAGCGAGACTCCGCAAAACAGCGAGGCCGAAATCGTTCTGCGCATCCCCGAGCGCCACTTCCCCCTCATGCGTAAGACCTTCCGCGAAATGGAAATGAAGCTTGGGATGTACGGCCTGGGGGAACTGGCCAACACGCTAAAGCCCTATGGGGCTTTCTTCGACAAGGACTTCGACAAGTTGCGTTATTTTGATGATGGGGCTCTGGGCATGGTGATGCATGGGATCACGGCCGGCTATCCAGCTGCGGTTCGGATCACTGAAGGGAGCGACAAACGCTTCGCCTCTCCCGAGCGTGGGGAGCGCGTGGCTGTCCATGTCGATTTCACTTTCCCTGATGGTCGCGTGAAGCCCATGGCGGTCGCTGAGCATGCGACACCTGAGGCCGCCGCTTGGTTTACCGACTACATCGCGGATCTCTGCGCACGGCTGTCTCCCGAGCAGGAAAATACGGTCCATCATGACACTCAAGAGAGTGAGGTCCTGAATGGGAAATGACATCCGCAAAGTCTATGGGATCATCGGCGCCGGCTGGGGTGATGAAGGTAAGGGGCTGGGCACAGACGCACTTACAGCACAGCTTGTGGAGCAGGGGCGCCAAGTGACCGTGGTGCGCTCCAATGGCGGCGCACAGGCGGGCCACGGGGTCACCATGGGCGACGGTCGCCACCATGTATTTCACCATATCGGCTCCGGATCCTTCCGGGGCGCGGCCACGCATCTGTCGCGCTTCTTTGTCTCCCATCCAATGGTCTTCTTTTCGGAGCTGGAGGATCTCGCGCGCAAAGGCGTTCGAGATCTGCAAATCACAGCCGATCCACGCTCGCCAATCACCACACCTTGGGACATGGCCATCAATCAAGCCGCTGAAATTGCCCGCGGTGGTGATAAACATGGCTCTTGCGGCCTGGGGTTTGGGGAAACCCTCGAGCGCCAAGAGAATGGCCCTTCTCTCACCATGCAGGACCTTACCTCGCCAGACCTGATGTCACGCCTGAGAGAGATCGCCTCGGTCTGGGTGCCCGCGCGGCTGGCAGCCTTGGGGCTTACAGATATCCCAGATCACCTGAAGCCTGTTCTGAGCGATGTATCGGGCTTCACTGGCCGGTTTGCAAAAGATCTGCACAGATATAGGGCTGTTGTCTCCCTCATGTCGGATGATGCCTTGTGCGATCGCGATGCGGTGGTTTTCGAAGGCGCTCAAGGTTTGCAGCTCGATATGGATCTCGGGGTCTTTCCTCATGTGACGCGGTCTCATACGGGCGCCAAGAACATGGTGGAAATCGCCCGAAACGCCGGGATCACGGATCTAGAGATCATCTACATGACCCGCGCCTATGCCACGCGGCACGGGGCAGGGCCGTTCCCGCTCGACCGCGGAACGACACCCTTGCCTGGCACCGAGGTGATCGACCGCACCAACAGGCCAAACGAATGGCAGGACGCCATCCGCTACGCGCCCTTGGATCTCAGAGAGTTGGACCGCATCATCTCGGCCGATCTCGCGCGCAGCGCAGGGCAGGGCGTAGACATTGATCATGGCCTGGGGGTCACTTGCCTTGATCAGCTGGGCGATAATATCGAGATCTCGGTGATGGATATGGGGGAGGGGCCTTTTGTCTCAGAGATTAGCAGCGAGAACCTCGCCGAGGTCATCGCAGGTCTTTGCGGGCATGATCTCAAGATCAAATCAGAAGGGCCCTGCCGCGAGAATGTTGAGATCACCCTACGGACAGCCCTAGACGTGGAGGCCCCCTGTCCTTGACGGGGCGCCTGCCTCAGGCGGGCGCGTTCCCGATCTGGCGTTCGTAGCTGAAGCGCGAGAACTCCCGATAGGCCAAAGCGCCCAGTGAGAACAGGGCCATGAAGGCGCTTGGCCAGGCGCCAATCATCACCGCAAAGAGACCCCAGGTACATTCTCCTGCTGCGCAGGCGAGGGTGAGCTTGCCGCGGCTTAGAAATGCGACACCGGTATTGATGGCCGCACCGCCGATGAAGGGGAGGGTATCGATCATTGTGATCTGTCCTGCGGCGACAGCCACAAAGGAGGCCGGGATCGCTGCAATGCAAAGGTACCAGGCGACATTCGCAGTACGTTTGTACCCATAGAGCGCACCCCAGATCATCACGCAGGCCAGAGAGAGGCTGGCGACCGAGGTCCACTCACCGAGCATCACAAAATAGCTGGTCCAGAACAGGCATGAGATGACGTTCAGCACCCGCAGACGGTGGTCATCACGAAGCATATAACTCGTGATGCTGATGGCGATCGCGAGATAGCCGATGAGGGTTGCTGTGATCATACTGCCTGTGGTCTCGTTTTTCTCGTCTCGATTGGTGCCGCCAGTATAGGGATGGCTTGCGATAATCCAGAGGTTCAAAGAAGTTTTAAGCCCCGCTGGGCAGAATTATTCCTACGGCGACAGGTTGCCCCAACAAGAAGTGCGAATATATAAACTTTAACATAGAGAGGGTTTTTCGCGATGCCGAGACAACATGAGTATGCCGAAGGCACATCGCAGATGCGGGAAAAGGATGCGGAACGTACGCGGCGCTGGAAGAAAAGAGGGGATGCAATCGAGTATCAACTCATCCGTGGACCGGTTGGGTTTGTGTTACAGGCAGTCTCTCTAATCGTTTTCGGAGCCTCGTTCTACTTCATCCAGCTCGACGCTCAGAACGAGCGCTTTGCGGAGCGCGAGGCGGCTTTGCTCGATATTGAAACGACCTGCATAGAGCGCGGCGGCAGCTTTGCCTTTAGCAGCGTCAGCGATGACGTGGGGTATTGCTATGAAAAAGGCGAGAAGGTCCTTTTTGAAGTTACAGGGCTGGCAGGGGTGCCGGAGGCTTTTGCCATCTCAGGTCAGCAATTGGAGAAGAACAGCAACCTTGCGGAGATTAAATAATGTGTTTCACCCTATCCATTCCCGCCGTGAACAGACGGGGCTTCCAGGGGGATTGGGTGAAGAACCCTGCTTGAGCGGGGCTTGCAAGCCAATTCCGCATTTTGCGAAAATAATACTTGCGCTGTCCAAACTCATGTGCGAGAAACTCTGTGTAATCAAAGGAAGAAGACCATGTTCCGTTTTCAGGAAGAACAATCCGGGTATCGAGAGACGCGCTGACGCCAGAGTTCAGTTTCGCGCCCGATACCCATGCACCCGCCCCTGAGGCGGGTTTTTTTATGCCCTTACGTCTCCTTAGTTCACCCGGTTAGAACAGTCGCCTTTCAAGCAGCAGAAACGAGTTCGAGACTCGTAGGAGATGCCAAAATCACCACCACGTCCGCATAGTTCAATTGGTCAGAATACCGGGACCTCACCCCGAAGACGCGAGTTCGATCCTCGCTGCGGATGCCAAATTTAGGAGACCAAGATGTTGTCCATGTTGAGCCGTTTCAAACGACGTTCCCCAGATCCGGAGCTGCCCCGCTTCCCCGATCGGGGTGAAGCAGCTGCATGGATGCGTAGCAAGGTTCTTCAAACGCGACAGAGATCAACTCATGATGCACAACGCCTCTTTGATCCGACATCCGGAGATTACTTGCCCACATCGGTCCACACAGGATCGTATTTCGATGAAGAAGCCCTGGCCTCATACCGAACCCTCAAAGCCGAGTTTCCTGATCTGGTTGCGGCTTCTCTCAATGAGCCAATGGCATTCTGCGTCTCGCGCATCGCGGACCCGGAAGACCTGCAGGCTCACGCACATCGAATTGGCGTCTGAAAGGATTTTCACAGTGACCTATACGACCCGCGTTGCCCCATCGCCAACAGGCGACTTTCACATCGGCACCGCCCGCACCGCCTATTTCAACTGGTTGTCTGCACGCGCCAGTGGCGGTCGCTTCATCCTGCGCATCGATGACACGGATCTTTCGCGCAACAACCACGCCTCGATCGACGTCATTCATGACTGCCTCGATTGGTTGGGGCTTGCGCCCGATGCCGTCTACCGTCAGTCGCACCGGCGCGACATCTATGATGCCGCTGCCGCCAAGCTCCTCGATGCCGGGCTCGCCATGCGTGCCGACAATGGCGCCGTGTTGATGAAGGGTGGGGCGGCAGCGCCATGGAGCGATCTGATTTCCGGCGATCAGCTGCCCAGCGCCAAGGCGCATGATCTGGCGCGTGATCAGGTTCTGATCAAAGCCGACGGCATGCCGGTCTATCATTTCGCCTCCGTGGTCGATGACATCGATCTTGGAGTGAACCTCGTGATCCGCGGCATGGATCATCTGACAAATACCTTCCGCCATGCTGGGCTCTACAGCGCCTTAGGGGCACCTATGCCGGACTTCGCTCATGTCGGCTTGATTACCATGGACGGCAAGAAGATGTCCAAACGCGATGCCGCGGCAAGTCTTCTGGGCTACCGCGATGACGGTGTCGATCCGGATGCCATGCTGAACTATCTGCTGCGGGTCGGCTGGGGGCCACGTCAGGACGACAAATCGATGAAGATCATCAATCGGGATCGTGCTGTCAGCCTGTTCCTGGATCATGGCAAGATGCGCGCGTCGCCAGCCGCCATGGACTTGCCGAAGCTCGCGAGCTTTGATCGGAAGTACAAGCATATGAAGCGGTCCGTCTGACCCTCTGACGGTAGGAATGCCTTCTTCTTTTCGCATGACCCGACGACACTGGCGTCAAACAAATATGCGAGATCAAGATGTTCAGATTCCTATCGTCCCTCCTCCCGTCGAAGGCGCCTATCAAAGAGGTTGAAGAAGCGCATCCCGGCGGTGAAACATTGGTCGAGCTCTTCGAATTTTATCGCTATGGGGGCTCGAACGAAGTTGAACCTGCCGAAGAAGAGGGCGCCCCATGGGTGCCTGAGGCAGATGAGACCGCGCCGCAGGAAACGGTACCGCCTGCTGCAGCAGTACCATCCATGGCCGCTTCGCTATTCCGCAGGGCACCTCAGACTGATCCAGAGCCCGAGATCGTCGAGAGTGAGAAAGGCGTGCGCTTCAAGCGCATCCCGGTTTCCGATTTCATCGCAAACGACCCACTGATGAAGGACCTCAATCCCTTCCTGAAAATGGAACCTGTGGCGAAACGCCCCGAGGAGTATACGCTTTTCAGAACCCTGGCTAAGAAGCACAAACTCGAACTGGAAAAGCCAAAGCTTAAGGAGCTCATGGAGGATTGGGAAAAAGGATACGCCGAGTACATTGAGGCTGCGCGTATCTTTGTCTCCTACAAGGATCAGTTCCCCGGCTTCCGCCGGCTGATCATCGCAAGGGATGACTCGTCGCGTCACAACAAAGCGCTTTCGGTTATTGCGGTGAACGCCGACGGAGCTCTCATCAGCAGGACGCTGGTGCCCAACAATCGAGACGTTGCCCCCCTCAGGACAGTCGCCGAGGCGCTCGAAGTAATTTACAAGGGGCATCCAGACTGGCAAATCTCCCACGGCCGGGGCGATATCGAGTTGAACCGCCATTCAAACAGCGCCCGCGCTATGGCGCTTGAGGGGCTGGAATTCCTTAAATCCGACGGTCTCTACAGCATGCTGGGCGTCGACAGAACGAGCCGACGCGTGATTGATGACAAGCTTCGGCACCAAGTCAAACATATGCTGAAAAACAAAGCCGACAGCCGCCTCAATCTGATGCGCTGGGCCATCGCAGACGCTATGGACCCCGAAGTCTTGCGCATCATGCGTGGTACCGGTCTTACCCAACTGGGTCATGCACAGTGGCTCTGTGGGATCCATGGCAGCAGCACTTTGCTCGATCCAGATACAATCAACACCGAAGCAGCCATCGCGCGCCAGCAAGCGGTGAAAGCCTATCCGATCCTCGCAAGGTCAATGCACGAAGAGCCCGCGCTTCGGGAGGCAATCGACGCACGCGCGCCCCTTGCACCAGTGATCGCAAAATTCCTGCGCTGTGATGTGAAGGATGTGAAACGTCTACAGGGGCTAACCTGGCAGCGTGCCGGCGCGAGTCCTCGCGATCCAATGGAAGAGATCAAGACGCTCCTGAAGCTTCCCCATGACAAATTACCGACCAGTCGCAAGGAGCATCGCTTCCTGAAAGAGCTGGAAAAGTTCGGCAAAGGTATCTTCATGACGTCCCTGCCTGAAACGATGCAGCGCGTAGCGCGGGACGGCGATCCTTATAAGATGATGGACAAAATCCTCGCCACCCCGGCCGAGCAGGTAAAGGATGCGGTGAACTATTTGGCCAACACGCTCTATGTGCCCGCGACCATGAACAAGATCCGTGAAGTTGCCGAGGAGCGCGGCCTTGAGTGGAACGAGACGAATTCCGAACGCGGATATGCTTCGAACAACAATGACTATGTTTCGCCAAGCAGGAAGGCCCTTGAAGCTGTACTGGAAGACTTCAAAATCTCTGAATTGCTGGAGCTATCAACCCGGTATCACCGCAACATCCATCGCTATGCCGATAAGATCCAGAAGATCAGCACGGAAGAAGTATGGGAGCCGCTCGTCGGCGAAGTCGATCTTGGGAATGGCATGCGCGCACGAGAGTTGAACAGCGCCAAAGCACTGACCAAACAGGGGCGAGAGGAAAACCACTCTGTGGGTGGCTACCTCAATACGGTGCTCAAAGGACGCAACAAAGAAGCGCGGCTCATCTTCTCGCTCGAAACCGAAGAGGGTATTTCGAGCACAGTGGAACTGGATGTGGCGGTCAAATCCCGTACCGTAAAGAACGAAGATGGCAGTGAACGTGAAGTGTCCAGCCTACAGTGCAAGGTCCGCCAGAACTATGCCTATGACAATGCGGAGCCCTGTGAAGCTGCTGAGGAAGCCGCGAAACGGCTCGCCAAGCATATCCAAAGCCTAGAGATCCATGATCTTGAGCGCTATGCGGATGGGCTTGCGGAGACCCGGCACGAACAGGACATGATGAGGCTGCTGCCGTTGTCGGTGCGCTCGGCCGGCTACAATCCCTGGGACAGAGAGCACCTTCAAGATGCCTGGGATGAGCTAAGTTCTCTGCTGCCGCGCAAAATTCGCAAGTCTGGCCTTGATAAGTTCATCGCCGGGTCAGATATCAAAGGGGAGGAGTTTAAGTTCGTCGAGGGCAGTGATCCCCGGAATATCTGGGTTCGCCTTGCAGAGGAAGAGGCCGCCGAACTTGAGGTTGAAGAGGTGCAGGAGGGTGAGGTCGATGACCCTTTCGCAGAAGATGAAGAACCGGAACATGATATCATCTGGGCAGCCCAGTGATACTCATGCGAAAACAAAAGGAGTTCTGCAATGCACACGATCTATATGGGCGATATCTGCCTACTGAAGGCGGAGATGATGGCCTCAGCGGGGCAGGGCCCAGCGAAGTACCGAGATCTCAGCTATGGTGCCACAGTCTCTGACACCAACAGCCTGGCCTCGCTCTTTGGTGCAGCTGATTTCGAAGCCCTAAAAGCTGTTGGTACGCTGCCGCTCAAGATTTTTAATGGGCGTAGCCGTTCGTTTGAGATCATCTTTGATGAAAGCGGCGCAGACCCCGAGGTCGTTGTGAAGGATGAGGTCGGATCCACGTTCGACTTCCATGAGATCACAGTGGCCGATCTGTTCAAACAGCCTGCCTTTGCGGAGATATAATTTACCACCGCAGAGTTGTCCTTGGCTTTTTCGCAATCCTGTTTGACACTTGTCCCAAAGCAAGAACCAACAGGAATTCCCCATGGCCAGAAAAAACCTCCCTACAGCAACCATCGCATGGGGCGCGCTCGCCACCCTTTATGCCGCCACCGCCGTTCTCTCTATGTCCGACAGGTCCGCGGCGGAAAACAGCCTGAACGGCATGCTGGATCTTCCAGCCAAGCACTATGCGGCTGAAGTCCTTCTTGGCGCCTCGGATGGGATGAAGGCGAATGGCTGGTCGAATTTTGGCATTGAAGAACGCCTGTCGGCCGTCAAGGCGGCGACCCATGAACCGCTTCGTCGTCACATGACCGGCATCTATGAGAAAGCCTACAGCCAAGGTATCAACGGCGAGTGGGATGAGGCAGCCTTGGATGGATATCTCGAAGTCGTCGAGATGCCCGGTCGGCATATTTATCATTTCAACAAGTCCACGCTCGAGGGGGATGAGAACATCAATCCTGAAGCACTGAATGCCAAGATCGAAGCTGATTATGGCGCGCGGTGGGATGATGTTGGCAAGCACTTCCGCGAAGGTCTCGAAGGCATCATCCATACGACCGTTGCTTCAGTTGAAATTGCCTTTGCAAATGAGCCTTACAGTCAGGAGCGGACCATAGGTGAAATGCAGCCACCGGTGTATCAGGCAGCCCAGGTTATGGGCTTCATGACCAGTGGCCCCAATGAACCCAATGCCACCGTCGCTTACAGCCAGACGGATGTAATCGACGCGCAAAAGCCTGTCGAGCGCATGGCGGTCAATCCTACCGAGAGGGTTGCGGTTAAGATCGACCGCGAAAAGATTCCCGTATATCCCAGCCCTCATAGGGTCGCGGTTGTTCTCGCTCCACTGGATCAGCATGTGGAGGATCCCTTTACTGCGGGAGTGGTTGCCGAACAGGAACTGTCCAACAACAACCCTGACCAGCCTAACTGAACTTAATCAGCACCGCTCTGCGAGGGTCATGACCCAGATGTCGTCGACCTTCGCAATCCCCATCCAAAGCATGTTCGGCCGCAGGATGTTCTCGCGGTGCCCAGGCGAGTCCATCCAAGTCTGAATGATGTTACTGGTGTTCAGCGCTTTACCCTTGGCGATATTTTCGGCCAAACCGTAAGAACAGCCCGCATCGCGCAGACGGCCTGCGGCTGAGGATCCATCCGTACCGGTATGGCTGAAAGTACCATGGCGCGCCATGTCTGCGGCGGCGCGGTGAGCGGCCTGATCAGCTTGTGGGCTTGATGCTACAATGGAGAGACCTTCTGCGCGGCGGATTTCACTGACTTCCTCAAGAAGACGGACATGGCCGTTCAATGGAATGCTATGTGGCACGTCATTCTTAAATTGCGGCACGGATGCAGCGGTACATGCTGAAAGGACTGCAACGCAGGCCAGGGTAAATCCGGTCGATTTCATGAGCTCAGCCTCTTTTGATGTCTTCGTAACATCTATTTTTCGCAACACCGACCAACAAGGCCTATGGGCTCGTTGTCCACATCTCATTGGCATTCAGTCATACTTACAATAAATTTTCCGCGTTTTTCGCAAATCGCTTGCATCTCCTTACTTGAGTCGGATAACCAGTGTTCATATAGTTTTCGCAAAGCAGAGAGGTTGGAAAGACTGACCATGAACGCACCGATCGATACCGTATTCAAAGCGCCAGCAGCATTGCTGGTGGCGAATGTCGCCATCGTCGTGATGTTCCTCAAAGCCGCGGGCGGGCAGGGGGCTGAAAGCCTGGCCGCCATCCTGCAAGACTATGGTCGGGCGATGCTCCCCAACGGGGATCTGCTCTTTCAGGCTAATCTCCAGAGTGTGGTTCTCACCCTCTCTGTCACTCTTTCCGCCATTTTGATCGGCAAGCTTCTTATGCGTGCCCTGATGCATATGCTGCAGAACTGAGTATCGAACAAGTTTCACAAAATCTTAGGACGAACCCCATGAGCAAACATGAGAACTTCAACAAACTGACAGCTGCAGAAACTGAACGTCTGGCTATGCTTTCCGAAGAAGCCGGCGAAGTGGTCCAGGCCGCAACCCAGGTCTTGAAACATGGACCCTACGACGAGAACTTTGAGGGGGTACTCGACGACAACATCGGCCATCTCGGGCGCGAAGTCGCTGAGCTCCTGGCTGTGGCTCATTTCATGCAGAATGACCTCAGCATCGAGGCATTTGGGAACTACTTTGCGAAAAACGAGGCTGCTTATGAAAGCCCGTACTCTGAAGCCTTGATCGACATGTCCGCTCTGGGCAATACGATCGTTGTCAATGGCGTGGACCTTGCCGAAATGGAGCAGCTCCACATCCTGTCAACCAGGGCCGCCAAGGTCGTGCAAACCGTGGGCAAGATTCTGCGCCACGGCTACGACAGCTTCCATCCCGATCGTCCGGAGCAGAACAACAGGCAGCTTCTGACATTGGACCTCTTCGATTTCTGGATCGCGGTTCACTTCCTGCCGGATGACTTCTTCGAGGATGTGCCCGACGCCCATGAAGAGATCATGGCGCGCAAGATGCGCTACACGCATCATCAGACACTGAAAGTGGTGGCATGAGCAATCTCCTTGCAGGTGCTTCCATCTCGATGATCTCTGTTGGGGGTGGGCTTTACAATGCCGACACCGGCCAGGGCACGGGGCTAATGATCTGCGGCATGCTCCTAGCAATTATCGCTTGGATCATCCACGCCAATCCGCCTCACAGCCGCTGATCCAGGAATGGCGGATCACGGGACTCTTCCTCAGCCGCAAAGACTGCATGCAGTGACGCTGGGCGCCCGTGAGGCGCGCCTGGCCTATCAGCGTGGCGAGATCACCCATGAGGAGCGCATGTCGCGCTTGGAGGCGCTCTGCCGCCCTCAGAGCGCAGCTCAGGTGATCTGGGGCCTCATGACCCGCTGGTTCCGGACAATCACACAGAGACTCCCTTCTATAGCGGAATGACAGAATGCAATTCCTATTGATCCTACTTGGCCTCGGCGCCGCCTTCGGAATGAGTGGCGGATCCAGCAGTAAATCCTCTGAACCCTTGGATCCCTCCCGCCCGGATCCCGTGGACCCAGTGGAGCCGACCCAGCCAGACCCGGAAGAGGGTGGCTTTGACATCAGGTCCTACGATGATGGTGTGGCGGTCATCGATACGCTTGATCTGGAGAGTGATATCCCAGGTGATCGCATCCAAGGCACCTCGGCAGATGAGCGTCTCTCGGGCACTGGCGCAAAAGACATCATGTCCGGCAATGGCGGTGAAGACCGGTTCAGCGGTTTGGGCGGTGACGACATCATCATCCTAGACGGATCAGAAGGATACAGCGAGCTTTGGGGCGGCCATGGCGATGATACGCTTATCTCCTCGATCCCAGGTTTCGGTCAGGTTCATGTCGGCGGCGGGGAGGGCGACGATCGCATCGTTCTCGATCTGACCAATGAAAGCAACTACGACGGCCATCATGTCTACACAGGCACCGGCAACGACACGATCGAGTTTGACAATATCGGTCAGCTCAACAGCCCCATTTTGGGTCGCATCGAGGACTTCGATATCACCCGCGATGTGATCGTCCTTGAGGGGCAAGAACTGGTTCTGCATGATCTTCCTGAAGGCGTCGATGTGGTCGAGTATCTCGACCAGCAATGGCTGCGCCTCGGAGACAAAGGGCTCTATGCGCTCGAAGGCGCGCGCCATGCCGGAGCTGAAACGCATTTCTCTGAAATGCCCGAGGATCTGTCTGCACTGCCAGTGGTCGATTACATCGACCAGCAAAACTACGTCCCCAAGGGCTCATTTGATGAAGACCTGAACATGATGAAGAACACGGAGGACTCGATTGCTGGCACCGATGGTGATGATTGGATCTGGGATGTTCAGAAGACACCCGATGCAGATGGCTTGTTCCGCGCCGGTGATGGGGATGATGTTGTCGATGCAGGTAAGGGCAATGACACGATCTATGGTGGCAATGGCGACGACCACCTGGCCGGGGGTATGGATATGGACGAAGTCCGTGGCGGCGCCGGGGATGACACGCTCTACGGGGGCTCTGAAGATGATCATCTCGTGGGTGGATCCGGTGATGACCTTCTCCGCGGCGGCACCGGCAATGACACACTGACGGGCGGCTCGGGCACAGACACGCTATATGGCGGGGCAGGGAAGGACACCTACCGCTTTGACGCCGGCGACCTGCAGGTCTGGGACTCCCTCGAAGGAACAGAGACAGAAAAATACGCGCAACTCGATATCATCAAGGATTTCACAGCTGGAGAAGACGTTATCCAATTTGGAAATGGGGTGAGCGTAGACAGTTTTGCGGATCTTGATATCAGCGAAGTGAGTATCGATGACGAGCTGCTGTTCTCCGTGAGCCTGAAAGAAACAGGTGAGCGCTTCCTCGTAGAGATGGGCGACGATCAAGAAAGCGATCTGGCTGATGAGGCCAATTTCATCATTTGATCCAGCAGGGCCAAGGGCGGCGGAACTCCGCGGCGTTGCTTGTCTGCCCCGCGCCGCTGCTCTACATGCGGCCCTGAATATGACAAACTATTGAAAGGCGCGAGATTAATGAAAAATGCCCTGGTAACCGGAGCCGGCGTGCGCCTCGGCCGTGCGATGGCCCTTTATCTTGCCGGCCGCGGATTTGACGTTGCTGTGCATTATCGCAGCTCGGAAATAGACGCGCAGTTGGTCGTTGATGAGATCAAGGGAATGGGCCGCCAGGCTATTGCCGTTCAGGCAGATCTTCTCGATGAAGAACAAACCCAGGCCCTTCTGCCGCGCGCGGCTGAGGCGCTGGGCGGGCCCATTACCTGTCTGGTCAACAACGCCTCGATCTTCGAGGCCGACCAGATCACCACAGCCACGCGTGAGAGCTGGGATCGGTCCATGGGCAGCAACCTGCGCGCGCCCTTTGTGCTGACACAGGCCATGGCAAACCAAGGTCTAGAACAGCTCAAGGATGAGAGTGGAGAAATGCGCGCGACAGGGCTGATCGTCAATATGATCGATCAGCGGGTCCGCAATCTCACACCTGAGTTCATGACCTATACGATGGCCAAGATGGCGCTTTGGGGCATGGCGAAGACGACCGCCCAGGCCCTTGGACCCACCATTCGCGTCAATGGGATTGGGCCCGGCCCCACGCTGAAAAGCGATGACCTGACAGATCAGGAGTATGCAGATCAGCGCGCGGGCACGATTTTGGGACGCGGGTCAAACCTTGAGGATATCACCGGCGCGCTGGGCTATTTCCTCGATGCACCTGGCGTCACGGGGCAGCTCATCTGCGCGGATGCAGGGCAGCATCTGGGTTGGTGATTGTTGTCTATCTGTACACAAACCACGTCTGTTAGACCGGATTCGCGTACAGATAACCCAGATCTAATGTTGATCAGACAGGCTCACCCAAGCTCTGCTCTGGGCTTTGAGGGGTTAGCTTTTCAGGTTTGAAAGGATCATCCGGTTCAGACCAGATCGACAGATCCAAGATCTGACGCTTTTGTTCGGGATCCGCACGGCCAGTCAGTTTCCGGGCCGCGTTTTTGAGCAATGCCGAGGGCATCATCTTTTTTGCCGCATGGTAGCTCTCGACTTGAGCATAGCTTGCCGCATGGGTCACCGCGAGTGTCATCAGAACTTTCGCGGACCGGAAGGCCGCTTTGTCTTGTCGGCCGCTGGCCTCCCATTCCTTCTCGAGGACGCGTGCCGCGCGCTCATAGACGGGCCCTAGAAGTCCCATCGGGAGGGGCCTACCATTGCGCTCCACGCGGTCGGCGGCCTGTTCGAAGATACGTTTGGCAGATGGACTCTGATCAATGCGCTGTTGAGCGACCACGCGATCCGCGAGCACCTTTCGGACCTCGCTGGGCTGGGCCATGACATGTTCGGTGCCGCCGCGGGTGGCGATGTCGGAAGGGACACCGGTGAAGGTGCCATCTTTGCCAATCATGACCTTCGAGAAGGCGAGGCCTTCGTTCAGGACATTGTCGAAATCATAGACCATGCCCGCGTCGCGCAGTTCATTGATGGCGTTCCTCATCGGCTGTTTTGTCTGAATGGCATAGGCCGTTACCAGACCACCGGCATCGTGGTAGCCCTTCTGAATTTTTAGAAAACGCGTATCATTCATGGCTGGGTCCTCTCTCGGGTCTGATCATAAAGGGGCGGTAAAGACCGCCCCTTTATTTATTCGCAAATCGACTTGGCGATCAGGCTTCGAAGACGTCTTCCTCTTCGGGCTCATCGTCCCAATCGAAGTTCACTTCAGCACCGTTGTCGAACTTCAGGGCTTCATGGATTTCCTTCAGATCTACCAGCTCATCTTCAGTCGGCACATCAGCCTGGGTCAGGTTTGTCAAAACCGACGCTTCGATGTTGATATCACCGACGCGGCTCTCAGAGTCCCATGCGTAGGCGAAGGCGGCATATTCATCGCGCATCAGAAGGATATCTGCACCATCTTTGGTATAGATCTTACCCTGCCATTTATAGGCTTCCATGGCATCGCCGGTCACGGCTGCCATGCGGGGAAGAACCATTTCGCCCGCATCCTTATTCTCGTGTTTGGCGAGATTCTGTGCGAAGGTTGCAAAGCCAGTATGCGACAAGGCGCGCTTTTCGACAGCCATGACCGGCGTGGTTGTCGCAACCGAGAAGAGGCGGTTAACCAGAGCAATGTTGCCTGCCTGCACCATAACGGACTGCTGTGCGGCACTCAGACCTTCCGGATCATGAGGCATAGCATCCATAAGATCGCGAGCGGCCTCACCGTCACCTTCATAAGCGGCCGGCATAATAGCGGCGGATGCTTTCTCATGTTCAGGAGCAAGCATCGCGATTTCAGCTTTCAGGCGGCGCGCCTCAAGTGCTTTGGCCTTATCAGAGCTGGTCAGCTCGTCGCGCGTCAGTTCACGCATTTCGCCAAGGAACGAGTCTGCTTTGCCTTTGACCTTGATATCGGAAAGCACATCTTCCTTGATCCCAATCATCACGCTGCGGAGACATGTCGCCAGACCGTCGATGCCCTTGAAGGATGCATCAGTGAATTCGGTTTTGCGCTCTTCAGGCTCGGCGGGATTTTCGCCGCGTTCGACGGCTTCCTGATATTCTTCCTGCGCCTTGGCATTTGCTGCTTCGACCTGAGCCACATCTTCGCGGTGCGCATTGCGCAGACGGAGCGCCTGAAGCGCTGCATCTGTCATGCTGGTGGCATTGACCTTCTTGTCGCTGCCGTCCTGGCGTTTGATCAGGAGATTGATATCTTTGGCTGCGAGGCTGTTGATAACCAAACCTTTGCGCTCATCGCCGTTGTTCCAGCTCAAGAGCATATTGCCAGAAATAGCAGGCTTTTTCACCTTTTCCTGGTCGAGCGTTTCTGCAAGCTCCGGCGTTACCGGCACGACCATCGCGGGCATGCCTTCGAATTCGGCACGGATGCCATGGGTTTTGAATGCTTCATTAATCGTCGGCATGTCTTGCTCCTAATATCTGACTTCGTGGTATCTTGCGTCGACCTTGTGAAAGTTCATAACGCTGAAAATCTGTTTCGTTTCTCTGGTAATAAAATATGTCTTTCGGTGTTTTTCGCAAGTGGCGTACCGAGATTTAATCTGGGTTTCCGGACTTATCTTCTGCACTGTGTCATGACTGCAAGGGCCAAGGGCTTACCCGTCTTCCCGACCGAATATCCTACGCCTAACTTCTCCGGGGAGATCAACGTCGCTTAACTCCGCGGCCAAGGCAGCATCGTCGTGATCAAAGATCACCGGTTGCGTGTGATTCTTGGTCTGTACAAGCACCTGTCCGTTCCTGAACTGGATGATACCCGGTTTTTTATGCAGAAGAGCGCGCCCGCTGCCGATAAGGCGCCGGGTCGCCCCGACATCGCGGGTTCCGCTGGGCGCGCAGGGGGGCTTGAGGTCATCCCGGTCTTCCTCGGCCCAATCTTCGAGAAGGGACGGCTGCAGAAACTGACTGATAACCAGGCGATCAAGATCGTATATCGCGGCCATAAGAACGTCTCGTCCGGGGCAGGTGCCCAGCCGGCCATATCGGCCGGAGTACCTGATCCCCAAAGCGGCGTTCGTCGTCATGTCCAGGAAGTCCCACAGACGGATCCCATAACCGCTCCCATCTTCCACGCAATAGATGATGTGGTCGCCTTGAGGATACATGCGCCCTTGGGAGTCCAATGGAGCCAGTATCGCAGACCCATCAGGAAGGTCGTCTTGCTCGGGGTATCTGGGAATTAGAATTGCAGCTTCACGCGCCAGGCTGAACTGCTTTTCCTTGTTGGGAATCTGACGCTCCACTGAACCCCCATAAGTATGTGGCGATAACTTTTTGGAGGATGAGCGCGGTCTCGGCAAGGGGATACTGAGGGATCGGTGGCAAATACCGCAGCTTGTAGTCTTGCGAAAAATCGCAAACTGCATAAATATGGAGGAAACCCGGCAAGGAGCCATATCGTGCAGATCCTTCTTATTCTGACCTTCCTCATTCTCTTCGTATGTATCGTCGCATTTTCGAGCTTCAGCGTCGGCAAGATGGTTGGGTCGCTGAAAGCAAAGCTGAAGTGGCCGGTGCGCGGCGAGCGCCCCTAAACCACAGACTTGAGACGACCCTCGCGTCTATCAGTATGCGCTTTCAGAATCCCGGTGCTATGTGCTTTATATGGCATCAGAGCTAGGGATGCGGCATGCCAGAACATTACACTGCCTTGATTGAGGACCTGATGATCGATGTCCAACGAGCGGACAGCATCGAGAGCAGTTTCTCCAAAATCGGTCTCGCAGGTTTGATCGAAGCACGTGAAGCGCAGGTCTTCAAAGAATTCGAGGGGCGAGGTCGCCCGAACCCCAATCTCCTGAATGCCGCTGATGATGTCTGGCTGCGCTCCATCCTGTCCCATCAGGATAAGGCGATCCGATTGCGAATGGCCATGTGCCTTGGCCTTGGTGCGGAGGGTACGCCGCTCGAGGCCGCCATGCAGCGTTTGGAAGCCTCACCTGACCCCGACGTCATGGTCGATGAGATGCGCTATGGCTATAATGAGGGGATGCGTCGGCGCTTGTCGCTGAAACCTGAGCCTGGTCCGAAGGGCGAAGAGGATGAGAGCGCCTCTGTAAAGGCGCGCATCCGCAAATGCGGCACAGAGATCGTCGATCTCATGCTCAAAGATGCTGTACTGGATCTCGATCGCAAAGCTTTCCTGCGGCACATCAATACGCTGATCCTTCTTGAGGAGGCGGCACTGCTTTGTGGCTCACAGGCTTCATTCGAGGCCAAGGAACTGCGCAAGCTTGCGATTGACTATGCTCTGATGCGGCTGCTTTCCGGGTTTGATCGATTAGGCTCGGCCGGTGTGGATGAGATCACATCGGTAATGCGCCTAACAGGGCGCGCAGCGCGGCTGAGCAATCCTGTCAGCGATGCCCTAGATCGGGTGCAGAAATACGCGGCGCAGATCTCAAAAGATCCCGATGCTCTGGATGCGGCGCGGGCTGCGGGACGGCCTCTGCCGGCCAATCCCTCAGATCTCAAAGCCGCGGCGCGCCAGTGTCGTTTGTTCCGTGACCGTGAACGCGCCTGAACAGCACTACCGCGGAAAGCTATCAGATGCGTTATCCGCTGCCCCCACGCTGTCCAACTCAGCGGGCTCTGGGGAAAACATAAATGAGACCAGCAACATCAGGATGAATGTGCGCAGTGATTTTCGCAGGGCCTCAGCGGCTGTTTCGCTGTCGAGGTGCAGGATCAGAAATGCGATCGTCATGGGGCTGACAATGATCAGCATGATTGGCGCTGCATAATACTCCAATGACAAGGCGGCAGAGACTGTCCAGAGCAAAGCTGCAGCGAATGACAGCGGCAGTGCGCTGAAAGTGTGCCACAGGCGTGTGCGCGCGATTTCCAAATCCGAAGGCGGCGTGTCGTCCTTCATAACTGTCACTAGGGGGAAGGGCACCAACTTGAGCAGTTCTGCAACCAGCGCAATAACAAGGCAACAAAGGATCATCGTTAGGATCATCCCCGGCAGACCCCCTAAAAGCGCCATGAGCGTTGGCCCTAAGAGAACCAGCAGAACGATGGGGAATGGACAGATAAGGCTGGCGATGGTCACACGAAGAGCGAGGCTCCCGTCGAATTTGTTGCTCTTGTAGTTGCCCACAGACGCGCCCTTTGCGTAAATATGTTGGTTTTTCATTTTCGCACAATAAAAAGGGGAGGGCGACACGCACCCTCCCCTTATCCACATATCTTGAGAGTTTAGGACGCCTTAACGCGGTAGGCCTTCTGGTTGTCCTTGGTCCCTTCCTCGATCATGCCGCTTGCGATCATGCGGTTGACGTGAAGAGGCAGGGAGGAGCGCGCCGAATTAAAGCTTTTATAGGGCAGATCCGGCAGGGTCGCATGGGTCAATTCCTTGAATGTCACCAGTTCGGGGCCGAGAACCTTCAGCGCTTCGAGGATGGTCGACGTGATCGCTTCATTCTGAGAGAGACCCCTGGTCGCAACGGCAGAGGAGTGCGACGTATCGCTTGCCGCGGCAGGCATAGGAGCGGGGGTCGCCGCAGGCGCTGCTGCTGTCGCAGAAGGCACCACCGACAGAGACTTCGCAGGCTTCGAGGTCACCGCGCCCGACAGGACGATCTGACCATCGTAGTAGAGCGTCTGGCCAACCATATCAGCCGTCACTTCGACCTGCATCATCTCGCCGGATGTGATTTTCATTGCAAGCGCAAGAACGTCGGCGGAGATCGACGGAATGGCGGTGGAACCTGCCTGACGAGGATCGGGCTTCCTGGAGACAGGCTGCGGTGCGGGTGTGGATGTGTGAGCCGGGGCCTGAGGCTGCGCGGGGGCTGGTGTAGGGGAAACGGAAGCGAGCATGGTATTGGTGTCCTTGTCTTTGTCGTTGGAGAGGGTAGGCGCCGACTTATTCTTCTGAGGTGGCGCTTTCTGATTTGTCGCGCTGGTAATATTCAGCTTTTTCGCAACCGCCTGCATGGGCGATGATGCGATTTCTGCACTGGCCTTTACGGCCTGTTTGGATGCGGGCAGGGCAAGTGTGCCGAGCTTGCGCTTCGGCGTAGCTGGATCCGCGGGTGAGGCAGCATCTGTAAGGAAGTGGCTCGGTGTCGGCACATGCTTGTGACGGTTTGTTTTTCGCATTTTCTTACTGCTCTTCAGGATGCTGGTGAACTCGCGGTCGGATAGTTCCTTTTGTTTGGGAGCTGGACCGAAGACTTTCTCTTCTCGTGCTGCTTCGCCGATCGCGATATTGCATTTCCTAACTACATTGTGCCTGGAGCGATAATCCGATGGGGAGCATGGACCGAAAATAGCTTTGCTGGCCTTTGGGTGCTCTAGCTTTAGATGGCCTCCATTGGTTTTGCTGATCGACCATCCATCCTCTTCGAGATCTGCTAAAGTTGCGCGGTAGTCCGAACAACTGATGCCTCTTAAAACAGGCGAAACCATAAACATCTCCTTTTGGCTTTCATAAACTTTCTGACATACTGGAAACAGACTAGCAAGCCGATTTTTCGCAAAACCGCTAATAGGCTCAATCTTTCATTATTTATATGGTCAAACCACCACGTCGCCGCCCGGTTTGCAGCCGCAACCTCGCGTTACGTCGATTCTCACGCAAATGAGATAGAACCGTTTGCGAAAATTCTAGTTATACCTTAAAGATGCATCTTCTCGTAAGGAGATCCCACATGAACTCGGTATCACGTATCGCAATTGCTATGACATTCTGCTTGGTGACGACACCCAGCTTCGCCGCCAATATCACCTCAGCACATAGTTTCACCACTCTGCCTTCATTCGTTACCCTTGCTGCTTCCAAGTCTGGCAAAGAAGGCAAGAAGGACAAAAAGGCTGCGAAGGAAGCTGAAAAAGAAGCCGAGAAGGCTGCTAAGGACGCCGAAAAAGCTGAGAAGGAAGCCGAGAAGGCCGCTAAAGAGGCGGCGAAGGAAGCCGAGAAGGCGGCGAAGGAAGCCGAGAAGGCTGCTAAAGAGGCTGAGAAAGCCGCCGAGGAAGCGGCTAAAGAAGCCGAAGAGGCGGAAGAAGAGGCCGCCGAGGAAGCGGCTAAAGAAGCCGAAGAGGCGGAAGAAGAGGCCGCCGAGGAAGATGATGACCGCGAAATGGGACCGGAAGATGATTCTGACGGCTCGACCGATCAGAATGGGACAGCACCTGACACAAGCGACCCCACAGGATCCACTGAAGATGGCGACACAGCTAAAGAGTCGAATAGCGGATCAAGCGATGAGAGCACCTCCGACACGCCTGACGTAACCGTCCCACCGCTTCCACTCCCTCCTGTCGCATTGCCGCCGGTAGCTGTCCCGCCCCTCACTGTCGATCTTGACAATAAGGTTCAGGAGAGCCGTGAGAAATTGGACGGCATGCGCAGCAAAATCGCAGATCATCGTGATGCCGAGTCCATTCTGAAGCTTCGTCGTCTGCGCGGTGAGATCACTCAGGATGAGTATAAGACACAGATCCGGAGGTTGCGTGAGCAGGAAGCCTTCGCTGTCCTCAAGATGAAGAAGCTCCAAAAAAGCACACGCTCTTTGAAGTAGGTGCTATGAAGGTGCAGCTGTGGATTTCATGGCTGCACCCTGCCAGACCCCACCCGGGGTCACTGGGTGTTGCTGAAACAAATATTTCGTACTAGATGATGCGAGAACGATAGGGTCGGCGGACCCCTCACTAAGTAAAGGCCTGGCGCTGACGCATTTTCTGATGAGACCCTCGGGTTTCTGATTTTGGAAATGTTATTGGGGAGGTCAAGAATTGCCGCTTGAGTTCGCATGCATCGAGGGTGTGGTTCACCATATTCCCAAGCTTAAAGAAGATGCCAAGAATCTGAGCCGTCGTGAGGCCATCCCCCTCCACAGGGCGCTTGATAGGGTTGCGCAGGATGTCGGGGTCAAAGATGGCTGGCATTCAGTCATCTTCAAGAAGTGGGCCTACCACAACGATGGGCATATCTATCAGATCAGCCCGGTCGACAAGCTGCGCCGGATCAGATTTGACGCTCTTGCAAATCTGAGCAGCCTGCCTGACGATTTGAACCTCCATATCTCACTGAATGACATTTCCGATGGGGACGTGCCTGTGCGGGATGTCTGCATCCAGGTATCTGATCACATGAATGTCGCAATGGACGCCCATGCGCAGAAGCATTTTAAAGCATTCCTGTCGGAGAAGACCCTGAGGGCTGGCTGTATCTTTGCTATCTATTGTGCCGATCACCTTCTCGAAGCAAGAAATAGGATCGCCTTCCAGACTTCGCCAGCCAATACCGATAGCGATCTGGACGGGCAGGATGGGCCCTGAGGTCTAAGCCGCGGCTGGTACGTGATAGGCGTCCGCCAATACCTGGCGAAACATCTCTTCGAGCTTCTGAGCATTTGCGCTAAGAGCAATCTTTGTTTTGCTGCGTCCCAGTCCAAAAAGACATTCAGAGAGTCCGTTCAGATCATCGATCTGCAAGGTATCATGAGCGGTTGTGAGGAATATCGCTCCAGAGCATCCACCTTGTGGAAAGGACGCGACTTCACCGAAGAGGGGGATTTGCCGCGGAAGCACAACCGGCCTGTTCAATCCAACACCAAAGGCAAGGAAAAGACCGGCATGACGGAGCTCGGGCGCGGCCTCGCGTGTTGGTGTTACGTTTGGAGCAAATCGAAACAATCGCACCTCCCAGCCGGGGGAGGAATATCGCGTCAGCCCACGATGAATACGAAGTTTGTCCATGTCAGTGAATATGGACCTCGACCGGGGTTTTGGCAAATGGCATTTGAGCCCTCCTGTATCAGGGCTCGATCGCGCGCTCTCTCCGGCCAGGGATCTCGATACCGTCTTGTGCATAGGCGCCGTGGAAGAGGGTCCTTGTGAAATCACGTTCGGCCTCGATGCTGATGAGGCCGCGTGATGCAAGGCAGCCCTGCACACATCCCAACCAGCGCGAGATCTTGTCGATCGGCAAGCTGTCGTGCTCCGCAACTGCTTGGTCACACATCCAAAGGAGGTTTGTGAGCGAGAGGTAACGATCCTCTGCGAGAGGATCTGCCATGCCGGAGGCTTGCTGCTCCTTAATGAGCTTGCTGTACCGCTCGAAGACCTCTGCGGTGGCTGCACTGAGCGCCGTCATTTGTTCAGAAGAGAAGCATTGGTGTTGGCCGAGGTGAGGCCATCGGCCCGCGCATTCGGGTCACGCGGATCAGGTCCATATTTATTAGGCCCCTTACTGCCTGGAACGATGAGTAGGAGAACCTGGAACAGGAGCGCAATAAAGGGAACAAAGTTTAGTAGCACAAAGAATCCACTGTAGCCAATATCCCGGCAACGCTGCGCCATAACGCAGAATTGGGACGTTATAAGACCCACACCAACAACGAACGTGCCAAGCCCGGTAATCCCAATGACAACATCGTTAGCATTTCCAAGTTGAGTCAGAGAGACAATCAACACAAAGAGGGACAGCGATACGCCAAGCTGGGCGAGCATGAAAAGCGCAAAACTCTTGCGGTTTCGACGACCGGACTTCCAGCCGAACATATCTTCAAAAGGTGGCTTCGACATGGGTGCTCCATCTGTAGGTATCGCTTCTTGCGCCGTTATTCGCAAACCTAGCCGCTCGAAAGCTTCACTTCCATGCAGCCCAAGAGGCTTAGTTGTGGATAACCCCCAGAATGAGACCGACCCTAGCTTTCGCTTGGTTTTCGCAACGCGTTACAGTGGCGTCAACAGGCCCTCGGACCTAATAGCCGCACTCCTATGACGAAAGCCGCCACCATGCAGCAGATCAACCCCGCGAAAATCATTACTTCCCTGATTGCCAGAGAGCGTGAGGATGAGGCCCTACAGATGTTCGACGCGCTGGGGATCGACACGCCCGAAGGATACATGTCAGTGCTGAATCTGCTCGGCGAACGGGGCGATGACCTCAGGTTGCTCAAACTTGCGCGTCGCGGGGCGGCCCAGTTCCCGGCACATGCTGAGATCCATGAACATTGTGTCAAAGCCCTGTTGCGCGAAGGCGATGCTCGAGGCGCTGCCGAGGCTGCTGAGGCCTTTATGCATAGCAGCGGCAATCAGGGGCTTTGGGCCCTATGGGCAGAGAGCCTGCTGCGCGCCCATGAGTTTGAATGGGCTGGCACTGTTTTGAACCAATACATGCCTCAGAACCCGTTTAATGCAGGTGCCTGGATCGTCACTGCACGGCTGCTCTGGCTGCATCCCATCCCGGAGACACGGAATGTCTTGAGTGGACTTATCCAGGAGATCAGGGAAAGCCCGATCGAATATGGGATCGATCAAGGTCACATGTGTTTCGCAGCCGGCCTGATCCACGAGGCCTTAGGAGACCTCGATGCGGCCTGGGACGCCTTCAAGAAGGGCAATGAGATCCATCACGCTGTCGAGATGGCGGAAGGGGATGAAGAGGGCCGGCTGGCGCAGAGCATCCAGGACCATATTTCCGCACAATGGATCAAGGAAAACAGCCTTGAGATCGGCCGTAGCCCGCGGCCGGTCTTCATTCTCGGATCACCCGCATCCGGCCTTGCTGAGCTTTACACAGCTGCGACAGCTGACCAAAGCATGGGCCGTGTTGGTGAGCCGCGCATGTTTGAGCGCGATCTACACCGGCTCTGCGGCCCCAGCCATGAAGAGGGCTATGGGGAAGCCCTATCGCGGCTCACAAGGGACGACATGAGTAGCCTTCGCCAACGGTACCTGGAGGTGAACCGGGACCGCATTGCCGGCGCCACGAGCTTTGTGGATGGTTTGGGAACGAACATCCGTCACGCTGGCGTGTTGAAGGCAATGTTTCCCGATGCCGTATTCTTGCGGGCCACTACAGCACGACCTCAAGAAACCGTTGATCTATTTCGTATGCCACTGGATCCGCGGGCCCATCGATCCGCTTCAGACCTAGAGGCCATCCAAGGGTATCTTGCCGCACATGATGCGTTGAGCGCGCATTGGTCAAACGTCATGGGAGGCGACTTTGCAGTTGTCGAAGGCCCAAAGCGCAAGGCTGTGGAAGCGCATGTCTCCGGTTGGCGCGCCGCGGGGCAGGGGGGAACCCTTTCCTCCGCGGCTTTCGATTGGCCGGCGCCGCGGGGCAGTGTCAGAAAGCGGTATTTGGAGTTGGCGGGCTTGAACGCCTAGAACAGGATCCTTTTCCACAGTTCAGCTGTGCGAACGCCTCAAACTCTTGGAACTCTAAGTCAGTTTCAGGGCATACTCATACAAACGCAATAAGATAGTCCTCAGGAGATACAGATGCTCAAAACCCTCGCTCTTACCGCCGCTGCAATGGCAGCACTTACCGTGCCAGCCCATGCGCATGGGGCGCATCATACCCATATTGCGAAAAATGTGCCCGCAATGACAGCCGCAGGCGTCTGCGACATGGCGGTCTCCAAGGCGAACATGCTGCGCGTAGAGGCTGTTTTCCGCAGCATGCCGCAATCAACACGCAAAAACCTGCAGCATGTTCTGCGTCACGCCGATCTCTATGATGGCAACGATGATGGCATCTGGGGTCCTAAAACGGAATGCGCCATGGCGCCGGTTGTTGCGCGCTACAACGGCATGATGGACGATGCGGCTTTGGTGGGGTTCTTTGAGTATATGCTCGATGGGGGCTTTGTACTGGACTACCCCAGCGTCGACGGGACACCCAACCCATATCCGCACCGCGGTATGCTTTACTGAATGCAGACCATTCCGGATAGGAGGCCGAGGCCGAGATCGAGCGACTTTTTGAAGTGATGAGCTCTGAGGTCGATTTGGACCAGGACTGATCTTGCGGTGTGATATGATACACTGGAGGCGGAGGACATTATCTTGAATATCATTCGCCCCAGCGACCCTAACATACAAGGCATCCTTACCGCCAAAGGCTTTGCGGTCTCCATGATCCTGGATATGAGCCCGCTCGACCTCGAAGCTGAAATCGCCCAAGCGGCTCTGGAAGGGTCAGATGCTGCCAAAAAGATTGTCAATTCCACGGGATTGGACGATGAGGTTCGATCGCTTGAGGCCAGCGACGGCAGTCAGACCGCCGTGGAGCACATGTTGCCAGATGAGGTCGAGGACCCGTTCAGGAACGCCGTAGAGGCTGGCTTTGATAAGCTAGATGAGGCTGAGAGCCTCTATGAGTATCCAAGCGAGATTCCGGATCTGGTGATGCACGCAGCTCTTGGTTTCTGAGCGAAGGTTTTCTCAGTGACGCTCTAAGATCGTCATGGAAAACAGCAAACCCTGAAAAGGAAACGACATGCGCTATACAATCGCTGATGAGAACCATGACCTTTGGGGTCATCTTTTCGATGAAGACGATGGCGTGATCGAGCGCCATTGCCGCTTTGTCTACGACAATGAGGAAGAGGAACTCGTTCGCGCTGATATCCGCGTGGACCATCGCTGGATCAGGGCAGGGCGCCACTCTCTGAATGATCTGGAAGACAGTCTGAAGGACGCCAATCCTGAGGCGCTCGAGGACCCTGAAGCCTGGAACCTTGGGCAGTCAGATGAAATGCCTGACTGGGCAAAAGAAGAAGCGACGCCCGAGCCTTAACGCGCGCGGTCTCTGATTGGGTAGAGCCCACCGCTTATGCGGTGGGTTTTTTTATTTCCCGGGTTCACAGGCATCGTCAGACGTTAGCAGCTGTTCTGCATCTGTGGGTGTCTTGTCACCCAGACCAAAGGGGCAGGCAACGATCACATCTTCCGCTTTGATTGTTTCGGAAAGCGCGCCCATGTTGCGCGATACCAGGGATTCTTTGGCTGAGATCAGGATGTCCTCTGTTGAAGCGATCCGGGCGGATTCCGCTGTCGCCTGATCCATTGCGTTCCTCAATTGGTTGAGGTCATCTTGGCTTGGCTCATAGCCTTCATCAAAAGCCGACTTCAAAATGCTATCGACAGCTTCGCGTGCTGTGACATCTTCGAACATATCATCCGCCAGAAAGGCGACAGACTGTGCGATCTTTGCCAGCCTGTCACCGGACGAGATTCCTGAGAGGCCATTGAACATCTTCTCATGCGCGACGCGTGTCTCAGCGAGATTTTCCGATAGACCCTCTACATAGTCTAGGTAGTTCACCAGATCAGCTTCGCTGTGCCCTTGAGTGCCTGCGATTGCACCTAAGGCGCGGATCTCAAAAAGCGCTAGATGATCCGCATCTGGGCTCCCAGCCAACACAGGGTCTGCCTGGATAAATGGTACCATTCGCTCATTTGTCTCTTGAGAGATATCGACCCCGGCAGTGATCATACCAGAATGCAGGCCAACCAAATATTGCTCATGGGAATCTATAAACAGAGTTTCCACTTTCTGCATGCGAAGCTGCGCTTTCCACAGAACATCACTTCCGGTGGTATCACTGTTGATTAAGTGGCTCCCGACAGCGGCGGCAGCAGCAAATGTAAGCGCGAGACCCGCGCTTGTAGATACTACACCGATTAAGAGCCTCTCAAATTCACTTGCATAACCCATTGTATTTCCTCTTCATTCATAAACACCCCCTGCGGCAGTACAGCCCAAGGAGTGCAGTTCAATGACATCTTAACCGGGCCGCATGAAAACCCGCAGGGTCAGATCTTGGCATGGGTGAGGCCAGCGGTTCTCATGCCGCTGACCCCTCAAGCTTTAGGCAGCAGACAGCGCCCCCTTCATATTTCCCTCGACGATCTCACGTGCCCGCACACCAGAAATGGTCTCGGTTTCCAGCAGCGCGTCGGTCAGCCGATCCAGACCATCGCGCCGCTCCTTCAGCTCCATACGGACATCGTCAATGGCCTCGTCGATGATTTTGGCAATGACGCGGGAGGGTGGATTGTTCATGTCAAAGAGTGTCGGATCCTTTGGATCGATCACCATGAAGCCCAGCTCGGACATGCCATAGGTCGTGACCATGGCGCGCGCGATCTGCGTGGCCTGGCGGATGTCAGAGGCCGCACCGGTGGTGATCATGTCAGGCCCAAAGATCAGACGCTCGGCCTCGCGCCCGGCAACAGCCACCCGCAACCGGGCCTTGAGGCGCGCCACTGTCTCGAAGACGCGGTCCCGCTCAGGAGACTGCAACACGAAGCCCATGGCCGCGCCCTGCGGCGTGATCGTGACTTTCTCGACCGGGTCGGAGTGCTCAGACCCCAAGGCAATGACCGCGTGCCCTGCTTCATGGACGGCCGTCAACTGACGCTCATCCTCGAGCAGTTTGATGCTGCCGCCGGACTGGGGCAGAAGAAGCCTGTCGCGGGCCGTGGTGAAATCTTCCATGAGGATCTCCTTGCGCCCTTCGCGGCCGGCCGCCAGGGCCGCCTCGTTGACCAGGTTCTCAAGTTCAGCACCTGAGGTCTGAAACACTGTAGCTGCGATGGCATGGAGATTGACGTCCTCCCCCAGGGTTTTGTCGCGGCAGTGTACGGCCAGGATCTCTTCGCGTGCTTTGATATCGGGCAGGGTCAGGGTGATCTTACGGTCGATCCGGCCCGGGCGGGTCAGCGCGGGATCAAGGATTTCCGCGCGGTTGGTGGCCGCGATGATGAAGATGCCGGCACGCGCATCAAATCCATCAAGCTCAGTGAGCAGGGCGTTAAGTGTGGCATCGCTTTCGCGTGCCCCGGAGCTGTCCGAAGACCCACGGGCCCGGCCCATGGCGTCGATCTCATCGATGAAGATGATGCAGGGCGCAAGTTTGCGGGCTTTGCGGAAGATGCTGCGGATCTTCATGGCGCCGAGACCCACGAACATCTGGTTCAAGGAAGAAGCGTCGATCGAGATGAAATTCACCCCGGCTTCCTTGGCCATGGCACGCGCCATCAAGGTTTTGCCGGTGCCCGGAGGGCCATCAAGCAGCATACCGCGGGGCAGGCGGCCGCCGGCCATACCTACATCGCCTTCATCGCGCAGCAGGCCGATAACCTCTTCGACACCCTCGCGTGCTGCATCGAGGCCTGCAACATCCTTCAGACCTACCGGAAGGTCCTTGTGCTGGATGATGGAATACCCGCGTTCAGTGCCAAAGCTGCTGCCACCCACGCCCATCATTTTCAACACCATGAAGGCGATCAGAACGACAAAGAGGATCTGGAAGGCGATCGACGACTTTTGCAAACCGGTCAATCCTGCGTCATCAGCAAAGACACCCACCTCGAAGTTCGAGCTGCCCAGGTCCTCGCGGATCAGATCATTGAGGAATGGGTCGTTGTAACGCGGAATATCGACAGAGAGGACATCCCCCTCGATCTCTTCCCCCTCCGCATCAAGCTCCTCGGCGTCGTCTGGCTTCGAGAAATTGAAGAAGGGCTCCTCCTCGGCAATGACATCGCCGGCGCCTTCGACCATCTCGATCAGGATCTTGTCTTTCAGGATAGCGACCCGGCGTCCGGCGCCATCTTCAGTGAGAATATCTTTGAACCGGGACAGTGGCACTTCGTCAGCCGTATCCACTGCCGTGAAAGGCCACTCCTTCGTTTCTTCGGGAGCGAAGAGCAGATATGTGCATGTCAAACTTACGATCAGCGAGACAACAAAGGCGACAAGCGTGAGGGTTTTGGGTTTGCGCGGGGGAGTAATGGCCATGTCATATCCTGAAGTTTGGACGGCCTATTCGCCGCAAACAGAGGATATGCGCAATGCCATTTTTCGCAACGCGCGATGGATCAACGAGAGGGATGAGTTGTGGATATCCCGGCATTTAGTCCGGGGTATCAATAAAAAAGCCCGGCTACCGCCGGGCCTTTCAGGGCATTCCCTTCGGAACAGGGTTGCTACTTCTTCTTACCGGTCGCCGCGAGAATGCGCAAAAAGAGGTTGATGAAGTCCAGGTAGAGCTCAAGAGCCCCCATAACGGCCGACTTCTCGATCTCATCATCGCAGGATGAATGAATCTGGTTCACATACTCGGTCTTGATGTGCTGGGTGTCATAGGCCGTAAGGCCCGCAAAGATCAGTACGCCCGCCAGATTGACTGCAAATTCAAATGCTGTCGACTGAATGAACAGGCTCAGCACCGAGGCTGCGATCAACCCAAACAATGCCATGAAGCAGAATGCACCGAGACCGGTGAGATCCTTCTTTGTCGTATAGCCCCAGAGAGACAGACCGGCGAAGGCGGCCGAGGTGATCAGAAAGGTGTTTGCGATCGACCCGATCTCGAAGGACAGGAAGATGGAGGTCATCGAAATGCCCATCAACGCCGCAAAGAGCGCAAAGAACATCTTCAGCACGAAAGGGGAGGAGGGCCGCTCGATCATCCACAACAGGATCACCATCAGCAATGGCGCGAAAATGGCGGACCAGCCCAAACCCGTTGGCGACAATGTCTCGGGATTGAAGAAGACTTTGAGCAGTTCTTCGGTCGTATAGATGTACCACGCTGTAGCGAAGGTCACGAAGGTACCCAGGGACATCATCCCATAGACGTTGTTCATGTATTTCTTCAGGCCGGCATCAATCCGGGCTGCGCGCGTCTCGTCGTAGGTGGTGGAATGCACGTGCTAGAATCCTTAGTCTCAGAATTGAGGCTCGCGCCTCATAAGGAGAATATTTCTGTTGATACTCTGGATTACAAGAGACGCTTTGCGAAAAATGTATTAGAATTACATTAGACACACCTTCTCGGAGCATCATACTTTGGATAAATACTTCATAGAATACTTCCACCTTGCCCCAGAAATTATCGTGGGCTTAGCTTTTGTAATTTCGGTGATGGGCTTTTTTTTGGCGGCAGCAACTGTCAATGTGAATAGGTATCTTAGGCGGGTATCATACGTTGGCTGGAACGCGGTTCTCACCTTTGGCCTGAGTACCTCCCAACTTCTATGGCTGCTGATCTACCCTGCCGCAGACGTTGGCCTGCTATGGGTACTTGTATGTGCCGCGCTTGGCTCGTACGCATTTTATGGAGCAGGCCTTTATTGCATCGCGGCTGCACGATCACTTGACATAACAAGGGACACTGCGCGAGCTTGGTGGTCCATAGTTCCCATACTGAACTTGTGGCTGATGTTCGCAAGAGGCCGTGATGGGAATTCGAGTACAGCAAAAAAAAGAACCGCTTTTTCAAAATATATTGCTGACCCTTTGGCTGTAACAGCCTCATTAGTATTAATATTGTTCGGGAGCTTCATTGATACCTCCGGGGCGGAGGTATTGAATAGCAATCAGACTCCTGGCGCCAAGTTCAATGAACTTATGACGCACTCCATGACTTTGGAAGAAAGCTTTGAGAGAGAAGTAGAACTTGGTCAGACTGAACTACCCCTTCGCACTGATCATGACACTGTTCTTGTTCACATTTCGGCACACGAGAAGACTTTGACACAGTATTTCGAAGTAGATTCTGAAACACGTGTGTTCCCCGAAAATCACAAACTTACACTGGCAAATATTTTCTGTGCAGATGGAATGTTCGGTCCTGACATCAAGCGAGGCGGAACTCTCAATATGATCTATAACAGCACCAGCGGAAGTCTGGTCGCTTCATTCGAGGTGACCCAAAAGGACTGCAAGATGGTTTCAGATGCATCGAGTGCAAAACCATGAGCATTCTGTCAGACAGCGCGCCCTTGATGATCATCGGCAACCGCAGCCGCACCTGCGAGCAGGCGCTCTTCCAAGAGGGGCATCTGGTCATGGATGTCTATGAAGAGCTGCATGGCACCAAGGGGGTCGCATTGCTCGGAGCAATGGCCGAGCGCGCCGCTGCCGAAACCGGAAAGCCGATCTCATACGTTTGGGTAACGCAAAAAGAATATCTCGACTGCCTGGGCTATACGCCATTTGACGACATGGCCGATCTGATCCGCGCGGCCTGGGATGAGGATACCGCGCATGGCAGCGAATGGACAAAAGACACACCATCGCGGGGGCAGGCGGCCGCAACTGCGCTACTGGTGAATGACATGACGGCCATGCCCGTGATCCGCGGACGTGCGCGGAACCCCGACGGCACACTGGCAAACCATTACTGGAACCAAGGCCTCGATCTTACGGCGGATCAATTCCCCGAAGGGACTACCTTCACCGCAACGCCAGGACTGCAGGGCAGGGCGGCCCGTGATTATCTCACGGCCTTCCCCCCAGTATTTAAGCGCTATGCGATCCTCGCTGAGCGGTTCCATGAGGCCCGTTGCAGGTTGCAGATTGCATCATGAAAAATCGTTCGACCGGCCGGGGTTGAACCCCGCGACCCGTTTGGCTTCCGCTTCCAGTCGAATGATCATATCGATCGGCAGCTGGCCGAGCGCATTGGCCTCCCGGACCAAATGCGTAAGAGGGTCACGGCTGATCAGCTTCACGAACTCCGGCACAGTGTAGAGAAACTGACCGGTGGCCGTTTCCTCGATCCAGAGCCGTCCGCCCACCTTGGTAACTTTGAGCGCCTCCTGCCCGGGATGCGGCATGTTGCTGTAGCCGCCAAGATGCGGCGCGCGCCATCCCATGAGATCGGTGTCGGGCACCAGCCCCGGTGAGGTGCTCTTGTCATCAAGCTCGGTCAGCTCCGCTGAAAAAGCGGCGATCCCATGCTTGAGGACTTGCAGGTCATAGCCGCCTTCAAGGATCGACAGAACCCGGCCATGACAGACCTCATCTGCGAGCTCTGCCAGACGCCTACCGAACCAGCTGTAATCCTCCATCGTCCAGTTGAGACCCGAAAGCGGGTCGTCGCCATGGGCATCAAACCCTGCAGAGACGATGATCAGATCCGGGCCGAACTCTGCCACCCGGTCAAAGATGTCCGCCCAGGCCTCGCGCATAGTGGCGCTGCCGCTTCCCTTGTCCAGCGGCACGTTGATGATTTGGCCCATTCCGCCGGTCTCTTCAGGCTGTCCGCTGCCTGGCCAATTGCCCTTTTCATGGGTGGAGGCGAAGAGAGCATCTGGTTCATCCCAAAGGATATTCTGCGAACCGTTACCATGGTGCAGATCGGGATCAATGAGCGCAACCCGCGCCCCGTGGCGATTGCGCGCATCCAGTGCGGCCCAGGCTGCTGTGCCCAGAAGGCAAAAGCCCATGCCGCTGTCTTTGGTGGCGTGATGGCCCGGCGGCCGGGCGACAACGAAACCCGTAGAAGTTTTGCCCGACATGATCTGAGATGTAGCCGACCGGGCGCCGCCCAAGGCTGTCAGAGCCGCCTCCAAGGTTGTCTCCGACAATACCGTATCACCGCCATCGAGCTGATGAGCGCGCGTTCTGCTGAAGTCCGCCTCCGAAATCATCCGCAGGTAGTTCGGATCATGCGCAATCTCCGCCTCGACCAATTCCACCGGCTGTGCCCCATGCCAGCTAAGCTTGCCCTCCGGCAGCTGAAGCAACCCCGAAAGGGCCGCCATCTGACGATGAGGGCGCTCGGGATGTCCAGGCTTGGAAGGATGAATGAAGCCCTTGGTCTGATAATGGATCTGCATGAAAGTCCTTTGTGGTTAACGTTATTTTACGCCGACATCCGCCTTGGAATCAGAATCCCTCCGGAAGATCGATCCGAAATCCAGCGCTTTTGGCGGCCGCGCGGTGCAGATCGACACGCTCTTCCTCCGTGATCCCGATGGTATCCGCGAGGCTGTCGACCTTCTCCGCGCTCACGGTTTTTGCGCCAGTGGTCAACTGCGAGATGTAGGACCGAGTGATCCCCATCTCGCTGGCCACCGCCGACCGACTCTTGCCGTATTGATCGAGGTATTTCCCCAAAGTTTCACCAAAGGCTTTGGCGTCATCCGCCTTGTCGCTCATGACTGTGTATCTCCGGCAGCCGATTTTTCAGCATCGGTATAAGCCATCGACGCTGCGGCCCCTGATGAGAAGGCCACGGTCTTTCCAGCCGTGGAGGCAAAAGCCGCCCGTGTGGCAACGGCGTCGCCGCCATAGGCCAGCGTCTTGCTGCGTGATACGCCCATCTTTGCGGCTTCCGCATAAGCATCCATGCCAACCCCCATGAAGAGGATCTCCCAGCCCGCAGCTTCCTTTTCGGCGACGAGGGCTTTGAGCCCCGCCCAGGTATTCTCTTTGGAGTCGCGCTCTTCCCCATCAGTCTGGATCGCCAGAACGATCTTAATGTCATCGCGCCCCTGAATGCTCTGCTCGATCGCCCGGATGGTCGTGAAAGCTGCATCGATCAGGGGTGTGCCGCCGCGCGGGGTGTAGGCTTCTCGGTCCAGATCTTTCACCTCAGCGATCGGGGTCGCCATATAGGTCTTCTCCAGCTGCATCTTGTAGCTAGACGCGCCAGCGAAACCGGCATTGCCGAAGGCACCGCCGAGATAGGCGGAGGCGGCCACGGCACCGGTCGGTGCGTGGTCAGATTTGGTTGTCTGCTCCTGATCGGAAAAGTAGTCAAACTGGATCAAGCTGAAGAGCATGTCGTCTTTGGTCTTCCGCAGCTCTTCGATCCAGGCATTGACTCCGGCGATGGTTGTATCGCGGATCTGCATCATGGAGGCCGAACGGTCCAGAAGAAGGGTGACAATTGTTTTCTGTTTCTGAGATTCGGTCATTTTCAATGTATCCCTGTGTTTTTCGCGTTGGTGTTAACCTGATAGCTAACCACCCTTATGTCAACTCATTTGGTATACATGTGACTGCGTGGCGGTGGAGTTTTCCACATTATTATCTATAGCGACCATGTTTTTCGCATTGGACTGCATTACCCTCCGCTATGATCATCGAAAAACTTCAGGGATATGAGCCAGCAAAAGGGAAGCATCTACGCCTATACGACCCCCGCCTACCGTGACACCCGCTGGACCGGGCGGCGCCGGGGCAGGGGGCTCATCAAGGTTGGCTATACACGACGGGATCCGCATGTGCGCATTCGCGAGCAGATCGGCGCTTCGTCCCCAGAGAAGGACCCCTACACGCTGCTTTTGACAGCTCAGGCTGTCAAACGGAACGGCAAGACTTTCAGCGACAAGGATGTGCATCGCATTCTGCGCGGCATGGGTGTGCGCAACGTCCATAACGAATGGTTCGAGGCCCGCCCTGAAGATATCCGCTCCGCTTTGAAGATGATTGATGCCAGATCTGTTCGTAAAGGCAGGCGACACTCGCGCCGCAAGCGCAAGCCAGCGCCTTTCCGGCGGATCAAGACAGCACTTTATGCCTCCCTGACCGGCACGGTCTTTTACGCAGCTCTTTTTCCTGAACAGGCGAGGGCTGCCGGATCGGCCGTTCTGTCGCTTGCCATTGATTATATAGCCTCGGGCGTGTAGCTCACCACCAAGTGCGAAAAAGCCAAAGTGTCTCTCAGATGCGCTACATCGATGCGCGTGAGTACATGGCGGGATTTTCACAACGTCTTGCTATGGTGGCCTTATGAAACACAACCTGTTCAATGATGCGAAATATGATCCAGTCACACTGCTTCCTGTAACGGATCGCGGTGATTGGGTTGCCACATCCCTTGGCGGTATGTGGTCGATCCTGAACCCGCATCCGCGGGATGTCTTCATTGACGATCTGGCCTGGGGCATGGCGCGCACCTGCCGCTATGGCGGTCAGCTCAAACATGACGTCGAGCTCTATTCGGTGGCTGAACACGCCACAGCCATGACTTGGTGGGCAATTGAGAACGGCCGCGTTCGCCATGTGGAAGATGCACTCGCCATCCTGCTGCATGATGCCTCCGAGGCTTTCTACGGCGACATCCCAACACCGATTAAGAAGATGCTGCCAGACTATAAGATCATGGAGGATCGGGCGCAGTTTGTGATCCAGGACGCTTTTGGTTTGACGGCTGAAAACACCCTCATCACCAAGAAAGAGATTAAGGAGATCGATGTCAGGATCCGCATCGATGAGCGTCTCAGCATCATAGAAGAGCCGGCACTTAGTGCAGGGCTGAATGTGACCTGGGAAAGCGATCCTGAACTTGAGCGCTTGGGAGTAGAGGTGGCCTGCATGTTGCCGAGCCAAGCGCGCGCCTCCTTCATGAGTTGCATGACCTGGGTCTGCGAAAATATGCCCTACCGCGACCCGGCCATCGCGCCTTTGATCGAGATGCATCTGGACCGGGTGCTGGAGCCGACCGGCGGGAAGAAGCCGAGAAAAATGCAGGTCGTTGAAAATCCTTATGAGAAAAACGAGGTACTGTCCCATGACAATGACGCTGAACTCACCCTTTGAAGATGCCA
>Ga0209345_10000123_pt1 | contig 109660 bp, 104 predicted proteins | sample Cruoilmetagenom7_FD_187294 | JGI IMG/M metagenome (GOLD analysis project Ga0209345, IMG submission 187294) | Oil polluted marine microbial communities from Coal Oil Point, Santa Barbara, California, USA - Sample 7 (SPAdes) (version 2) | ecosystem: Environmental > Aquatic > Marine > Oil seeps ... | reverse complement strand
GCTTTGCCCTTCCGTCTCCCTGTCGCTTCAATCCCGCACTTCGGTTGGAACGCCATGCATCTCATGCATGTCTTTCCATTATTGGAACCGAAGCCCGGCCTCGAACCGGGGACCTCCTGGTCCACAACCAGGCGCTCTAACCATCTGAGCTACAACGGCATATTGTTAAACTGGCAGGTCATGGTGGGTCGCCCAGGAATCGAACCTGGCGTGCTTCTCAGCGACGGAGTTACAATCCGCGACCGCACCTTGCGGAGTGCGACCCAAAAAGAGCTGCCAGCCCTTGTGAAAATGGTGCCCTGGGGAGGATTCGAACCCCCGACCTCACCGTTCGTAGCGGTGCGCTCTATCCAACTGAGCTACCAAGGCATAAAGCTGCAACGCAGCTTTTGGATGGGGAGCTCAGGTCGGCAACACCTCGCAAGAGGTGTGAGAGACGAGCTACCAGGGCAGACATCAGAATTCTATCTGATGAGTTGCGAAAATATTGGTGCGACGGAATGGATTCGAACCACTGACACCCTGATTTTCAATCAGGTGCTCTACCAACTGAGCTACCGACGCAAAGGACCGGGGATCCGGTCCGTACGGTGGCGCCAATCCGGCAACACATCGAATGATGTGTGAGAGGATGAGCTACCGACGCATGTTAGATGACTTTCCGTGGGCCCCAGGTCCCGCTTAGGATCTGCCAGGATCCCAGCTTCGCCCACTGGCATGAACCGCCCCTCCACGGGGCGCCCAGGTCACCCGGAAAGCCATCTTTTTTCTCCGTTGGTCGGGATAGCAGGATTTGAGGCGGCGACATGGTCGACGGCGCGGGCCCTGCCCTTCCGTCTTCCTGTCGCTTCAAGACCTGCATCCCTCAGGAGACGATCGACCAGATGGTCGACCTCACCCACGCTGGTCGGGATAGCAGGACTTGAACCTACGACCTTCCGCCTCCCAGACGGACGCGCTACCAGACTGCGCTATATCCCGTTTTTCTCCTACCCGCAGGGGTGTGCTCTACCATATTCGGGAGCACACCCCGGCGAAGATCGTATGCAGAACGATGCGTTGCAAGGTGCTGCGAAATTGGTCCAAGTCGATGTTTCATCATCGACGTTGCGACCAACTTTTTAAGCACTAAGTGCTTGAAATTGGTCGGAGTAAAGAGATTCGAACTCTTGACCCCCGGTACCCAAAACCGGTGCGCTACCAGACTGCGCCATACTCCGAGAGAGGGTTCACGGTACCCTCCGAACCGACCTTTCCTGCTTTCACATCAACCAGTTGGCCGAGGATCGCTTTGCACCGAAATGCGCGAACCTTGCTGCGAAAACCAAGGATTTGACGCGACCCGCATGTCATCATGCAAGGATCTCGTCTTTGCCATACACGGTTGGTCTCCCACATCATCGGATCGAAATCCTAGTGGCCGTGTCGGCTTTTACCATCGATGTCAAATAGCGTGACGCAAACTCTGAAGTCTGGTCCCGGCTTGGATTCGATGGATCTCTGTTCTGAAATCTTGATCGAGGATCTTTGCCGGTAGTTGGCTGGGCGTTTCCGCCCGGGCCGGTCCGGTGATCCTCGTGTCGACCTTAGGGGGTCATGAGGGCACCGGTGTGACTGGGTTGTCCTGGATTTGTAATCTGGGCACTCGAGCCCCGATCACATGACAGGTCAACTACTCGCCACATATAGGTAGAGAGCTGTGCAAAAAGCTTATGCAATGCGATGCGTGACATTTTGTGTGCCCTCCATTCCGGCGTTGTGTTCGAGGCAGCTGAGTGCCGCCCGATGACATAGAGATAGACCAAGTTCGTAATAAAAGAAAACCCCTAAAATGAATTTTTCGCAAAATAATTTCCAGATACACTCTATCCTATTGATTTTCTTGATGTATTTTTTTTATCTCTGATTTTGGTTGAGCAACACGCCAGAATTCGGCCTGTAACCCCCATTCTTCATCGGCGCTTGATGTAGTTCGGTATATCAAGAACAGCGCTTGATGCAGAATTATACATCAGTCCGCAGACCCCTCTCCTTCCCCCTCCTAAGCCCAAAACGTCATGGCAATGCGTGATGACGCGCGTTTCGAGCAGGACCACCAAACGAAAAAACCCCCGGCTCGCCGGGGGTTTGAAGATCAGGACGTCCTGTATTCCGATCGTTCCTTATTTGCTGCTCAAGTACCAGTACAAGAAGCCGAAGAACAGGACGCCCTTCCATATGAAGCCGAACATGGCAACGCCAGTCAGGGCGAACATCAGGAATACCAGGGCAGCGAAGCCAAGCATGGCGGGCACCAAGACGATCAAGCCAAGGGTGAAGAGGAAGATACCGAGCCGGGCCAGAGGGCCTGCCTCATAACCTTCCCGGACACCAACGACCACCGCAACCGACAGCAGAAGGAAGGGCAGAGCCAGCAGCGAGTAGTTGGTGCCGACCAGTTCGATGGTGAACTCAGGGACTGCAGCGATCAGAGCCAGCGGATAGAAGCCCGCATGTGCCAGGAAGACGCCGAAGTCGACAAGAAGGTTATAGGAGCGCTTCTTGGAAGCCTTTTGTTTCACACCGGAAGAAAGGAGCGCCAGCTCTTCAGTAGAGACATTCTGTTCAACGTAAGCCATGATGGACGTCCTTTTTCGCAGTTATTCTGTTGCTATTAAAGATGATGACCCAAGATGTAGTTGTCAAGTGATCCACGTAATAATTTTTCCTAACTTTATTTTTTTCGCACTCTCGTCCCCTGTGGATGGGATATCCGAAGATATCCCATCCCCCTAAGACTGACATCGTCTTACACCAAATCGACAAGGGTTCCTGAACATTCCAAGTCACCAAGAATCACAAATGTCGGTCTCAAAGGAAAAGGCCCCGGCGCTGCCGGGGCCTTTCTAATTCTATTGTAGCGAGGAAGGTCAGGACCCTTTGGACACGCCCTTCTTTGCGCGCCACTGCTCGCCCTTGACGCGAAGCTTGCCACCAAGGCCTGAGCCCTTCACGAACTTGCCGTTTGCGCCAACCTTGCCCATGCCCTGCTCGAGCTGGTTGCCCACGGTGTTGACGCCGACTGCACCAGCTGCAGCTGCACCTTTGACCATGCCTTCGCCGCCGCCGATCTGAACTTCAGAACCCATCCAGCGCATTACGCGGTTCGGGAATTCCGATACCAGAGAGAAACTGCGCTCCAGCAAAAGTCCGTAGGCTGTCACAGTAAGGATTGTGTAGCCGATGGTGCCGAAGAGCCAGATGATAGGGCTTGTTCCGACGATGCTTGATGTGGCGTAGAAGAGGCCTGCCGAGATGAGATCCGATACAATCCGGAAAATCAGCATGCCTACAATGAAACCAAGGACCATGAGTGTCGGCGTCATGAAGAGCGACAGAACCATCAGCCAGCCTTGCTTGCCGGCTTCACCGGAGATCCCCTCCCCATCCATGCGCAGATGCGACAAGGCCCAGAGGTTTACCGCAACGATCGCCTCGGTGATCAGCAGGAAATAACCGGAGATCGCCAGCACCCAGTACAAGAAAGGCATAATTGGCAAGATGAAGCTCAGCGATACACCAGCCGACAGCAAGATCGAGTAGACAGGCAGGAGAGCTACAGCCGCGCCCCCACCTGTAAAGAAGCCCGTGGCTGCGGTCGCAACCAGAATGGCTGAGCCCGCATGGATCAGATTGTGGCCCAAGCCAATCAATCCAACCATTGGGTCAGAACCTCCTGCACCAGGGTCGAAGGCGTTCATGAACCCCTCAGTCATAGAGTTGAGCGTACCGCCGACAATCTTATCCCAGAAGCTTGCGCTGCTGCCATCAGCATCAGCAGAGATGTCTGCCATCATCGATGTCGGGATCTTGTAGTCAAACGATGCCAGCTCCAGGGAAGAGGTCTGGAAGAGGTCACCGTATTTGCCGAGGATCGCCAGAGTTTCTTCTCTGGACGGCAAGCCCGCAGTATCACCAGAAGTGAAATTACGGCGCCAGAAACCCGACCCATTCGCGGCGTGATAGATGTCCGACGCGGAGTTGCCATTGGCAAGAACACTGAGATAGCCCGGCTTCACCGCATTCGGTGCGGCTTCTGATAGACTTGAGAGCTCATTGTTAAGCTTGGCCATCAAGATGTACCAGGATCCAGCACCCATCCAGCCTTCACCGTAACAACCAACCATGGCTTCACGACCCTCCTGGGCACCGGAAATGCCTGTCTCGGAGAAACAACCATCACCCCCGTTGATGCGACGCAGCAAGCTGTCACGGGCGCGGCTTACGCCAAACTCGTCCGATGTGGCTTTGGCGCGGATGTTGTTCACCAGTGTGGAGAGCTCGTTGTTTGCAGCGTCGTGTACAGTTGCAATCGCCGGTCCAATCGAAGCAGGTGGGACATCACTCGTGGCGATCTGATTGTAATTTGCTTCAGTGATCGCCAGCATGCCGTTATAGGCATTCTCAAGGATCGCCTTATGCCCGTTCCGAAAGTCCGTGATCAGCTCATTCGCTTTCGCTGTCGACATATTCGCATTTTGGACCGCGGTCTGTGGCGTATCCGCTGCATTCACAATCTTGAGCAGATATTCAGGTGTGTTCGGTGTCGTCCAGGAACCGCAAAGCCCCCTATCCACCACCGCTGTGCCATTGTTGATGGCTGTTGTACTGGTTATGAAGTGGCTATTCTCTGATGAGATGCGAACCACATCCGCATTGGCGTTCGCCCCCTGCACCTGACGTTTAAGCGTCGATACACATGCTGCCTGATCAAAGAGTGTGGCCATGACCTCGGGATCAAAATTCACGACGGGCGCCGCGATTGGAAGGTCTCCCGAAATAACCTGAGAGGCAGTGGCACCCCAGATTGCAGAAGCCATCTTGGTAGAACCCTGAACCACATAGGCTACGCCCGACTGAGCCAGGTTGTACCCATCATTGACCGGAACCAGCATACCAACGGCGAATACAAGACGCAGAGGCGCCCAAAGCGACGACCAGCGCTGCCCCAAAACAGAGCCCTCATGTGCTGACTGCATCACACCGATCGTGACGTTGTAGAAGAACATCAGACCACCAATGAGTAGAACGATCACATTGAAGTATGAGATGATGTTCGCAAAGATGCTTGGATTCCCTGGTCCCGTAACCGACGGGAAGATCGGCCCGAACATCTGATTCAGGAAAACCGAACTGTAAGGATCGCCGAGGCCATCCCCAAAGAAGTCCCAAAGCGAGGTCGTGGTTGGGGGTGCGGCCGCCGCGGCGCCCGGCATCGCAACGAACGCCAATGCAAGCATGACAGCCACCATTGCTGGTATCACTCCCTGCAGGCCGCCGGTCCTTGTCTTTTTATTATCGCGCCACATGGCAGATCCTCGGATTAATGATTTCTCGGTCGATCATCGCACAAGCGGGTGGAAATTCCGATACTCTTGCTTTTCGCAGAATACTCATTTCATTCCTTATCCACATGAAAAAGGCGACCGCGCCATTTTCTGTGGTCGGTACAGGCCCGAACGCCTGTCGCCAGCACTCCACCGCTTTTTAGGTATCGCAAAATAATAACACGGCTGAACTGCCCAGACATCGAGATGCATCAAGACACGTAGCACAGCTTTTAGTAGAACTTCTGTTTTCGCAAATGAAAACGCCCACCCGATTTCTCGGGTGGGCGCCTCGGTCTTCAGGTTGCCCTGAGGGGACGATTAGCGTGTGTAGAACACGGTGACGTCGACGTTGTCGGCGCAGAGGCCGGCAGCTGTTGCGGCAGTGACCGGTGCGGTTTCTGCAGGCGCCAGCGGACTGGCTTCGGAGTAGGTAAGGCCGGAGTTATCATCCGCGATCGTCATACCTTCGATGCCGGTACCCAGGGGGCCTTCGCCGCCTTCACCAACGGTCGCCAGACGCAGACAGGCTGCCTCGGACATGTCGACGAAGGTCATCGCGAAGCCGTCGCCGTTGCCGTTCACGGTCACATCACCACCGAAGGGGTGAACGATGGTCGGATCGCCGGTGACAGCATCGTTACCGCCCTGAAAGTTCGAGGGAACCGAACCGGAAGCCACGACAGCGGATGTCAGGCTTGCTTCACCAAACGAACGCTGGCTCTGGTACAGGCCGCGGACCTGGCTGGAGATGCCGACGCCGGCACGTGCAGTGTCAGTCACCTGGTTGGACAGCTGAGCCTGCTGGAAGAACACGATACCGCCGACGATCACGGCCAGGGCGATGACGAGGTACAGAACCGCTTCGATCAGGGAGATGCCGCGCTTGCGTGCTGCGGCCGACAGAGTGGAGAGCTTTTTCATTGTGTCTTGTCTTTCTTTAAAGGCCTATTCCGGCCGTTGCTTTTTTGTGGCGCTGTTTCCCGCACCACGTTGGGACAAGATCAAATTACCTCACCAGCTTCATTTTTCGCAACGCGTGCGACCGGTCGGCATTGTGGAAAACTCATTATTCGGTCTGAATCTCGTCTTTTTTCGCAATTTAGCGGAACATTCTTTGTTTTTCGAAATTCTGAAACTTGATCCATAAGGATGTTCATTATTTTTTATGAAGGATAACGGTGTTTTAGCGGGTATTAGTTAAATTTTAACGCATCCTGAAACGCAAAAGACCCGGTCAAATGACCGGGCCTTTCTACTTCTATTTGGACTTCTCTTACTGCAGTTTCTGCGCAATCAGATCCTGCAGGCCATACATGCCACCCACGATCCCGAGAATGACGGCAAAGACGATACACATGGTGACGGATCTCAGGACACCCATCGAGGCTTCAATCTTCTGCTGGGACGTAATGAGCGAGTCCTTGGCCAGCCGCGAGAGCTGCTGGGAAAGGTCGGCAGTCTCGGCAAAAATCTTCAGGGACAGATTCAATTCCTGATCTGGCCAACCAGTGCCTGTGCGATAAAGTGCAGCACCAAAGTTTTCGCCATTCAACATGTGACGATACACCAGCTTCAAACGGTACTTCACATAGGGCTGCGACAAGGGCATGACCTTCTCTACGGCGCCAATCACTGGCATGCCGCCCTGGGTCAGTGCCGCGACCGACGTCATGAACGAAATGCCTGTATACATACGGTAGGTGGAATAGATCGGTAGTTTGTCAGCGTAGACGCGGCCAAAACGGATCCACCGCTTCAAGGACAGGATCACCAGCGTCAGTGTGATGAAGATCGTCATTGTGATCGGGAAGGCCAGGTTCTCGGCAAACCTGTTGAGGAAGGCCAGAAAGGCTGCAGGTCCCACCCAGTATTCCATCGCAAGCAATGGCTCGATCTTCGGGGTCACGGATTTGCCAAAGTAGAACATCAGGCCATAGATTGCCGAAAGCAAAACGACCGGATAGGTGAGACCGCCTTTGATGGTCGACATGATCTTCGCCTTGCCAACCAGCATTTCACAATATTCATCAATGAACCTCGGAAAGTCATCAGAGCTCTCGATCGCCTCAAGCACCATAACATCATCAATTGGCACCCAGGGTTTGATTGCTTGGCCAAAGCCTTCACCGTTGACCATGCCGGCAATAATATCGGCCACGACAACCGCAAGTGTTTCGTTCTTCTTCTTTCCTTCCTTGGAAGCAACGATGTAGATCATCTGCAAAGCATCGGTTTTTGGCATACCAGTACGGGTCAAAGCTCCCATCTGCTGGTAGAATTTGAGGCGCTTGTCGAATCCGAAGAACATCTTCGCGAACTTCTTCTCAAAAGCGCTGTGACCATATTTTGCCATCCTGCTTCCCCTTATTCCAGTGTTGCTTCGAGCTCAGCCACATCCTCCCGCAAACGCGGAATGAGGTTGGAGAAGTTCTTGATGTATTCGGATACGAGATCGACTTCTTCTTCGACCTCATCGATGTCCAGCAAGCCGGCCCCAACCTTCGTCAACGCGTGGTGCATGACCGGACGGCCGCCGAGACCCCCCTCCTCCACCGGCTTGACCCAATATTGGAACATCTCGCGGCGCATGCCTTTGGAATAGAGGCTCAGCAGCTCCGGATCGGTTGGCACGGTTTCAGCCACAACAGTCCGGCTGGCGAGACCCAGCTTGCATTCGCTGCAGCCCTTGCCGCGGGCGTAGAGCTCGTCGGGCCCCTTGCCGAAAATGTGGACCATTTGCTCGACCAGCTCGTTGGACACGCGTCCCTTCTCGAGCGCCTCTTCCATGGTGGTGCGGCAGTTCTTACAGATCACACCACAAAGACGCTGATAGATCAGACCGCGAACAATGCCCGGGTCTTCCAGCTTCCAGCTCTCGACCCCAAGGTCGGTCAGGCGGTCGAGAATGCCGAGGGCGTAGCCGGCGTGAACTGTCGACCAAAGCGCGTGGCCGGTCATCACCGCCTGAATGGCAAGATAGGCGGTTTCCTTGCTTCGAATTTCCCCCACAACAATGATGTTCGGGTCCGAACGCAAAGCGGATTTCATCGCTTCGACGAAACCATCAGTGCCGTCGGGCTTCTTTTTCACCGGACACTGAATCGCGCCGGGCAGCTCGAGCTCAACCGGTTCTTCAATGGTGAACATCGAGATTTCTTTGTTTTTCTCAAGGTACATCTTGTTCAATGTACGCTGCAAAGTCGTCGTCTTGCCCGAGGACACCTTCCCGGCAAGAATATAGAGACCATTGGTCCGGCGGCGGAAGGCGATGATGTCCTTGATCTGGTCATCATTGTAGCCCAGCGTATCAATCTCGACCTCATTGGCCGGCGTCGAGAACTTCAGACGTGCGACAAGCGCACCGCGGTTCTCGGATGTCGGGGAATACTGCAGACGCAACATATCAACGCCGGGCGGCAGAACACCTGACTTCATGTTCAAAGCGCCCTGCTGAAAAGACATAATTGATGAATTTTCGCCTACGTCTGAAGCAACAGAGAAAGCGGCCTGCATAACAGCCATACCCTCATCCGGCGGCATCGAGCCGATCTCCTGAACCCGACCGAAGACGCGGATTTTCACTTCGGTGTAGCGGCGTAGGACCCTCATATGGATATCCGATGCCTTCCGGCTCGCTGCCAGAGCGATAAGATCTTTCAGTTTCCGCTGGCGTTCCACTTCAGGGACGTCATTCTCGGGCTCATCCATGCCGTAGCTTTTGTCAAAAGCCTCATAGAGATTGACCATGAAGGCGGTATCGACCTCTAGGAAATACCGCGGTTCTACATTGGCTCTCTTGGCTTTAACCAGCACCGCTTTTACGTCCGGGGACCAGCGTGAGTTTGTGGCAATAGCGCAGACACCATTCGAGAAGACGGCAATACGGCGACGGTCGTCTTCGGTGACGTCGATCTCGCCGATCTCACCTGTCAGCAAGGCGGCATCAGTCATATTCATGAGGTATTCTTTGCGGTCATCCTCAGTCATGCCTGTGAAGAAACTGTCTTCCCCGCCGGGCTTCAACCCAATTCCCTTACCGCCCTTGGCGTCGGTGCCCCCCTTGGAAGACACCGTGGGTTTGTTCATCACTGCCATTTTCTACTATCCTGTCTTTTCCGCATGTCTTCACACACTATGCCAATAGAGGCCTTACGCTGAGGGGTCAGAAGGAAAGTCTTGTGGATTGTCCGTCTTTTGTAAGCTCCACAGAGTCTGAGGCGATGCGCTTGACGGTATATCCATCAGCAATCGTGTCACCGATCTTGATCTCTTGGCGTTCGCCCGCAATGTCTACCACCGAGGTAAAAACACCATGTGATCCGTAGATTTCGCGCACAGAGACATTTTCAATACTGGCAACCTTTTCTGCTTCTGCTTCGGCTTCTGCCTCTGCAGCAATCTTCGCGCCACTTTTCTCTACTGTTTCGAGGATTTCTGCTTCACGTTTGGCCAGGCGTTTCTCCGCCTCCAGCAGAAGTGTATCCAAACGGTTCTCTACATCAGGACCTGGCTCAGTGACTTCATTGCCAGTCCCTTCCACGACGACTTCAGGATTCATCTCCTGGAAACCAGTGCCATCGTCACGTACAGGAAGGGGTGCAGGCTCATCGAGCACAACATTCACACCACCGGTGGTATCCACGGTGGCACCGCTATTCAATGTTTCGGCAAGCTGCTGTTTCAGCTTAATATATGAGATGCGCGCTCGGATTGCCGCAGGGGTGCCTTCGAATGTCTTGAACACGCCGGGCGAAACCTCGATTGGCGTATCGGGTCCCAGAGCCGTCAGGGCCTCTTCGATCTTCCTTTGATGTTTGATCTGTTCATCCATCATCAAAATGGATTCAGCGACAGCACGCTGGCGGCCGATGACGCCACTGTTGTCCAATAGCATGGTCGCAGCCTGGGTAATCGGATCACCATCTATATCATATACGCGGTCCTGCTCTGGGGCTTCGTCATCGCTGGTTTTCTCGACCTCTGCTTCGTTGGCCTCCCCATTCTCGAGCGCCGCGGCTATATCTTCTTCACTTTCTGTCGCGGCTGGCGTCTCTGCTGGAACTGCACGAACAGTTTCAGCACCAGCGGTCGCCGTTGTTTTGAAGGTATCCTCACCGGTCACCGCATTGGCTGCGTTTCCACCACTGTTAACGGGAAGACTGTCGACAGTACGCGTAAGGACATTGCCATCTTGCGCCATGGCGGGAAGCGCCATCTGACCAAGGATCACGGCTGCCAAAGCAAAACTGATTTTCTTTTTCGATGTCATTTTAATTCCTCAGATTTGAAGGGGCCATCAGACAGGCAAGATTGCCGGGTGATAAATTCGGAAGGAGATGTTCCAGACCCGGGATTTGATGTTGTAAACGGCGTCCACAGGTACGAGCGCCGGGATATCGCTAAAGAGCCTCAAGTAATCCTCGATCGCCCCGCTGGTCTGAAAGCTGACCTGATGGAAGTTAAAGATCGGCTCACGCATTTTCACACGCTGCTCTGGGGTGATCCGCTGCACCGATGAGGACAACTCCAACTTGGCACCGGTGGTCTGCAACCTGCGTCGCAGAACGGACTCAATGCGCGCACCCTCCCAAGGCGTTGGAAGCACCTCTGTTTTTACATCAAAGAAGATAGACTGACCGTAATTTGCTGACGATCCGGTCATATCGATATTAGGTTGCGGCTCTGTTGGGCTGAAATACGCGGTAAACCATGGCACTGTACCGCCAACATTCGTCCAAGAGGTAGCGACCAGAGCAGATTTTCTCTTGGGTTGGAACGTGCAGGACACGACATCCTGGCGCCATCCGGGCACGAAGCGCAGGGCGTTTTCAATAGCCGGTGTACAGTCATTGATGAAGCCCAAAACCGATGGGGAGTCGAACCAGGGGTAGTCCGAAGGGGAAATCCGAACGGAAGCATCGCGCTGCTGTTCAAGCAGACGTTCTTGCTCAGCTTGGGTCTCGAGGTGAGACTGATACATGCTGTGCGCCACGATCCCCACCACCACGAGGACGCCTGCAACGATCAAGCGCGGCAAATAGGTTTTGAGCGGGTTTACAGGCTTCAGAGCGATGCCGAAGGATGGCGCCAGCGCATCTTGAATGCGGTAATCCTCAGTGCCACCGATCTCCCAGTAATCGGGAGCGATGCGGCGTTGCCAGTCTGGCGCCTGCATGTTTTCAAGAAACAGCATCCGCGCTTCATCTTCGTTTCGCAGGAGTTGGTCTTCATAAACCTGGCCATTACGAAGCGCGACAACCCACCAGATATTGGCATTTTCGCCAATACGGAATGCTGCTACCCAGGAATCGCCCATCTGCTCGGGGTTAAAGCAGGTTACACCGGCCTTGAAACCCGGTTTGATCGCATTGGTTCCGTCCGAGAAGCCCAACTGGTTGGCATCCCGAAAATTGGCGGCCAAAGAATAATATGCTTCTTCGCTCGAAACGGCCTTTGCCTGCGTTTTGATCGACTCACTCGGCCGGGTGGAATCCCACAGCATATTGAGCACGACATTCTTTTTGCCGATCTTCAGCGTCTGGTAGTTATCAAACTCATAATCTGGCGCGTTGCCCGTCTCGATCTCTGCCAGGCCGGAACCATCGCGCGTCGCGCGCTCTGCAGGCCCCTTCTTGGCGGTTCCCTTCCCCAGCAGGACGTTGATCTTTTCCTTGAGGCCATCAAGATTCGATCTCGAAGGTTCCTTTTTCGCATTTTTATCAAGGCTCAGCGACAACTCCTCAACTGTCTCGAGTGTTTCTGTATCACCCTGCTGGACTTTGGGTGTTTTCACACGCGACAGAATGCGTGTCATGAACCCTTTCGGGACATCGATCACAGGCTCCTCGCCTGCGAGCTTACCGCCCTCGACATCCTCGAAGGGAGGCTGATCAGACAGATCCTCCGGATGGACAGAGAGGTCATCCCTCACCATCTCATCCAGTGTCTCGGACTGCTTCTTTTTGCTGAAGAACTTCATATCAGCCTCAGAACCTGCCGTTTCTGATGTCGCGGTTCGACTTGAGGATCCGCGGAGTGATCATCACAACTGTGGTAACCCGCTCGGTTTCAGCAAGTTTCGACCGTCCCAGCCCGAGAAAGCCGCCACCTGAAGCACCGACGCGCCGATCTACGGTGTTCCGGTTGCGCTCGAAGCCCGACAGAACAAGCGTGCTGCCGTTCTGCAGAACTGTCTGTTGGGAGAACTTCGTGCTGGAAACCTCAGGCAACTGTACCTGGGTGTCACCTTCCCCAAATGTCTCAAGAGACTGGAGCTCTGAAAGGCTCAGTGAATACTCGACCATAATGTCGTTGGTATTCATAATCCGCGGATAGAGCTGAAGGGTGAAGCCGACTTCCTGTGTTTCTGGCTGCGGAATCCGTGTCTCATCGCCGGACTCGTCATCTGTCTCCACCGTATAGGAGGCAATATAGGAGACGCTGTCGATGACCTCGACAGGTACCGGACGGTTATTCACCGTCGTCACGCCGGTCCGTGTGTCAATGGTGGCCTTACCCTGCGTGGAAATGGCTTCCATGAAGGCCTTGAACTCCACGGGCCCATCCACGATCGACAGGTTCATGCCGCCGGTGGAGTCTCCACTCCCCCTCGCAGTGGTCAGGGCGCCAAACTTATTCGTGCCTTGTTCGATCGCAAGATCAAGGTCGAAGCCCGCGCCTTCTGTGTCTTTTGTCACCACAGATAATACGTTCACATCAAATGCGATCTGCTGGGTCATGTTCTTGGAGATTTCATCGACATAGGCGCGCACGTCCGCATGAGCGTCGACCTTGGCTGTGACCGTCAAAAGGCCACTGGAACGACTGATGTTGTAGACCACGTCATCGCCAAGGATACCCTTCACAGATTCCTCAAACTCACCCCAGAAATCAGTGGAATAACCACTCGAGGCGCTGCCTACACTGGACCCGCCACTGGTGGTCGAGGGGATCACGGGGATCTGATACTGGCGCGTTACATAATCTCGGAAGATGATCTTGCCATCCGAATAGCTCCACTCGACACCGAAGCTTGTCGCGACCTCTCCAAGGACTTCAGATAGTTTACCCGAGTAATTCGGACGCAACATACGGTTACCATTGCCTTTGGAGACGTTCACGCCATCCTCGGCTGAGGGGCCAAGTGAAGCGATATGCTCAATCCCAGTGATGGCGGTCAGACGCTCAGCAACCTGGACAAGGCTCAGGGGGTCGCGCGAGGACATGACAACAGCATTTGGGCTTTGCACATGCGCCGGCAGAAGTGCAGAGGCATTGCTGCGCTCTTTTAGGGGCGCGACGAAGACACCCTCGGAGACCTGAGCGCCGCCACCGCGCATGGAGGGGGAATTGGTGAATGTCGCCATTGCACCATCGGCGCGTGCGATACCGCGATCCGTATTGGCTTCAGTCCGATCGAAATCGGCGCCCGTGACGGAGCAGGCAGATACAGCCACGCATGCCGTAAGCATTACCAGGCTATTGGCCGAGGTCTTAATGGTCATTTTTAAACACCTATCAAATTATTCGCTTGTGATCGTCAGCGCATCTACGTGGATGACACGATTGCCGCGGTAGAGGGTGACAGAGAGCTCGGGATTGCTCTGGTGGATTGCATCTACCAAGCGCCCGACCGTGTCTTCGAAAGAGCCGTAGAAGGTTGCCGATGCCCGGATCCGGTAATCCGTCGGATTGTCCCAAATGACACTCCATTCCGGCTCAGAAATACGCGCCCATCCTTCAAGGGTCGATTTCAGTGTGGAACCTGCCAATGCCGCCCAGGCGTCGGAGCCCAGACCTTCTACCCCTGCCATATTCCCATCGCTGGCCTGTAGCGGCGATGCCGCCATGCCAGCTGAAAAAATAGAGGCTGCAAGAAGCATGAGTGTCTGCCTGCGCGCGCCTTTCATATCTGTGGACCTTTTTTTCATATCATAATGTGCCTTCGTTTTTCGCAAGCAAGGTGTCATCCGCTAAATCCTTCAAGTTTTCCCTGAATGCGGTCTCCGCTTTCCAGAACGAGGTAAAAGGCGTCTTCAGTGTCGCGCACCGCCATGATGCGGCCAAACTCACCGAGGATCATACCGACGCGTACATTCAGCTTCGAGAGCGGGTCGCCGACACGACCGACGATCGTTTCCCCGCCTGCCGTTCGGGTCAGCTCCCAGTCTTTCAAAAAGATATTGCGGGGCGCGCTGAAATCCTCTTCGCCACGCTCAATCATAGAAAGCGTTGGGACTGCGAGATCACGGTTTGCCTCATCACGTGAAATGCGTTCGACTTCAATCTTGGCCGCATCGAGGTTCAAAAGCTCATTGCGCATATCGGGATCGATACTGGCAACTTTGATTGAGGCAAGCTGCGCACGCATCTGGGCGCTGCTGTCAAAAGGCCGTGCAGCGCTGCGCTCATAAAGCTCGCGGATCTTCAGCTCGTTCTCCCCAACAGCCTGTGCCTGCTGGATCTTCATCACATCATCATAGGGATTGGGCATCACCATGCGCGGTGCGCGGGTTTCCATATAGCGCTGATTTTGCTGATCAATGCCATCTTCAGGGATCGCCGCCCCTGCGCAAAGACCTGCCAGGGTGAGTGTCATGGAAAAGAGTGGGAAGTTTTTCATTCTGGACCTCTGTCGCGGTTGTTGAGGATCTTCTCGATGCGCTCGATACGGTCTTCCGAGAAGACGTCAGCGAGCAGCGCGCGGCGCGCGAAAGAACCAATGGTTGCATAGATATTGTAACGCGAGGGTTCGGAGCGATTGTCGTATTTCCCCGCTACGATCTCATCCAGCACCTCACCGTTGCTGCGCGCCATGGCCAATAGAAAACCCATGCGGACATCCGGCGGAAGATAGGCGACGATCTGAATGATGTCGCGGCGCGCCCGTTTCGGAAAGTCATTGTCCATACTTGCTTCAAAGGCGCGCACCGAAATCTGTTGCAGGCGCAGAGACAGTGGCTGCACGGCGCCCTTGACCACCCACGTCTCACGCCCCTTCAACCATTCACTGGTTGAGACGAGAGCGCGGCTGACGCTGGGTGGAAAGTTCGACATATGAGCTCCTGGCATGACGGATTGGCGGCTATGGTATATTGCGAAAATATAACCTGACGCGGCATCTTACGCCACACACTATCCTCTTCTGGCTTCCGTGATGAGTCTCTGAAAGACTGATTTATGTGGAAAAGCCTCCCAGGAGTCGTTTTTGAGGAACAAAATTGGGCAAGAGCATTTGCGAAAAATGCGCCTATAATAGTATCTTCAGGAAACAGGGCAGAACCGGAAGGTCATACAGATGCAGCAACTCTTTCTCAAAGTCGCAGACAGCGCAGGGGTCTCTTTCAAACTCGGCGACATCGTTGCGCCAGGCGTTTCTGCACTGCGCAGTGCGGATGTGGCATCTGATCTCATCAGTCTAGCGGGGATCACGCTCAATATCGCCGGGCCGGGAATACTTGATGAAGGCAACACGCTCGGGGAGGAGAGCCTCCGGGATTTGATCTTCAAGACTTTTCCTGGCGCCGAAGAGCGTATCGATGTCGAGCTGACTGCTGCGATCATCTTTGATTATGCCCTCGAAGTCGCGCCACGCATTGCTGGCGAAGAGCATGTGATCGATGTTGCCGCCCTTAGTGCTCACACAAACTTCATGCGCGAAACCTTTGGCGACATTCCTGTCGAACCGGAATTCATCCAACGCATCGGTCAATATGCGCAGATGCAGATCAACCTTCAGGATCTCGCAGCGCGCAATGAGCCCGCCGCGAACGGCGAGGCCGGATAATGTCTCAGAACCCTAACGCCCCAACGCCGGACCAGGAAGCTGGCCGTATGCTTGTCATTGCGGTCGTCCTCGTCGCATTGGCTTTCTTTGTCATCGCGATGATGCAGGAGGAGATCAGCGCCTTTGCAGGGGCGGTCTCTTACCTGCATGTCTATCCTTTCGCGAAACTGGTAGAGGTTTTCCCTTCGCTAAGAGAGGTCCCGGTCGCTGGTCCGTTCTTCTTCGCGCGCGTTGAGATGGCGAAGCTGTTCCTTGATCAGGGAAACTTTGCCTATATGGATCCTGGTCAGCGTCGTGCCGTTCTGACGGCGGCCGGCCTTTGCGCCATGCCGATCTATTTCCCCTTCATGATCTACGCGGGCACCGCAGGGCGCAACTTCAGGCCTGATGTTGTCTACAAGACACCCTACAGTCTTGATCAGATGATCTGGACACAGTCTGAATACTGGCTGACCTCGCGCAACGCCCGCCATGTGAATCCTTTGAAGATGCCGGAGGTCTCTGCTGGCACGCTGGCGCGCAGGGTGATCGAGACCACCGAGAAGCGGCCCTCCAAACATCAAGGCTGCGGTGATCTGGTGCATCTGGCGCCGGCAGCGGTCTCTCCTGCCCCCTGGAACCGCGCGATGCGCCCGGAAGAGTGGCTGGTGGCGAATGGTCTTTGCCTTGATATGATCCACATCAACGCTGCGCGCGAGAAGGATTGGAAGTATCCCGATCGCCTGCTCGAGTCCCGCGGCTCTTGGAACGATCTGACCCTCGAGACCTTGATGGAAGCTCTGGCGGGTCAGTTGCGGTCCCCTTGGACCGGCTATGCCAATATGCGGCCCTGCCACAAGGCCATCTGCGCCGTGATGTGCTTGTTCTATTACTACGACATTAAAGGCGGCAATGAGCTCTTGAATGACCTCGGGGGCATCAATGACAGCACCCGAGGGACCTCGGGTCGGATGGATGATGCCATTCTGGCCGAAGAAGGGCTTATGGCACGTATTGACGGTATTCTTCAGGGCAAGCCCGGTGCTCAGATGCTGGAGATCGCAAATCGCCATGCTTGGCTGGAAAGCGCTTTCCCGGCCATGCTGACCTATGCCCGCAAAGACCGTGGCGTGCTGCCCGCAGCTGCTTTCCTGTGGCTCAAAGCCGAAGATCGGGCGCTTTGGTATATTCTCGACAATGTCGGCTCAGAGGCTGTGATGATCGAGTCCTCCGGTGCGATGGCCCATTTCAGGGCTGAGCATCAGATTGGTAAGCCGATCCGTAGGCCTGCCGTTTATCAAGCCGCGCGCGCCTTGCTGGAAGATTACCTCGATATGACCCCCGAACGCGTCGTGGCTCGTCATGACAAGGAAGTTCGCGGTTGGACGGCTGGCGAAAAGCTTGATCGGCTCTTTACAGGTAAGGATATCTGATGCTGCCGCTCGTCCCAGTCATGTTTATCGCGACCATCGCCATGACGATCTTTTATGTCATGGCGCTGAGCCATGGCGAATTGCAGATCGACCCCTCGATCTCGAATGATTTCTTAATGGTGCATGAGTATCGCATTGGCCTGGCAGACCGCGATGGCATTACAGACGGTCAGATCACAGAGACCCCAGGCTACCCGTTCGAGAGTTTCTATAGCTACTACACTGAGATCCACGAGACCGATGACCTTATCGCGATCATGACCTGGCCTGATGGGGCGAGTGAAACAATCGACCTACCGGATGTAACCACGCAGAGCATCCTCTCACAGTTTGATGGTCGGCTTGAGCAGGGCATGTATTCAGGAACCTTCAAGCCCTACGATCCCGGTCCCGGCGGCACTTTGGCCGGTTTTCAGTTCAGCGGTTTGGATCAAGAGCCTGACCCCGAAACCGCTGTCTTGCTAAAAGTCTTCATAAAGGAATAACTCAATGATCGTTATGACACTTCTTGTCGCTTGGTGTTGTATCCTCGCGATGCCGCATTTGGCACTTTTCGAGCTGAAGAGGGATGGTGCGACCGAAACATTTGATTTCGACTTCGGGCATATGACCATTGCAGTCGGTATTGGCGCTTTGGGACTCGCCCTCAGCACGGGTTTCATCGATCTGCCTGCGCATAGCAAGTTCCTGATGGTTCTCATTGGTGCCATCTTGATGCTGGGCGCCTGGATCGACAGGGTCTCGGCATGGGCGCCAGACATTCTAATGATGCCCTTTTGTTTCGCGATTTTTCTGGTGTCACCCGAAATCGCAAGCCTGAAAGATGCAGGCATCGCCTTGGGGTTCGGCACAGCTCTGTTTTTGATTTGCATTGCTCTCTGGGTACCCCAAGAAATGTTCGGCCTTAAGTTCGCGCCTCCCGCAGACCTAATGGCGCTTGCGTCGCCCTTTGTCCTGTTTGGTATTTCCATGGATACAGTTGCGATTTTCGTGGTAACATCCGTTTTGCTTATACTTGCACTTAAGTCTTCCCGTTGTGCAGCACTCTTGTCACGGCCTGAAGCCGTTGCCGATGGCGCGGCCGATGTTGAGTTCACAGAGAAGAGGGCTGTGACCTTTCTCACCGTCATGTTCCCGGTGATCTTCGTGGCGCTCGTTGCGAAAAATCTAAATCCACTGTTCTCCTGAAGGGGGTTCTTATGTCAAACCGCAAAAAGACGCTTCGCTTGTCCTCGACCAGCAGGAAACGGGGCGTCACTCTTCTTGAAGCGATCCTATATCTTACGGTCGCATCGTCTGTGATCGTGATGTTCGCTGACTTGATCAACACCGAGTCCAAGCGCCAGGAAGACATTGCCGTTGCTCAGAACATGAACATGATGATCAACTCCTCGCAGCGCTATGTTGCGGCAGAATATGATGGCATCCGCGAAGCACTGCTCGCCCGCGCCGATATTGGTGACGAAGCGCAAATGTCGGTCCCGATCCAAGAGCTTGCCAACAGAGGGTATCTGCCCGAAAGCTTCACCGCTGAGGGGCAAAACCTTTTCGGCCAAGATTATGTCCTGCTCATGCGGGCTGTGTCTGTTGCTGATACCGCGGTCCCCCAAGCCACGATGCAGCTGAACGAAATTGATGCGGATGGCGATAACAGGATCGACAACCATCTTGTCGATCGCGACAACAGTAACGACGAGATGACAATCGAAGCTCTACTGGTAACCAGTGGCGGTGAGCCTGTACCCGCAGCCCGTGGTCCATCAATTGCCGTACGTACTCAAAAACTGACCGCAGGCTTTGTATCCGAGGCCGGATTGTCACGTGGTTCCTATGGGACTTTTTCTTTCGACATCAGCGGCTTTCAGGATTTTCCTGAATATCCAACGCCAGGTCGCTTTGCGAATATCATTTCCCTGTCGCGCTTCTCGACCGTAGATTTCACCTCTACTGGTACGGGGACTGGTGTGCCAGATCCCATGCAGCGTTGCTCAGAAATCCTAGATCAACCGGGTATGTCCGTGACCTCTCCGGACTATCTGTCATGCCTTGCAACCAATGACATGTACAACGAGATCGTGTTCAATTCCTATGACACGGATGGCGACGGCATCGATGATATCTTCCCTGGCATTTCCGGCGTCAACAATATCGCAATGTCCGGCGCTACGGACACAGATGGCGATGGCATTCCTGATCGCTTTGCCGATATCTCGGATGTTTACAGTATCGAAATGGGCGCCCCGCTCGATACCAATGGGGATGGCAATCTCGACAAGTTCTCTGAGATCACCAACCTCGCTCGCATTGCTTGCGATGATGCTGCGGGGACCGTCATCGACGGCACGATGATCATTGATTGCGACAATATCGTCGCCAATGGCGATATGATCGTGGGCGGTGATCTGGTGGCCGGCGGCGATATGACGGCAGATCGTTTCATTGCGACTGACATGGACGATCAAGACCTCTCAGAAGGCATTTACAACGCTCTCCTTCTGGCCTCCGGGAGTACCATTCCGAAACCTGTTTGCCCGGCGGTGACAGCCGATGGATTGTTCCAGATGGAGCCACGCATTTTTGTTGTACCCGCGGCCTATTCACATCCTGGAGGCCTCCCAACGGTTGGTGTTCGAGCCTATGCAGAAAACGCGAATGCTTCTGAATGGCGGGTACGTCTCTACAATTTCGTTGATGAGGACCGATGCACCAGTTCCATTTCAGACCCTTTGACCACCAACACATCGGACTACCGCGCCGAAAACGCATCAAGCTGCACAACAGCGGATGGTCTCGCGGACGTCTATGAGGTCTCTGAAAACGCTGGCCGGGTTATGGCCATGACCCGCTGTTACTAACTGAAAAACAATAAAAAATAGGGAGACTTGAGGGAATGTGGAATGCAGGTAATGAGGTTAAGGCTGGCGAGACCAAAGGCGAGCGCCTCGCACACTACCACTTCAACGATCTCTACATCAGTACGGATAGGACGGTAACGCCGATCGCACGGCGCCTTGTTCTGACTGGCGTGGATCAGCGGGTCATGAATGGTGTCCACCCCGTCCCCCGCGCTGTACTTCCAGATCTCGAAGGGCTTCGCAAGGCCATTCATGAAGCATCCATGGAGCGTGGTTACTTTGAGCGCGAGGTTCAGATCGTCTATGATGATGTGGCCTATCGCGGCGCACTCATCGCCGAGCCCGACGCGCCAGGCACCAACCCCTATGAGGCACAGGCACCTGAGTTCCAGAACTGGTGTCTGCGTCGCATCGGGAACACCCCACCCAAGCTGTCTGATCTGAAGCTTCCCAATTTCCTCTATAAAGTCCTGAAGGAAAGCGTGACGAACCGTGGTTTGGTTCTGATCTCCGGGTCGTTCGGTTCAGGCAAAACAACCACCTCGGCCGCTTGTTTGCAGACCTGGGTCGAGGACGCCAATGAAGTTGGGATCACTCTGGAAGACCCCCCGGAGTTTCCGCTGGCGGTGCCTGAGGGAAAGGGGATGATTTATCAAATCAATGTCTCTGATCGCGATCCTTCAGAGGCCATTAAGCACATGCGTCGACATGCCCCGCGCTTCGTCTTCCTTGGGGAGATCAGGACGCCAGAAACAGCTCGCGAACTGCTGCACATGTCCGCCTCGGGGCCTCTTGTGCTCTGCACGATCCATGCTGCCGACCCAATCCAGGCCCTGACTTCTCTTATCCTTTTCGCATCATCTGTGATGGAGCCCGATATGGCCCGGCAGCTTGCTGCACGCTGTGTCTCCTTGATCGTCCATCAGGAAATGTCCAATGGGATCGTTCAGGCAAAGCTACTGGAGATCAAGGATGATGACTTCGGGATTCAATCCAAAATTCGGACGGGCCGCTATGACCTCATCTATGAGGATTTTGAGACCCAGCGCATCCGCCGCAATAACCCAGGTGGGTTCAGCTCAATGGGAAAAGCAAAACGGTAAATCTTTTAGGCATACTTGCGGTGGGTGAAGGATTGTCCACATAAATCAGCATATCATCGGCCGTTTCGCGGCGATCCTGCCGCATCGCATTTGCTCGAAATAAGCCGCTCATGTATATTATTCGCAAAGGGCAGACGCGCGACTGCGCCTCTCTGCCTGGCATATCGCCATCAAGATGATCGTTCATTCTGCAGGAAAGATAACTCATGAAGAAGACACAAATCCTCGGAATCGTAGCTGTTGCCTCGACCATGGCCATGGCCACATCCGCAGGCGCACAGACGCAGTGGATCAAGGACAAGATGTCCGATCAATGTTCTGCCGCCTCGAAAGATAAGATCGCGGAAAATGTGCGTAAAAACATCGAGGACAGTGTCCGCCGGGCTGAAGCCAGCATTCAAGCGCCGGCCTCGGTCGTGGATCTGTCTTGCATGAGCGACCTGCTCGGCGCGAATATCGACGTCTTCTCTCAAGATTGGAGCAACATCGGCGGGTTCAGTATCGATGGTATGATCAACGATGTTGTCGGTGGCCTCAAGTCCGGCCTCAATGTGCAAACATTGTCCTCTGGCGTGGAGCGCGCCATCTGCGACTTCGCTAAGGAGAAATTCGAAGGTGTCACCGCGGGCCTTACAGGCTCATTGTCAGACATCACAAACGGCCTTGAGATGCCCGACTTCGGTGATGGCTTCGGCCTGCTCAACACTGGCTATAACGGGGATTCCACAGGTGGCACGACAGGTGGAACCACAGGTGGCACCACGGGTGACCCAGATGTGTCTGACGAAGATACAGGTGGCGGCAGTACGGATGGGAATTCATCTCCGACTGGGCCTATGGGCATCCTCGGGGATGCTCTTGTTGGACAGACACTCACCGCACGCCCAAACAGCATTGAGGACGCCGATGGGATCGTCAGTGGCTCCGGCCAATTCCAGTGGCTCAGCAACGGCCAACCCATTCCAGGGGCGACGTCGCAGACATACCGGGTGACTTCAACCGATCAGGGCGACCAGCTCTCAGTAAGTTACAGCTACCGCGATCAGGCCGGGAATACCGAAAGCGTTGTGAGCACCCCTCGCCCCGCCGTGCCCCCAACGACCGTAATGACCAACAGCACAAGCAGCACAGAGAGTGCCATCCAGGACATCTGGAATTCCATCGGCGGAGGAAACTGATATGGGAACTTTCCTGAAAAAATTCACGACTACAGCTTTGGTCGGCATCGTGGGCAGCGCCGTGTTCTACACGCCGGCTCATGCCGTAAGCTCCGCCTATGTGAGGGCCCAGCACAACAAGACCCGCAGTCATGTCAGCAAAGAGAATGAGAAGGTGCGCGAGCAGGTGAAAACCTCGATCGAGCTGCAGACCGAACTTCTTATCGAAGCACTTAAGGGCCAGGCCCGTGAGAACTCCAACTACCAGCAGATGCAGGTCGAAGGCGCCCAGCGCATCGAGGATGCGGCACAGATCAACCACACCAACCGGCTGAAGGATGAATTCCGCGCCAAAGCGGAAAGCGGCGCGTTCGATCCGAACCCCTTCGCCTGTATGTTGGCCGATATTTTTGGCGGCCAGGGAAGCGGCGGTGGCGGCGGTGCGACCGGCAATGGCAGTGATGTCGCAGCGCGTGTGGGGGATTGGTATAAAGGCAAGAACCCTGCTGTTCAGGAAGGCGGCGTTACTCTTACCAAGCACATATCCGACAAGAAGGACGAATTTGCGGGCTATGGTGGCAAAGCAGACGCCACCACAGATTGGAGCCTGCTGCTTGAGAACCCCTCCATTGACCTGACGGATCCGAAAATGGCTGAGGTGGCCGAAATCATCGTCAGAAACGGTCTGGACTCGACACCCGATCGGGATATCAACCCAGCCGAGAAACTCACCCCTGAGGGTCTGGATCGTATCGCCAAACGAAGCGAGACCGACACCCGCCTGGGTGCGTCAAATGAATCCATCAAGATGGCGCTTAATATGGCCAGCCAAGTGATGGAAGGCAAAGCTCGGGATGAGATGGCCAAGCTTGCCGAGCAATCGGCTTACAACCGGCCCATCCCGTCCAAGATCTCGGAGCTCCAGCAGCTCGATATCATGACGGTCTGGCACTACGCTCCTACAGGCGACCGTCAGGAAACTTTTTCTGCCGGAATGAGCGAGCAGGCCTGGCTGCAAGAAATTCACCATGTGATGTCTGTGAATACCCGCATTCAGTATCTTCAGCTTGAACTGATGGCACGCGACGCCGTGGTCAACGCCTATACCCTCTCGACCATGAACGACGACGACTGATCGAGGGCAGAGGGATGAATGCCTCAGGGGGATCACATAGGGCACCAAAGGGCCGGCAGCAGAACTCAACCTGCATGTCGGCCCTTCTGTGGATCACCTCTCCACTGACACTCCAGCTTTCTCTCCTCGTGGCCCTGCTTGTGGTTGCCCCTCGAAGCAGCCTCACGTCCTCAGTGACGGTCACCACCCTGACAATCTTTTTTTTATCCGCCTGGCTCATCACGGCTGTGCGGGAAATCTTAAGTGGGCTCCCCCACAGCAAACATTCTCATGAGACAGCAGCGTCTCTGATGGAGACGTAAGATGGCCAAGTTTACCGCATCACAACCAACACTGCCTACAGATGCGGAGTCCGTCGACTCCCGCTTCATGCGGCGTCCTGTCAAAGGGATCGGCGCTCAGGTCTCGGATACGCTGACACGTCCAGATACGGTCATGGTCGTTATGCTGCTTTCAGCGTTGATCATGCTGATCATGCCCTGGACTTTCATCTTCTCGGCGCTTGTGGCCACGGGCTATTACATCTGGGCGGCATCGCGCAAATATCGTCTGCCGTTCAAGGCGCCCATCAACTGGGGCGGCACCGACTACGGCGCTCCGAAGCCTGGCCGCCCAGGGCAATACGCCACCGCATCCGGCATTCTCTATTTCGGTCGGGATGAGCAGTCCCTCGAGGAGCTTTGGATCGAGAACGGCGATGCGCGCCGGCATGGCTTCTTCATTGGGACCACCGGTTCAGGTAAATCCTTGCCGATGGACGCGCTGGTACTCACGCCCCATGGCTGGATGAAGAATGCTGACATCATCCCGGGTCAGGAAGTCTGCCACCCCGATGGCGGAACCTCTGTGGTCCAGTCGATCCACCGCCAGGGTGAGATCCCCGCGGTGCGCTTCCACTTTTCGGATGGCCGTACGGCTGATTGTTCGCGTGATCACCTTTGGCACATCCGCACGCGCTCGAAGCCGGGCGCTACGGCCCCTGTAGAGACACCCTTCGAGGGGAAGATCATGGAAGCCTGTGATCTGGGCATCCTGCACGGCCTTTACAAAGACAGCATGGAGATCTGCACGCCCCTGCCCCAACCCCATACTGGTCAGCCTATCACTGGCGATCAGATGAGCGGCGCAGATGCGCGCTATGCGGCAGATCAAGGGATGAATGCGCTGGACTACATGCCCTCCATCATGGGCACCCCTGAGGAGCGTCGGCATTTCTTGTCAGACTATCTGCGCGCCAAGGCGCCAACCTGTCTGGTGACAGATTACGGTCTGCGTGTTTGCGGCCTCCCGCGGGCTGATGCGATCAGCATCAAACAGATCGCCTGGTCCCTGGGTGGCGTCGCCACCACCTTCATTGGTGCGGGCACCAAGATGGATGTGCTCTTCATGGTCAAAGAAATGACCGACTTCCATCCTGACGCTGGCTCCTGCAGGTTCCCCAATGATCTTGGACTCGAGATCACCGAGGTTGAACCTCTCGATGAGCAGGATGATGTGGAGATGTCCTGCATCAAAGTCGACCGCGAAGACGGCCTCTATGTCATGGAAAACCACATCGTCACCCATAACACCGAGCTCTTGCTTGGGGTGGTAAGCCAAACCCTGATGTGGTCCTCAGGCTTTCTGTTCATCGATGGTAAGGGTACGACCGAATTCTACGCGCGTTCCTGGACGCTCTGTAAGCGCTTCGGGCGCGAGGACGATCTGCGCGTTTTGAACTTCACCGACCCCGGTGGCGACCCCGACGCCCCGGCCGGTGGCCCAGCCACCCAATCCAACACCCTCAACCCCTTCGCCAAGGGCTCGCCAGACCAGCTGATGAACATCGTGGTCTCGCTGATGGGCGATGCCGGCGGCGGCAACGACATGTGGAAATCACGTGCCGTCTCGCTGGTGACCGCGATGATGATGGGGCTTTGCGAATTGCGCGACAGCGGGGAAATCCTGCTCAACGTTCAGACCATTCGTGACTTCCTGTTTTTGGGTAAGGGGTTCGAGAAGGACAAGCTTGGCGGACGCAAAATCAAGAAGCTTGAAGATGCCCCCGAAGAGGCTTGGGAAGAGCTGCGCGGACGGGCTGGTTTGATCGAGCTTTACATGCGTGCTTTGAAGGGTGATTTGTCGACAGCGACGAAACTCGCAATGAAGGGCTTCTTCGATACTTTGCCCGGTTTTTCGATCGACAAAGCGATGAACGGGGACAACCAGGAAACCAAGGCCAACGAGCAATATGGCTTTCTTTCCATGCAGTTAACTAAACCTCTCGGCTCTTTGGCGGACGGTTACGGCCACATTTTCCGGACACCTCTCGGCGAGATCGACATGGACGATGTTGTGCTCAATCGGCGCATCCTCGTGGTGCTTTTGCCAGCCCTTCAGAAGGCTCCTGAGGAGATGCAAAACTGCGGCAAGATCGTCGTCACAATGGCGAAGATTATGATGGGTAACGCCTCGGGTTTCTCGCTTCAGGGTACCAAGCAGGAAATCGTCGAAGCCAAGCAGACCCGCGCGCCTTCTCCCTTCATCGTGGTGCTCGATGAGGCGGGCTACTACATGGTCAAAGGTATCGACGTGATGATGGCCCAGGCCCGTTCTTTGGGCTTTATGATTATCGTCGCCGGTCAGGATATGGCCGCGATGCAGGCCATCGATCCGCAGATCGCCGAAACCGCGGCGGCCAACGCCTCGATCCTGGCTGTGGGCAAGACCGTGGATGGCAACAAGACCATTCAGTTCGTCCAGCAGCTGATCGGCAAGGCCACCGTCTCCGTCACTGGGGGCTACCAGGCCAAAACCGGTGCTATGGGCGGTGTGAACTGGGAAGACCGTATGGATGCCTCCTTCCAGGAGGTCGACAAGGTGACTGTCGCTGAGTTCCAATCACTCTCGGAAGGCCAGTTCTACCTCCTGTTCAACGGTAAGACCGTGCGCGCCGCGACCTTCTTTATCGGCGACAACTTCGCTGAGAACTTCTCGGTGAATAAATTCCTCAAGGTCCGTGGTCCGACGGACCGGGTCCCCGGCCTCGATCAGAGCGTCGAGGAGGACTTCCTTGAAGGTTATGTCCGCGTCGCCAAGAAGTTCAGCCATGACTTCCGCATGTCGGATGTGGCCGATGATCCGCTCGACAGCATCACCCAGATCAAACGCCTGCATGACCTGGCGCTGGCAAAGACCAAGAAGATCAACGCAGAAAAGACGCAGTCCGCTTGGCTGGCTGGCATGCTTGGCGTGCTGGGGGTCGATGAATCCGTGGATCTGAGCGACATCGAGATTGATGATGACGATGATGAGGATCCAGATTGGGATACCGAGAAGGATGAGGCCGCCCCGACCCGGCCTGACATGTCCGATCTCGCCCGTCGCCGTATGAACCAGATGCCGGATCTCGACGATGAAGACATCCCCTCTGGCCGTCGAGGCGCCGTACCGCCGCGGGGCCGCCCGCAGCTGGGCGAGCAGCGCCGTCCCTCGTCCGCAAGCGGACGGGAGCGCCCTGCCCTCGCAAATGCGCCTGAGACGATCGCAGCGACTGTTTCTGACGGTCTGGACAAGGCAACCACCTCGGAGACCGTCCGGGGTCGCCACGGCGCACTGGTGGGCCTCTTGGCGCAGGAGAAGAAGGCTGTGGATGAAGCCAAGTCCTCCGGCAGCATCACTGACCTCAACAGCGAGAAGCCCGACGTCAAGAAAGAGACCCTTGGGTCGATGTTCACTGCCATGTCGAGCCAGATGAACCGTATGGAACGCCTGCTGGTCTCTGAACTGTCGGAAGGCAACATCGGTGCTGAGATCATGCAGCGGGCGATCTCGATCAACCCGATGCCGCTGCCGGGCACAGAAGCCGAGGATTACATCAAGAGCCGTCTGCAAAGTCTGGAAGAGCAATTCAGCGAAGAATGAGCTGAACGGCTTCGCCTTACGCCCGGTCCTGACAGCATCTCAGGGCCGGGATTTTTACTGCGTTGTGGAAAACCTTATCTCAAAGATTGTGCTTTGCGAAAAATGGCATTGATGAGTTCCGAGAGGAATTATAATGAAAATCGCTACTTTTGACCCAGGCAAGGTTGCCTCCTTCGCCGTCTACGACACCCAAAAGCCTCATCTCATCGAGATCGGTGAGATTGACGTGATCGGTGTCGGCCGGCTGCTGCGCCCCTGCGGCCAGCATATCAAGGAAGTGCTGGCCGGTGCGGATGTGGGCCTCGTCGAAGAGGTGGGCGCTATGAAAGGCCAAGGCGTCTCCTCAATGTTCACCTTTGGCATGTGCTTTGGGGCGATCCTCAACACCATCGGGTCCTGCGGCATCCAGCTCGAGACTGTCACGCCTGCGCAGTGGAAGCGTTCTACCCGGATCTCCGCGAAGTCCGATGAGGATGTGAAGACCCTGGCGCGCGCCTATGCCACGCAGCTCTTCCCACAGCACAAGGACATCTTCAGGGTCAAAAAGAACCACGGCATGGCCGAAGCTTGCCTGATGGCGCGCTGGTACTTTCTGAAGGGCCCGGGCTGCGATGTTTCTGATGATGAGGTCAAACAGGTGCTCGAGGTGGAGCAGGATCTGGTCTGACTGGGCAGCGCCCGGCGCGGTTGGAAAATCGCACGTCGTCCTTCTTTTAGCCACGGTCGCATGGTAACTCAATTTCATTGAATTGATGAATTTGGAGCTCACCATGCGGCGCATTCACGCCCTTCTGCTGTCTCTCAGTCTCTGCGCCTTCGGCTTGGTTGGCGCATCGGAGGCCGCAGAGATTGATTTTGTCCCCGGTCTCTCCCCTGATCAGAAAGCAATTTTGATCCGCGGTCCTATTGAGCCGGGCGATGACGACCGCTTCTATGAGATTGCCGAGCAGACCCCGCGCGCCATCGTTTATCTGGAATCGCCCGGAGGCCATGTGACCACGGGCCTGTCGATCGGCGCTGAAATCGCGATCCGAGGCTACACCACCCTGGTTCTGGAGGGGCCCGGCTGCCACTCGATCTGTGCTGTGATCTGGGTGGCCGGGGTGCGCCGCTACATGTCGCCCGAGGCTCAGATCAGCGTGCATGCCGCCTACCGCCTGCGCAGTGACGCGAATGGGGGTAGCGAGGCCTCTGAATCGGGACAAGCCAATGCCCAGATCGGCGCCTTTCTGAACGAGCTTGGCCTTAGCTATGATGCGGTGGGCTATTTCACCTTCGCGGGCCCCAGTGATGATCTTTTGCCCATCACGCCGGAGATCGCTCAGGCCCTGAGCATCGATGTCTATATCCAGAACCCCGGTGGGGCCATTACGCCTGCAGAGCGCCCGACGCCGCGGCGCATTACCCAAAACGTCTCGGATTATGCCGGACTGGTGACGCATTGTGCCGTGCTGTTTGGTGTGGAGGACAGCTTCTGGCGCGGGCAAGCACAAACTGTCCTGCGCGCAGGCCATGACATCTTCGGAGGCGAGACCTTCGTGCCGCTGTTGAGCGAGTTTTCCGACAGAACGAAAGCGGAGATCAAGGATAAGGGCGCCGTGCGCTGGTGCCTTTCCACCGAAGAAAACCTGCGACGTCAGGGGCTGCCCACGGGCATCAGCGGGCCGAGCTTTGACTGCGCAAAGGCAGCGACGCGCACCGAAAGAACGATCTGCGCAACGCCAGACCTCTGGACGGCTGACCGGGCGATGTCAGCCCTGTATTTCCACTACAAGCGGAACGCAGGTGCCTACCGCGCGCGCGACTTTCTCACCTCCCAGCGCGCCTGGTTGGGGCGACGGAATGCCTGCGGAGATAATCTGAGCTGCCTCGTGGAGAGATACTCATCAAGACTGTTTGAGTTCGGAGCCTGAGAGGAATCACTCGATAATCTGCACTTCGCAAAGGGCTGGGACAGAGATGTACTGAGGGACCCGTCCAGAGGCATTGACGAAGCCGTCGAGTGCATCGCATCGACGCGGGATGATGACCTGCTGGTTGGTGCCGCGCAATCTGCGCATCTGCCATTGGTCCGCCCGGAAGATCCCATCCGCCGCATACATTCTCTGACCGGTGGTGGCATAGGCCACCCGGTAGATAGGGTAGAGAAACCCCTGCTGGCTTGCATGGATCCCCAGATAGCGTGCGGTTGATCCTGAAGGGATCTGTGCGAAGGCGCAGCTTCCATTTCTCAGAGTTGAATCATTGCGCAGGAATTGCTGTGCGTTGACCACGCCATCCAAAGATTTGTGCAGCCCAGCTTCCTCAAAACAGACCAGGCGGTAGGGCCTATCCTGCGATATCGCAGGCGGTGCCACCGCCATGAGGGTCGCCACCATCACGCCAATCAAGCCCAGCCTCAACATCGCAACCCCCAACTCATCACATGCGAAGGCTATGACAGATGCCTCCCGATACAAAGGGAAACCCAGCACCTGAGTGCTGGGTCTTTTATATCTGGCGAGGACTGAGAGTACACTCAGAGATCAAAGGTCGGCTCAGCCTCAAGATTGCGCTGCTGAGAGGCCTCTTCCAGTGACTTGACCTCTGCCGTGCGGAAGAACTCCTTCTTGCCTGGCTTGCGGTCTGTGTAACGGCTCACAGCCGCTACATGGTAGCATGGCAGGGCAACCTCGCGCTTATAGACCTCTGTACGCATGAACTCAGCCTCCGCGGCGAGAGAAGCCTCATCGCCTGGAATCTCTTTATGCCATGCCTTGTAGCCATAGGCTTCTGATCCGTCGGCCGCCCAGCGGTAGCCGCGCTCCTTCAGCAGATCTTTGCGGTCAAAGGGGGCATTTTCGGCGATGAGGAAAATCGACGGGACATTGCCACGCTCCAGCATCTCGGCAAAAGCTGACCGGCCGTTCTCGTCTTTGCTGTTCAGAACAAAGGCCGTTGCCAGACAGTCGGAGTTGGCGCGGTGGGAGCCGTAGACCAACCCTTCAGAGAGGGCGAGCACCTCAAGGGAGCGGCCATTCTTGCCACGCATGATCCATTCGACCTGATTGGCGGTGCAGTGCCAGTCGACCTGATCAAAGCCGCAGTCCGGGAAGTTGGCTTCGCACATCTTGCGGTCGAAAGCCGCGTTATGTGCCAGCACGATCGAAACGCCCGCAACGATCTCCCTCACCTCGGCCGGATCGATGCTGTGACCCTTGACCATCTCATTGGTAATGCCGGTGAGCGCGACGACCTCATCCGGGATTGGACCCTTCTTCGGTTCATTGAACTCGTCATAGACCCTGCCCAGCGCAAGGATTCCATGTTCGTCATAGGTGAACTCGACCATGGCAAGTTCGATGACTTCGTCTGTCTTGTGATCGAGACCCGTTGTTTCAGTATCGATAACGATACCCTTTTTCGCATTCGCCAGGCGCTCGGGGTCTGTGACCGTGGGGAACTTGCCGGAATCGATGATATTCATCAGCGACAGGCCAGAAGCCCGCAGGGACTTCATCAGGATATCCATCCCCATGGCCGAGCCCGCGAGGTTCTTGATGATACTGTCGATCTTGGCCTGACGTTCGGCCGCCTTGTCATTGGACATGAGGTCCCCTTTTCATAATGCTAGTCTGGGAGGCGGCGCCTCTCGTTTCTGCAAGACTGTGCGCAGCTTGCGAAAACGGCAAGGTTTACTGTTTCAGAATATCCGTCTCACGCACCGGCATAGCACCGGTGCGGGGGAACTCGGTGACCAGCGCCTGGTCGGCCTCAAGGGCCTCGGTCACCAACTCTTCCGGGATATCCAGGCCAAGCCGCTCGCCCTCACCGAAGAGTTCGATCTGCTTCTCAAGGATCCGGTATCCTTCCACCAGAAATGGCAGACGTGGGCGCAAGACAATATGCATCTCGCCCACGTCGGAGATCATGATCTCGACCGTCTTTTCACGCTCCCCCGCGTCGCTCATTTGTCCAAGCCTTCCCGTGTCTCATAGCGGACAGCAGGTTTCACCGGCTTGACCTCATGAACCCGTGCGGGACGTGTGGGCGCATCGCCAAGGTGCTGAGGCTTCTTCAGGTTGACGCCCTCATGAGGCACCTGCCCGTAACGGCCGCAAGTGGTGGCATAGGGATCATTGCAGTTAGGCGCTTCTGTGTAAGGCATAAGCCCCTCAAAATAGAAGCCTGCCTGCGCCGGGGCCCCTGCCCCCAAAAAGGATGCGGCGAGAGCCGCGAGGATCATCGTCTGTTTCATGGTTTTGCTCCTTCAAAGCTCTTGGATTACCGGGTCAATATGGGGTCTGATCTCCACGCATTGTGCGAGGGCATCATGCAGCCAAACCGGTGCCGCCAGGATGATCCGGTCATATTCCCTGGCGTCGCCGATCGTCTGATCTACGATATGCGAAAGCGCGCCGCGCAGATGCGCCCGGGCACTCTCGATGAAGCTCTTGGTGTTCACATCCTGGCCATAGAGACGCAGGGAGGAGCGCAAAGCTTTGGTGAGCATCGCAAGGTTCGCCATCCGCAGGCTCTCGCCGTGATGATCGATCTCGATGTCGCAGAGCGAAGACCATCCAAAGACTGCAGTCCAGGCGCTCAAAGAGCGCCCACCATCGTCAAGCACGTTGACGCGGGTTTCACCCGGGCCAATGCTGATGAAAACGACATTCTGATTGTCCTCGATGCCCTCGATGATGTCTTGGGAGAACACATCCGTGAAGATGTTGATCTTGTCGCGCACAACACGGAAGCCGTGGCCATCCTTGGCACCCGGAAAGAGGATGGGGTCATCGCTCATGCCGCGTCATCCTTTTTCAACGAGAGGCTCGCATCAGATGCGGGATCGCTTGCGGACGCTGTTGGCTTAGCGGCTTTACCCCCCAGGCCGAACTTTGCCAGAAGGCCCGTTTTGACCGGCCCCTGGGCAGCCAAATCCTCACGAGCGGCTTCATACATCAACTTGCGCATGTAGGGCACAGCCTCATAGGAGAAATCGACCGCGGTGCGTTCTTCGAACACGCCCCGGGCTGTGCGTTTCTTCCCGATGAAACGCGCCCGTATGAAGCGCACGATCGAGCTCGCTGAAATACCCTTCCGGTCAAAATACCAAAAAACCATCATCGTGAGCATGGCAATGGACAGGGTCCAGATGCGCATATGAATGAAGGTTGGCAGCAAGACGAGAACCACGCGCCCATCAAAGATCAGGAACTTTGCGGGCTTCATCGTTTCGCGCCAGAACACTGAGCGGCCGTACATCAGGTATCCTCCCGCGGGGGTGTTTCGATTGCCTTCAGGCCCGCCAGCGCGAAGGCTTCTTCGCGTGAGATAATCCCCTCCACATAAAGCGGCTTCACCACATCAAGAAGCGACTGACACATGTCTTCAGGGCCCCGGCCCTCGGCATTGCCTTTGACCTCTTCACCGAGCACGGCCGGCCAGTCGTTGACCGGCATGTTGGCAAGCTTCTCTTTGAGGCGCGGAGTGAACTTGATATATTCGCGCACCGGAACAACGCCCGGCTTATCGATGCGCTTGGCAAGATACTGAACCATGCAAAAGCGCAGGGCCGAAATCAGGTCAAAAGCACGGGCGCCGCGTTCGTTCGCTGGGAATGTCGACAGCAAGCGACGAATGGTGTCGGATACGTCGTTGGCGTGTGTCGTGGTGTAGACCAGGTGACCGGTCAGTGAGGCTTCAAGCGAGGCCGAGATGGTCTCATAGTCGCGCGCCTCGCCCACGATAATGATATTTGGCTTCCGCCGCAGGGCGGAGTGGACGCCAACAGCAAAGCTCTTGATGTGCTTGCCGACCTCAGACTGGCCGATAAGTGACGATGAGCCCGACATGCCGCTCATAACATCACGGAAGGTGTATTCGATCGGCGCCTGGATATCGACGATCTTCACCGGCTTGTCGATGTCCTGCAGATGCGAGTTGGTGACCGCGGCCAGAGTTGTCGACTTACCGGAGCCCGTACCGCCACCAACAATAACAATGCCGTTTTGCGGCTTCATGGCCCCGAGCAAGCTGCTGCCCAGCTTTGCCATATCCTGCTCTGCGTCATCCTTCTTGGCTGACACATGCCCCTCTGCGCGCTTGACCTTACCTTCTGAGCCATCGAGCTGCACCAATTTCAGATCCGGCGTTTTTGAGGGCAAGGCACGCATGGTGATCTCAACACCCTGACCGTCCCGGCCATAGATGCCTGTCGCATTCACACGGAAGCGCTGACGCGTGCCATTGACGAGGTTGAGCTCGTAGGAGAAGTCCAAAACACGCTGGCCGTTGATCTCTGTGCGCGCGTTGGCCCCTTTATAGACCTCCATCAAAACCTGATCGACCTCGGAGGGAGACCAGGGCTTGCGGGTGGCACGGTAGAGCACACCGTGAATTTCAGCACGGGGCTGTTGGTCAGATTGAATGGTAACGTCCGAAGCGCCCGAGAGAACGGCTGACATCAAGAACTCACGGAAATCTGTATCCGTGATCCGGGAAGGCTCTTCATCGAGCATGAATGCTTCAAGCCGTTCCCGGTCGAGAACAGCGGGTTTGCTGTTCTCGACGCCTTTGGAGACCCTGCGGGATGTGGCTGAAAGCCTTTGTGTGCTTTCTTCCATGATATGGTCCCCGATTTTATTTCAGGAGATCATCTGCCAGCGAAAGCGGCGGAATTTTCCCGGATTGCACGATGAGCTTGTCGCGCTCGGAGACAGTGCGGACAGACCAGCGCTTCGGATTGGTCTCAAACTCGGCATCCGAGACAACCTTGACGGTCCGCGAACCGATGCGCATCTCATCGCCGCTGCCGGTGACGCCGAAGTCCGCATCCTGCAGAACCATACGGTCCATCATGCCCATCGACACAAGACGACGGTACTGAAGCATGCCCTCGTAGTCGCGGCGCAAACGGTCCAGGCGCGAGCCGATCTCTGCATCCGCCAGGCTCACACCTGCAGACCAACCCTCTTGGAAGGAGGTTTCAAACAGATCCTTTTCCGCGGCGCTGCGCGGATAGAGCGATTTGGCGGGCTCTTCTGGCGCGCCGGGCGCGAACAGCAGGTAGTCACGCCATGTCGGCTGAACCGGACGGATCTTGCCGGGCTCGATGATGGTCAGGTATTCATCTGCAACCGAGGCTTCGCGGCCTTCTGCGTCGCTTTGGAAAGCATCGAAAGAACGCGACACGATGGGCGGCAGCACATATCCGGCCTTTACCGGCGCTTCGCTGACGACACGCGAGAAGTCGAAGACCTGGCTGAGTTGCATGGAGCGTTTCTCGAGAAGCTTCTCGATCTCCCAGCCGCGGCGGGCGTAGCCCATCTGTGAGCCGTAGCCCTGTGCTGCTTCGAGAATGGCACGGCGACGGATTTCTGTGATCTCGCTATCCTCGTCGTCCGGATCATAGAGACCGATCTTTACGTCATTGGGCGAAGCCACAGGCTCAGCGCCTACACGCAGATTATCAAGCTCACCGATCTTGGCGGGCGCAGGCGCTGCTGGCGCATGATCGGCACCGGGGTATTGCGCACAGCCTGCCAGCAAGGTGATCCCTGCGACCGACATCATGAGAAGCATTTTTGTCGCGTTCATTGCTTAGCCCCCGTAACGGAGTTCAATTTTCTTGGAACCCGGATTGAAGCCAATGTCGGCATAACCGTGAACCATGTTCCCGGCGCGGCGCACGACACCAAAGAGCGGCTCGTTGTTTGCATTGATCGAAATCATCACCTGGTTGGCAGGAGCGCGACCGGTCACGACCAGCTCATAGCCCGCACGCTGCGAGATATCTTCAAGGAAGCTCTCGACGGGGCCGTTCCAGTCGACGGTGATCGGCTGAATGGATTCAGGTGGCAAAACCACATTGGCCGGGATCTCTGCGCCGGGTGCGGCGCGGACCGGCGCTGCCGTCGCAACTTCAACTTCCGCGATGGCCGTGTTTGCATTGGACGCCTTATCGACGGCTTCAGCGATCTTTTCTTCGACTTCGACGATCTGAGGAATATCCTCGGTCTGCTGGGTTGCACAGGCGGACACGGCCGCGGCTGCCATAAGGGATAGGATGAGGGCTTTTTTTGACATCGCTGTTTTCCGCTTGCTCGTTTGAATGAGTGGTGTTCCAGACAGACACTATCAATCTAACGCGTTGCGAAAAAGCTAACCTTTTGCCCAGCGGCGCCTTTTATGTGGATAAGCGGGTATAGGCTCTCCCCATGGCGCGCCCTATCGCAGATGCTGCAAACGCCCCTGACTTTGCAGCTTCTACCGGACACATAATGGCGTATAGGCGTGGCAAATGCCAGCCCCACCGGAAGACCCCATGCCACCCGCGCGGGAATCGCGCTTTTCACCTCCCGATGAGGCGCAGGAAGCATCGTATTTTGCCGCGTCGGAAAGGATCGCCAGCTTGTCCTGAAGGGTTCTTGCCATGGCGGCTAAAATAAATGTTCACTAAATGTTCGTCAATTCATGATAGACGGACAAGCGTAAAAGTGAACGCGGACTGCGCAGCGTCCGTCCAAGGCCGCCCTTGCAGCGGAAAGGCTGTCACTACCTGCGTGGCCAGACTGTCCAGAGCAGCCCTGCCGCGACCAGTGCCATTCCTGTCCAGGCCCCCAGAGGCAGGCCCAGAAGGATCGGGCCGGCCTGCACGAGGCCCGGTGCTAAGCCGAGGGCGAAGGCGGCCGTGATGACGGCCACCGATATGCGGGTTGCGGCCTTTGTGATGTCGCCGCTGAGCCGGTCCAGCCCCTTCAGCTCGATCTCGGTCGAGAGTTTGCCTTGCCGCAGCCGCAGGTTCAGCAGCCGGAACAGCCCTGGCAGGTCGCGGAACAGTCCGGCCATGTCCAGCGCCAGCGTCTTGCCCTGCGCGGCCAGCGCCTGAGGGCCGAACATGCGACGCATCTCGCCTTGTACGATGGGGGCCGCGACCTTGATGGCGTCGAAATCGGGGTCGAGGCCGCGCATCACACCATCGGCGGTGATCAGCGCCTTGAAGAGCAGTGCCAGATCCGGGGGCAGGGCCAGATCGTGCTGGCGTGCCAGCGCGGTGAACTCGGAGACCGCCAGACCCAGATGCAGGGGCGGCACGGCATGGCGGGCGACGAACAGATCGCAGGCGGCCTCGAGCGCGGCCAGATCGGTCTGTGCCTCTCCGGACCAGTCCAGCAGCAAGCTGGCGACCCGGCTGCCGTTATGATCGACGATGCCCGCCAGCAGTGCCAGCAACTCCTCGCGCCGCCGGGCGCCGAGGCGGCCGACCATGCCGAAGTCGATGAAGGCAACCGCATTGCCGGGCAGGGCGCGCAGATTGCCCGGATGCGGGTCGGCATGGAACACACCATCCACCAGAGCCATGCGCAGGAAGGCATCCGCGCCGCGTGTGGCCAGCACAGGCCCGTTCAGCCCGGCCGCCTGCAATGCCGCGCGGTCATTCGGGGCGATGCCGTCGATGAATTCCTGCACCAGCAGGGTCTCACTCGAATAATCGTGGAAGATGCGGGGCAGGCGGATCGCAGGCAGCCCGGCCAGATTGGCGGCGATCAGGTCATTGTTGCGCCCCTCGGCTGCCAGGTCGAGTTCCTCGGCCATGGCGCTGGCAAGGTTGCCCACGATCTCGCGCGGGCGAAAGCGGGCGAGGTCGGGCCAGCGCGCCTCGGCAAGGCCGGTCAGATGCGCCAGAATGCGCATATCGGCCTCGATCTTCGGGCGCAGACCGGGGCGGCGGATCTTGATCACCACCTCCTCGCCACCGGAAAGGCGCGCGCGATGCACTTGCGCGATGGAGCCTGCGGCCAGTGGCTCAGGCGTGATGGCGGCAAAGACCTCCTCGGGCGGCTGGCCGAGCGCGGCGGTCATCTCGTCCCGGGCGACGTCCCATGGCAGAGGTTGCACCTGACTTTGCAGTTTTTCCAGCGCGCCGGTCCATTCGGGGCCAAGCAGATCGGCGCGGGTAGAAAGGATCTGCCCCAGCTTGGTGAAGGTTGGACCCAACTCCTCCAGCAGGTGGCGCAGGCGCTCGGGTGCATCCGGACCGGTTTGTGTACCGGCTTTGCCGCCAAAGCCGAGCCGGGCCAGAATGTCCGAAAACCCGTGAAGGATGGCGATGGCGGTGATTTCGCTCAGCCGCCCGCGATCCCGCAGGGCAACCAGTCCGGTTTCCAGAATGCTCATGCCGCCCCCCAGAGCCAGTGCCAGATCAGCCACAACAGGCCCGCCCAGATCAGGACAAGCACGACCAGCACCACCACGGCCACCAGCAGTGGCCGTTTCAGCCAGCGCCGGATCCACAGGTCTGCCTTGGCACCCGCCCGCTTCTGCACCAAGTCCGGCAGGCGCCTGGCCACCAGCGCGGTGATCCATGGCACGATCACCAGATCATCCAGCACGCCGAAGAATGGCACGGTGATCGGGATCAGATCGATCGGGCTGACCAGATAGAGGGCGGCCGCAAGGCTGGCGGCGCGCAAGAGGAACGGTGTATCCGGGTCCCGGACGGCATAGGCCAGCACCACCGCCTCGCGGCGAAAGCGTAGGAACCGCTGTTTCAGCCAGTTGAACATGCGCCGCGCCTCTCCTCAGCCTGCATTCCCCAAGTGGCGTGTCGTTTGAGGTGAAGATCGCCTGTATCCGAGCGCTAGACAAGGATTTTCTGCCGCAAGCGGCACCTGCGGTCGCGCAGACTGCTGGATCTGGACGGATCAGACCGCGAAGCCGCTGTTTCCTTGCCCAGGGGCGGCGTTTTTCAGCGCAGCGGACAGATCTGTCCAGCCGCTTTCGTTCAGTTTGAGCGTGGATCGCGATCATGCGCATAGCGGTGGCGCTCGCAATCGGCGGACAGCGGCGAGGATGGCGCGTACCATCGTGCCGGTGACAGCGACCTCGGCCAGCTGGAAGGTGATGGTGCGGGCGTGACGGACCACACGTGCCCCGATCTTGATCAGCTTCAGTTGCAGGCTGGTCAACGACCAGTCGGCCATGGCCTCGGGCAGCTCGATGCAGCGCAAGAAGGTGGCCAGGTTGTACGCCAGGGCGTGCAGTTGCAGCCGCACCTCATTGTCGCGGAACTTCCGGCACGACAGCCGCGTCCAGCGAAAGGCGTATTTGCCCTCTTTGATGTGCTGCTCGGCGGTGCCGCGCTGGTTGTAGAACCGCACCACCCAGTCCGGCTCCATCGGCAGGTTGGTGACGATGAAGCCGACACGCGGGAACAGTTCGCCCGGATGCCATTCGATCTTGGCGATCACCCGGCGTTCCTTGTCCCAGGACGCCGCCTGATACTCGAATTCCTCGAAGAACCGCTTGACCTTGGTCAGTGACGGCCGCCCGACAGGGCGCGTTAGCCGATGCGCGATCTTGTCCTTGAGGACCGCGTTTGCGGGCAGCCGGATGGCGTAGAAGAACCGCGCTTCTTCCAATCGCTCATAGATCGCCGGGATCGCGTAGGCAGCATCGGCCCGGAAGAACCTGCCACCAAGGTCGCGCTCCGCGTAGCGCGCAATGACGGGGTCGAGAACATCACGCCAGCCATCGGCGCTGTGGACGTTGCCATGGCGCAGGGCGCAGCGTTCCAGCATCCCGAACTGGTTGAACAGAAAGTTGGGGTGATAGCAGCTACAGTCGAAATGGCCATTCCAGGCGGACCCTTCCTGGTCGCCATGGGTCGGGCTGACCGAGCTGTCCATGTCCAGAACGATGTACTTCAGCCCGTTACGGTCATGGAACCGGTCGATCCATTGCCCGTTCAGGTCGGCCAGCGCGGCACGGTTCCCGGCCAGAGCCAGCGTCTCGGTCTCGAACCGTCCCATCTGCGATGCCGAGGCCGCTTGTGCATCGACCGCTCTGCCGCCGACAACTTGGCGCATGACCGGATCGCAGGCGAGACGGTTGGCGTCGTTGACATCCTCGTATCCGGCCAGCCGCCCAAAGACTGATTGCCGGAACAGGCCGTCGAGCCGATGGACCGTGTTCTTGCCAGAGCGAGTATCGCGCAGCGCCGCTGACGCCAAATCGGACAACCCGAGCGCGTCATCAAGCTCGCGCATCACCAGAAGGCCGCCGTCGGAACTGAGCTGCGTGCCGCGAAATTCCAGCCGCACGCGAGGGTCGAAATCCACCCGATCTGCCCGTTGCAAGCCCGCACCCTCTGGGTGATCCATGAAACGCGCCCCTCGCAGCCTTCAACACCATGTTTTATATAGGAAATATAATGGTCAGGACAGCGAAATCAGCGCCTTACTTGGGAAATGTGGGATAATCAGTGCGGACTGATTCATAATCAGGTTTGCCAGTTTCATAATGGGCGCCTATCTTGACCGAGAGGTAAGAAGTTCAGGTCCAGGGTGCCACGGTCAGACAAACAAGCGGGCGCCGTCAGGATTTGAGAAAACGAAAGAAACGGTCAGGTTCGGGATGCGGGCCGCCAAGATCGACATGTATATATGCCCTGAGAGCGATCGTTATGACGTGTCGTTTAATAAGGGAAAAGGGAAGCGAGTATCATATGAACGACGTAGCCACCGATGACATTCGCGAGATCAGCGACGTCTATATCAATGACTTCAACCGCATTGCGAAAAGCGTAGATGCGCGCTGTGAACTCACCGGTGAACAGCCCTCCATCGGCGAGCTGGAAACCCAGATTGCTTTGAGGGCTTCTATCATGAAGATCTCCTCGCTGCGCCGCGAGATGACCTCCATGCGGGCCGTTGCCTCCTACTTCCTTGAGCAGGAAGCCTGGCCGGATGGGATCGATGAACGCGACTGGATCATGTCCGCCACGATGGAGGATGCCGGTCAGCTTCATACTGCCCTGATCCGCACCGCAAGCGAATTTGTCATCCTCGGTCGTGAGGTTTCAGAACGCCTTGTCGAAACCGCAATGCGCATGAACTTCCCCGGCTCCGAAGAAGATGCCGCCCGGGCCCTTTCAGGCATGAGCCCGGAGCGCGCGCAACGCAAGACACGCGACAAGAAGTTCATGCAGCCGATCACCGATCGGGACTTCATGGAGCTCGAGTTGCATCTGACCGACCACCCACATCAGAATGCCTTGAAGACCCTCAGCATGAGGCGCACGGACAGCAAAGCCCTGCTCCGGATTTTCATGCGCACAATCCGCCTGACCGGTATCCGTCCCGTGGAGGTCTTCAATTGCCGCATTCTGGTCGGCGATGAGAAGGCAACCTACACACCGGAAATGATCAACGACATCTATGAAGCGCCCTACCTCACAGCCCTTAAGGGGATCTTGATACCAATCGATGCGCTCTCACCAGAGCCGGGCAAGTCGCTCGCGGAAATGGTGCGCGATGCCGAGGCCGCCACCGGTGTGCCGGCCATCCTTATGATCGAGGCGGCCAAGACGACCAATGCCAATCCCGATCTTTTGAGGCCCTTCCGCGCACAGATCCTGACGGGCATCGAGGATGATGACCTCGAGGTGCTTTGCCTTGCGGCCCACCTTCATCACTTCAAGATGGACAGGAAGAAGTATTCGAACCTCATCACCACCATGACGCGCAACCTCACGGCCGCGGCCAGGGTCGTGTTGCCCAACCGCAAGGACGCGCTGAACCTCTATTCATTCCGCCATGATTTCGCGACCCGTGCGCGGCGCATGCTGCAGGTATGGGAGGTCGCAGCGCTGATGGGGCACACGGCCCGGGCCTCGACCTATGCCTATGGCAAGCGCAATACACGCAAAAGCTCAAGCTCATCAGGCGGTAAGGTTCGCGCGTCGAGCGATGGGGGCTGGATGCCCACCCATGACGCAGAGTTCGCCGAGGCAATCCGCGAAAAATGGGGCGCCTCGTCCGATGGGGCCACTCAGGTCAACCCCCGCCAGGACCTCGCCACCGCCCTTGGTATTGATCTGCCGGACGCAACCCCGTTCCCAAGTCCATCTTAAGACGAAAAAAGACATTCGTTTTCCACAGGGAAGTATATCCTACCCCTCAAGAAGACCTCATGTGTGATTGTGAAAAACCTCGATGCTGCTAGTATCTCAAGTTATGATCGCGCCAGTACAACCGGATTTTATCCAAACTGACCCCAGGAGACCCCGATGATCGGATATTACGACCCAGACAGCCTCAAGGTTGGAGAGACTGACGGCGTCATCTCCTTCATCAACGCCTCGGACGCCAATGATGTGAAGGAAGTTCAGATCAACACGCCGAAGGTTGCGAAAAACGTCGTTGCTGCCCTGAAAGACCAAATGGCCCATGGCCTCGCCGGTCTGAACGGTCGGTTCCGCAAGGTCCAGGGCACCTTCACCCGCGTACCAGGCAGCATGACCGAAGGCATTATCGTGGACGCATCGGCGGGCAAGGAAGTCCCCGTTCGCATGGGCTTTGATGTCAAACCCGGTGATGTGCCGGCGCGCGGCGTCTGTATTGCCATTGGCGAAATGGTCGACGGCGCCCTGATGGTGGACCGGCTGACCCTCGCACCGATCGCGCCGATGCCCATGCCAAACCCGGGCATGCAAACCCCCGACAGCTGAGCTGAGTTGGACAAACGATGATCTTCAAGCTGCTCAAGAATATCATTAAGCTGACATGCAAGACGGTCATCAAGTTCATTGGTTTGATCGTCGGCATGGCCCTCGGGCCTGGCCTTCTGCTTCTCATGTTTCTCTATGAGCCGCATCGTCCGCTGCCCGCTATCCTGACAGATTTGCCGCAGGATGAGCTCGAAGCCTCTCATGTCATGCAAGGACGCGTAGATCGGGTCTTTGCTCTAAATACGGACGCCAGGATCGTTCGGGAATACTTCAACGATCTTGAGTTCACCGTGACCCCTCTTGAGCGCCATGCTGTCTATAAGCGACGCCAGCTGAACTGCATCGAGCACTACACTGTCGTTTGGACCGAAGAACGCCAGCGCCTTGAAAAGATCGCCTCCCTTGTTGAGCGGAAATGCTCACCTCTCTGGAAAATTTGACCCTATGAAAATCAAGCACCTCCTTGGCGCCGGCGCCCTGTCTTTGGCTGCGCTCGCCACGACCTGGGTGGTTTGGGACCCTGTGGTGACAATCGAGATACCGCATGAGCGCATTAATGCAGCACTGGACGAACAGCTGCCGCGTCAGGAGGAGCTCTCCGGCGCCAGGGTCACCATCAATGAGGCAAGCCTATTCACAGCCGAGAACGGCCGTCTGAATGTCGAGATACTCGCTGATCTGGATCTCAGCGGTATGGCGGGTGAAATCGAGATCACCACCTCAGGTATACCCGACTACAAGGACCTCAAAATATTCTTTCTGGATCCCGTAATTGAGAACCTGGAGTACGAATTTCCTAGCATGAATGTCTCTTCTCGAAGCGAGACTGCGGGCAGCGCCAATGCGCTGGTAACCTATATGCTGCCCTCGATTACGTCAAAGGCCGTAACACGCCTGCAAAGTGCCCCGATTGCGGATCTGACCCAGGATGGATGGAAGCAGCGCGCCGCGGCCGCGGTATTATCAGGCATTAAGGTCAAGAACGATGGATTTGATGTGATGCTGCACCCCGCGCGCATCGTGCCCCATACGCTCACCAGCCGACATACGCCTGTGATTCTGAGTATCATCTTGCTCTGCGGCTTTCTCGTCTATGGATATCGCTCAACCCAAGGGTCTGCTTATGGCAAATTGCGCAAGCCGCAGAACGGTCAGGTCTGATCAAGGCCGATTATCCGTCACGTTCAAGACGAATTGTACCGCCGGTGTTGCGTGGACAGCCGCCTCTGACTTTATTGGGCCCCCAGCTGCCCTCCAACACGGGAACTGACCCACTCTCATCGAGATTGAGAACCCCTGCAGCCATGCAGAAGGCTCCGTTCCCAGAGGTTTTCCAAATCGTTCCGTTCCAGGACATCGCCCTCCCATCCAGATGTCCCAAGAAGGCATAGCGAGACCATTTACCCTCATCTTTCATCTTGATGGAGATCGTCCCTTCGACACAGCTGCCCTGTTGGTCGATATCCCAGCTGTAATCCAGCTTTTGTGACCCGGCCAAAGCATATCCCGACCATGTGCCCGTAAGGCTGGTAAACTTGTCAGGCGTGGGCGCAACACTCTCTTCCATGTCACTTTTGAGCCGCCTCAATGCAGAACGCACATTCGCGCGGTTTTCCTCGCGTAGCGTGTTGGCCTCATAAGAAAGACGCATCATTTCATAGAAAATATCGCTGGTCATACGGGCGTCGGGCCGAAAGGGCATATAACTCTTGGGCGCCAAATCACCAACCATCATGATATACCCTGAGCTTGCGTCAAACCTCACCAGATTATCTTTTTTGCTCATGCGCAGGATGTCTTCGTGCGATAGCTCAAACGGGTAGGCCCGAGCCGTGCGATAGGCCACCTTTTGAAAAGCCATCCCTTTCTCATTAAGCATATCGGCCCACATCTTGATGGATATCTCGATAGGGAGCGCCGCCAATCCAGCAACGCTATTGGCCCCTTTCATGGCCTTGATAGGTGCGGACTTAGCTAAGATGCTCATGGATACGTATTTGGACAGCTTGCCGAAGGCATCCGTGTAATTCTGTGCCTTCAGGTCATGGAGAACCTCTTCTGCGGCCATGGCCGCCCCAAAGACATTCCACCACCGGACGCCGTGATAGGTGGAAATGCGATCGAGCATATCTTCTGTGAACGCATCAAGGCCCTCGGAAGTCGTTTTGAAGCGATTGAGGTAGATGAGGATCTCTTGGCGCTCAAATGCAGAAAGCCCAGATAGAGATATCTCTCCCTTGCTGCATGCGGCGCTCAGCGGCGCGGCCAAAGGTACCGCAAGAACGGCAGCTAAAATTGCTCTGAACAACATAAAACGCCCCCTTCAATCCCGCCATAGAACGAAGTGAACCAGTATCGGTCAAGAAAAACGATGAGAGCTGGGATGTCCTATTTCAGAGACTTGGAGAACCTTGGCCCCACCACATGATACCCCTGATCATTATAGAAAGCCGCTGTGCCGGGGTGCTTTGCGGCATCCGGCGCGCCGATCTCGATGGCACTGGCACCTTCTATGGCAGCGCGATCTTCAATGTATTTCAAGAGTTTTCGGGCCACACCCCTCCGGCGCGCCTCGGGCTGTACGAATAGTTCGGTGACCTGCAGAAAGGAGCCACCAGCATAGATGGCGAAGCGCTCGTCGATGCCGATATAACCCTGCAGACCGCCCTTCTGCCCGTAAGCGATGAAGCCCCGGTAGGCGGCGTGATCCAGGGCCAGGGTCAAAACTTCGGCGACCTCATCGGTCGAGCAGACGACCTTGCCATTCATTGCAGTCCTGAGATTGCGGATCAGCATCGCTGCATCCAAAACCGTCGACCGGGAAAGCGGCAGGATCGTCGTCATGTCTTCAGGGCTCCATCATCATGTCATCATCAGCCATCTCGGCTGGATCACGCAAGAGGTCGGCGGAGCCCTGTTCTACCACTTCTTCGATGGTATCGGACAGGCGCACGGCTTCATGTTTAATCTGGCTAACCTTCTCCGCGTTCTTTTTCGCACGCGACAACGAGAACTTCTCGCCGATGCCGGCGGCCGGGGTGACATCAACGCCGATTTCTTCGAGCGCCGCGATCAAATCGTCGACATTGAGCGCCTTTTTCTGGGGCACACCCCCAGCGGTAGCCATGTCTGATACCAGATCCGGAATGACCGAAGGATCTTCGCCATGAGCTTCAAAGATCTGTTTGAGAAGACCTTCACCCTGTTCGGCGTCGAACTTGCCGTTGCCTTGCATGAAGTCCTCGGGCTCGATGCCCGCGGCCGTGGCCAGCTGCTTGAGAATATCTTCATCCCACTGGCGCTTGCGATCAAAAGAGGCAAATCCCAAGTCGATCTTACCTTCGTTGAGGGCATGGGCGTCCTTGCCAATGGCCTGAATGCGCGAGAGCAGCTCTTTTTGACGGGTGGTCAACTCATCGCCAATGACTTTCATGACTGCCGCTTGAAGCGTCAGGTTTTCCATCAAGCTGCGTGTTTCTTCGTCATCGGTGTCCAGCGTGCCCAGGCCTGGCACCTCAGGGACCACGCCCTTCATGACGAACTCGTTCCACAGCGTGTCAGCGCCGGCGATCATTTCCTCTTCGAGGTCCGGATCATAGACGATCTCATAGGTAACCAGTTTGAAGTAGCGCGGATCAAAGCACTCGATGTCCATGCCATCAAACTCGATCCCGGACTCACGCGAGAAAATGCCGTACTGGTGGACCTGGCAGACGTAGTCAAAGGAGACCATGCCCTTCTTCTCGTATTCCTCGTTTACCGCGGCCGAAGGGCATTTGTAGTCGATGATGCGACGGCGGCCGTTCTTGTAGAGGATCAGGTCATCCGGTGTGCCCACGATCTGCGGAGCTTTTTCCCAGCGAAACCCCTTCAAGACATCAAGAGCGCCTTCATCGGACACGCAGTCATGCTCCTCAAGATACATACGCTGCAGCCAGGGCTCCGCGCGCACGCCGCGGTTCATGGCTTCATCTCCAGCTTGCGGCGCCATAATCAGCAGCTTTTCAAGAGTGAGGTTGCGGGCGTTGGAGAAACCGCCACGCTCGCCGCGGAAGTGACGCACAACAGTGCCGATTTCAGAACCGCCAATGGCCGAGGCCCGGCGCACGTGCCACAGAACATGTTCATGCACGGAAGCGATGGTCGCCTTGCCTTCGCCGTGCTCAAGCTCCATGCGGGTGATCGCCATCTCGATGCAGCGGTTCACCCAGCGCTCGGCATGCTTATCCTCGATGACAGGGCGCTGCGGAAGCAGGTCGATCAGCGCGCTGAGGCGGCGGATTGATTCCGTGAAGTTCGCCGGGGCGGGCCTTTCGGCTTCCGCAATCGCTGCAGCATCGAACCGGTTGAAGACTTTAATGTCAGGCATGTGGTTTCCAATTCCTTGAAGTGTTGTTCAGAAGATATGCGTGAATTGCGAAAAACGCCACTGCCGAGCTTATCCAAAAAAGAAGAACCGTAATAAAATATGTTTCCCGGACAAAATCCCAGACAGACCTTAATCCCCAATTGTTCAGCGTTATCCCCAAGACCCTTCAAAGCTTGAAGAAACCAACGCTTAACTGAAAAGAAGGTTCAATTATTTATTCGCAACATTGAATAGTGAGATCCCGGCCCGTAGTTTTGCGAAAAGGCTAATAAAAACCCCTCCAGGAGAACCAAATGCAAGCCCTCGCTCAAACCTACAAAGACGGCCCATACGGAAACGCAGACACGATCGTGAACGCCCGCGCAGTTTTCACCCTGCGCAAGAATGCCCGCCTCGAAGAAACCCGCGACGTCTGTCTCGACATCCGCAGCGGCAAGGAACTGGTCGCTGTGGCACGCGACACGGACGACCTGATGTCCTATGCCGTGGGCTCGATGATCGCCAAACTCGCAGACCGCGGCCTTGTCAAAGATGAGATGGAGGTCTTCGATACGCTCTCCTCCACATTCACCAAAGACAGTTTTGATCAGGCTGATGAGAAAAGGTTCAACCGCAGGACCGTATTTGAACATCTTTCCCTGAACGGCCTTGTCGGGAAGGGTCTTTCGATCCGCGAAGCAAAGCCCGCCGGCACCCTTCCGACCATCTCCGAGATCTCCAGGATCGTCGAGAACTACCGAAAAATCTCACTCGATCAGATCCAGTCCGCCGCGCGTTCGCGTGACATCGTCGACGCCCGCTTCATTGCCATATGGGCCATGCGCTATGTCTGTGGTCACTCTCTGACCTATATTGGCGAACAGCTGGGCAACAGGGACCACACCTCCGTCCTGAATGGCGTCAACCGCATCGTGGCTATCCGCGCCGGCGATGTTGGCAAGCGTCATGAAATCGACAACATCTGTGACGAGTCCGATGTCCTCGCGCTGCGGCGCCACCATGCCATTCTGATCAATCAGTCCAACGTCCGCCGCCTGTTCTGATAGGACTTGCGAAAAATAAGACTGGTAACTAAATAGGGCCGCGTCAGCGGCCCTTTCCACGTCTATGTGACCTGGTTCAGTCGAACCGAACCCTTTCAATGTCCTGATCCATGTCCGTAAGGTTCACGGCCTCGAGTTGACCCAGAACCTGGCTCAAACGTTCGATTTCATCCTCACCCGGGTCTTCTTCAGGAGACACATTGAGAACACGGCCTGCGTCTACATCCATTACCGGAATGCGCTCCGCGGTCGGCCAGGAGTAAACGAAGGCCACATTGTTCTTCTGTCCGACGTTATCTGAGATCGTCAGGTAATCTCGGCCATCCTCTGAGAAGACATCCATCTCGAAGCGATACCCCGGCATGCCACTTTGTGTGATCTTCTTTGCGCGCGCGCCGACCTGTTCGATCCACTCCCCGGACAGCTTGCGGTTGGATTTGTTTGTGCGCAGCTGGTCGAGACTGTCGAGGGGGATCATTGCGGCCGATAGCTCGCCCACAGGGGTGGCGGTCATCGCGCCAAACACATCCCGGCACATCCGCTCATTCGCCAGAACAATGCGCCGGATCGCTTCTTCATTGATCCGGGCCATCGCCGGGCTGCGTATTTCTGCGCCAACGCCGCTCTCACCGACCTCGATGCCGGCTGCGCTCAAGAGATCGCGCAGCGGGCGCGCGCTGGATATACCGTCCGGATGACGTGCATCGAGCATGCCAATCCGGGCGCGCAAGAGATCAGCTCTGGATTTGCGAACAAAGCCTTCCTCATCGATGGGCATATCAACCTCACCGAAGGCGTCTACCATCGAGGCCAGGTAAGACTGCGCGATGAGCCCTGCCGGGAAGCGATCGGTGTCCGGTGCAGAGGCGACCATCTCGAAGATCTCCTGTATCCCTTCGAGGGCCTTAGCCTGATCTTTGTCCAGGGTATCGCCTTTACGGGTGAGTGCGACCATCTCTTCTCGGAGTGGCAACATGCCAGCCGCGGAGAGGCACATCTCCTTACCTGCAACATCAATATAGAAAGGTGCATACTCACCGGGTGTGAAGACCCGGCCAGACGACGCGCCATCGGCACCGCGCGAGACTGATACTATGGCGCCATAGGTGACATCGGGGTCGCCCTCACCGGACTTCATCGCCTCGTTGGACCGTCCAAGAAGGCGTGCCGCATCTACGGTGCTGCCGGTGACATAAGCAATCCTTGCTGGATGCGATACACCCTCATCGTCCTTGCGTATGCACCTTATGCCACTCTTCTCAAAGAGTGCCCTCACGCTTACTTTCATCTGGATCTGCTCCCTTGTGGGTTTCTCAAGAACCCATCTGTTATTCTCTTATTTTTGTAAGCCCGCCCCATGAAAACACAAAGCGGGCTTGAGGTTAGTCAGCGCGACAGGCAGATCAAGCGTTCTCTGGCAGGCCCTGCTCTGCCGCTTCGCGTTCACGCAGTTTGCGCAGCGCCTCATCGTCCTTCGGGTCCTCATCAAAGGGGTCGGAGATGGAATCCGCCTTGGGTTCTTCAGCCGTTTCCGATGTCCGTTCCTTCGCGACCTCAGCACCCCCTTTACCAGGCGCCTGAAGCGGTCGACGCTGACCTTCCGGAGCGCCTTCTTTGCCTTTGTCGCTCATCAGCTCCCTATGCGCATCTTGTGTCTTCTCGGCTTCCGTTCTGAAGCCAGCAAGTTTGGGTGGGTTCGGCATGATGAATTCCGGGCGAGCGCTTTTCGAAAATCCATATTGCGTGGTGAGCTTGGCGCCCAGACCCGCAGCTAATGCGGCCTTTCGCGCGCCCTCGATGAACTCCTCACTGCCGGAGATGTTGATCGAAGTCCAACCACGTTCAATTGCTTCTTGAACAGCCATCTCGCCGGCCATCGTGCTGCCGTCGTCACCAAATGGGACGTGCATTCCCTCATCATTGGCAAAGAGCTTACCGCCGTCGATCAACTCGACGCAGTTATGCCCCCAGCGCCCGACATTGGTGAACCTTGGATCATCTGGCGAGGCATGGGGATCCAGTAGGGTGGCCCATTTGATATCCTTGAAGGGGTCTTCGGCGATCTTGATCCCCTTCCCCTTTTTGATGGAGGCAGCGTTCACCTTTTCAGCTTTGGCACGGTTCTTTTCGATGAGCTTCAGTTCACGCTTCACCAGAGGCTTGAAGATCAATTTGATCCGCTTCTCCTGAGCCATGATCTGCTCATTCTCTTCCATGATCCATGCATCAAGCTGGGCGGCCCGCGCCTGCATCAGTTCGCTTTGCTTTGCGAAATTGGCGTTGAACTCTTCCTTGACCTCATCAGTCAAGCCTCCCTGCTCTTCGGCGTAGCGAATGGCGTCGAGATCTTTCTTCCGGGGAAACTTCATGAACTTCGGCCAAACTTCCGGGACTTCGATCCATTCCGGCAGGTTTTCGGCTCTCTTTTCCTGATGGATGGCGAGATGATCCTCGGCCTCCTTCTTGAAGGCCTCCTCATCCGCGATCTGCGTTACGCTGTTCACGACCCGTCCGCTGTCGACCTCGGAGATATGCCGATCCTCATAGCTCAGCCTGATCGCCTGCCCCTTGGGAAGGTCGAAATAAGATGCAGGCACCTGAGGGATATATGGGCTCAACGCTGAAGCCGTCTGCACAGGTCCGGCGCCTTGCTCTACAGCGGGTGCAGTACCCTTTACCGCCGCCGGGGCTGGCTCGAGGGGCGTTTCGACGGTTGGCGCAGCGGCTTTCACCACTTCGGGCGCCGGTTTATTGGCCGGTTTATCGTTCTTGGCATCCACAGGCGTATCTCCCTTATTTGCTTTGCTTTGCGCCGCATTTTCATTGGGCAGTGGCGCTGTATTGGTAGCCACGGGGGCCGGTTTCTGTTCCGGTTCTGCGACCTCCTTTGGCAGCGCCTCATCGGGGATATCCGCGACGTCCACAGCTTCCTTACGGCCCGATGTATCAAGCCGAGGATCATCGTCTTCAGCCGTCTGGAAGGTTGGGAATATACTCATGTCTTACCTGCTCAATCTTGCTTTTCGTTGCGCTTAAAAGGGGGCCGGGCTGTCATCTTCGACAGGCTCGCGCTCAAACCCATCGAACATATCCTGCTCATAGGCTTCCATTGGCGGCATATCGTCGAACCGGGGATCATAGCCAGGATCACCATCAAAGGCGCCGCGGGGATCATCAGGCACCATATCCCCGTAATCCTCGGGCATGGGGGGTGGGGCATCCTGGAAGCGCTCATCGTAGGACACGCTCTCGCCATAAGGCCCCTGATCGCGGGGGAATTGGACTGGCATGGCTTTGCGCTCAACCGCATCTTCCTGCTTGGCGATCGGGGCTGCGAGATAACCGAAGCCCTCTGTCAGCTTGGCGTGACGCGCATGCTTATTGCCGGCGGCTGAAAGCTCATCGACGAAGCGGCTGATTTTCGCAAAGCGCTGCCGGATGAACGGACAGGCCGCAACTTCCTTGGGCCGCGAGATTTCTACAGTCTTGCGCGCGCGGGTGATGGCCACATAGCCCAGCCGGCGCTCCTCTTCGACCTCAAAATCACCGGCATCTACGGCACGGCCGTGGGGCATCACACCTTCCACCCAGAAGGGCAGACGAACGTGATCGAACTCGAGGCCTTTTGACCCGTGGATGGTCATGATCTGGATGCCCGCGGGTGCTTGGCCGGGGCTCATCTCAAGCACGGATTCCTGAGCGAAGGCTTCGAGGCTGTCAAAGCCCTCACATTCATCCAGCAGTAAAGCGATATTGCCGATGCGGCGCACCGCCTCGGAGACCTGGCTGGCACGATCTGCAAGATCCTCACCCTCGAGCAGGCTGTCCTGCTTCTTTTCGTTGTTCGAGGAGTCCTTGTTGTTCTGCAAGACCCACATCAGGAAGGCTTTAGGATCGAGCTGGCGCACCTCACCCTCCTGTCGGCCAAGACCGGTCGACTTCAGGGCGTTATGATACATGTCATCAAGATATCCGGTCTGGCGCAGGACCTCCATAAGAGCGGCCTTGGCATCGGGCGCCGCGCGCACAGAGCTGGATAGCTCTGACATCATGTGACCAAAAGCCTTGGCAGATTTCACGAAGGCAGGCTTATAGGCTTCCCCCTCTTCAGGCAGGTCGATCCGGTCACGCAGAACAGTGTTTAGCTCTTCGAGAAATGTAGAGTCTTTCAACCGGGCGTTCTGCATGACTTTACGCAGAGAGGTCGGGCCAAGGCCGCGCGACGGCTTGTTGATGATCCGGCGCAATGGGACTTCGGCTTCTGGATTTGACAGATAGGTGACAAAGCCCATCACGTCTTTCACTTCCGCGGTCTTGCGCAGATCTGAGGATTTACCCTCCACAACCGGAAGCCCGGCTGCGCGGAAAGATTTGGCCACAGCCTTGGCGAGATCCCGTGTCCGGGTCAGAACAGCAAATTCAGATGGGTTGCCGCCGTCAGCCATATAGGCTTCAGCCTCGGTACGGATACGGACAATCTCATCATCCGGGTTTTTCGCATGGAACATACGGATCGGGCCCATGTGCTGAGCAGCGTCCGTCGGCACCAGGTCCTTGCCGTAGCGGTTCTGGTTATTGGCCACCAAGCCGTTCGATGCCGCGAGGATCGCAGGCTGACAGCGGTAGGAGGTTTTGAGGAAGCGCTTTTCCAGTCCTGGGAAGCGCTGCTCGAGGCCACGCATGACCTCCACTTCAGAACCGCGGAAGGCGTAGATCGACTGATCATCGTCCCCGACGAAAGCGATGGTTGGCCGCGGAAATTTGCGCAGCCGGTAGGTGTTGATCTCATGACCACCGTTGGCAGCTTCACTGTGCTCGCTGGTCCGGGCATTTTCGGGAATCTCAAACTCCCGGCCGCCATCGGTCATCGCGGTCAGCCAGGCCACCTGGGCCCGGTTAATATCCTGCACCTCATCAACCATGAAATGGCGGAAGGACGAGCGCCAGGAATTCCGAACCTCTTCGGATTGCTGCATCAGGCGCGTGGTGCGGTTCAACAGATCATTGAAGTCGACAGCGTTCTGCTCCTGCAACGCACCCTGATAGCGGCCGTAGATCTCGATGAAGTTCTCGGAAGTGAAATGCCCGAGGATCTTCTTCCAGCGATTGATGTCAGCTGAATTTGCGTTGGGTGTGCCTTTGGCCGCATCGACCTTCTTCTTGCCGGCCGCCAAGAATGCAGGATCGAGCATGCGCGCCTTTGCGGTCTCGATGTCGCGGAAGAACTCATCGATATCGAAGCTTTCGATGCCCATCTCTTCAATGACATCATTGGCCAGCGAGCGGGAGTCGGACTCGTCGAAGATCGAGAAGTTACGGCCCAAGCCCGCCTTGTCAGCCTCGATACGCAGGATGCGCAGAGACAACCCGTGGAAGGTCCCGATCCAAGGCTCGCCCTGGAAGGCGCCATTGTTGAGCTCACGCAGCTCTTCCAATAGGGGCTGGATGCGCTCGCGCATTTCGCGCGCCGCTTTATTGGTGAAGGTCACCATCATGATAGAGCCAGGATCCGCACCAAGACCACCCTGGTCGGTCGGCCCCACAAGATAGGCAAAGCGGCCCATCAGCATGCGGGTTTTGCCAGACCCAGCACCTGCGAGAGCGAGGACAGGCTCCTGCGTGAAGCGTGCCGCGGCCGCCTGCTCGTCTGAAAGACCGTCGATGAAGTCGCGAATTGCCATGAGTGGCCCCTGATTGATTTATGTCGATAGTCTGACAGTAAACCTCAGTTGCGAAAATTACGAATGCCTCATTTTATTTAGACAAACAGATCTGAAGGGTGGTTATCCCCAACTATCCAGCCCTGAAAGCGCGCCAAGCCCGCGACAATGGCCCAGTAATGTTGTAAGGATTTCATATTGTTTTCTGCTATGAAAACGATCCGACCCTTAACAAGAGAGTTTATACATGAACAAGAAAGACTTCACCGCGCGCGTCGCAGAAAAATCCGGCCTGTCCCAGGCTGACGCAGATGCAGCGCTGAAAGCCATGATCGACACCATCGTTGAGGTTGGCTCGGCTGAAGACAAGATCAACCTTCCCGGTCTTGGTACATTCGAGGGCAAGATGCGTGATGAGCGCCAGGCCCGCAATCCTTCCACCGGCGAGGCGATCACAGTCCCGGCCAAGAAGGTTCTCAAATTCAAGGCCTCCACGGCCCTTTCCCTGTGAAACCACGGGCAGGGGTCTTCGGCCCCTGCCCTCACCCTTGCATTGGAGATGCACTGATGAATATTCCGTCGTCCGTTAAACAAGCCAGCCCCGCCGGCGGCAGCCGCCCCATCATGCGCTCCGTCAATATCCTTATGACGTCCCAAATTATTGATGCGCTTGAGAGCGATGGTCCGGATTCCCGCTCCGCAGCCGTGCGCGATGCCGCCGAAGTGGTGATCCGCGCCTATGCCAAAGGTCATGAATGGGTCGTTGGTGTGGTCAAAGACCGCGTCGATGAAACCTCCCCGCGCAGGCGTCGTGAAGATGAAGAAGCTGGCATGAAATGGGAGAAGGCCATCGTCTGGATCCCGGAAACCATGTTGCGAGAAATCGAACGCTTGGGAAAGCCGAACGGCCTGCGGGTCTCGGAATTCCTCCGCGGTGTCGTGGTCTACGCAACTGAGACTTGCGAATAACCAAGTTTGATTCTTATCGCCCTCAAAGGGGAACGTAATGTCTGATATCGGGCTCTACGCGCTGACGAAGGTATTCGCAGGCGCTCTTTCGGCCGTTATGACCGGTCCCCTGGGCAGCACTGACCTGCCAGATGTCGATCTGAAAGCGGCGATCGTGGGTAATACCACCGGGTATTCTGCTCAGGTCTATGGCCCGGACGGTACCGAGCTGGGCTTTACCGGCCATGGCACCGGGGCAAGCCCCTCGGTCTTGGATCTGCCGGATCGCTTCATCCAGGCCCTCCTCTCTGTAGAGGATGCCCGCTTTGGCGCCCATCCCGGTGTCGACCCGGTTGCTGTTGCCGCCGCCTCGATCGACACCCTGCGCGGCAACCGTCGTGGGGGATCGACGCTGACACAGCAGGTGGTAAAGAACGCCATTACCGGCTCTGATCAGACCGTCGATCGGAAAGTGCGTGAAGCCATCCTCGCGGTGCGGGCTCAAGACACGATTGAGCCAGATCAGATCATCCAAGGCTATCTGGCCAATGCGTGGTTCGGCCGCGGCCAGGACGGCGCCATGGGCGCGGCGCGCGCCTGGTTCGGTAAGGAATGGGCGGATATTGACCTGCATGAAGCAGCCTTCCTGGCTGGCATCTTGAAGGGCCCGGCTTACTACGACCCGGTCAAGCATCCCGAGCGGGCCCGCGCGCGCCGTGACACGGTTTTGCAGATGATGCGCGCCCGCGACATGATCACCGATGAGGAGATGGCACTCGCCCTCGCGATGGATCTCGAAGTCATCAGTGCTGAGCAAAGCGATGAGCTCATGGGATCTCTGGCGCGCTGGACAGCCTCGGGCATTGAAGAGGACATGTCCCGCTACGGCCTTACAAACAGGTCTGATATCGCCTCAGGTATTCTCGAGATCACGACGACAATCCAACCCGATTGGCAGAAGATCGCAGAAGATGCCCTGATTTCTGGTGTCAGCCGGATCGGCCAGGCCGGGCCGGCAGCACGTCTGGAAGCTGTGATCCCTGCATTTGGAGAAGATCTGGACACAGAGGCCGTCGAGGCTTTGCGCCGGGAAGCGGCCAATGGCCTTGCGACCACCCGCAAATCCGGCCGCGCCGTGATTTCTTCGGTTTCCGGGAACACCGCTGCGGCCATCATTGACCGCGGCTATGGGGATCTCGAATGGGATCAGGTTGCCTTCGACACAGGTAAGCTCGGCTTTACCCCTAAGAAGGGCGACGTCCTGCCCTACAAGCGGGAGGATGACACAGTGACACTGCAGCCCGCGCCGCAGGTTCAGGGCGCCGTGGTTGTCATGGACCCCTGGAGCGGCGCCGTACTGGCCTCCGTTGGCGGCACTGACCCGGATCTCTATCCCTTTGACCGCAGCCGTGCCATGCGGCAGCCGGGCTCCGCCTTGAAACCTTTCCTCTGGGCGCGCGCCATGGAAGAAGGCATTCGGTATTTTGACATGGTCGAGGATATCGAGAGATCCTACCCCACAAACACCGGTGAGGTCTGGCGGCCGCGGAACTACGACGGATCCCAGTCTGGCCTGATCCCGCTTTTCGTGGCACTCGAAGAAAGCTCAAACCTCGTGGCGGCGAGCCTGGTGGACCGTCTTGGCGTCGACGCTCTGGGGCAGATCACGGAAATCGCCGGGCTCTATGAATGGGGCGGCATGCGCCGTCATCCCTCCTCGGCTTTGGGTGCTTCCGAGACCACATTGACCCGCATGGCGGCAGGATATTCAGCTTTTGCCAATGGTGGGCTGGTGGTGTCTCCACATCACATCTCGCAAGTCAAAAAGGATGGCCAGACCCTCTGGACGCCCCGCGGGCCGGATGGCTACGCGATTGCCACCCAATATACGACTGATGACATCTCCTCGATGCTTTATGGTGTGACCGCGCGCGGCACCGCCTATTCCGCCTTCAAGGATCTCAAGCTTCCGGTGGCCGGCAAGACCGGCACCACCCAAGATTACCGCGATGCTTGGTTTATGTCCTTCACCCCCGGCGTTGTCGTAGCCGTTTGGGTGGGGCGTGATGACTTCAGGCCGATCCCGGGCAATCTCTCAGGGTCGCGCGCCGCGGCACCCATCGCCAAGACGGTCTATGCGGCGGCTCTGAAGCAAGGTCTGCTTAATGCACAAGGGCACCGCCCGGATCAAACAGAGGTGAAACCCTGGCCCCCTGCTCTTTTGGACATGAACGGCCGCGGGGCTCAGCTGCAGCCATCCTATGTTGCGCAAGATCCTTTCAAGCGCCCCAGCGGCGGCGCCGTCTTCATTCGCCGCGAAGCTGGCACCACTGCTGTGGAAGATCTCCGCCCCGTGGATGACCTCGATGCCCTTCTCGGCGCTCCTCGACCCGGCGCCGTTGCAACAGAACCGCAGTCTCAGCCATGGTATGATGAGCCAAGCAGCAGTGGTGGATATCTTGATCAGAATGAGGATCCCAATAGCATCTTCAAAGCGCCCTCCAGAGAACTTTCAAGTTCACCCGCAACAGGGAATACGGTGTTCAGGAATCCGTGGTAAAGAACATCCAGACTTTGAAAAGAGAAACACCGGCCAATGGCCGGTGTTTCTATCAGTAAGCCTCGTCACTAAGAGCATCAGCTCATCAGATATCGGCGAAAGCCCATATCATTCACAAAGCCCGGCTTAACCATGATCGCGGCCACACCGCTCGGCGAGCGGATGAACTCGACAGCCCCATCCTTGATCATCGGGACCAGGCTGGCGCGGAGAAATGAGCTCGAGATGCCGCAGATGGTCGCCGCAGCATCAACAGGAATGGCCGCCGTGATGTCGCGACGGGTTTCACCGGTGCGCACCCAAAAGGCAGGCTTTGCCAAGTCAGAGTAACCTGCGGACGCAAGGTTGTCGAAGGTGCAAAGCACGCAGAAGATATCCAGAACGCGGCCGAGGTTCTCGATGCCGCCCGGCAGAACCGGGAATGTCTTGGCTTCGACAGCCTTGTAGAACTCCACCGTCGTGCGCAGCTTTGCCGTCAGGATATCATCGCGTCGAACCTGAAGTCGCTCACGCATGATCGTCTTTTGGATGTCGTTCTCCTCAACAGAGGCGAAGACACCAGCCCAGAGAGCGGCACTGTTCATATGTTCGTCATTCTGAGCCATGGTGTCCGACATGCGAATATATCCACTGTTTCTATTTTCAAATATAATATGATCCGATCTAGAATGGATCAATACATATCTGTCATAAACGGATGAAAGACACCATATATTGCTTTTCGCATCACTCTGAACTGTGGAGAACCACCTCAAGTCCGGCCTGTTCAGCAAGTTTGTCAGCGCCCATCATCCCCTGCATGACAATCGACATGACCGTCATTGGCGCCGCTGGCTTCATTAAGACCCGACCGCCACCGCTCAGAAGGTCAGAAAAGACCTCTGCCGCGGCATCGAGCTTGGTGCCAACGAACTCCGGTAGCTTGTCGTCAAGGCGCGCCTTAGCAAGCGCATAGTTCTTTTCGAGATGCTCTGCAGGCAACATGCCGGTGGTCGACCGGATGACCTCACCAATCCCATCATCCTCATAGGCAACCTCAAGCGCATGGATGCGCACATCGAGAATGGCGCTCGGCACGGGAAGTTTGTCGGCAATGAAACCGGGCAAGGTTGCGTCCATGGAGGCCGGTAGACCGATATGAGCTTTGCCGAGCATCTCCCCAAGTCCTGGCAGATTCATATCCATATCAACCGTGACATCTCCCTCGGCCGCCGCGACTGCAAAATGTGCATCCCCTGAGATGAAGTCTTTATCCTCAAGAGAAAGAGCTTCGATCAGGTAGCTCGGAAAGAAGCCCTCTACGTCAATCGCGATCCCCTCAAGGGACAGGGTCTGGGACGCATTCGAGCGTGACAGCGGGTCCACGATATCGCTGGCCTCCTGGGAGAGCGTGACATCCATGATAGCCCCGTCCATAACGGTTTCGGACGTCAGGAGCCCCAGTTGGGCAGAGACCGCCCCATCGGCATTGCTGATCGCAATGTCCTTGAGCTGCAGCCGATCCCGGCTCACCACATCATCGCCCGCCATCCCTGTCGCGCTGTCAAAGATGTAGCCGGTTTGATAGACACCTGCGCCAATAACGATACGCGCCCCATCGGCCGCAAATACCGTCATATCCGATGTGCGCATGGTTTCCGTCAGCGTGCAGCTTGGCCCCTCCTTGAGGCTTTCCTCGGTGATCTCCATGAGACCGAAGGTTATGCGCTCTGCCTCCAGCAGACCCTCCGGCATGGCATCCCGATCACCTGTCACGTTCACGTTCTGCAAGAAGATGCTGCGCTCATCGCTGGAGCCTTGCGCTACACAGCTCTCAATAGGTTCGGTGGAGGGGCGATACCTGCTGTCCCCATCCAGGAGGCGCACGATACCGCCCAACGCTTGGATATCTGACAATGCGATCCTGTCGACAGTGATATCGCCGTCCCCGGCACCACCGGTGATGAGAACAGACATCAGGTCGATCTCGCGGCCGCTGTGGATCAAACGGTCGGTTTTGATCTCCCAGTCATCTGCTTTGATCGTGACATCCGAGAGGTAGACTGACTGCGTTCCAAGAGACCCAACCTCACCCCAGCTGATGCTAAGCCCTGCCGCGCGCATATAATGCTGCAGCTCTTCCTGGGCACTCTTGGGCACATCTTGAGAAGCTGCCGGCACCGCCCAGAGGGACAGCGCCGCCAGCAGCATCGTATTCACGGCGGTCTTCATTTTTCGCACCCTTTCAAGGTCACCTGTGAGGTCAGACCTCAAACATCATCATTGATCAGGTATGCCGCGCGTTTGAGTTCTTCAACCAAATCTCCGACAACATCGCCGCGCTGTTCAGTGCTGAGATCGCTTCCAGCCTCTTCCATGCGCGAGATGCGATTTTCGATCTCGGATTTCGCAGAGCCGCCAGGGAAGCGACGGGCCAAAACCTGACGGGTGAGGCGCGGGCCAATGCTCTCATAGAGCCTGCCACGCAGCGCCACATCTTCGGCCGTGGTCGAGAAAGCCCAAATTTCCGCGGGACCCAGGGTCAGGTTCAGCTTTTGACGGACAGAGCCATCCTTGAGCTTGAACATCGCCCAGATCGGCGCGCCCCGCGACGACGGACCGGTGAGCTGGTAGCGCATCACACGTTTTTCGCCCTCTGTCAGGCGGAACTGCCCGTCCATGTAGTCGATGGAGTTTTCCGAGCCGGCGTTGCAGACGATCAGCGTTGTGGCCACCTCGATCATGGAAGGCGGGAAATCCTCGATGAGCTGCGAAGCGATCTTGATGTCGATGTTGAACTTACGTCCTTCACGCGCATCCTGGATCACCTGCTCGACGATCATGTCGATTTTGCCTGTGCGGTGGAATTCGTCCATGCAGATCAGCTTGGGCAGCTGCAGGTTCACTCGCGCGCGTTTGACGTGGTATTCAAGAAACTCCGACGGCAGCGACCCTTTGGTCTCGGCCGTGCGGAAGTCCGCCTCATCAATGAAAAAGTCGCGCGTCAGAACCTGACGTGCCAACATGTACATCAAGGCGGTTTGTTTCTTGGCAGCCGCGGAGGCGCCCCCAACGGTGACATCCATGAGATCCAATGAGACAATCCGGGCCGAACCCACAGAGAAGCGGGTATGTGTCGACAGGATAGGATAGTCGCGCACAACCTCGGAAATCATCCGCTGGAAGGAGTTCATTATGGGCTGATTGGTATCACCGTCATTGGCAGACTCGTAGAGCGAGGCGACCTGATCGGCCTGGGAAGCCGTCACGAGATCCGCAAGCGTTGGTACCGCGTGGCGCTGGGCCACACTCGCTTCGTGGATCTTGTCGTTGACCATCAGAAAGTCGACGACTTCCCACCAAGCGGTTTCAAAATCCGCCTCAAAATCCAATTCATCAAGGGTCCGATCGATGTTCGGCTCCTCATTGCGCATATAGCGACGCGGTGTCTGGCTGTCCGCAAAATCGTAATAGACACGCTCCACACAGGCGTTGATCAGGCCGCGCATTGCCGAGGATGGTGGCTCTGTGCCATTGCCACAGATAAGCGACAGGAAGTTCACCAGGAACTGACGCTCGTTCGGTGTGGGCTCGCGCATGCCAAGCTGGGTGTCGAAGACGTTGATCGAGTTCTCGCGGCTCATCTTGAGCTTGCGGAACACGACCTCATGCCGGCGATCGGCCGGCAGGGCTTCCTGCAGCAATGAGATGACCCCCGAGGACGAGGTCCCAATGTCGATGATGGCCATACGCGGCAGGAGAGGCTCGCGCCCGCCCGCGGACGAAGGCGAGATGGCGGACGCAAAGTTGATCGAGTTCATCATAACGGATTTACCCGAACCCGGGGTGCCCACCATCAAGGTGACCCAGGTGTTTTGCTTCGAGCTGCCGGGCTGGTAGGGCCACGGCTTGCCGTCGTCCGTGCGGTAAAGCACCGATCCGAATTCCCAAGGAGATGCCTGACGCGCAAGCGGCGCCATCGCAAGCGCATGCTCAAGCGGGGCGGCCGCGACGGGCGCAGTGGAAGACATGGTCGCGCCGGGTACAGTGGAGAGCACTGTTGCCAGCTGATCTCCCGAGATGCCGTCGGCACGTGAGTTGCCCCACCGCTGTACCGCACCGGTCAGGGTCTGTGCATTGCGGCGCAGTTGTTCTGGATCAGAAATCGGCGACCATGTGGCAAAGCTCATGCGGAATTTAACCACTGTATCCATCTGCCCATCGATCTCACGCAAAAGGTCGATCGACTCCTTGATCCGCCGGTTGTGCGTCGGAGAGGCAAAGGTGAAAATACCGAGGAAGGTCGCCTTGAGCGATTGCGAGTGCATCCCACCAGCTTCGATCTTGATTGTGCAGCGCCAAGGGATCTCTTTGGATTTTGAGGTGACGTCCATAACCAGATCATTGAAGTCCGGAAGTGTTTCAGGCGGTACTGTCATATCGAATGAGGAGAACAGTCGGTCCCCGATCCGCACCGTGCGCGAATTCTCGATCATCGCATCTTCGGTGGCGAGCTGCCGGTCAAATTTCGGCTCGAAAAGATGGCTAAAGTCACGGGCTGCAAACTCAGCTGAAGTCTCGGGCATATTGACGAATTTCTTCATCGTCTTGTTCTGCTTGGCCCACTCCGGCAGCCGCGGTGTCCATTCAGCCTTGAAGGGCGCTGTTGTGGGATAAAGCGCTGCCCGGACCTCCTGCAAAAGGGCGGAGACTTCCAGCACATGGTTGAGCTGGCCCACAAGGGTGAAGGAACGGGAGATCGCATCGACCATGGCGGTATGTCGGTTATGGACCATATCCATCGCGTTTTCAGGATTGCCGGCACGCACCATGACCGGCACCTGCGAGATCCGCTTACCGACATTGGCCGCCTCTTCCTTCATCTCTTCTTTCGAGAGAACATTGGGCGTGGTGTAGACGGTGATCAAAAGCGTCTCGGCCACCATGCTGGAAGAGAAGACCCGGCGCCGTTCATCAAGAACGTCCGAAATATCCAAGCCAAGCGAGGAGGATGCGCGCTCCGTCTTGTTGATCAAGGTGCTCAGTTTTTCACGTGCGGAATTCGAATCCCGGATGAAGCTGAACTCGATCATATGGCCAGGGGTCGACAGATAGGGCGAGAGCGCGATGCGCAAACGCTCGATCATATCGGCAATTTCTGCCTCCCCGGGGGTGCGCAGCGCGCCCTCAAGGGCGATCATCGACATCATCGCGCCGTCTTTGGTGACGATCGTGTGGTCGTCTTCCATGGTCTCAATGCGGATCATGTCCGACAAGCTCTCCTGAAGGAAAGTGCCGACAATCCGTGCATATTGTTGAGAAAAGCTCATTGAAAACTCCGTTATCCGATAATGGCAGAAAAGATTTCCGCTCTTTTGTCTGTGTGTTCGTCCATGATCTCATCGAGCCGCCACATTGCATTACGCTGCCCGCGGTTGGAGATCTGACCCAGGATCAGGTCTTCCGGGGCGCCCCCATAGGCAGTGGGGTCAAAGGGGGGCTCGACACCCATGGCCATAAGCTGGCGCACAGTCCCGATCGGCATATGCAAACCTGCCTCCCAAACCGCATTCGCCGCCAGGGCGAGCATTTCGGGATCTTCCGGCACTTTGACGATGATCCCGCCCGCATAGGCCGAGACCAGAGTGGCCCCGCAGTCGAGCAGGCTCTGGATCGGGCGTGTCATCTCAAGGCGATCCCAGGCGGTCAGCCAGACACATTCGGGCGAGAGGCTCTCGGAACTGCTCAGCTTGCGAAAACCACCGCATAGTATGTTCTCGGCAGCGGCATTAACCGACCAGCTCGAAGAGGCTACGTCCCGGCCGCCGGATACATCGATCAAATTCGACACCATGCGACCGGTGACGGGCTTACGCCAGCCCGGACCCACAATGATCGAGTAGTCTTCAAAGGTGAACCAGGGCAGCAGCGCGATCACCTCGTCGAGCGTGTAGGAGATACGGCGGATGACCTTGGTATTGGGCCTCACCCAAGAGCTGAAATACTCATGCGGGATGCCGGGGCGTTCCTTGACGATCGCAACAACCATGACCGGCTTTTCCAGAGCACGGAGATCCGCGATCTTGTCATCCAGAGGCTCACCTTCAGGGATGCTGGCCTTCTGCCATTTGCCGGCGGAAGGAACCTCATGGTTCGTCACCCTCAGAGCATGGCTCAGACGGGGCACACGGCAATGCAACATGACCTCCCCTTCGGCGACGTTGAATTCTTGAAGCCGCGATACACCGTAGCTCAGGGCCTCCGAGATGCGTTTGCGCACCTTACCATCTTCCGGAACGGAGCTTTCCATCTCCGAGTTGAACAGATTGCGCAAACCGGTTGCCAGCGAAGGGCACCGCTCGATCGCGGCGTGGATCTCCCCATCTGAGCGCATGGTTGTGGCTGCGTTCTTGCGCGCTGTTTCAAGAGACATCTTGAAGACCCGATCGAAAATCGAGGCCGCAGCTTCAGCATTGGAAGCGACACTGATGTCGTCGATCCCCCACTCGCGGGGCATGTCTTCCAAAGCGATGCGCATCCAGCCGCTTAATTTGAGCTTCACGTCCCGGTTGGCTTCCTGATGTAGGCGCACTGTTTGGTAATCGCGATTGACCAGCCAAAGTGCCTCGGAAGGCAAGGCATCAAAGGCCCCCCTACCCTCCGAGCGGTGATCCAGACCCGGGCAGACAGCTGTCCAGCCTCCATCGTCATCCATGATCAGACAACCGATGCGGCTGCGTTCTGGCTCGGGCGCGATGTCATCGTCTTCTGCGATGTCGGTCAGTTCAATTGGCATTGGAGGGTGCTCGACTTTCCGTGAAAGGTTGTTTTTCGCTCCGAGACTAAAGGATCAAGCCGTCAGCACATAGATGGAAAGGCGGCTTTTCCACATGCAATTCAAGGCACTTGCAGCAGAACGCAGCAAAACTGGGTTTCAGACCTTGGTCGGCGGATCAAAGACGGGCTTTTAGCGCATCCCCCGCAGAACGCAGCGCGGCATAGCTAGGGAATTTCTCGGGGATGACGCGCTCTTGCCATCCTTCCTCTACAGCACGGAAGCCCCCGCGAGCCCAACCTTCGATCACCGGCTGATCCATGAAGATCGCCGCGGGGGCAATCTTGATATGTGCATCCATCTCGGTCAGCCGTGCGAGCACAGCCTCTTCACCCTTTGCGTCTCGAAGGGCATAGATGGCTTCAAAGATTGCCTCGAGGTTGGTGTGGCCAATCGCATCGAAGGCATCTTCTTGGCGGCTCGACAGATCACGCTGAAGCTTCTTTGCATCGATGGTAAAGCCTTCACGCTCTTTGTGTGTGACCATAGCCCAGGAGATCTGAGAAAGCTCTTCATAGCTGAGATCCGGGGCGTGGATGAGGGTGACGCGTTTGCGCGATGCGGCCCAAAGAAGGTGCTTGCGGTCATGACAGAACTGACAGATTGGCGCCAAGGCATCCTTTCCGGCGGGCTTATGCCCTTTGAGATGGTCAACCTCCATCATCTCCGGCATCCGTGTGCCACAGGTATTACAGTTCCAATCATGGGTTCTCATGGTCTGCACGATCTCATCGATCATCGTGGCGTTGAGCATGTTATGTGCTTTTGCGCTGAGCGTCAGGGAAGTCAGGGGGGACTGAATAAGGCTGGTGAACATCTCACGCTCCTGGAAAGTCTTTCATGGATATAGGGCCGACCGATGCCGGCCGGCCCTAGTGTTGTCTTTCACGACACTCCCTTTATCAGGAGGGCCGACTTCACTTGATCGCGGTGAAGCCGCCGCCGTCTTTGGTGAGGGTTGTGTTGTTGTTCGTATCGCCAAAGATCGAACCCACGCCCACGCCCATGACAGTTGGGACAGCGATCAAGGCCGCACCCACGAAGATCAAAATGAAGCCAGTCGAGACTTTGTTCGACGGATCATTGGGATTGGAAGCATTGGCTTTCAGCTTCATGAAACCCATGATCCCGAAGACGAAACCCGCGAGGAAGGCCACGATACCTGCCAGGCTGCCCAGGGCGATCAGCTGATCGCCGACCTTACCGGAAACACCGGCAACATCTTTGACCTGCGCATGAGCGCCGCTGGCCATAATCGAAGCGGCGGTTGCCGCTGTGGCCAGATGGGCCAGTTTGGTGAGTTTACGCATTGGGGTATCCCTCTTTCTGTTATGCGTGGGCACCGGGCGGCATGGTTGCGAATAGCGCCCGGCGTATCCTTTTACTTGATTGCTGTGAAGCCACCGCCTTTTGCGTCCAGCTTGGTGTTCTGGCCACCCTGGCCGAAGATCGAGCCAACACCCACACCCATAACGGTCGGGACCGCGATCAAAGCCGCACCCACGAAGATCAGGATAAAGCCAGTCGAGACCTTGTTCGACGGGTCATTGGGGTTGGAGGCGTTGGCTTTCAACTTCATGAAACCCATGATCCCGAAGACGAAGCCCGCGAGGAAGGCAACGATGCCGGCCAGACTGCCCAAAGCGATCAGCTGCTCGCCGACCTTACCGGAAACACCGGCAACATCTTTTACCTGCGCATGAGCGCCGCTGGCCATGATCGAGGCAGTGGCGGCCGCGAGGGCCATGGTTGTGAATTTGGTGAACTTACGCATATTTAGTCCTTCTTTCTCTAAGTTGATACGCCCGGGCGACATGGCCGCCGGAGCTCCGTGTTTACTTGATTGCCGTGAAGGGCTGGCTCGAGGTTGAGAGCTCCGTGTTCTGGCCGCCTGCGCCGAAGATCGAACCGATACCAACACCCATGACGGTGGGCACTGCGATCAACCCTGCCCCGATGAAGATTAGCATGAATCCCGTCGAGACTTTGTTCGACGGATCATTGGGGTTAGAGGCATTGGCCTTCAACTTCATGAACCCCATAATTCCGAAGACAAAACCCGTCAGGAAGGCGACGATACCTGCAAGACTTCCCAGGGCGACCAGCTGGGTACTGATATTGGTCGATACTTCTTTTAGGTTCGTGGCTGCCTGCGCATGTGCGCCGCCAGCCATCGATGCGAATGTGATGGTCGCAGCAGCTCTTGTTACGTGCGTATTGATCTTCACAAGGTCATCCTCACCTGCAGCTTTATCGGTTGTCGGCTGCGGAACTCATAGATGCGTACACAGTTCATTTTTCGCATCTCTGGCCTAGAAACCCACCGCCGTCTTCCTGCACATCTTACGGTAAGACTATGCAAGACACCTAGCGAAACAGCGGCGTTTTTTCGCATCTTGTGCAAATTCTGTGTGGAAAACCGACGGATCACATATTGTTTTTCGCAAACTGCTGCCTCCGCGTCACGAAGACATCTCTGAAGCGACATTACACCCCCTCTGGCCGCTGCCGTTACGCTTTGTAACGCGAAACCGTTTTGCCATAATATCGGTTAACCTATTGTTTTCACACAACCTTAAACATTATGCCCGCAACGGGTGAAACGCTCTGTTACAAACATATCGTTATTTATCAGTATCTTAGCTTTTGTAACGCATTACGCCAGCGAGAGTATTGCGCATGTGCAGGCATGTGCGTGGGTGTGAGGCGTATATACACTCTTTCTATATTTCTGTTACAAGTAACATATATATATATTATCTTAGAGAAATCAGAGACTTAACCCCGTTACAAAAAACATAACGTATCCGTTACGCTGTTACAGCACTGTTTTTGCAGTATATTTTCCATTATCCATCCGATTGGACCATCTCTCGAACTCCGGAAAAGGCTTCATATTTCATAGGAAATACCGGACGGCGATTGATTTTTCGCAAAGAAACCAAGGACATAGAGCCAATCCAAAATCATTTCATAGCGCATCTCGTTTTTCGCTTGAGATGCAGCATGCGATCTGTGATATTGCCCAAGCATTTCCGACGCCATTTTTCGCAAGGGAACCCTCAATGGTAGCGACCAACTCAAGTGCCGCCGCGCACACAAAAGCCAAAACGACCTCCATTAGGTGGTCCGAAACAGATGTGGCCAAGCTTATTGAGCTCTGGAGCACCAATCTCTCAAATGCAGAGATTGCGAAAATCCTAAAAAGGGAGGAGTCCGCAGTTGCTGTAAAAGCTTCACGCATCAACCTTCCCCGCCGCAAGCAGATGAAGTCGAAAGACTCCAAGGCTCGGGTGCGTCCCTGCTTGCGGTGTCAGACGCCCTTCTACTCAGGTGGACCGGGTAACCGCTTCTGTGATCCCTGCAAGGACAGCTCGGATTGGAAGAACGGCAATGACCATTACTCAGCAGTTGGGGGCTACTGATCCATGAGCAGCGTTGCGAAAAAGACAGAATCACTTGAAGAACGCAGGCAGGCGGCTTTCGCGGCGTGGCATCAGTTCAAAGAGCAGGTGAAAGACACCTACCGGATCGACACGGCGATCGAAGATTTCTCCGGTACACGCCTGGATGGTCGCCCCGGCGGTGACCGCAAGGGGAAATGCCCTTTCCATAACGACACAAATCCTTCCATGTCCGTGCGCGCAGGGGCAACCGAAGGCTACTTCAAGTGTCAGACAGCGGGCTGCGAAGCCAAAGGCGACGTGTTCAAGTTTATCTCCGAATACCTTGGCGTGAGCTTCAAGCAGGCCGTTCTCCTGGCAGCCGAGAAGGTGGGCATCGATCCTCCTGGTGGTGCTGCGGATAAACGCTGGAAGGGTGCGAATACTGCGCCTTCCAAGCCGCGGTCGAACTTTGAAAACCAGATGAACCCCGCAAAACTCTTTGAATCGGATTTGGCACTGCCCTTCCGCGGACTGCAGGAGCCCAAGCCACGGCAATTCATGAAGGTTTGGCACCCTGGCGGCGGGCGCACGATTACGCCCTGTGTCAAGACATATAAACCTGAAATGGTTCACCTCTACCGCAATATGTCTCGCCAGCCGATTATGGCGGTCCTGCGTTGCAAGCACCGCGAGGGTGGCAAGTATTTCATGCCCATCCGGATTGGCGTCCTGCCCCAAGAGGCCCCGAATGTGGTTGTCGACGATATGGAAAACCGCCGCGGTTGGCTCGTCAAAGGCACCAGCGCCGGTCATCGCAAGCCGATCTATGGTATGGAGAAAGCTCTGCCTTGGATGAAGAACGGCGGCACTCGGATCCTGATTGTCGAAGGTGAGAAGACTTGCGATGCGACCCGTCGTCTGATCTCCGGTCTGGATGACGCAGACAACTGGCTGACCCTCTCGCCAATGGGCGGTCATAACGCCAGCCTCTATGCCGACTGGACCGAATTCATGTCTCACATGGATCAGGAGAAGCTCGACAAGCTGAGCTTCTCGGTCTGGCCGGATGCGGATCACATTAAGACCCGTCCCGATGGGACCGAGATCGACGCGCAGCAGCTCTATGTCCGTGATACGATCGGCGCATTTGTTACGGCCGCGCGCAAGGCCGGGCTTGACCCGACAAAAGCGTGCTACAGCCGCGCCCTGCCCGGGCAGTCTCGGGAGAACGGCTGGGACTTGGCGGATGCTGAGAACGAAGGGTGGGATGGCGAACGTGTTCGCCTTGAGATTGATGAAAAGGGTGCGAAAATGCCGATTGAGAAACGTTTCCTGGACTTGGACGTCAATATCAATGATGCGGATGATCCCGCCCCTTTTGAGGATGGTCCGGAAGCAATAGACGACCTCGAGCTTTCGGACCATGAATACGAGGAAGACGACCTTCACAATGGGGGGTCTGGCACCTCCGGCGAGAGCTTCATCCCTGATGAGGACGAAATCGCAGCACTCTACGAGAGCAACACCGCCCCCGAAGCCAAACGTGATGTCGCATCAGAGGTGAAGGAAACCCTCGCCATCACCAGCCAGCTATTGGGAGAAGAGGTAACCGATCAAAGCCATGTCGAAATCCTCGACAGGACACTTGGTGCCGACGATATGGTTGAAGCTGAGGACATGGATCAGGAACCTGATGAGGTCGAGACCGATGGCGGCGACGACAATGATGTCATCGATGGCAGGCATGCTGTGATGCGCAACACCAACTTCCGTTGTTTGGGATACCGCGAAGGGACCAACTACATCATGTCGCTCAGGTCCGGTCAGATCTTCGCGATCAACTACGCCGCCATGCGCAAGCAGGCATTGTTCAGCATTGCCCCAATCGATTTCTGGGCCGCGCATTTTTCAACACAAGAACGCGGAAAGACCACAATCGAATGGGATACGGCAATCTCGGCACTGATCGACGCTTGTTATGACTGCGGATATTGGGACCCCACCCGTGAGGCAGGCCAGGGCGCGCGCCTCGATGGGGGCCGTGTGGTTTTCAACTCAGGCGACCGTCTATGGATCCAGAAAGAAGTTGACGGTCCGGGCGTCGTCGATATCGCTGCGAATTTCAACGGTGATTACCAGTATACAGTGGGCGACTCTTGCCGCCTGCCCGCTTTCGACAATACTTTTCAGGCCGGCGATGCGGAACCACGTCAACTGCTCGATCTTATCAAGAAGCTGAACTGGCGTGAAGAGACCAGCAACCTCTCTGTTATGGCGATGTTCGGCTGGCTTTGCATTGGCCCGATCTGCGGCGTGCTGCCCTGGCGTCCGCACCTTTGGCTCGACGGCCAGCGTGCTGCGGGTAAATCCTGGATCATTGAGAACATCATCACGCCCTGTCTCGGTGACTATGCCTTGAGCGTGAAGTCCAACTCGACTGAATCGGGCCTGCGCAATATGCTGCATGGTCGCGCCTTCCCATTGGTTTTCGACGAAGCTGAGGGTGAGATGGATGGAGATCGCAACCGCATGGGATCGGTCATGCGTTTGGCGCGGCACTCTTCGACGCCTGGGGATTCCGTGGTGGCTCAAGGTGTGCCCGGCGGTAATGGTCAGAAGTTCTATTCCATCGCCTCGACATTCTTGCTCGCGTCGATCACCCCTCAGATCGAGTCCTCCGCGGATAAGACGCGTTTTGCGCGGGCTAAACTTGGGCCGGGCCATAACTCCGCCTATTTTTCGCGCGAAATCGAACAGCCTGCGCTCGATTTGCTGACGCCGGATTTCTCGTCGCGGATGATCGCCCGTATGGTCACCCGTGCCGCATCGATGATCAAGGTTCAGGCCTTGATGGTGCGCGGCTTGACCGCCTGCGGCATCGAGCGTCGTCTCGCTGACGTTTGGGGGACCTTCGCGGCTGGCGCCTGGTTGCTGCTGGAAGATGGCATACCTGAAGATCACGATGTTGCTATGGAATGGATCGAAGAGACCTTCGGCATCAGCACACAGATGCAAGAGTTTGCGGCTGAAATTGATGACGATAAGGACCACTCGCGCCTGTTCCGCGCAATTATCTCTCACGAAATCCGTTGTGAGACCCTGAACCTCGGGGCCCGCAATTTCACGCTGGGCTCGATCATCGACATGGCAATGAAGGATGATGAGGATGGCGATGAGGTGCTGGATCGCAATCAGGCTTCGAAACGCCTGGCCGAGCTTGGTATCCGTCTGGGCTACCAGGGAGAGCTGGCGAAGGCCGGAGATGAGCCGGATTGCCTGCTTATCCACAAGAATTCGCCACGTCTGGTCGAGATCCTTGCGAGAACGCCTTACGCAACATCCTATATTGATGTTATTCAACAGGCAGAGGATGTGAAAAACGGGCCGCCTGTCCGTTTCGGAGGTCTCGGTACGTACCGGTCAGTTTCCGTGCCGATCAAGCACTTCGGGATGTGATGCGAAAAAGAGGAAGACAATGGCGATAAAAGACAGATCGGGCGCAGTTGAGTCGCCATTGGCTCGGTATGAGACATACCAGAAGGCTTTCAGGGTTTCTGCCATCGGCAATGTAATCATGGCCGTCGCCACGACCGCATCCATCGCCATGGCTTGGGGGGCTTACAGCAGCCAGCCCGAACCGCGGTACTTCGCCACCCGTGAAGATGGGGGGATCATTCCCCTCGTCGCGGTTTCCTCGCCATTCTTGAACAACGGTCAGGTTACGAACTTCGCGGTAGAAGCTGTCACCCGCGCCCTGACTATGGACTTCAAAAACTGGCGCGAAGACCTGGCACAGGCCTCCGAGTATTTCCAACGGCCTGAAGGTTGGAACAACTTCCTGACCGCGATCGACAAATCTGGCACCTTGGACTTCGTGCGCAACAAGCGCCTGATCTCCAACGCTGTCGCAAATGGTGCAACCATCGTAGATGACGGTGTCGATGCGCTCGGTCGCTACAGTTGGACGGTGCAGATCCCGCTCAAAGTCACCTTTGAATCCGCCAACGAACGCAGTGTCGAAGATATGATGGCGGAGGTCATCGTATCGCGCTTGCCGACCTGGGAAAGCTCCAAGGCGGTTGGCATTACCCGGATCACCATGCGCTGATCAGAATAACAAGATGCAAAAGGCGAAAAGCGTCATTGCGAAAAACGGAGTTTCAGTAAAGTGGCAAATATGAAAATCAACACTGCGACCTTGGCCCTCATGACCTTGGCGCTTGGTGCAACAACCGGATACGCCCAGGAAGACGATATTCTCTCGAAGTATCGCGCCCAGGGCGGCATGCTTCCTGTCGAGGCTGGTTCTCCCCCTGCCAGCCCCGTCGGGGATAAGTCCGGCTCCCCTACGGGGGGGCCGGACCGAGCTATGACTGACTTTCTGGCCACCGGGAAAGAAATGTCACAGGAAAAAATCGAAGGCTTCAATGAAGCTGTGGATCAGGCATTCCCGATGACGCCTGAGATGATCCGCCGGTACCGACAGATCCACGAAGAGAATGAGCGTGCAGCGCAGGAGCGCCCTGCCCCGGATGAGGAAATCACTACATCATTGATTTCGCTCGAGCCCGGCGAGCCTGCGCCCCTGTTGACCGTTTCTCCGTCGATCGCCTCGGTGATCGGCTTTTATGATGCCACCGGGGCGGCTTGGCCAATCGAGCAATACGTATTGGGCAACAACCAGGACTTCACAGCCATTCACCTTGGCCAGGACAGCAACAACATCATTCTGACCCCTCAGGGCCGTATCGGCTATACCAACATGGTGGCCAAATTGCAGGGCTTCGATAAGCCGGTCACTGTCCGCATCAAGATCTCCGAAGAGGTCGCTGATTATCGCCGCGACCTTCAGGTCATGCGCATGGGCCCCAATGCGGAGATCAACAATGCCTCCGGCGGCGGGATGACCCAGACCGTGGCTGAAGCTGGTGACGGTCTTCTGCTTGCTGCGATCACCGGTGTCGACCTGCCCAAATCAGCGCGCGCCGTGAATGTCATGGGTGTTGATGCCAAGGGCTGGGTCATTGAGGGCGACCTCTACCTGCGCTCGCGTCACGCCCTTCTCAGCCCCAGCTGGACCGGCTCCATGTCGGGCCCTGATGGTATCCGTGTTTACAAGATCAATCCGGCCTCTGTGGCCCTGTTCAGCGTTGGCGGTCAGATCATCCGCGCTGACATCAAGCTTCCATAAAAGGGGAAAGACATGAGCGACAAAGATATGAAAGACGAAGGCGTCGAAATCCCCGAAGCTGAAGCTGAGGATTTTGGTTCTCAGCGCGTCAAGAAGAGCATGAGCCCGGCGGTAAAATTCGGCATCGTTATCGGTGGCGTATTCGCCATCATCGGTGGGTCGATGATCATGAGCACCAACGAGATTTCCGAAGTGCAATCGACGATCTCTTCCGCGGGCGGAGATCTCGACGACACACCGGGTGGCGTCATTCAGTCCGAGAGCCCTCGGTACCAGGAAATTCTGGAAGCTTCGAATGACGAGGCTGCCGAAGAGGCACTTCGCACCGGCAAGACCTTCATTCCCACGCCTGAGCGCATTCTGCAGCCCATCGATGACCTCGAAGCGGGTGATCGGATTGAAGATGTGGAGCCACCGGTTGTTGTAGAAGAAGCTGTAGTGCCTCCTGTACCGGAAAAGCCGGCGCCGCGCGTTGCTCAGACGCCTCCGACACCGCCGGCTGCACCCGTCCGTCCCTCCGCGCCACAGACCAGTAATGGTGAAGAAACCGAGAACCGATATACAGCTGCGATGATCGGGCAGATGGGTGCATTGTCTCGCAACAACATCTCCGCAGGCTTGACAAGTGTGCAAGTTGGGTCCGGCGAAACGCTGAGCTATGCCGAGCGCGTGGCTCAGCTCGAAGCTGAAGTCGTTGCTGTACAGGAGCAAGCCGCGGCAGCGGAAGAGGTTCAAACCCTTATCCCGGCCGGCAACATCATCTACGCGGAAACCTTGACGAGCACCAATTCCGATATTCCAGGCAGCCCGGTTCTTGTTGAGTTGACCACCGGTGAGTACCGCGGCGCACGCCTGATAGGTGCTTTCACTGTCAACCAGACGTCTGACAGCATGGTGATCCAGTTCTCTTCTATGACCCTGGAAGATGGCACGACGGTTGGCGTGAACGCCTATGCAGTCGATGGAATGACAGCTGAGGCGGCAGTCGCCTCCGATGTCGAGCGCCGCTTCCTCAAGCGATACGGCCCAATTCTGGCGTCAAACTTCATCACCAACTACGCCGATGCGCGGGCGCAAGCCGGTCAGACCTTGGCTTCAGTTGGCGATGAGACCGTTGTCATCGAGGGCAGACGTGATACAGAGCAGTCCCTCTACGCGGGTCTGAGCGCCGCCGCGAATGCCATTGGCGCTGACCTGGAGGCCTATGCACCTCGCGGCCCGAAGGTCACATTGCGCGATGGCTGGCCCATTGCCGTGATGTTCACAGACACAGTGGTTGCCGGCAACTAAGCCGGCAACCCGCCATTTCGTATGGTTTTCAAGGGGGAAAACATGACAAATAAAACAGAGAACAAGGCCGCGCAGTCCGGCGGCGGGGATGAAACCCGGACCCTCGGGAAACGCTCCGATCCAAAGGTGAAGGCCAATAACCCGCAGCTGTCTGACAAAGATAAGTTGGGCAAGGCCGTCTCATCGATCGACGATCTGTCGGCGCGTATGGAGCAGCTGGATAAATCTTCCGGTCCCTTCGGCAACGATGAGGTTGATTTCAAGGCAGGCCGGGTTTCTTCGCTGCTTGATGATGTGCCTGCAGCCAAACCCGTTCCAGTCGCACGCGATGAGGAAGATGAGGTTTCGCTCGATGACATCCTGGGGAATAAATTGCCTCAAGAAGATGCCGGCGATGAGATGGTCGACCTTGCTGACATGGAAGAGGATAAAAGTGATCTCATCGAGACCACGCCCTTCATGGACAATGAGAAGGCCGCCCTGGAAGATGATGACTATTCCGCAGCTGTTGATGACTTCCTGAGCGACATCGAGGCTGAGGGGCTCTGGGAAGAAGAAGAGACGGATCCGATCGACGAAATGGTCGATGAAGATATTGCCACAGTCGATGAAGAGGAATCTCCCTTTGCGGCACTTTTCACGCCGGTTGACGGCGACGAAGATGCGCTTTTCGACGCCGGCGTACAAGAGACTGACTCAACAGAACCTGAAGGTTCCGTGGATCAGGAAACTGTGGATTTCGATGATGATTCCCTGTTTTTCGATGATGAAGTTGATATTCATGTATCCAAGGCAAGCAACGATCACGTGACCGCCACATTGCCAGGCGCCGGGACCTTTGCTGATCAGGAGGATGATGCAATTTACGACGATCTGAATAACGACGATGAAACCGGTTCGGGCGAAGAAGACCCCTCCTCCGGTCTTCCGCAACTCACCATGGGTGAGGATGACGGCATCTATGCGCCGGGCACGGACTATGCAGATGAAGAAGTTGCGCATACTTCGGAAGAAAGGGATTTCGCAGACAGCTTCGGCAGCGATGAAGATCCTGTCGAAACTGATAAGACCATGAAAAAGGATGACGCAATGGCCACCTCTGAATACGGGTCCGATGAGGACCAGACAAACCTCAAGACCCTGGAAGCCGTTGAGGATGGACAGGACGACAACACATTCGACGCCGATGACATCGATGCCTTCAAGGACGATGAAGTTGCCGCTTCTGATGAGGGGTCTTTCGAAGGGGATGATCTGGACGACCTTCTGAACGACAACGAAGCCTCTGCTGAAGATGAAGACGCTGATGTCGAGGATGCCGAAACATCCGAAGTAGAAGACGACACATCCGAAGATGCCGCAGATGCCATCTTCGGTGACGACGATGAGGAAGACACTGTCGAGGCTTCGACAGAGGGCCCAGTCCTTGTTGCTGATACCCAAGAGCATGACACAGTCGCGCTGGAGAAATCCGAGCAACCCGCTGAAGCCGCCGTGGCTGAAGAAACCGCCGGCGAAGAGGCTCCCGCAGCACCTGCGAAAAAGAAACCTATGAAAGCCGCTCTACTGGCCGCTGCGTCCTTCGCCATTCTTGGTGGCGTCGGTCTTGCTGCATGGAATGGCGCCATCCCCGGTGTGGATCTGAACCCGGCCGCAGGCTACCCGCCAAATGCGATCGAAGTGACCGACACAGGTGAGGCCATTGATGAGCCGGCGCAGGTCGCCTCGGTCGATATCGACCTTGAAGAGCCAATGAGCCCTATCACCCCCGAGGCAGCCAAGCCTGAGGGCAAAGGCACAATCCGCCTGGCAGACCTGATGGGGGCGAAGGCTGAAGATACAACTGATGAGCCCATCGCGCCAACCGATCTGTCTGACTTGATGGATGCGGAAGAGCCGAGCGAAGACCTGGGCGATGCCGAGGTGGTGGCAATGGAAGAGGCACCGGTCGTTGATGTGCCCGATCTGGCGCTGATCAACGATGACACTGTCGAGATTGCAGACCCGATCGAGGTGGACGTCGCAGACATGGATGCAGATCTCGTCGACCCTGTGGATGCGCCTGAAGATCAGCCGGATCTTGTTGTTGTTGAAGCCGAACCCGCAGATGAGCTCGACCCGATTTCGGCGCTTGCGGCTGAAATCAGCAATGCCACTGGCAAGGTGGCCGATGAGCCCGAAGAAGCGGCTGAAGACGAAGCGACCAGCACGACCTCTGTCTTTGTTGGCGAAGAGCGTGTGGCTGAAGTCGAAGCCGATGTCTCTGAAATCAGCAAGAACATCGAGGCGCTGACCGAAGAAGTGTCCAAGATGAACGCGCTGATGGTTCAGACCATGGAGCGCAGCTCCACGATCGCAACACGCGTTGAGTCCAATGAACGCTCGCTTCGCACCGTGACCGCGATCCTGACGGAGTTCACTGGGGTTCGCGAAAGCCTGGACCAGACCCAGATCGTTCTGCTCGACATCGCAGCACGTGTGGGCTCGCTCGAAGCCTCCAATCCTGCCAATAAGCAGGAAGTGGGCAATGCGATCAAGGAGATCAACGGTGAGTTGAAACGCCTGACCGCCAATATGGCCATTCTGGCACGGATGACCGTGAACGGCGTAAGTGCGCTGGAAGCCCCTAACGCCTCTGCCGGCAACCACGGGGTTCAGACCAGCAACTCCGGCGCCTCCGGGGCCGGAACGGACAAGGTCTTCGCCGATGACACCGAGACCTTCCGCGCAACCACACCACCATCCGGCGTTGTGCCGGCGGACGTCGAGAATGGCGATTTCGTTGAAGGCTACGGCTACGTTCTCGATGTGATCCCCGCCTCCGGCAACCAGAACCTGGTGGTCATGGAGAATGGCTCGGTCCTGGTGCCCAAGTAACCCTGGGCGCTTTGCGAAAATTAGGGTTATCATAAGAGTATGAGGCGGGCTCCGGTCCGCCTCAGCCATATAAAGCCCCAGCAACCCCTGTAAGAGATGTGACATGGCAGACCTACTTCAAATCATTAAAAACATCGTCGAAATGATGGGCGAGTTCACCACAGTCGTGTCTGTGGTCTGCTTCCTGATTGGTGTGGTGATGCTGATTACGGCCCTGAAGCTTGCGCAGAAGCGTCAAGAACAAGGACCGGGACAGGGTGGCTGGAACTCCCCTATCGCTACCTTCATAATTGCTGGGTTGTTCTTCTCTTTGCCAACCCTGGTAGATGTGCTCAATGTCTCCCTATTTGGTGTTGAATCTCAATCGGCGTCCTCAATTTTCACCTACGCAAAGACAACCGTTGGCGCGATCAAAGGTGCGGAAGGCAAAGAGATGATCGAGGGTCTTGTCCTGATCGTGCAGTTCTTTGGTCTGATCGGTGTGGGTCGTGGCTTGTATCTTCTCAACCAGTCCGCTCAAGGCGGCCACGGACCCAAGACCTTCGGTCCTGGGCTTACCTTTGTCATCGCAGGTATCGTGGCAACGAACTACCCATTGGTCGCGGGCATCATCCAGTCGCTGATTTCCACCCAACCCTGAGCACATCCGCCAAAATACAAAATGATGGAAAGAGAAAAGCGCCCGAGAGCATCGGGCGCTTCATTTATTTCAGAAGGTGAGAAATACCGTTTAACCCGGTTCGTAATCCTCATCGGGGCGCCGATCACGGTACCGAGCGGCCGCCTGGCCAGCAGCCTCCTCCTGGGTCAGCGCACCGGTGGGTTCTGGCACGGGCTGCAAGATCCGGCCGTAGCCTTTACAGCGCAGCTTGGCTCGGGTCGCGGCCACATAAAGCGTGTTGTAAGCCTCACGCGCCTGAGTGACATGCTTCTCTGACTTGAGCTCAGCGCCCTTGAAGCGGCTTTCCATCACATTGATATCCGGCCAATCCTCACCGAGCTGCACGGCATCGAATTCGAGACCTTTGGAACGGTGCGCTGTGTATACCAAAAGATGTACCTTATTCGCATCGGGGTTCTGCGCTTTTGCAAGGCGTTCGACGTCTGAAATGCGGTTCGTCTTGACCAGGCTGACCAGCTTCGAGAGACCGGGGTCCGAGCCCTCCTCCGCGGTCATCTCCATCTCGGTCCAGCTGTCGAATTGCTTCAACTCTGCGGACTTCACATCACCCAGACGTCCGTCCTTTAGGGCTTGCGCCGAACGGACATCGGTCAGGAGACCATCGACGTTGTCGACATGCACCTTGTAGCCCTTGTTGAGGTATTTGATCGCCTCATCGAGCATGCCGATATTGGTCCGGCAGATCACCGCACCCCGCGGCCCCTCACCGTTCTCGCCGGGCCCGGCGCCCTCAAGGCGCTTTTCCGGACCGCCATCGGGGATCTTGTCGAGGATCGTACGGGCAATGACCGCGATATTCTCCCCAAAACGAAAGCTCTGTGTCAGGAAGAGCTCGCGTCCGGGAAGCTGCTGCAGTGCATTCTCCGCCCCGCGCCAAGAATAGATCTGCTGGTAGGGATCGCCCACCGCAACCAAAGGCAAGCCTGTCTTGGTCAGGATGGACCGCTGGACTGGGTTGATGTCCTGGGCCTCGTCGATCATCACGTATTTGTAGCGCGAGAAAGCATCGCGGCGCAGACCATCATCAATGTCGAGCATCTTGAGATACATATCATGGCTGTAGAGCTGGTTCTCCATGCAGTCGCCCCAGTATTCAAAGGCCATCAACCTCAGAGGCTCGGAAAGCTTGTCGATCGTGTCGCGCACATATTGGGCTTTTTCCTCCGAGACGATGAAGTCAGGGTCCCCCAGGACCTCCATCAAGGCGGCCTCCGCATGACGGGACGAAAAATCAGCATCTGCGGATGCTGCGAATTTCGCCATCGTACTAGAAACGGCAGCCGCAACCCGGTAGTCCCCCCAGCCCTTCACATTCGGCACATGGAACCGGTCCATGATCCGCGAGGTCATGAAGCTGCGCGCATTAATCTGAGCTGGCTTTTCCATGTAGTCGCGCATAACGCCGAAGGCGAGACCGTGCATTGTCTTGGCCTGACATTTCGTCCGGCCCAGCTTTTCTTTAGCCTCTTTGGCGATCGAACCGTTGAATGCCAAATAGATGCCGCGATCAGAGCGGGCTTCTGCGCAGGCTTTCAGCGTGGTTGTCTTACCCGCACCGGCGAAGGCGATAACCTTGAGGTTCTCCCCAGCGCGCAGCGTGGCGACACCTTCCTTGATCTCGCCCTGTTCGTCGGTTAGCTTCATTTTTCGCTTCCTCTTATATGTCAGAGTGAACCTAACCCTCATTTGCGAAAACAGATATACGCGCATTACATTTTCAGTGGAAATCTGGGGATATCCTTGCGAAAAACCTTTCTTTCTGGCGTATTTCAGATCAAGTCTACGACAACAGAGTTTCACGTCATCAGATACGGCCGACTGACTGGTCTGAGAAAACCATTATGGAGAATAAGGACACCCATATGAAACACCCTAAGTTTACCCTCGCCGTCAGCATGATCGCACTCGCCGTTGCAGGCGGATCGATCCAAGCTCAAGATCTGGGCAATAACCCTTTCAAAGCAGTCAGCCCGACTACGCAGCGCGCCGCGCCGGCGCCGATGGCGATGACGGGTGATGACCTGGGCAGCCATATCGCAGGACAGGTCCTGAATATGAACGGTTACAACATCACCAACCTCAAAGACCCCTTCTTTGAAGGGGATGCGGTGACGCTGGACTATTTCAACAAGAACAATGGCTGGGACCAGATTGCCGACGGCGATATTGATATGTCCGGCTTTACCCTGAAGAACCTCGGCGATTTGGATATGGAGGGTCGCAAGATCCATGATGGCGCTCTGGACAACGCCAAGGTGGTCAATTCTACCTTGAGCAACTCGATCATCACCAAGTCTACGATCGACAGCTCGGAGATCAGCAATCCGCAAGTTCAGGGCGGGGTCATGACCGAACCCACCCTGCGCGGCGCTGAGATCATCGGTGGCACCGCGCGTGGCCTCACCCTCTCCGAGTTGATCCTCGACGCTCCTGAGATTACCGGAGCGGTTTTGAATGGCGGCGAAATGGTGGATGCGACGCTCGACGCGCCGGTCCTGCATCAACCAACAATCAATGGCGGCGTTCTGTCTCAGACATCGACCGTTGATGCGACCCATAAGGACAGCACCTTTCAAGGGGACACGCTGATCGAAGGCGGTGTCGATGTGACTGGCAACCGCATCACCGGTGCAGGCGATGCCGCAGAAGACACAGACGTCATGAACCTGCGCAGCACGCGGGCCATGATCGAAGATTTCATCGCCAATATGGAAGCGCCCCCGGCTGTCGAAGTGGCGGTGGAGAAGCCTGCGGCGGCCCCGGCGTTGACGCTCGATATGACGGCGCTGTCGATCACCGATATCTCCATGGGGTCTCCCGTCGAGGATGAGGTCGCAGTAGAGGTCGAGGTTTCTGCCGAGAATGATCTGTCTTTGCTGACCAAGACTGAGAACGGTTTCGATCTTCCTGGTGATTTGCATGTTTCGGGCAATCTCGTGGTCTCCGGCGCATTGATGAATGTCCCCGCGATCTACCGTCCGACCCCCTCTAAAGAGGACGCTCTGGGTTTGCTCGACGGCGCGGATACTATTTCCGCGCTTTCGAATATCGCAGCTATGGTTTACAATCTTCCTGATGGTGGCCTAGCGATGGGGATCGATCCTGGAACCATTCCTGCTGAAATGGGCTTTGTTATGAAGGCAGGTGTGGGTGATGATGGTGCGAAAAACGAAAGCATCGATTACGTTCAGCTTATTTCCCCGATGATTGCTGCGATCCAGACAATGGACGCGCGGATCACCGAGCTCGAAGCGCAGATCGGCTCTGCGAATTAAACAAAAGCGAATGCCTTCAATTGGCCTTCGCGTCAATTGAAGGCATGGGGGGGGTGCTGGATCGAAGGAGACTAAAATGTCTAAAAAGAGTGGCGCCAGTATACTTACTCTAATCCTTGTGGCCCTTTCTCCGCCGTTGCATGCTCAGGACGGCTCGGGTGAGCAGAGATCTTTCCAGCCACTTTCTTCGAGCGAGAACCTTAGTGAAGCTTTGGATGCGCCCGATTACTTTGTCCGGGATGCCATCACAGCTGAAGGGGATAATCTCGGGGATCACATTGCCATTCAGAACGTGGATATGGGCGCGTTCAACATCACCAATATGGCAGATCCGATCGAAGATCAGGATGCCGCGACAAAATGGTATGTAGATCAGGCAGTGGGCGCTGTGAGCGGCCCGACCGAGGGGGACAACCTTGGTGACCATGTCGCCACGACCAACCTGAACATGTCCCACTACAACATTAACAACTCAAAGATCATCAACCCCAAAATTTACAATGGCGAATCTTGGGATCTCAAAATGTGGGATCCCAGGATTTTTGATGCCTATATCAAAGATGCCGATATCAGCGATGCAAGCATCCGAGACCCGGACGTCAGTGGCGGCACCCACAACCATGGTGTGTTCTCAAACTCCACCATGCACCTGATGACGGCAGACTTCCTGACGACCTTCAACGGTTGGACCGTGTGGAACAATACGATCGACATGCAGGGCAATGACATCAAGAATGCCAAGATCAAGCTCCAGCTTGATATGGACAACAGTCCACTTATCAATGTGCCTGATCCCGTCAATCCACAGGATGCCGTAAACTTGCGCACGCTGGACAGCCGGATTGCGTCCGGCGGTGGAGATAACCTTGGGGATCACAAAGCCATCCAGACCCTTGATATGGGCGGCTTTACCATCACTAATATTCCAGAGCCGACAGATCCCGGTGATGTCACAACGAAGACCTATGTCGATACGGCTGTGGCCGGCGCCAGTGACAACCTGGGGGACCACAAGGCCACACAGAAGATCGACATGGCCTCGAACTCCCTCGTCAATCTATCAGATCCTGTAAACCCGCAGGATGCAGTAAACCTGCGCACGCTCGACAGCAAAATCATGGCAGCCAGTGCAGGCGATAATCTCGGGGACCACAAAGCCACTCAGAAGGTCGATATGGGCGGCTTTACAGTTGCCAACCTCCCTGCCCCCGCCCAGCCCGGCGATGCGGCGACGAAGGCATATGTCGATGCGACAGTGAGCGGTGCTGGTGACGACCTGGGCAGCCACAAGGCGACCCAGGGTGTCAATATGTCCGGTTTCAAGATCTCCAACGTATCGAACCCGGTCAACGCAAAAGATGCCGTGAACCTGGAAACACTCGACAGCAAGATTGCTGCGGCAAGTGCTGCTGGTGGTGATGACCTTGGCAATCACAAGGCCGCGCAGAACATCGATGCTGCGGGCTTCAAGCTCATCAATGTCGCTGACCCGGCTCTTCCTTCTGATGCTGTGAACCTGCGCACATTGGACAGTAAGATTACGGCCAGCGGTGGCGACAACATGGGTGACCATACAGCCACTCAAGATTTGGACATGGCGCTGTTCAACGTCAACAACGCCAAAATCCAGAACCCTAAAGTCTACGATGGTGAGTCGTGGGATCTGAAGATGTGGGACCCGAAGATCTACACCGCCTACATCAAGGACGCGGACATCTCGGATGCGAATATCTCAGACCCTGTTGTCAGCGGTGGTACCTTCAATGCCCCGCACATCAGTCATGCCACAATGGACCTGATGACCGCCAATTACATGACGGTCTTCAACGGTCACACATTCTTTAATGAGAATATTGATATGCAGGGTCATGGCATCAAGAATGCCCGGATCAAAACGCAGCTCAACATGGACTGGATGCCGCTCATCAATGTGCCGGACCCGGTTGATGAATATGATGCGGTAAACTTGCGCACCTTGGAGGCACAGATTGCATCAGTCAGCGGTGGTGGGAGCGGCCCGTCCAGCTCCGAATTCAGCGACCTTCAGGACCTGGCTAACAGCAACAAGAACCGCGTTGGCTCCCTCGAAGGCAGGGTTTGGACCCTGGAGAATAGCGGCGGTGGTGGCGGCGGCGGCGGTGCAAGCCAAGCAGACGTCGATAAGAACACGCAGGACATCAGCGGGCTTCGTGGTGATCACGATAACCTGCGTAACTGGGTTGCATATATCGATGGTGAGTTCTGGGGGCTGAAAAGCCGCGTTGACAGCAACCAGGGTCAGATCTCAGGATTGAACGGCAATATGACCTATGCCCTTCAGGAAATCGAAGCCCTCAAGGATCGCATTGCGACACTCGAGGGCAAGCACTGATCGAAATGAGCCCGGCGCATCACCGCCGGGCTCATTCAATTACACCCCAAAACCCACAATTGATTGCGCCGCTCAACTTCCTTTTTTCATGGCTTTCGCCGATGATGTGAAAAAGGAAATAGTGATGCAAGCGCTGATCTTCATTGAGGCATTTGGCAAGGTCCCGGCTTGGTCGCGGATCTCCCATGCGCTTGGACTGAAGTCAGAGATTATTGCCACCTCCGGTCATCTTTGTCGTTATCCCGACAGTCTCTACCCGCTGGGGATCAAGGTGGCTAAAGGACAGGCCATCGATGTGACACGCGTTGTGCGCCCCGAGATCGATCGCCGCATACGAAACGCACTGCGGGCCCGTGACCCTGAAGCAGAGATCATCATCGCGACAGATGATGACCCAGAGGGGGATGTCATTGCCCTCGATGTCATGCGGGTCATCGTCGATGTCGATCCCATGTTGATCGACAGCTGTATTCGGATCCGCCCTGGCGCCATCACCAAAGAAGGTATCGAGGTCGCCATCGCAAAGGCCCGCGACAATGAGGGCGGTATTGACGATCTGGTCTCCCGCGCGGTCAGTGGCCGCACAAGGGCGCTTACAGACCGCTGGATGGGCGCCACGCTGTCTCGGTTGGCAAACGCTGGTTGTGGCCGCGTACGCGCCGGAATTCTGGGTGCTGCGCTGTGCTGGCGTAAATCGCCTGAGCTGGTGCGTGATCTACCTGAAACCGGAGAGATGACTTTCCAATGCAGGTCCGGCGCAGGCGGCCTTCCTTTCACTGCACAGGTCTCGCTTAAAGGCACCGTCCCGGAGGCTTTGGCTTCAGTGGCACGGCGCTATGCAGGAAAGCTTATACCTGGTCAGGTCAATCCGATGAAATCAGTCGGTGCCGCCGTAGCGCCGCGGTTGAGCAATGTCACCCCTTTCAACACTGGGGATGCGCTGGCTTATGCCTCGCGTTTTCACGGCGTGGGAACACGGGCTGCGATGGCAGGCTTGCAGAGCGCCTATATGAAAGGGCGCATCTCCTACCCGCGCACGGACAATAGAACGATATCGCAAGCATCGGCTGCGCATGTTATCCAGGCCGCGCGCATCTGTGGGTTGCGGGATGTCGATATGCGACATGCCGCGAAACATGCTCATACGGATGAGAACGACGGCATCACGGCGCATGAGGGGATATACCCAACCCCCCGAATGACGAAAGACGACATGGACCGGTTCCGCAGCTTGGTGAAACGTCCCATCAAGGACCTGGACCCTAAAGATACAGCACAGGTTGAAGATCTCATGGTCACTCTTGTGGCGCGTCGTATTTTTGAGGCACTTCGGGATGGAGAATTGGCGCCTGGTGTCTTCCACCCCCGTGAGGACAGTGATCTGACAGAGGCGGAGCGCGAGGCCCTTGCTGATCTGGAGTGGACGCGCCCGTTAGGGCAAAGCCTGCCATGGGGGCGTGCTCAAGCCACTGCGCTGCGCATCTGGCCCCTGGCCTCTGTTTTGGTCGACGGCATGATGATCGAACAGATCGGTCGCCCTTCAACATGGGCGAGCCACGCAGATCAAGTGGAGCAATCAGGGCAAATCATCATACCCGCGCCGGGCGCCCTGCCCGAGCCCAGCCCGCATGGCATTCGGATATTGAAGGCCCTGCCCCGCGGCATATGGAACCCGGAGACATGCCGTATGATCGAGCACACGATGTCCATAGCTGCAGCAGATGAAGATCTGGGGGCCGAGATCACGCATCGTATGCGATCTCGGGTCGATGTCTGGTTCAGCGGCATATCCCGGGAGGTGCGCAATGCCCTTGTGGAGATGCTCAAATCAGAAAGTGAGAGTGCCGGCCGCGCGCCCAGCAAGGCGGCCGAGGGCATACGGCCTGTTGATGTCGACCCTGATCTCGACGCTTTTGCTGACGAAGAACCAGAAACAGTAGATATGGCTCTATGAGCCGATCCAGGTCCTGCGGCCGCCTGTGTCCATATGGACGAAAGAGCCTGGGTAATGTCCGCATCCGCCCACCTGAAGCCATTTCGCATATTTGAAGATGGGCTCTACCGGAATGCCGGGGAACGAGAAATCAACTGCCTTGGCGTCGATATGCAGCGAGTTCCGCGCAGCACCCCCACCATTGCGGCGCAGCATGTCATTGGTTGCGCGGCTCCGATATCCCGATAGGAACCTGATCTCACCCGAATGCCCGTCGCCCACGGCCGCTTCGGAAATGGCGGCAAGGCCCCACAGTAAATTGCGGCTGCAGGGTTTCATCTCTGCCTCACGCCAATCGCGCATAAACCAATCGATCCGGCGCAGTTCTTGAACGTCGTACTGTCCATCCCGCCAGAATGTCGTCGAGATGCGTTCGTTGGTATTTGCATTCCACATCCGAAGATGCGGCTTGATAATGGGCTTGAGTGAATCCAGTCGAGATGGCGTTTTCGCAAAGACCGCAGTGGGCAATGTGCAGGATGCGCCGGCAGAGGCGGCACTCAGAAGAAGATCGCGTCGGTTCAATCTCATGGGTGGAACTCCAAGTTTGATGGCATAGCACATAGCATAGTTTTCTTGTTTTTCGCAATATAGTCGGGAACTTTTTCGGGGGATGGGCTAAGACGTGCTTATGGGGTCTCATTTAATCCCTTTGAATTTTCACGACATGCATCGATTCTAGCCTCGAGAAGTACAGGGCGTGATCAAGAGGATACGAGATGACTCACACAACGAGCCTTGCAGGACTGGCGAAAGCGCATGAGCTACATCCTCCCCTGCAGGATGCAATAACCTTGCATTATGATGCTGGCGTTGACGCTGATGGAGACCCGGTTGTCTTTGCGGTTCTGCATTTGGATGACCTCGCCAAACTGCCCACCGACCTGTTGTCGGGGCTTGGTATTGGCGCAGACCATGACGACGTGAGCGGCGATCCGGCCTTTTTTGTTGGCGATGATCTTTCCATGAAGCTCTACGTCGACACGGATGCCTACCCTGCCTTCAAGGCGGATCTGATGGATATCGTCGAAGATCTGGGATTGGCGTTAAAAGATGCCCATGGAGATCTGCGCCTTCTGATGGGTGACGGCAATGACATTGCCACGCCGGACATGCCGGCCTTTGTCCACGCTGGATTTGAGCGCATTAATACGGCGGAAGCGATCGAGATGCTCTACCGGGAGCGTCACCTGGAGCACGGATATGCGGCACGGAGGGATGACGATGGTTCAGGACCTCAGTTTTCTTGAGCGCCCCGCAAACATCGACCCGAAGTCCTTGGGTAGGGAGGATTTTCTTCTTCGCCCTGGACATTTTTCCGTTATCGATGGTGACACGATCTGGGCTCTTTCGAATAGTGAGGGTCAAGCAAGGCAAGGCAAATCTTTCAGTATGCGGTTTCGTACGATTGCCGCACCGGAGCGCCCGACAAGGCGCGGAACAGACGCAATCCTGAAGAATTCCGGCATTGACCCGTATTGGGATAGCCTTGGCCAGCAATCAACAGAACAACTAAAGGCCTATCTCGACGGACGCGCGCTGCTGGTGCAGCCCAGCGGTCAAATCGACCGGTACGGACGCATGCTCTGTGACATGGCGGTTGTTCCTTATACAGGCGGGGAGCCAGACCTCTCACGTGCTGTTTCGCTCGAGCGCTTAATGCTGTCGCAGAAAGTTGCCAACCCCTTTGACGGAAAACCGACGCCCCCACTTCATCCACAGTTATATACCCCTCCAGCACCTGAAGTCTGAAACACTGGTTGCGAAAATTGTCGTACAAGTTAGATTCTGAACTGAGCAGGGAGTATTCATTCTATGTCAGAGCCAAAAAAAGGTTTCATAAGTCGCAGTTCTCGCGGCGTCGCGCGTTATGTCGGACGTCGCTTTGGCAATCAGTTTGTGAATGAGGTTGGGCGGGATTTGGTTACCAAAGGCTTTAACCGCGCCAAGGAAACCCTTACACCCGTAGAAATGGACCGCGATGATTTTCGTGCTGGGCTGAACGGCCGCTATGAAGATGGTGGCAAAACACGATTTGAAGAGGTCCTTCGCGAGACCAATACGAATAATCGGCAGCTTGCAGCACTTGCGCAGCATCGTCGCCGCGCAGCTTATGTGATGTTCGCAGCCGCTGCTGGCTTCCTGCTGTTCGGAGCGGTGATGATTGTTCGGGCTGGAGGCTTCAACGAGGCACTCTATGGCTTTGTCACCGCCTTCATGTCTTTTATCTTTCTTGCCATAGGTATCTCACATGACTTTGTCAGGTGGCAGATCGAACAGCGGCGCTTTGGGGGTTTTCTGGAGTATTTTGGCAAGTCGCCTGAAGCGCACGTAACGTCCAAAAAATAGAATGCCGGCCGCACAGAGCACAAAAACTGGCATACCACATTCCGAAGCCGCGTAGTCGGCATCCATATGCAAGATCACCCCTTGGCACGGCCAGCATACTTTGCTGTTTTCGCAGGTTCCCCATAGGCTGCTCTCATAAGATGAGGGAATATGTCATGGCACATGATGCGAGATACCATGAGGTTCAAAAGCTCCTGAGATATGGGGCAGTCATGGCCTATGAGCTCGACGACCAATCGATCGGCCACGGTCTGATCGACCTGACCAGACGCGCCCGGAAAGAGATTGAGGTGATCGGCCTGCGTAACGGGCATAAATCTGTGCCCATCGAGAGCTATGAGGGCATGTTGCTGTATCGTGTCATGCCAGAAATATCTCGCAGATTGATCCAGAAAGGCGGCGCGCGCCTCCTGCACCTGCCCGGAGAGCAGCCTGGTCCAGACGTCACCAGTCTCACAGGCAATGCATTGCGCCGATTGGCCGGCACCTGTGTTGCGAAAAGTGCTTTTGATATCATAGCCGAGAAGGTTCGAGACCGTTTTGACCCGGAATTCAGAAATACTGGGACCTTCTTCGCCTGCGAAGCGGTTCAAAGGGATTGCCGTTCCGGTAACATTCTTGAGGTGGCGCTTTCAAAGCTGAATCCACCAGAGATCAACCGGTCACGACCAGATTTTTTTGCCGACAGGATCTCAGATTGGGTGGAAAAATGCTCGATCCACCCCACAATCGACATCTGGACGCCAGCGATGCCAGAATATGACATTGAATTGGATGATTTTTTTGTGGAAGACGGCCAAAGTATGGCCTCATCCCAAATGGGTCCCACCTAACCACGAAAAAAGCCCTATGAGGCAAAATTGCCACTATAACCTTTAGGTTAGGTTCTTCCCGCCATTTCAGGCATATTATCATTGATGCGAGAAACAGGATTGCTATGGTCATTCCAAGCTGAACAGGCACCCCCAACAAGGGTGTCGTTTTTTTGTGACCAAGACGGAGATCGCCGTCGGTCGAAATGATGCAAGGAGAACTTCATGGCGGAAAACCAGCAAACAATCGATATGACGCGCATGGCCTGCGATGCCTACCATATGTCGGATGCTAAGATGGCAACAACGATTTCTCTTATGTCAGCCGCATCATTGAAGCATTTGCGTGCCACCTATGAAGATGAAGAGGACCGCTCCCAACTGGATGCCATCCTCCCCCTGTTCGAGAATATCATGCCAGAGATTTCCGCGCGCCTCTTTGCGCGTGATGGCATCACGTTGAGGCGTCCCCGCCTTTCCACTTTGGAAGGCTTTACGGGGATGGATCTGCGGGAGTCCTTCATTGAAGTATTCCAGTCCGACGCCTTCAGGAAATACCTCAACATCCTTTTTGAGGACCGATTGCTACGCTCAGACTTGCGACATTCGGATTTGATCACCTCTCCAGTTGTGAACGGGAACATCGTCGCCATTGCGCTTGATCGCCTTGAGCCTCCCTTGAGTGACGAGCCCGATCGCCTTGCGCGGATCGTCAAGATCACAGGCTCCATTCTTGGGCTGGAATGCGAAGATGGTATCTGGCGTCCGGAATTCACAGCGCATCACCATGAAGGTGCCACGCTCACGCTGGTCTCCGATCAGGTGAGCGATATGGTGGAAGGTGACGACGACCTCGATGCGATGGATGATTTCGACCTCGATGAGCAGGATGAAGACTGCGGCGACATGGCAGAGACATCGGGACGCCAGTTTGAAATGGCGACTTAAGCGCTGAGATTGAAGAACCTGGAATTCGGCACCATCCGACAGAGGCAAATTCCAGGCTGAATTCTATTTGCGAAAAAGCTAGGAATTTGAGACTTCACCATATATACACAATAATACCCAGTGAAGGAGATCAATGCCCTTTGCTCGCCTGACCGGCGATCACCGCCGCAGGTCAAGGATATAGGGCACGGCCCCCTGAAGGTCCGCTTGTGGTGGCGGCATATTGTGAACCCGGCGTCTCGCTAGAACGTCTCCGGAAGTGGTAACCGGAATATAGGGGGAGAAGGTCATGAACCGAAGAGCAGTCATTCTCATGTCTGGACTTGCCCTGGTCGCCTGCACGCCTCAACAAGACCCCACCTCCCGGCCGCAAATCTCTACCCCCTCCCCTGAACCTGCGGCTCAGCAGGAAGCTCCTGCGAATATCGCAGATATTCAAGAAGGCGCAAAGGCCGGTTATGCTGGATCTGACAGTGGCACCTCTGGTCATCAAGACGCAGTGGCATCCCTGGGCAGCCCCTCTGTTCCCGGCCTCTGGGTTCGCGCCCCCTTCATTGAAGAGGGTAAAGAGGTCGAAGTCTTTGCGAGTGATACAGGCAAGGCTGTGTTGGTCACGTCGGGCCCAACAAGCGATATCGTCCAGATGTCTCTGGCCGGCTTTCAGGCTCTGGGCGTCAGCCCTGCTGAGCTCATCCCTGTAGAAATCAGAACTCCCTGAGGCTGTAATGTCGAAATCCACTTTTCTCTACAATATGTCTCGCGCAGATCCAGACGCATTTGAAGATGTGCTTGGGGGCGTATACGATTTTATCGAGGCACGCGCTTTTGGCGATGAACTTGATGAAGTTGCCGAAAACCTTCTTTTTGAGATGCAGAACGCTTCGCGGCCAAAGTACGATGACAACATGCACGCCGGTCTCGACATCAAGGTCGACAAGGTCTTCTCTGATATGCTCAAGGAGATCGAATCCTCTGAGGCCGCGGCTGATCTTCAGCTTAAGATCAGCCTCCAGCTGCGGCACCTGCGCCAGATCGTTTCGACCGGCTTTGCCTATGAAGTACCCGGGCATTCCTATCATGTTGTTGGTCCAATCGAGGACATCTTCCCATATGAGAAAATGTCTGCTTCTTGGCGCGCCGGGGACCTGAGGCGAGAGTATAATATCTCATGCCGCGAGCACCTCTATGAGGGTGGCTTGGACCGCGCGCGGGCATTGATCTTCGAAGCGCCTTTGAGCACAGCTGAGATCATGCTGGCTGGCGAGGCCAAGGCCAAAGGCTTGCAGATGGTCTTGATCGGTTCTGAAGAACTCCTTCCAGGCGTACCCACCTTCTCAGATCCCGAAGACGCTTTTAAAGATATCATCGCGCGCTGCATGCACAGCAGTGAGCTGACAGAGGACATCCCGGAGGAGGATCTCGAGAGATCCGCTGTCTTGGAGCCTTCACAGCCTGATGATGGTGATTATGCTGCCCTGGCCTTGCATGCAGGCATCTTGAGAACGCGGTGCCGGAATCTCGTGCGCAGCCTGACCTCGCGCAGTGACCGTGATGCAGCGCGCTATGCCGAGATGTACAAGATGATCAAAAGCGACATGGTGCCGGAGGAGGTCAGAAATGCATTCTTCCAGATCACTGCCAATGGCTCACGCGCGGGAGAAAGCCCCACGGCCGCCCAGCGCATCAACACGATGCGTCACCAGATCGAAAAGCTCGAGGACAGGATCGAAGAGCTGCAAAAACCTGCAGAAGTAAACGAGGCACCGACATATGAGGGATAGCCCTATCAGGCTTCAGGGCCGGGCATATCTTCGGGTTCATGGATGCTGTCGCGCGCATTGTCCCACATGGTCACTGCCTCATTTGCCAGGCGGTAAAACTCCCGTGTGAAAGCATCCTCCATGGCATCATAGTCTGGGAATTTGCTCGTATCCTTCGGCATGCCAATGGAATCAAGATGCCCTGTGAGCTTCTGAGTGTGGTCATGGACGAAGTCATATAATGCTTCGCCCCGCAGGAAGTCGTCCCGCTGCGGTGTCCCGAAATACTTGGTCTTACTACGACGCTTGTAGTCCCAAGCGTCGTCTGGATTGATCAGCTTGTCGAAGGCGATGAACTTTTCGCACAGGTCTTTGTGTACCTCCGCCTTTTCCGCCCCATCTTGCCGTCCAGGCGTATTGCAGATCAGGTAACGCGCGACGGAGAATGAGACCAAGAGATGGAAGCGGAAAAGATCGGGGTTCTTGGTGTGCATTGTGACGTCCTTCGTTGCTGCGAATATCGCGGGGTTCTTCTCGAAAATGCGCGCTCAGTCGCATTCTACAAGCCTTCAGGCCCGGGCTCTGGCCCATCCTGCATGATCTCTCGTTTCGGCTGCCAATAGGCCTCATCTTCATCTGACATCGGATAGCGCAGGACATTCTCATAGATCTCGGGATCATCCCATTCCGGGTGGACCTCGATTTCCAGAAGCGTGCTTTCAGCGGCCTCGACCTCGATGATGCACATCGCATCGGGATTGCTTTCTCCATCCCAGCCGCCATCTGCGAGGTAATCTTCGGCGTCCGAAAGCTCAGAAAAAAGATAGACGCCGTAGCCGTCGTCGCCCCAGCTTCCAAGAAAGCCCTCTTCGATAATGCGCGGTGCGACGGCGCGAGAGGTCACATGCCAGACGGTGATTGTCTCTTCTTGCACTTCAGGAGCTCTCTACTGTTGAATTCGGGCCTCATATCAGAACTTAGTCGACCATTGCGAAAAACGGGGTTACTTTACATCCCATGCTATGCGAATAACATAGAGGAAAGCCAAAGGGGACGCCATGCCAATCATTGCACCACATCACCTCCCGGGCGGTCCGTTCCCGCCAAAAGCCCCCTACGACCTGCAATGCGCCTGGCCGGATGACTGCATGGTGCAATGGGGCGGCCAGGGTATCGTGCTGTCCGATAATGGTGCCCGCGGCACCGCATTCTTTGAGGCTTTCCCGGCCGGCAAGGGGTTCTTCCGCGGTGAAGGTAAGACCATTGAGGAGGCAGAGGCGGCCTGCTTCAAGAAATGGAAGGCCTTCTCGGTCTGCGATCATCAATGGGGCCGTGGCTTCATTGTTGAAACCAAAGGGGTGAAATTCAAACACGGCCGGATGCGACCCAAGCTGCGCGGCAAGACCTACTACACCAATGGTGGCGCCATCTGTAAAAAATGCAAAGCTTTCGCATCCGTGTTCAATCCGGTTCATTCTCTTGGCAAATGTATGGATGGTCCCAGCATCCATTCCCTGACCAATGCTGCTGAAGGCGGACTGCGCCCCAGCCGTTCAGGGCGCGATGAGGCTAGTTGGGCTAAACATGCGCGCGAAAGCGAGTTGCGCCTGCGCCGCGCCGGCATTGATCTTCCCGAGACACCAGACACACCCTCCCCCTTGGGACTTTTTGATGACCCAAATCTGGACCCCTATGCGGTGGCCTGCCGCCGGGCCGTGGTGACGTGGTATGTCGCGCATCGAGAAGCGCTTGCGAAAAATAACGGCTCTTTGCTCCAAGGGTTCTTTCAAAGCCTGGAGCAACGCACCATGGAGCGCCTTGTCGAGGAGGAAAGCAGCTATCGAGCCGAGCTTGAGGAACCTACTGTAAAGGATGCACTTGATGTTTGAGTATTTCGGATATGTGTTGGGCTTTTTTGCCATCCTTTTCGCGATCCAGTCCTTTCTGCCAGAAACCAAGAAATGGGTGATTTCGGATCCCCTGGTGATCGATGGGGACACGATCTTCACCAATGGCCAGAAGATCAGATTGCATGGCATTGATGCGCCAGAGATGGGCCAGGAGGGCGGCGAGGCCGCCAAGGCCCTACTGGACCATATGCTGAGCGGAGAACAGATCACGGTTCAAAAGACCGGCGAGGATAAATACGGCCGTATCGTCGCGAAGCTTCATACCCATGAGGGGGATATTTGTAAGCTCATGGTTGCTCGCGGCTATGCGGTGGCCTCCTTCCATGATGATTACACAAGCACCCAGAAGCGCGCCGAGCGCAAACGCCGAGGTCTCTGGAGAGGCAACGGGATCAGTGATCCATCCGCTTACCGGCGCACGAACCCCAATGCGAAAAAGACTGCTTGATGGACTACATTGGCATCACAGCAGGTCTGCTCCGTCTTTTATTTGCAAGCATCATCCTGATCGCGGGTGAGCGCGCCTATGAGGTCATGCTGTCATTCCTTTTTGCGATGGCCTGTGTCAGCCTGTATATGACTGCGAATATCCTGATGGCGATTTTCTATGAACTCCTGAATTGCAAGATGAGGCCCTCAAAATCATGAAGAAAAGCAAGTTCTTGATCTGGAGTGACATCCACGAGGAGTTCGAAGACTTCGATCTGTCCGAGCCCGCCCCGGAAGGTGTTGACGCTGTTCTGGTTGCTGGCGACATTTGGACCAAAGGCAGGTCGATCAAGAAGCTTGAGCGCATCGCGGCCTGGGCCGGGATCCCGGTCATCGCCACAGCCGGCAACCATGATTATTATGGCGACAGCATCATGAAGTCTGACCAGCGCATGGCGCGCATGGCCGAAGAGAGCGATTATGACATCCGCTTTCTGAACCCAGGCACTACCCAGGTGAATGATGTGCGCATCATCGGCGCAGCGCTTTGGACGGACTACCGTCTGCGCTGCCCCGACGGGGAGAACTGGATCGTGCGCAATGCCTGTCAGAATGTGATGAACGATCATAAGCGGATCCGCTGGGGCTTTGGGAACTTCCGGCCGGTCTCTGCAGATGACCTAGCCTCGATCCATCTACAGCATAAGACCTATATCACTGAAAAGCTCGCACAGCCGCATGACGGCCCGACCCTGGTCATGACGCACCATGCGCCCTCAGAGCAGTCTGTGAAGTACCGCGAGAAGGAAGAGCTGCATGACCACGCCTATGCCTCAAACCTCGAGGACCTGATCCTCGATGCGCGGCCAGATTACTGGATTCACGGCCACACCCATAATCCTGAGAGCTACCGCATCGGGGAGACGCAGGTCTGGGCCAACCCAAAGGGCTACCCAGGGGATAACCCGGAGTTTGACCTGATGAAGGTCTATGAAATCGAAAGCCCCAGTAAGGATGTCGATACACCATGCCCGTGATCCAGCATAAGCAAGCTACGGTCTTCATCGCACAAATTGACCACCGCAGTAATCTTTCGGTTGGCACTGTCACTGGCGTAATCTGGGCATTGGGTCAGACCGCCGTCTCGATCGCCCATGGCTATCGCACCATGCCCTGCCAAACACGGGTTCCCAATCAGAGCTGGCAGATGTTCTTGCCGATCGAGATCGATGGGTTGCGTGAGGCTATGCTGTTGCAGGCCACGGCGATTGCGGTGGCCGGGCCTGAACTTTTGTTACGCCTATGCGTAGGCAATGGGGATGCTGAGTTTATCGCCGCGGGTGAGATCCGCAGCGCATCCGGCTCCGCCTTCGTAAGCTCAGGCAGGCTTTTGGATGCAAAGAAGGACCGGCGCATCGATCATGCAGACCCTTTTCTATCGCGCGGTGCGTTTCGCAAGGCTGATAAGATCATTGCCGAGTGGAACACCACCCAAGCCAAAGTCATGCAGGTGGTTCTCGATCCGAACATAAAAGATATTGGCCAAGCCGCGGAATACCTGGGTTGGGATGTGAAGATCCTACGCAACGAACTGAAGCTGGCAAAGTTCGAACAGATCAAGGATATGGTTGGTTTGGGCGACTTCGATCGCGCAGCCAATTGGGAGATGGCGACATGAACAAGTATACCCGGCGGGGCGCGCTCTTGGGCTGCGGCGCCGTTCTGGGGGGACTGGCCGTGCGCCAGACCATGTCCAGCAATCCAAGCCTGGATGGCACGCGGCTCATTCAGCCAAGCGCTCGCAAGGGGGTAATGGATGATGCCAGTGGTTTGAGTGAGACCCCGATCTTCAAACATGTCGTGATGAAGCAAGATCCAGGCGACGCTCTGGTTTCGGCCATCAGATCTGAGCTCGCTGAAGCGCGCGCCGAGGGACGCCCGGTCAATGTCGGCGCCGCGAGACACTCCATGGGCGGTCAGGCCATCCCCCGGGACGGACACGCCGTGACATTCGAGAACGGTCTCGTTGATGTGGACCAAGAGCGCTCGGTTATGCGCTGTCATGCCGGCGCGCGCTGGAGCGATGCTATTTCAACAGCGGACCCCCTGGGGCTCGGCCCGAAGGTCATGCAATCGAACAATGATTTCGGAGTGGCTGCGACCTTCTGCGTCAATGCTCACGGATGGCCGGTTAAAGAAGGCCCTATGGGCAGCACAGTACGCGCCTTTGACATGGTCCTGCCGGATGGAGATTTGATCACCTGCAGCCCCAGTAAAAATACAGATCTCTTCGAGATGACCATGGGAGGCTACGGGCTGACCGGCATCATCACGCAGATGGAGGTCGATTTGCTGCCGAACCAGCGCCTCCTCCCCAGCTTCGAGCCGATGCCGGCCGAGCGTTTCGGGACCCGGTTCATTGAGGCCCTTTCAGATCCTGAGGTCACCATGGCCTACGGCCGGCTCTCGGTGGATCGCGCCGACTTTATGTCTGAGGCTTTGATGATCACCTACCGCGCCGCTGAGGACCAAAGCGACCTGCCCGCGGCCGCGGGGTCGGGGGCAGCTTCCCGGATCGCCAGCCGCATCTACCGCGCGCAGCTCGGTAATGAACGCATGAAGCGTGTGCGGTGGTGGTTCGAGAAGGATCTTGCCACATGGATTGGCGGAGGACCGGTGACCCGGAACTCCTTGATTAATGAGCCGGTGGTCACGCTGGATGACCGCAACCCTTACAGAACAGACATCCTGCATGAGTATTTTGTCTCCCCGGACCGGTTTCCAGAGTTTCTTGATATCTGCCGACAGGTCATTCCGAGCTCCTATCAGGAATTTTTGAACGTTACGCTGAGGTACGTCGGATCCGACCCCCGCAGCTGGCTGTCCTACGCCCCTACCCCACGGATTGCGGCGGTCATGTCCTTCAGCCAGGAAATGACGGTCCGGGCGGAGGCAGACATGCGGCGTATGACAGAGGCGCTCATTGAGGGCGTGATTGGCCTCGACGGGACTTATTACCTTCCCTACCGGCCCCATGCACGCCAGGACCAGCTGACACGTGGCTACCCCCGCGCGGCCGAGTTTGCTACCGCAAAGCGGGCGCTCGACCCGGACCTGCTGCTGCGCAACAACCTTTGGGATCAGTATTTGGAGACCCTATGACCCTCATTCAGAAAATCGCTCTGGGCTACTTCGTGGTGCTGCTGGGCGCCACCTCGCTCAATTATATCCCCGGGCTCACCGATGAAGATGGTCTGGCCTTCGGCATCTTCGCCTTGGATATCTTTGATGATGCGCTGCACCTCGCCTCTGCACTCTGGGCGCTCGCGGCCGCGCTCATCTCACCCCGTGCCAGCAAGATCTTCCTGGTGATCTTCGGCACGCTTTATCTCGGGGACGGGATTTTCGGATTCTTTACCGGCTACGGCTATCTCGATCTGGGCATCTTCACCAATGGCTCCGATGGCCTGTCCTTCACCCTCTTCAGGGTGCTCGCGAACCTACCGCATATCGCTCTGGGCGGCGTAGCACTTGGCGCAGGACTGAAATTGGGCCGCGGGCTGTGAGACGTCTTCTGAGGGGGCTTTGGAAGCTTTTCAAATATGCTTTGGTCACCGCGCTGCTCGTCGTGGCGGGCCTTGCGGCGCCGGTCGCCTACATCGAGACCAGCTGCGCTCCGAAAGGGGAAGTCGAGCCATATGAGGCACTGCTCCCCGCGGAGAGCCATCGTGCGGAAGGGCGCAGCCTGCTCACCTATCCCGAGTGGCACATCGTTCATGCCTATGAGGAATATGCGGAGGTGATCCGGACGGAAGACCCGCATGACTTCAATTACCTGTCGTCGATCGGCGGCTTCTGGTCATCTCTGTGCAGCCTATCGGAGGCCTCCGGACCGCAGGGCGGTTTCCCGGGTGAATTCAAATCGACCATCTATACGATCGGGGTGAGCTTCACCGCGGAGATGCTGGCCAAAGCGGCCTATGAGGAGACCATTGGGCGCGCGACAGCTTGGGCGCGCGGCACGCCGCGGTCGGCTCTCGACGATCTCTCCGCCTCTCAGGCAAAGGACTACAGTCAGTTCCTCCGCCAGACCCCCTGGTATAAATGGGATTTCATGACAGACGCAGCGGCCCTCGAGGCGCATCCCGCCGCAACACCACGGGACGCTGAACGCCGCGTCGCCCTGAAACTGGAGTATAAAGCAAAGGCCAAATACGCGCGGGTGATTGCGGGGGCGGTCGCCAACATGAAGCCCGATGCCTTGCGACTGCGCATGATGATCACCGGGCTTAATGCGATGGAGATCGGGGCTTATGAGGGGGTGCGCGTTATCCAACGGCGGCCTGAAGGCACCGTAATCGAGACACCGAGGTATCGCGCACTGACAGGGTTGATGAAACGCATGGCTGATGATGGCGCTAATTTCGTGGAGATAGCCGGCAATGATGACATCCTGCTCTCGGTTCTCTCTGACGCGCCGCTCGAAGGAGCTCTCTACAGCGCGCCGCGGCAAGGCTTTGAGGACATGCGCCATCTGATGATCACCAAGGTCACAGGCCTTGCGCAGCTGCTGCGCCAGCTGGAAGAGCGTGATCTGCAGCTCGAGCACATCCATGACTATTAAGGCCTGGGTCATGAGCTTTGCGGGCGTGATCGCCGCTGTCTTCGTACTGCAGCTTGCGGTGATGTATTTCACCGACGAGGCGCCGGGCGCGGTAGTCCTCTTCCCATCCGAGGGTTTCATCTCATCCATGCCAGCAGACATGGCTGTTGTTGGGATGGGTAAAGGGTGGGTCGCGGTGAAGTCAGACGGCGACCGCTTGGGCAAACGGCTTTATCAAGCTGGCGCCCGCCTGGTGCTGCCGGCGGGCCTGCCCGGCTGCCTGCCTCTGCCCAAGACAAGTCGACAGAACATACAGGATTAGACCGGATTCGCGTCGAGATGCTGATGGTGCTCTCTTTGCTCTTTATGATTTCCGTGGATAACCTCGCCACCATCTGCGAAAAATACAGGAATATCCCTTATAGTTGACCTCAAACAGACGTGAGGTGCCGCTATGAGCGACGAGATTATCGACAGCCAGGAAACCGCCTTCGGCAAGGTTGAGGTGTTGCAATACCCGGCCCTGTCCGGATCCTCTGACGCGCGGTCGGCCGAAAGCCTCTTTTACGTCTCACAGGCTGGGATGCGGCTGAAGAAGGTGCGGATCACACTGCCCGCCAAATCATCCAAAGTCCGTGTCGAGCCCGGCGCGCTTTACTACATGCACGGGGATCTGGAGATCAAAGCCTCCACCGGTGGTGGTCTGATGCGCGGCCTGGCGCGGAAGGCGTTCACCGGTGAAAGCCTCTTCGTCAATGAGATCCACGGCCGCGGCGTGATCTATCTCGAGCCGACCTTCGGGCATTTTCTGCTGGTCGATCTGGATGACGATGAGATCACCGTCGATAAGACCATGTTTTATGCTGGATTGGGTGATTTGACGATCGGCGCCTCAATCAACCGGACCGTCGCCGGTCTGGCAGGTGGTGAAGGGTTCTTCCAGACCAAAATTTCCGGCACCGGCATCGCGGTGCTCTTCTCGCCGGTCCCGATGAGCGAAGTGCAGGTCTTTGAGTTGAACAATGACAAGCTCTCGGTCGACGGCAACTTCGCGTTGATGCGCACCAAGGGTGTCGATTTCTCGGTCGAGAAATCCTCCAAGAGCTGGGTTGCCACATCGGTCTCCGGCGAAGGGCTTCTGCAGACCTTTAAAGGGACCGGCACGGTCTGGATCGCGCCAACACAGGGTGTCTACGACAAACTGGCCACGCCTTCCGGGCTTTCCGAACTTGCAGGCCCTCCGGGCGCGCGATCGACCAACACCTAAACCCTAAGCAGGACAACGAAAGCGCTGCTGCGCTGAGGCTGGAAAGAGAAAATAATGGCGATCGATGATTTCAAACCGGTAGAGCGGGAAGAACCCCCGCAATACCACGACCAGAAGAAGGCAATGGCGCGCGAGGACAAGATCGTTCTGACCGCCATCATCGCTTTGATGAGCGTGCTTTTCATTGGCGGCCTTATGATGATTAAGGCAGGTCTCGCCTTTTTTGGCTATGCCACGGAAAGCATGTCAGATGGGATCGGTCTGCGCAGCGCATTCTTGGCCAGTCTGGCGATATCCTTTCTCTTTATGATCGTATTCGCCAGCGTTGCAGGTGACGGCGTCGTGGGCGAGCTCGGCCTGATGTTGATCGGATATTTCGCCATGCTTATCTTTTTCACTGTATCGATTGCCGTGATCCTCTGATGGGAATCCCTGAACTGACAGGTCGTCGGGCCGCCCTCATAATCGGCGGAGTCTCGACCGCATTACTTCTCGGCGCTTTAGGCTTCCAATACCTGGGCGGATTGGCGCCCTGTCCGTTGTGCATGCTGCAGCGCTATTGGCATTTGATGATTGTTGCGGCCGTTGGGCTCTATATCGCGCTACCTCGGCGGCTCACTGCAGCATTCGGAGTGTTGATGAGCTTCTGTGCTGCGGCTGTGGCTTTCTTCCATGCGGGCGTGGAGCTTAAATGGTGGGAGGGGCCACAGGGCTGCTCTGGTGTCGCGGAGAATATGACAGCCATGGGCGGTGCTGCGCTCCTGTCGCTCGACAGCGTGGCACCCATCGTGAAATGCACCGAGGTCGCCTGGTCCTTCGTCGGGCTCTCCATGGCGGGATGGAATGGGGTGATCACTCTGCTAGTGGCAAGTCTTTGGGTGATATGCTGGCGGCGTTGCTCCTGATAGCCGCGCCGACGGGGGAAGGCAGCGAAGGATATTCAATTACCAACGAAAGTCTTTAGATCCGCTTCTGTGAGGTCTTCCTCAAAAAACAAGTCGACCGGAATATCAGGTGATGCTCTATTTACAATGCGCTCGACGGCGGATCTGGACATTCCGCTGTCTCCCAACCTCACCATGAGATCAATGTCGGAATGGTTCATGAAACCTCCCTTGGCCAGAGATCCGAACAAAGTTGACTCCAGACCAAGGGCTTCAAGTTCCGACTTGATCGAACCCAACGCGACGAGCGCCTTCTTGCGGCGGTCAGCGGCTCTCCTCTGGATGATATCAGATGTCTTGGTCATGTTTCGCCCCTTCTCGATGGTTTAAGCGATCCGCTAACCTATTGCGAGTGAGATGGAGTGGGGAGTAGACGGGGTATCTCAGTTCAGGTGGGTCGGGGGGGGCACCCCCCCCTTCCAAAGCACCGCATCTGCGCGCGTAGAGATGAGGTTCAGGAAACCTGCATCATCTCATCAAAGGTAGGCAGCTTCTTACCCTTGAAGCCCGTGACAGCTTCCATGCCATGCACATCCACATGGGCACGGTATTCGTCCCATGTATCGAGAAGCAGACCAAGGACCTGGCGGCGTGTCAGCGAACCGCGCTTGCCGATCAGTTTTGAGCGAACCTTGATCAGCGGATTACCACGCGAAAGACCCTCCCCGTCCATCATCTGCTGCAAGAAGATTTCAGAAAGCTGATCGTCCTGGCGCCGGATATGCGCGATGAAGAATGTCAGGATCCCCGCGGAGCCGATTTCCTGCATCTCTTTTTTGCGCGAGATCGGGAAGGCTTCCATCAACTCCGGATGTGCGCGGATGGTCATCTCAATCTCCGTGGAGGACGGCGCGCTGCGGTCTGCAGGCGCCAAGTTATTGTCCACACGCCACTGAAGCTTAGCAGCTGCCGCAAGAACACGCTCATCGCCTTTGGCGATATATTTGCGGTGCGCATGACGTGCATGCATGTCGAAGGTCGCAAAGGCTTCCGGGGCAATTCCGGTGGCGATCATGACCTCGATACCGGACTCTGCCTTAACGACCGCCTCCAGACGGTGCTGACCGTTCAGCAGCTGGGCGTCACCCGAGAAGGGGTCCCCCGCAAATGCGATCGGCTGTGCGTTCATCATCCAGTTGCCGGAGCGAATATCGCGGGCGATGGAATTCACATGGGTCATCTGGATGTTGCGGTTCGACGTGTTGAAACGCTCCAGCCACTGGGCGGCAACATCCGGGGTCAAATAGACCAGACGCAGATCCGCATTTACCGGCACGGCATTGCCCTTTGAGCGCAGCCCATCAATCATTACGGATGTGGCATCCATGACCTCGGCTCCCAAATCAATGCCCGGGTAACCCACGAACAGAGGCATGCGCAGGTTCGGCGGCGTGTCTTCCATAAATGCCTTGCGGCTCAAAGGAGCACCATCGTCATCAAGACGACATTCACCATAGTCCCGGGTCCAACCGTATGGAGCGTCCGGCGTGGTACCGGAATCAAGGTCGTTCAAAGCCTGAATACCCATGACAATCATCTCGTCCACTACGGGCTTCATGCCCTGTTGACGGTCATGCGCCAACTGTAACGCAAGCTCTTTCGCCGGGTGCCCGGCTTCGAGGAGTGCGTGGTCGATCATGGCCTTGAAAAGGTCCAGCGCAAGCTGTCCTTTACCCGACTGCAGGGCCATGAACGCGACGACTGGACGCGCTGTGGAATGCAGCGGGCAGCCACGGGTCATTTCAGACATCTCGACGGCGTCCATGATGCCCGGGTTCAGCTCGAGCACCTGGTCATAACGCGCCCAGCTGGCCGGGCTATCCGGCTTGCCAAACGTACCGCGCTCAATGCGGATCAGTTTCGCCATCGTGCGGATGAGGGAGCCGGCATGCTTAATGCCACGCGCTTCGAGAACACCGGCATAGGAGCGGCGACGGTGCTGATCGATGGTGTGGACGGTGTCACGCTGGATCCCGTTCACAATCAGGGTGCGAAAGCTCTCACCGGAGATCACAGAAGCCATCAGGCGCTTGCGGCCATCGAGGAGCTTACCCTCGGTGTCGAACAGAATGGGCTGAGCGTTATAAATCCACGCCCGAGCCGTCATCGCATCGGTATAGGTCTTCACAGCCTGCCGATCGACCTCTTCATTGCTTGGATTTGCGCTCAAGATAAGAGCGGCACAATCAGGCGTAATGCTCCGGACTTCGTAGCTCAATGTGCTTTTCGCAGGGTCCATAAGATCACGCGAAATACGGTGAGCATCAAGGGAGATCGGCTTAACTTTTTGAGCGTTGGCGGAATACATAATGGTCTCCAAAAGGTACGAGTAACTAAGTGCTGGCCCTAAACTGCCGCATGGTAAACATCTAAGTATTATAAATTTTCGCATATCAACTATGGGTGGTACTCTTTTCGGTACCCGGTACCTTTTTTTAAACGCAAAGAAGGATGTTCGTGTTATTTTCGCAACGTGTAGTGAAGGTTGCGCATGATATTTTGTTGTAAATGCAAACGTCTGAGCATGCGAATAGTGGGTAAACGCGTTGTTTGAGAAAAAACAAAGTGATTCGGACTATGCTTTTCACAAACTTGGCATAGCCTTCCGGGTGAGCTGCTAGAATACAGGAAGAACCGATGAGAAAACCGATTATCTATGACTGCGATGGCGTGCTGCTCGACATCATTGGGGGATTGAGGAAAGCCCTATGGGAGATCGACGGCATCAAGACAAACGGTCCGGTTCCTCTTTCATATGACTTGAAGGAGTGGATGGGTGTTGATGATCAAGCCTTCGTTATTGACCGTATCCAACGCTTCAACAGTGGTGAAGGCGAATATTTTGCCAACCTTGATCCCCTCCCAGGTGCCGTAGATTTTGTGAAGGCCATGCGCGAGCGTGGGTATGAAGATTCCGTTCTCACTGCGGCCGGTACGGAAGCGAAAATCAAAACGGGCCGCGCCTCCAACCTTGAGCGTGTTTTCGGTGGTTTTGAGAAAATCCAATATGTCGGACTGGTTGAGTCCAAGAAGCCTTATCTTGAGGATATGCCGTCCTCCTGGTTCATCGAGGATAATATCGTCAATGCGCATCTGGGAGCCGCTACCGGCCATGACACCCTGCTGATCGAATATGAGCACAATGCGACAAAGACCGATGACGAGAAGTTCCGCCGCGTGACTGGCTGGAACGAGATCCGCAGTATCTTCGATGCCGAGCACGCCCCTGCTCCTGCCTATATTTTGTAAAGGACCTCGATATGAGTGAATGGAAAAAGCTGCCGGGCGCGCCCCTGCAGGAGCAGGTCTTCGCGATTGGTGACGTACATGGTCAGGCGAAAGCTTTGCGCCGCGCCTTGGCGAAAATCAAAGACACGCCGCGCAATGGCATGCCGTCGCATCTGGTCTTTACCGGAGACATCATCGACCGCGGGCCCGAAAACCTCGATGCGATCGAGGCCGTCCGCACGGCAGCCGAACTTGCAGGCGTCGACAAGGTCACCTTCCTCCCGGGCAATCATGAGTTGATGCTCTTGGAGGCCGTACTGCAGCCTCACTGGGGCATGAACCTTTGGGCTCAGAACGGCGGCATGGCAGTCATCAATGAAGTCGACCCCCAAGGCGAACATAAACGCATCGACGATATCGCAAAGATGCTTGGTGAGGCGCTCGAAGATTTCATGCAAGTGATCGATGATGCACCAGACTATCTTCGGATGGGTGACCTGCTATTCGTTCACGGCGGCATTAGCCCGCATGTTGATATGCAGGCCTTCCTTGATCAGGGCCGGGACATGCCATCCAAGATGCGGGACCACTGGGCCTGGATCCGCGATGAGTTCCTCTATCATGAGGGTGGCTGGGACGAGGCAGGCAAGCTGGTCGTTGTACATGGTCATACACCTCACAATTTTGGCAAACGCATTGATCCTGCCATCGCGGATCAATATCTGGACCGCGTCGACACGCATAAGCGCATCTGTGTCGATGCAGGTGCAGCCGGCATGGACCAGGTCGCCCTGTTGGAGTTTTCGGGTGATCAGTACAGGATCACAGTTGCCCATGAAGTGGCGTTTAACCCTGCGCTCGAAGAAACGGTGATGCCGGACGAGTGCGAAAACGAACCGCACGCCTGAAAGAAGGACTGACATGAAGATGAGCTCCCCTCTGGCCGAAGTGCCCTGGTCTCGACTGCAGGGCACAGAGATCTTCAATGCGGCGATGACGCATCAGGCCGCGAACGCGCGCCGGCACTACCATAACGCCGCACATGTGCAGCGCCTCTATTGGCATGCTGCTGTAACTTTCCAACTTCCCTACTCTCGCGCACTCGATCTCGCGATCCTGACGCATGACGTCATCTTCGACTGCCGGCAGGACCGTGAGTTGCGCTCGATCGACTGGCTCGCCGCTCATCTGCCCGACGGAGAGGATGATCCGGACTTCCTCGAGGCCAAGAGGTATATCGCCTCCACGATTGATCATCGCCTGACGGAACATCCAGAGATGGTCCTTCTGGATCTGGCCGATTTCATCGATCCGAAAGTCAGTCTCGAAAACACGGACCTGCTGCGCAAGGAAGCGCGGGATCTGAATGGCGTGGCGCCCGAGATCTTTGCCATGGGCTGCTCGTCCTATCTCGAAGGGCTGCATGATCGTTTCAAACAGGGCGCCGCGCAGCTTCCCGCAACGCTGCTCTACATTCATACGCAGATTTGTCGCGGCATCCTCAACACCCGAAAAACGTTGCATGATGCCTGCAAGCAAATGGAACGCTCATATGTCTAACGGTCGCATTTCTGAACTGAAGCCCTCCCATACACGCACCAGTGACGGCAAGAAGATCGACAGCTGGCGGGTAAACCTGCCCGATGGCCATGATGACATCACAGTCTCCATGCACTCCAACAGTGAGGGCATCCACTTCAGTGCCAAGGGAGACCACAATTGTCTGAAGGGTCTTCGCTGGGAGGGCACGGATCTCGCCGAGCTGCGTAAAGAGGTCATGGAGGATGTAGAGAAGGCCGCACAGCGTTACTACGCCACGGACTGGGAGCCGGCCGTTGCTGTTGAGGTTAAACTCTACAACCGGGCCCACAAAGAAGCGGCCAATGTTCAGATCGAGCTGAGCGTCATGGATCTTCATACGGATCCCACGAAGCCCGTCGGCAACCGCGGTGAAACTCATGTGCTTAAGAACAGCGTGCCGACCATCATGCTGCAGCGCGCCCACGACGAGAAGTTTGAAAGCGGCAAGGGCCTGGACCAGGAGAATATGCGCTTTTACAGGGAGAAAGGCGTCATCGCTTCACGAACCATTCTCGGGGACTCGGCACGCCCTGAGGCCATGCTTCTGGCCAAAACGCTTGAGGACTTCTCAGTCCGCCTGATGCGCCGCACGGCACCGGATGTGGTGCGTCTGGAAGGGCTGCCCTCGCCTGAGGACCTTGCCATCATCCTGCGCGAAGCCATCGATGAGCCCGAGGAGTCCTCTCCGGAGCACGACGATCCCTTCCTGTGATGCGAAAATCTTTATTGTAATATTTGGGATATCTCATACTTCATGTAAAAGAATGCCTCAGACGATAAGGACAACCTGAATGCAAGATGCCTCCCTCGCCGAAGCTTCCGTGGAAGAGAAAACCGCAGATCAGCTCTTGATCGAAGATCTGATGGACAAGATCGAAGGTTTGACGGCCGATCTGGAAGACGCTGTCGAAGTGGCCGTCTCCCGCGGTGCCGTTGAATGGGCCGCGCTCAATTACCCTGATCACCCGGCGTTGAAGTCAGAAGCCCGCCCGATGACAGTTGTCGCGGCCGCGGGAGTCAGCGCTCTGAAGGTGGCGCGGGCGAAGGCTCTTGCTGCCGTGGCAGCAGCCAAGCGACAAATCAGGGGACAGGGGCCTATCGAAGGCGTGTTCACCGAGATGGACGCGGAGGATGTCGAAAACTTCATGGTGTCCAATGCGGCTTTGGCAGCGGCCCTTGAACGTGAGATCCGTGACTTCATGCCTGAAACCCGCAAAGCTCTCTTGGAGAAGCAGCATGTCGTTGCGAAAAATATCGCTGCGGCGGAGCGCGAAGCCTGCATTGCCGCCGTAGCGCGGACGGTCGCTCCTGTTGTGGGCACGCCCTACAGCGTCGGGCCGCGCAAGTTTAAAGCGGCCATCGCTAATCTTGAGCAAACGGATATCTCCGCTTTCATCGGAAATGAGGACCTATTTTGATGCAAGAAATGCCGACCCATGCGGACTTAGCATTGATCAAAGAGACCATCCCCCATCGCTCGCCCTTCCTGATGATCGATGAGGTGATCAACATCGATAGCTATAAGTCTGGCGTGGGGATCAAGAATGTTTCGAAGGATGATCCAATTCTGGCGGGTCACTTCCCGGAAGATCCGGTCTTCCCGGGCGTCTTGATTATTGAAGCCATGGGTCAAACCGCCGGCCTTGTCGCAGGACTTGGCATGCGCGCGCTTGGCGCCGGTGGTCCTGCCGGCCGTGTGGCCTTGATGACGATCGACAAAGTCAGGCTCAAGCATCCTGTCTATGGCGGCGACCGTCTCGAGCTGCACATGCAGACGCTGCGGGGCGGTCCTGGTGCCCGCATCTGGACATTCCAGGGTGAAGCCCGGGTGGGCGACAGGATCGTCTGTCTGGCTGAATTCAACGGCATGCACGATACATCTCAGGGCAGACCACCAGAAGCATGATCTGAAAGGCGGACGCGCTTTGCGATCGCCTTTTCTGCTTTTCGTATGACTTGAGTATCTTGGCAGGACCAAACCTGTCGGAGAACGCAGATCATGCGGATGAAAGAAGCCCTAAGCATTTTTAAAGAGATGGACCAGGCCAAGCGTCGCGTGTTCACTGCCGACGACCTGCGCAAATTCTTCCCTGAAGACAATGACCGAGCAATCGCTGAGGGTGTGAAGCGTCTTTTGGTAGCAGGTGAGATCGAGCGGCCGGCGAAGGGCACCTACGTCTACGCCAATTCAGTCCATCCACGGACGCATCTGGTTTATGAAGTCGCTCGAGCACTGCGCCGCGGCACCTATACCTATCTCTCGCTGGAGAGTGCGCTCTCAGAATACGGCGCAATCTCTCAGGTCCCAACCGGTCACATCACCTTTATGACCACCGGCCGGCGCGGTGAATTCAAAACCCCTTACGGCACGATCGAGTTCACCCATACCATACGGGACCCCGCGGACTTTGCCATGGATCTGATCGACAACGGGCGCCCCCTGCCGATCGCCACATGCGAGCGTGCCCTCATCGATCTCAAGCGGACCGGTCGCAATCTGCACCTGGTTCAGATGGATGAGGTCGAAGAGGAAATCAGGCGTGCGAAATCACTGGAGGATACCGATGCAGAATTTTGCTAAGCTCGTTGATCTCGCGATCACCCCGGGCGCAGAGGGCCTGCGCCCCGTCATCGAAAAAGAGATCTTGCACTATGACATCCTCTTCGCACTGGATCGGGAGAACCTCCTTGGGGATTTGACCTTCCAGGGCGGTACCTGTCTGCGCCTGTGCTACGAGTCACCTCGGTTCTCTGAGGACCTTGATTTTGTCGGGGGCTTTGACTTCAGCCAAGAGCGGCTGATGAAAATACGGGAATGTGTCATGGACCACATCGGTGCGCGCTATGGCCTCGAAGTTGACGTCAAAAACCCAAAGCAGATGAGCGAAGAGAAAACCTACTGGGGTTTGAAAACCGACCGCTGGCAGGTCTCGGTCACCACCAATGCAGGCCGGGCGGATCTCCCGCGGCAGAAGATAAAGCTCGAGGTGGCGAATGTGCCTGCCCGCACCAACACCCTACGCGCGCTGAACCGCAACTATTCCTTCTTGCCTGCGAGCTACCAGGATCTGCTGGTGCCGAGCGAGACCAAACATGAGATCATGGCGGACAAGGTCGTATCCCTTTCTGCATGTCGGCATTACATCCGATACCGCGATATCTGGGACCTCCAGTTTCTCAAGCGCAGCAAGGCGGTTATGGACCCCAGTCTGATCGCAGACAAGATCCGGGATTACCAATCCGAGGATTTCGAGACGTCCCTCGCCGAGATGCGCGACGAGGTTCGCACCATCGCGACCTCAGAGACGTTCCGGCGTGAAATGATCCGCTTCATTGAGCCGGATGCCCGCGCGCGCACATTGGACAAACCGGGGTTCTTCGAATTCCTGGGTGACTCGGTGAGCGAGATCCTCGCGGATGCATATCAGGCGCTTTATGAACCCGCGAATGAATTCGATTACTGAGGCTGGCGCCGTCCTGCGAAAAGTCGTGGACAACTGTTTGTGAGAAGCTCTTCGGTCCAGTAGACTTCCGGGAACTGCCACAATCCATAGATGACCCGATGCGTAAATATATTTCTGCTCTTCTGTCGGCAGCGGTGCTTTTCACCGCGCTTCCCGCTCAGGCCGATGCTCAGCCTGGCGTGACCTACAGATACCTTGATCGTCCTTTCCTGGAACTCTTGGGCTATCTTGAGGGCCCTCAGGGGTACAATGACATCACCGGCTTCACCAACCTGCGCCCCGTACGGCCGGTTTCCCAGATGACGATCCAAGAGGTCTTGGAGTTCCAGATGATGCTGCGCCAAAAGGGCGCCAAGTCTTCTGCCATGGGCCGGTATCAGTTCATCTACAAAACGCTCGATTATCTCGTGAAGCTGCATGACATGGATACCAATCAGCTCTTCGACAAACGCATGCAAGACCATCTGGCACGTTTGGAGATGGCCCGCTGCGGCTTCTATGACCGCACGCTGGATGTGCGCGAAGTGGGCGACTGTCTGGCGCATACCTGGGCCGCCCTGCCCCTCCTTTCCGGCAAGAACCGCGGTAAGTCGCGCTATGTCGAGACCGGGATCAATTCAGCACGCACCTCTCCTGAAGTCATGGAAGCCATCCTGCGCGCGCGCTCAGTACGAGATGTGCTTAAAGTGGCTGACGCCACCCCCACACAGGCAGGGTTTAATGTCTCGGGTCATGTCTACCAGAATGGCACTGCTCCGCGGCGCTTGGCACGGGTGCGTCGGGCGGCTGATATGGATGGTCCGAGCCGGCAGGCGCCGCGCAGCGGTCTGCGACCAGAGCCCCGCCCCGAACAATAACAAAACTGTGGATAGTCCGGCCTTTTGTTTTGAGAAGCTGCGCGCCAAGCCGTAAACCTAATATGACAAAGAAATTCGCAACGCGAGGACCCCGATGAAACTGAATATGCGCACCCTTCTTCTGATGGCCGTGGCGCCGGCCGTTCTTGCGGCATGCGACAACGCCGACCTGACGGCCCGTACGGTCTTCCCCGAACCGGCAAATCACCCCTATGTGGCAGAGCCCACAGGATCGCAAATGATGGCTGAAGCCCATGGTCGCAAACGCGTGCGCGATCTGCGATCGGAAGTGACCGGCAACATCGCCTATCTGCGTAGCCATTTGGGCGAAGAGCGCTCCTACATCCTGGACATGCAGGACAGCCTCCTGGTCACCATCCCCGGCGCTGGCGCCTTTGATGCCCGTACTGCGAACCTCAGCGACAGTGGCATCGATGCCGTGGCGCGTGTTGCCGCCTCGATGATCGAATTCCCGCATACCCGCATCGCCATCGCTGGCCACGTCCAGGGCTCCAAATCCGACTACGCAGATCAGATCCTTTCCGAGCGCCGCGCCGTGGCGGTGAAGTCGGTTCTGATGTCGCGCGGGATCGACGAATGCCGCATCGGCGTGATTGGCAAGTCTGCTGATGATCATGTGGCCGCCCCGATCACCGAGCGTCGCAATCAGTACAACGACCGCATCGAGATCATGATGAAACCCTACCAGGATGGCGCCTGCGTCTGATCTCACCCAATCCCCCGGGAAGCCCCGTCTGTTCACGGCGGGGAGGGATAGGGGCGATTTGTCATGGGGCTGATCTTTGATTGGCCACATAATTCCGCACGATCTCGATCG
>Ga0209345_10000121_pt1 | contig 110859 bp, 100 predicted proteins | sample Cruoilmetagenom7_FD_187294 | JGI IMG/M metagenome (GOLD analysis project Ga0209345, IMG submission 187294) | Oil polluted marine microbial communities from Coal Oil Point, Santa Barbara, California, USA - Sample 7 (SPAdes) (version 2) | ecosystem: Environmental > Aquatic > Marine > Oil seeps ... | reverse complement strand
AGCCCGTCTGCGCCGATGGTACTGCTACACCAAGTGGGAGAGTAGGCCGCTGCCTTTTTTTGAAGTCCCTTCATCGCAAGATGGGGGGACTTTTTTTTGTTCCATACTTTTATACCTTTATAAAAGGCATGCACAAGACGGAATGGACAGTCCAAAGTCCAGAATTTGCTCAGCAGGAAAGTCCAAAGTCGGGAGACTTTGAACAGCGATTGTTAAGCTTCTACATTTTTAAATAGTTTCATGGCTACATGAAACAATTGTTATAGTAGTAAATTACGTATCTCCAACCAGTTGTTTGCTCGTTCGTAACCAGTGGTGTGTATATTGTGTGGCGAGCTAAACAATATTTTTCTTCCTTTAAAATGTTCTAGGTTGTAACTGCGGTCATCAATTAAAATATCGCCATGAAGAATATGCTTGCTGCCACAGAGAATACGATTTCTCCAATGGATAAAAGGAAAATACTCATCCAACCAGTCGCTTTTTTCCCTTAATGAATTTGGGTATTCCATGGCTGCTGAGGCTACAAAGAGATCATACTTAGAGGATAGTTCCTTTAAAACTTCTTGGCTGTCCTTAATGGGTTCAAGTGCTCGAAAGAAACCATCTGTTCTTGCGTGGTTTCTTACACTGGGCTGCCGTTCTTCGGGAACACATTGCCAAACCTCTCGTCCCATACACTCCATTTCTGTAAGACTTTCATTAAATTCAGCATTGTACAGTGTTATATGTGCATTATATGCATCAGCAAACACCTCGTCCATATCTACAAATAGGGTCATTGTTTTTAATTTTAAACACGAAAATAACGATTTTCCGTTGAAGACTGTATCGATTAGCTAAAGGAAGCTAAAAGATAAGCGAAAGGTGATTTCTAAGTAGTTAAAGAAAGGAATATCCCCGTCTAGAGACAGAACTATGGGCCAACGTGAACTATAGGCATACTCTGATTATTTCATTTTGTTATTCCAAGGAAATTTAACCTTGTTTATTTTCCTTGTTGAACAGGGCATCCATAATCAATTTAATACTATAAAAACCAAGTCCAATGGCCGCAATGGCAAAAATAAGACCAATAATCAAGACTGGCCAATATAGGGGGTGCCCCTCATTTTTAAATGCCTGATATATGACTAATGGTGCCGTAAACATTAGGGCAATGGTGTATGCAATATATTTTAGGCCTTTTATTAATAATGCTTTATTGGTTTTCATAGTTTTAATCTTGAAATTGGTCTGAAATTAAATGGATTATCTTTTCAACAATATGGAATCCGAAAAGGTTTGGCATACGGCAAAATATCCCAATGCAAAATTATTCTCTTTTACAAGGTTACCAATGGATCCATTTTCATCTGTAATATTAATAATATTTCCTTTGACTGTGGAGGCTGGGCTACTAAATGGTCCGGATTCAGGTCCACTTTGAAAAATTAATTGATTCATATAGTTATAACAGTCTTCATTTACGCCTATAATACTAATTTTCACCTCTCTTTCGTCCTCTAACTTGTTATCATAATAAAACGAAAACTTAAAACGTTTTCCTTGATAAAACTCATCTTCGGTGACCAAATATTCCCCAAAATCAAAATCGAATAAATAATAGTCATCACGCTCCCCATTATCCGAAAAGGCAACAATTACCTCTGTTTGATCATCCCCAAAAAGGGTGGTTGTTCCTTGTTCCAGAGCGTCTATGGGAACTACTGGAACATATTTGGTTTTGGCTAAATAATTTTGGCCATTATGATTAATCCGAAGTTCTAAATCTCCTTGGGTCAATTCCTGTACCTCCCATTCATTTTCATAGACACCCGTCCCCGGAATAGTTTCTGTTAAGTTTATTTCAGATCCAGAGCTTGTATTTATTAGGGTTATTTCCTGTAGTTGGGTAGGTTGAACCTCTTCAAAGAAAGAACTTGTTAGACTGGCATTTATTTGTACCAATACTGTTGGACTATCTATATCCTCCAATCTGATAAGGGCTTCAATAACCAGTCGAGGATTTTCTGTGGGAAGGTCCACTTCAATGACATCCTGACAGCTAAAGATCAATAAACAGGGAATTATAAATAAAATGTCTTTCATTTCATTAGAATTTTATATTGTATGTGGCAGCGGGTACCAAGCCAAAGATTGCGGTACGTACCGCTTCGTTTACCCCGGTATCCCCATTGCGACTAAAACCGATAGAGGCCGCATTTCTTCTGTTGTATAGGTTGTAAATGCTGAAAACCCATTCGGATTTAAGTCTTCTGTCCTTATTTTTTCGAGGTGTAAGTGTCGCGGAAAAATCAATTCTGTGATATGTTGGGAGTCGCTGTTTATTTCTTGACCCATAATAGGGCACCACTAAATTTTGAAACTCAAATTGCCCAATGGGATAATTGGTGGGTTGACCGGTTTGGAACACAAAATTACTATTAATGCTCCATTTTTCATTTAGTTCGTAATTTGTGTATAAGGAGATATCATGGGTCTTATCGTACGGAGTGTTGTACCATTTGCCAGCGTTAATTCCTGTTTCCGACGGATTACGACCTGGGGTCCTCTGTTCCGATTTGGAGATGGTATAGGCCAGCCAGCCTTGGAATCTATCTTGATTTTTTTTAAAAAGCAACTCAAAGCCATACGCCCTTGCTTCCCCGTTCAAGATTACCTGCTCTATGGCATCATTGGCAATTAAATTGGCACCGTCTATATAATCTATTCGATTTTGAATATCCTTATAAAAAACTTCTGTTTCCAAGGAATATTTTCCATCTTTTAAATTCTTGAAATATCCCAAGGCATATTGATCCAGTAACTGTGGTCTTGTAAAGGGGCCGCTGGGGGTCCAAACATCTAGAGGGGTAGGGGAGCTAGTATTTGACAGCAGGTGAAGATATTGAGCCAATCTTGTGTAGCTTGCTTTTATAGAATTACTGGGGTTAAGCGTATAGGCAAGTGCCAAACGAGGTTCCAAATTTGTATAGGTAGCCAGTTGATCGCTGCGTTTGTAGGTTTTGACCTCTATTGGGTCGGCTTCCTTATATATTTGCAGAAAAGAATCAAATTTGACCGGATTGTTATTCTCATAAACATTCAGTTCATCTTGCCCCAAACGTATGAAATTACTGATACGTAATCCATATTGTAAACTTAATTTTTCAGTAATGTTCTGTTCAATATCTATATAAACTGCAAATTCATTAGCGTATTTTTGAATCAACTGATTCTTAATTATTCCGGACTCCGCATCACTGGGTTCTATCTTGCCAGGATTGAAACGATAATAGATATTGTTGACACCGTAGTTAATTTGAGAATTATTGTTCACATAATGCTTAAAATCGTATTTGAGATTGAAATTTTGAATTCCCGAATTCCATTTAAAACCTACAAAATCTAGTTTTAAACCATAGTAATAATCAGAATATATCAAAGATAAATTGGCGAATAGCTTGTCTGAAAACAAATGGTTCCACCGGAAATTAAAAACGGCATTGCCATAGGTATTTACGAAACTTTCGTTTATGGAAAAAACATCCCTACCAAAATATCCTGAGATTAAAATATTATTGCTTTCATTTAATTTAAAGTTCAATTTAGTATTTAGATCATAGAAATAAGCGGTATTGTCTATATCGAAAAGAGGTAGGAATAAATGGGCATAGGATGCTCTGCCACCGATTAGGAATGCGGCTTGATCTTTAATTATAGGTCCCTCTACCAGAAGCCTACTGGCAACGGCCCCGATGCCACCCTTAACCTTTAGTTCCTTGCTGTTTCCTTCTTTTTGGAAAATTTCCAAAACAGAGGATAGCCTGCCTCCATAACGTGAGGGGATCCCCCCTTTGAATAATTTTACGTCCTTTATGGCATCTGGATTAAATACGGAGAAAAAGCCAAATAAGTGGGAGGAATTGAAAATGGTAGCCTCATCCAACAGAATAAGGTTTTGGTCTACGGCGCCTCCTCTTACATTAAAACCGGACGACCCTTCGCCTGCATTGCTTACTCCAGGAAGAAGAAGAATGGATTTAATAATATCTGCCTCCCCAAGGATTACCGGTATGCTTTTTATGGTTTCTGCCGACAGTGAGTTAACACTCATTTGTGGTTTTCGAATATTTAATTTTTCCACATCCTTGGTTATAACTACTTCATCCAATTGCTCCGCAACTTCAAGCAATTGAAAGTTTATTTTTTGATTGTAGGAAAGATTTATTTTTTGATTTGCTTCTTGGTATCCCAATGAGGATATTTGAAGTTCATAGGTTCCTTTGGGCAAGGTTATGGAATAAAACCCGTATTCATTGGTAATTACGCCGGTACTCAAAGATGGTACTGCTACAGTGACCCCGATCAGTGTTTCGTTACTGGATAATTCGGTGATGGTGCCGCTGATAGTGAACCGTTCCTGAGAAAATGTATTAATAGTGGATAAAAATAGGATATAAAGCAGTAAATGTGGAATTTTTCCCATTAAAGCAATTTTCCCTAAAAGTATCGATAATTTTTAGGATGAATGTAATACCTTAAAACAAAAAGACCTTTTCGGAAATTGAAAAGGTCTTTTGAATAAAGGAAATTTTGATCTATATCGTTTCTAAAATAGAATTGAATGTTTTGCTCGGCCTCATAGCCTCACGTATCAGGTTAGCGTCTGGCAAATAATACCCTCCAATATTGATGGGTGCACCTTGCGCGTCCTTAAACTGTTTCAGAATTTCATTCTCACTATTGGAAAATTTTTCAGCTATAGGGGTGAAAATAGTTTTAAGTTTTTGGTCTTCATTTTGCTCTGCCAAGGCCTTGGCCCAATATAAGGCCAGGTAAAAATGACTTCCCCTATTGTCCAGCTCACCAACCTTTCTTGAAGGAGAGTTGTCGTTTTCCAAAAACTGTTCTGTAGCCTTGTCCAATGCATCGGCCAGGACTACGGCTTGTGTATTGTTGTTTTTTTCTCCAAAGAACTCCAAAGATACTCCAAGTGCCAAAAATTCACCCAAAGAGTCCCATCTTAAGTGGCCTTCGGTTAAAAACTGTTCTACGTGCTTGGGGGCAGAACCACCTGCTCCTGTTTCAAAAAGACCACCACCCTTCATAAGTGGTACAATAGATAACATTTTTGCACTTGTACCTACTTCCAAAATGGGGAAAAGATCCGTTAAATAATCCCTAAGTACATTACCGGATACGGATATGGTATCCTTTCCGTCCTTAAGTCTTTCCAAAGTAAATACGGTAGCTTTTTCCGGAGACATTGTTCTAATATCCAATCCTGAAGTATCATGATCCGTCAAATATGTATTTACCTTCTTTATCAATTCAATATCATGGGCCCTATTCTCATCCAACCAGAATATGGCGGGTAGATTGGTTGCTCTGGCTCTGGTTACGGCAAGTTTAACCCAGTCCTGTATAGGTGCATCCTTTACCTGGCACATTCTCCAAATATCACCTTCTTCTACAGGGTGTTCAATGAGGACGTTGCCGGAAATCGTATCTATTACCGAAACCTTTCCGTTGGACTTAATTTCAAAAGTTTTGTCGTGGGAACCGTATTCTTCTGCTTTTTGGGCCATTAATCCAATGTTGGGTACCGTTCCCATGGTAGTAGGGTCAAATGCGCCATGCTTTTTACAGAAATTAATGGTCTCTGTATATATACCAGCATAACTACTGTCCGGGATTACAGCCTTGGTATCTTGAGCTTTGCCATCGGCATTCCACATTTTTCCGGAATTCCGAATCATGGCCGGCATTGAAGCATCAATAATAACATCACTTGGAACATGTAGATTGGTGATGCCCTTGTCCGAATTTACCATGGCTAAGGCTGGACCTTGTTTTATGGTATTTTCGATATCCAATTCTATTTGTTTTCTTTCTACATCCGGTAGACTCTTTATTTTTTTAAGTAAGTTTTCTAGCCCATCATTGGGATTGATATCAATTTTGTCAAATGTCGTACTATGCTTTTTGAAAACATCTGCAAAAAATACTTTTACAACATGACCGAATATAACGGGGTCTGAAACCTTCATCATCGTTGCTTTTAAGTGCACGGAAAACAAAACGCCTTTTTCTTTGGCGTCTTTTACCTGCTCCTGAAGGAATTCTATTAACGCATTTTTACTGAGTACCGTGCCATCTATTATTTCGCCTTCAAGAAGTTTAATATTGTCCTTTAGTAATGTCTTGGTGCCATCTGTTTGAGTGAGTTCTATCTTTACGGAGGTGGGTGTTTGTATGGTAATTGATTTCTCGTTGGATTTAAAATCCCCATGGTTCATAGTAGCCACATCTGTTTTGGAATCTGCAGTCCATGCACCCATGGAATGAGGATGTTTCTTGGCGTAATTTTTAACCGCCCTTGGAGCTCTTCGATCCGAGTTGCCTTCGCGCAATACAGGGTTAACTGCACTTCCTTTAATTTTGTCATATCTGGACTTGACGTCCTTCTCAACATCGTTTTTCGGATTATCGGGATAATTTGGAATGTTATAGCCTTTACTTTGTAATTCAGCTATGGCTTCGTTTAATTGGGGAACGGAAGCACTTATGTTGGGTAGTTTTATAATGTTGGTTTCAGGCATTTTTGCCAATTCTCCTAATTCTACCAAATCGTCCGAAATCTGCTGTTCCTTTTTCAAGTATTCAGGAAATAGAGCAATTATTCTACCAGCTAAGGAGATATCCTTAAGTTGGACATCTATTCCAGCTGTTTTTGTAAATGCCTTAATAATAGGTAGAAATGATTGTGTTGCTAATGCAGGGGCTTCGTCTGTCTTGGTATATAAAATTTTTGGCATTATAATATAGGTTTTTAAGTTTAAACGGAGCTAATATACAATTTTAAAAACGCCAAATAAACAGGGAAAGCCTTTAATATTGTCTAAATGTACAAGAGGAAAGTAGAGAGGGTAAAATTCTTTATATTGAAGTTGAAATTATTTTAAAAATATAAGCCATATCATTAAAAATAAAAGCCATATCAATGTATAACTACTTTGATATGGCTTTCTAGAAATAGTTTACAAACTTGTTGTTCTGCTTTTAAGCAAAACGGCAACCATTGATTGCATTTGCGTCGCTATTTCAACGTTTAAAACATTTCATCCTTAATAATACAACCAAGAGACAAAGATGTTTCTACTCAATGTTTAAATATTTGGTACTCTTAATGTACAACCTAGATATAACATTAACAATATCAAAATATTCACAAACCTATCCACCTACATAAGCAAGTCAATAGCTTGAATGCAATCTATAGTGTGAAACACTATAAAAGGACAATTAACAATGAGATAAAGAACGTAAACTTCATGTGACATTCATTAATCCGTGTAACGAATTACCAGCCACATTCTAAAAGTAAATAAATTTCACTTAAAAAGCAAATTTTGTAAGGGGTTTATTATCAACATATTATAAACTTTTGTTTTGAACAAATGTTCATAAATGAAAAAAGCACCTTAACCATGGCGTTAAGGTGCTTTTTTATATGTATTGGAATTATTAAGAACGAACCTCTTTAATTCTAGCTTTTTTACCAGTAAGTCCTCTGAAGTAGAAGATACGTGATCTACGTACTTTACCTTTTTTGTTAACCTCAACCTTTTGTAAAGCAGGCATATTGATTGGAAATATACGCTCTACGCCAACAGTACCTGACATTTTACGGATAGTAAATGTTTCGGTCAAACCTGTTCCTCTTCTTTGGATAACAACACCTTTAAAAAACTGTGTTCTTGTTTTTTCACCTTCCTTAATTTCATAGTAGACTGTTATAGTGTCTCCTGCTGAAAATTTAGGAAAATCTTTTTTCGGAATAAATTCGTTTTCTACAAATTTTAATAACTCTTCCATTGTATTTAATTATTGTTTGCTTAAACCAACTTTCACGATTATCGTCAGAGGTTAGTTTAATGGAGTGCAAAATTAATCTATTATTTATTATTTACAAGCGATTGTGTATTTTTTATCTATATTCTTTATTTAAAGTGTTCACTTCATTATATTTTGAATTTATTTGGGTTCTGAAGATTTCTTAGCAAACAACACCCTTGTAGGATGATTTATATTTGATAAGGATGATACGGTCAGGTCTATTCTGTTAGTAAATCGGGGCGAAGCTGTTCTGTTCTTTTGTAAGCCTGGTCTTCGCGCCACGTTTCTATCTTGGGGAAGTTTCCGCTCAATAAAATATCGGGTACTTTGTAACCTTTGTATTCAGCAGGCCTGGTATATACGGGCGGGGCAAGTAAATTATCCTGAAATGTGTCCGTTAAGGCAGAAGTTTCGTTATTCAGTACTCCAGGGATAAGCCGTATAATTGAATCACATAGTACTGCAGCACCCAACTCACCTCCGGACAATACGTAATCACCAACAGATATTTCCTTGGTAATAAATAGGTCTCTGACCCGTTGGTCCACACCTTTGTAATGGCCGCAAAGAATTATCACATTGTTTAACAAGGACAACCCATTTGCAATCTTTTGATTCAAAGTTTTGCCGTCCGGGCTCATATAAATTACCTCATCATATTCTCGCTGACTTTTTAAAGTCGATATGCATTTATCGATTGGCTCGATCATTAATACCATTCCGGCCCCGCCGCCAAATTGATAATCGTCTACCTGGTTGTAAGTTTTATCCGTATAATCCCTTAAATTATGCAAATGCACTTCCACAATGCCCTTATCAATAGCTCTTTTTAAGATGGACGCTTCAAATGGGCTTTTAAGTATTTCTGGTACAACCGTAATTATATCTATTCGCATGGTATAATCAATAACAATTAATGTTTTTAATAGGGCGGAGTCAAAAGTACTAAAAATAGACGCAATTCGTAGTCTATTTTATTTTGGTCCATCACATTTGCTAAGCGGTTAAAATTAATGTCTCCCATACTTATACAGCCTATTTGATAATTGAGTATTTGAGTACCTTTTTCGGCTAGCTGTCCGAGAGAAAAACATAAAAAAAAGCCGTACCAATTAGTTTTGAGACGGCTTTATAATTCCAACAGAAAAAATTCTAAGGGTGTACTATAAATTATTTGGATTTTTTATGTTTATTGATTTCGTCCTGGAGTTGCCTGCTAATTTTCTGCTCTCTTTCCAATGCTCTTCTTCGGTGATCCTCATATTCGGTTTCTACCTCTGCAAGTGTTGACTTGGCTTCTTGTGTAAGAATGTTGCTGTTTCTAAATTTATATATAAAGAACAATAAAAACAGTAGTAAGACAGCAATTATAGTCCACAGGATAAAATTGTAGGTGCTTTTGGCTACCAAAATTCCCAAAAACGACATACTATCCTTCTCTTCGGTAACGGAAGAGAGATTGTTCGTGGTCTCTTCCAGCTTATTGTTCAACGATTCATTTGTTTCAACATGAGCCGAAATGGTACCGTTGAGTTCGTTGATCTTTTTATTAAAGGAGTTAACGGAATCCAATACATTTTGTCTCAATTTTTCCAGGTTAGATTCTTTTACTACCTCATATCTTACACCGTCGGCCCTATAGTTGCCTGATTTTTTCGAAATAAATTCAAATTGGGAGCTAATAGGGCCTTCATCCAAGGAGATTTTATCCTCTTCACCGGATTCTTGGGCAAAGTTTAGGTTAAATGACAATAGAGCCATTACAATAAAGAGTATTTGCGAAATTTTCATTTATGTAATTCTTACTGTTAATAATGATTTAGAGAGGGCTAAAATACTTCAATATTCCCATATTAAAAAAAAAATGGAATACAACGTCGCACTGCATAATTAGAATAACCAACTATTTTACAATTTATTATATTCTTAAAAGAATTAATAATAAATATACCTTCGGACTTTAGCTATATACTTGGCAAGGCGTATTACTTGATGTGAATATCCAAATTCGTTATCGTACCAGATATACAATACTAAATTCTTTCCATCTGCGGAAACAATGGTTGCCGTGCTATCATAAATTGTTGGTGCGGATGTTCCTACTATGTCTGTTGAAACCAGTTCGTTGCTGAGGGAATACTTGATTTGTTCCACAAGGTCGCCTTCCAGGGCATATTTTTTAACTATAGTATTCAAAGCTGCTTTTGAAGTTTTGTTTTTTATTTCCAAATTCAAAATGGCCAAAGAGCCGTTGGGTACTGGCACCCTAATAGCATTTGATGTCAGCTTGCCGGCTAGCTGGGGAAGCGCCTTCGTAACAGCCTTTCCTGCACCTGTTTCTGTAATCACCATATTGAGAGCTGCTGCTCTTCCCCTTCTGTATTTTCCGTGCATATTGTCTACCAAATTTTGATCATTGGTATAGGCGTGAATAGTTTCGATATGACCTTTTTTAATTCCTAAAGAATCGTCCACAACCTTCAATATGGGGGTTATAGCATTTGTAGTACATGAGGCAGCGGAAAATATTTTGTGCATATCCGGGTCAAATTCGGTATGGTTGACGCCGTGGACAATGTTGGGAATGTCTTTGCCAGGGGCAGTGAGCAGTACTTGATAGCTTCCTTTAGATTTTAAATGGCGATTTAGGGCTTCTTTGTCCCTATAGGCTCCTGTGTTATCTATAATCAGGGCATTGGTGATTCCGTATTGGGTATAATCGATATCCTCGGGACATTCCGCGTTAATTAAATGAACGGTAGTGCCGTTAATGGACAGAGCCTTGTTTTTATAGTCCACATCTACAGTACCCATAAATTGTCCGTGAACGGAATCGGTCCTTAATAAATTTGCTCTCTTTTCCAGAATTTCCGGTGTAATGATGCCTCTGGTTACGACAGCCCTTAATCTTAATTGGTTGCCTTTGCCCGTTTTCGCCATTAATTCCCTGGCCAACAATCTGCCTATTCTTCCAAAACCGTATAACACAACATCTTTTGGGATTATTTCAGTGCTGGTATTGGCATCTTTCAATTTGTCGATTACAAATGCCTTTACATCATTATACAAATTATCTTCAGAATGATATTCATAGGTGAGTTTTCCGATGTCTAATTTGGAAGGGGGTAATGGTATGTCGCTAATAGTTCTCAATATTTCGACCGAATCAAAAATTGAAATCGGTTTTTGTACAAATTCGCCTGCATATTCATGTAGGTTTATAATGTCACTAACGTTCTTATCTATTACCTGGTTTTTAAAAAGTACTATTTCAATGGACTTGTCGTACCACAAATCGCTGGCAATTTTAATAAATTCGGTGGTAGCCTTTCTTCTGTCCGCTTGGAAAGCCAGTTCTTTTTCGTACAATTTTGTTGGGCTCATAGGTCGAGGGGGATTGGTTGGATTTTTAGTAAAATTATAGTTTTAAATGTTTTTGTGAAAAATAATGGCACAAAAAAAAAGCGCCCCTATTGGAGCGCTCTTCTTAAGGTAATCTAAATTATTGGATTATAAGCCGTTCTCTTTCTCCTTTTTTGTTTAACATGGTAATACTTGCCCGGTCGTATCTAGAGATTTTGCTGAACTTGTTTTTAGCATCCTGAATGTCGTTTATTTCTTCGTCTCCAAACGAAAGTAGCACTTTTCCTTCAAATCCATAATTCCGATAGGTTTCCGGCACACCGATAATTTTAACACCTTTCTTGGTCCTAAAGTTTTTTTTCTCATCATCTGTCAAGTTTTTAACCTCAAAACCTAAAACGGGAATAACAATAGTTTGTCTTTCCTTGAGCATAACCGGGAAATCCAGTCGTTCTTCATCGCGCAATACCGTAACCAAAAGTTCGTCTCCAGGTCGTTTGGAGGAGATATAGCCTATTAGGTCCGCGAATTTATGGATTTCAACATTGTCGATGTTTTTTATAATATCACCTTCTTGTAAATCGGCATCAAATGCACCTGAATCTTCTTCCACCCCCGCAATATAAACCCCATCAATTTCATTGATGCCATTCTCAACGGCATAAGGGCTGTTCATGGGGACCGTATTGATTCCTAAAATACCTTTCTGTACATTGCCGTATTCCATAATGTCCTCCACCACTTTTTTTGCAATATTACTGGGAACGGCAAAGGAGTATCCTACATATGAACCTGTCTGTGAGGTAATGGCCGTGTTGATACCGATCAGGTCACCGTTGGTGTTTACCAATGCTCCACCACTGTTTCCGGGATTAACGGCAGCATCGGTTTGTATAAATGATTGGTCTAGACTCGCTAATGCTCTTGCTTTGGCGCTAACGATACCGGCGGTAACCGTAGACGTCAGATTAAATGGATTTCCAACAGCGAGAACCCATTCTCCTACCTTCGTATTGTCAGAATCACCAAAGGCCAAATAGGGCAATTGTCTATCCACTACAATCTTAATCAGGGCAATATCGGAATTAGGGTCTGCGCCTATCAACTCGGCATCATAGGTTTTGTTGTTGTTTAAAGTAACCTGCAGTTGATCTGCGTTGGCAATTACATGATTATTGGTTACAATATATCCGTCCTGAGAGATAATTACTCCAGAACCAGTACCTACTTGTGGTGTTTGACTCCCTCCATAACCGTAGAAAAACTCCATGATATTGGAAGGACCTTTGCTGACGGCTAAATTTTTAACGTGTACAACTGCATTCACCGTGTTCTCGGCGGCCATGGTAAAATCTACTTCATTAATTCCAGAACCCATGGCTGAGGTTGGTGTATAGCTTGTTGTAATGGTCTTTGCTGCATTCTCTGATTGGAGTACGGCGTAATTAGGTTTCTCTAAAAAAAGTTTATATGCACCTAATGTAATAGCACCTGCAAAAACAGAGACTAGTAATAAACCTCCAAATTTCTTCATAAAAACATTTTTTTGATTTGCTCTTGTAAAATTAACACAATTCTATAGCAATTATTTGCCTTTAACGAGTTTTTAACTGATAATAAAACCTTAATAAAATTATATCTTTGCGCAATAAATTACGCTATGTTATTGAATTTTTATAAATATCAGGGAACGGGAAATGATTTTGTGATGATAGATAATCGTCAGGATGTTTTTCCTAAGGACAATGTTGAGTTGGTGTCATTTTTATGTGACAGAAAGTTTGGTGTTGGGGCGGATGGACTTATTTTACTGGAGAACGATAACACCACAGATTTTAAAATGGTCTACTACAATTCGGACGGTAGACCTAGTTCCATGTGTGGTAATGGTGGTAGATGTATCGTGGCCTTTGCCAATTACTTGGGGGTTGTGGGCAAAAATATATCGTTCATGGCGGTAGACGGACTTCATAATGCTACCATTGCCAATGGTATTGTAAGTTTGGAAATGCAGAATGTCCAGGAAATAAAAGAAAAGTCCAAATCTTTATTTCTCAATACCGGTTCCCCACATCACGTTCAGTTGGTGGAAGGGCTTCAAGATTTTGATGTCCGCAGGGAAGGAGCAAAACTTAGATATGGATTGTACGGGGAGCAGGGAAGCAATATCAACTTTGTGAATCAGTCGGGTGAGGATAGCTTTGATGTAAGGACCTACGAAAGAGGGGTGGAAGATGAAACCCTGTCCTGTGGCACAGGTGTTACAGCTGTAGCCTTGGCCATGCACCATTCCGGTAAAACCAAGAGTAATATCGTAAAAATCGTTACCCCGGGAGGTACATTGGAGGTGAAGTTCCAACGTAACGAAAATGGATATAAACAAATATGGTTGACCGGACCTGCACAACTTGTTTTTAAAGGAGGAATAGATGTTGAGTCTTAGGGGTGAGCATATATATCTTAGGGGTCTGGAACCAGAAGATTTGGATTTTCTATATCAATTGGAAAATGATCCGGAAATATGGGAAATAAGCGGAACAACTGCGCCCTATTCCAAGCATGTTTTAAAACTTTATCTCGAAAATGCACATAAAGATATCTACGAAGTAAAGCAATTGCGCTTGTGTATTTGTAATTTGAAGGGTAGTGTGCTTGGGTTGATTGATTTGTTTGATTTTGACCCCACGAATTTACGGGTAGGAATGGGAATTGTTGTGAGTCGTTCAGCGGATAGAAACCAAGGAGTGGGCACTGAAGCAATAGGGATACTTTCCAATTATGTGTTTTCAGTTTTAGGGATGAGGCAGGTTTATGTGAATGTATTGGAGGAAAATGCCCCCAGCATACATTTGTTTACTAAACTGGGATTCCAAAGAATAGGGGTAAAAAAAGATTGGATTTATTCCAATGGCACTTTTAAAAATGAAATCTTATTTCAAAAGATAAATAGCTAATGTATATAAAGAAAATATTACTTGTTATTGTGGTGGCCGGAATGTTGGTCGGTGGTGCATTCGCTTATATGGTATACAGTGCCTTTTTTGTGCCAAATACCCAATTTAACAATGAATCGGCCTATGTCTATATTCCTTCTAACTCCAATTTTGAACAAGTAAAGGAAATCATGGAGCCTCTTTTAAAGGATGTGGAAACCTTTGAATCCGCAGCAGACAAAAAGGGGTATACTATCAATGTAAAAGCTGGAAAATATGCTATAAAAAAGGGGATGGGCAATAATGACATTGTAAACTCACTGCGTAGTGGCAATATTCCGGTCAAGGTGGCTTTTAACAATCAGGAAACCTTGTCAGATTTGGCGGGAAGAATATCCCTTCAGATCGAGGCGGATAGTATTACCTTGTTGAACAATTTTAAGGACCAAGAATTTTTAAGGGCTAAAGGATTTGGTGATAGGACCGCGCTGTCTATGTACATTCCAAACAGTTATGAGTTTTTTTGGAATACTTCAGCAGAAGGGTTTAGGGAAAGGATGTTCAAGGAATATTCGAGGTTTTGGAACGATAAACGCCAAGCAAAAGCGAAAACCTTGGGGCTGACATCCATAGAGGTGATTACTTTGGCTTCCATAGTGCATAAAGAGACCGTGAAGGTGGATGAAAGGCCAAGAGTGGCCGGAGTTTATCTTAACCGATTGCGAAAGGGGATGATGCTTCAGGCAGATCCAACCGTAATATATGCTATAAAACTACATACAGGTAATTTTGATACTATCATAAAAAGAGTGTTGTACAAAGATTTGGAACTGGAGTCTCCTTATAATACCTATAGGGTGGCCGGTTTGCCTCCTGGACCCATTGCCATGCCGGATATTTCGGCCATAGATGCCGTCTTGAATCCTGAAAACCATGATTATTTTTACTTTGTTGCCAATGTGGAAGACTTTGGTTATCACAAGTTTGCGAAGACTTTAGCCCAGCATAACCGAAATAAGGCGCAATATGTCCAGTGGATCAATAGCCAAAAAATTAACAGGTAAGCAACTGGTCCTTATATGTGTGTCATTTATCCAATATTTATAACATTTTGTACAAAGTTGCGTTAAAATAGGTCAGTTTTTAAAAATCGGGCATATCTTTGCGAAGTGAAATTTAAGCAAACCCTTTTTTGGTTGTAAGTCTTAAGAAAACAAAAGTATGAGAAAGTGGACAAGTTATTTGTTCCCCGTCATCATGATTTTTATTCTTATAAGTTATGGGTTTAAACCAGTAAAAATGGAAATTCCCGAGGCTTTTAGAGTAAATGGACCTACCGAAGTTTTGTTTCCCGAAAACAAAACTGTTTTTAAAACAACCATGGTTGCGCCACCCTTTTTAGGAACATCCTACAATGGGTTTAAAGAGGCTTTAGCCTTTAAGGAATCTCAAGGAAACTACTTTATTACCAATGCATTAGGTTATTTAGGTAAGTATCAATTTGGAATTGGGACCTTGGAGTTGCTTGGTGTTTACAACGCTACATTATTTTTAAATGATCCAGTTTTACAGGAAAGGGTATTTCATACCAACCTTTCTAGGAACAAGTGGATCCTTAGAAGGGATATTAAACGTTTTGTTGGTGTAGTTATAAACGGTCAGGAGATTACTGAATCGGGAATTTTGGCTGCTGCCCATTTGGCGGGAGCGGGGAATGTAAAGAAGTACTTACGGTCTTATGGGGAATTAAATGTGGATGATGACTTTGGGTCATCGGTTTCGTATTATATCAAAAAATTCTCAGGTTATGATATTTCCCATGTATCGCCCAAGAGAAACCCAAGGATTTAAAGGGTTTATGATTATGAAAGTAAAGTGAAAAGGCCCTAGCAATACTGTTAGGGTTTTTTTATGCGTGTATAATAAAAATAGTGGGTCTCTTATGAAGATCAACAGTGGTTCTTTGCCAATCCGACACTTTTTTTGTGGCTATAAATTCTGTAGGCAGAGTTATATCACAGGCAATGCAAACTCGGCTGTGGGGAGAAAGTGTTCTTAATATTTCGGTTAGCAGTTTATCGTTTCTATAGGGGGTTTCTATGAAGATTTGGGATTGATCGTAATCTCTGGACAATTTTTCCAATTTCTTGATGCTTTTTTTTCTTTCTCCAGCTTCAATGGGTAAATAGCCATTGAAAGCAAAGCTTTGGCCGTTTAAACCGCTGGCCATAAGCGCCAAAAGAATAGAGGAGGGGCCAACCAATGGCACTACTTGTATCCCTTTTTGGTGTGCAATACTAACAATATCGGCACCCGGGTCTGCTATTCCAGGGCAACCTGCTTCCGAAAGTATACCTACATTATGCCCCTCTAAACAAGGGTCTAAAAAAGTGGGAAGTAATTCTGGTTCGGTAAATTTGTTAAGGAGATTGATATGTAGGCTTGGTTGGGATTTTTTAGAACTTATTTTTTTTATAAAGTGTCTGGCTGTTTTTTCATTTTCTACAATATAGTGGTCAATCTGCTCTATGGTGCGTTTTATGGAAATTGGTAAAACCTCCAAGGGTTCATTGTCGCCCAAGGTGGTTGGGATTAAATATAGTTTTCCAATAGTGTCTATTGTCTGGTTCATAGATGTAATATTATTTGTTCATTAGGTCCTGGGCAATGATGTTGCATGCCGAATCTATTAAATGAAAAACTTCTTCAAAACCGTCATCACCCCCGTAATAAGGGTCGGGGACTTCTTTATTGATTAAATTTAATTTATTAAGCAATAAATTCACTTTAGCTTTTTCGTTCTTATTTTTGGCGAGGGCAATAATGTTTTCGTAATTACTTCTGTCCATTGCGAAAATTAGGTCAAAATCGCTAAAATCGTGGTAGGTAAATTGCCTGCAGCGTTGCTGGCTTATATCTATCCGGTATCTATTGGCTACTGAAATAGAGCGATTATCGGGCGCTTTTCCAATATGATAACTGGCTGTGCCTGCTGAATCCACAAAAAAAGTTTCCTTATTCAGTTTACTCTTTAGAATACCTTCGGCCAATGGTGACCTACATATATTCCCTAAGCAGACCATAAGGATTCTGGTTTTCATGCTATGTCGATATTATGAAAACTTTTTTGTTAAGTCGTCTATGTATTTTCGGAATTGTTTGTCTGTTTCGGCAAGGTTGTCCACAGTTTTGCAAGCGTGAAGTACGGTGGCGTGGTCCCTTTTGCCAATTTGGGATCCAATGCTAGCCAAAGAGGCCTTGGTGAATTTCTTGGCAAAGAACATGGCCAATTGTCTAGCTTGTACAATGTGTCTTTTTCTAGTTTTGGATTGTAGCGTGGCCACATCCATTTCGAAATAGTCGGAAACTACTTTTTGGATGTAGTCAATAGACACTTCTCTTTTAGTGTTCTTAACGAATTTTTCCACTACCAGTTGGGCCAGTTCCAGGGTAACTTCTTTCTTGTTGAAGGAAGACTGGGCAATAAGGGAAATGATAGCCCCTTCCAGCTCTCTAATATTTGATTTTATATGTTTGGCTACATAATCTATTATATCGTCTGGCATTTCTACGCCATCGCGATACAATTTGTTTTTTAAGATAGATATCCTTGTTTCGTAATCGGGTGTTTGAAGCTCTGCAGACAATCCCCATTTGAAACGGGACAACAAGCGTTGTTCTATATCCTGCATATCCACGGGAGCCTTGTCCGAAGTTAAGATTACTTGCTTGCCATTTTGGTGTAAATGATTAAAAATGTGAAAGAAAACATCTTGTGTTCCTGACTTCCCCGACAAAAATTGTACGTCATCAATAATAAGAACATCTATCAATTGATAGAAATGGATAAAATCGTTTCTAGTGTTCTTTTTTACCGATTCAATATATTGTTGGGTAAATTTTTCCGCAGAGATGTACAGTACGGTCCTTTCTGGATATTTATCTTTTATCTCAACACCTATGGCATGTGCCAAATGTGTTTTTCCCAAACCAACACCGCCAAAAACCAATAAAGGGTTAAATGAGGTGCCACCAGGTTTATTGGCTACTGCCATCCCGGCCGATCGGGCCAATCTGTTGGAATCCCCTTCAAGGAAATTGTCGAAATTATAATTTGGGTTTAATTGGGATTCAATTTTTATGTTTCGTATTCCAGGAATTACAAATGGGTTCTTTAGTTCCGGATTTTTGGATTTTATGGCGACGTCCAATTCTTGGGGCTCTACTTGAGATCTATTGGAGCTCGGTATTTTTTCTGTAAACGGTTCACGATTGCCATAGGTGTTTTCCATTTTAATTATGTACACCAATTTAGCGGTCTCACCCAATTCCTTGGTAAGTGCAACTTTTAATAGTTTAACATAGTGTTCTTCGAGCCATTCATAAAAGAATTTACTTGGGACTTGAATACTCAAGGCATTATCGGAAAGCTTAATAGGCCTAATTGGCTCGAACCAAGTTTTGAATGCCTGCGGTTGGATATTGTCTTTAATAAAGTCCAAACAGTGGTTCCATACGGAAGTTGCAGTAACACTCATTTCTAATGTTTTCTTTTTTTGGTTAGTGTAAATTACTGATGATATGTAGTCAGGTTAATTGACATTATCAAGTGGGCAAATATGTGAACAAATAATCTAAAAAAAAAATCCAAAGTGGTTGAATTTTCTCTTTTTTTTCCCCATGTTGTACCACAATATTTTCACACTTTTAAATATAAAGGTTTTACACGGAATAACATGGATTTTAATGAATTTTCTTTTAGGGTAAGATACGGCGAAACAGATCAAATGGGAGTAGTTTATCATGGGAATTACCCGCAATATCTAGAGATGGGAAGGGTAGAATGGTTGAGGTCCATGGGCATTTCCTACAAAACCATGGAGGAAAACGGAATAATGTTGCCTGTAATTTCCTTAAATATTGTTTATAAAAAATCTGCAGTTTATGATGACCTTTTAACGGTTAAGACTTTGATTCGAAAAAGGCCTCAGGTTAGAATAGAGTTTGACTATGAAATACGCAATGAAGCAAAGGAATTGTTGATAGAGGCCAATACAGTTTTGGCTTTTATAGATAAGAATACCAATAGGCCAATGAGATGTCCCCACTATATATTGGACAATCTAGATATCTAATTTTTTTATAGTTATAGGGTACAATGCCGCAAAGATATTTTCGGTAAGGTCGGCGTCATTTTTTCGTACCGATATTTCGATAGTGCAATCCATTTCCATTTTTTGGTCAGTGATTTCCATTTGATGTTGCTTAATGGTCCGCATTACCCTGTCCATGTCCGAATAATCAAAAGAAAGCAAAAATTTTTGCTGCAATGTTTTTTCAATTATTACGGAAGATTCAAGGGCCATTTGGGCGGCAGTTCTATAGGCCGATATCAATCCTCCCACCCCTAGCTTGGTACCGCCAAAAATACGAGCAACGGCCACAAGAACATTGGTGACTTCAAAGGATTGTATTTGGCCATAAATTGGCATTCCTGCCGAATTATTTGGTTCACCATCATCATTGGCCCTATAATTTGTTTCTTCGAACCCCAACTTCCAGGAATAACAAACATGGTTGGCCGTATGATGAAGTTTTCTTAACTCCTCGATCAATGGCTTTACCTGTTCCTCCTTGCTGATAGGGAACGCATAGCCGAAAAACTTGCTCTTGCGCTCTTTGAACAAAATCTCCATAGAGGGGGACTTTAAGGTTTTGTAAGTGTCAGATTCCATATTGTTCTATTAAAATAATGCGACCAAGAATATGCTGATGATCGCAAGGGTTATCCCCATCCAATTTTGAATGCTCATTCGTTCTTTGAATATGATTACTCCCAAAAGGGTAGAAAACATCACAATAGCTACATTGTTGATCGTGAAAACCGAGGCGCTATTAAGGTTTTCGTGCTGTAGAGCCCGTAATAGGTAAAATATTGATAAGTAATTTAGAATGCCCAGGCCAATTCCACCCATGACAGTTGCGCTATTGGGTACGTAAGGTGTTTTAAAGGTTTTGATAACAATATATATAATGCCAACACTAGCGGCGGAACTAAATACCACGGCAGAAAATAACGGAAACTCCTCTTTCGGAACCAATGTTTCCTCTAAATACTTAATGCTGCTGTCGATTATACCTGAACCAATAAAAACGAGGAGGGGAAGAATAAAGATATTTTTTTTTAATGGAATATCTTTTTTTTTTATGGAAGTAAAATATACGGCAGCGAGAGCCAGGAGAATTCCAATAGATTTTAGGACCCCCAGTTTTTCATTGTACAACAACAAACCAAGGACAACAGGAATTACTAGCGACATCTTGGTAGCTACGGAAGCCACGGAGACTCCAATCTTTTGAGAGGTAATGGCCATAAGGTTGAATAGCAGTATAAACAAAATACCCAAGACCAAAGTGCCTAGAAACCATGGTTTTTCAGGGATTTCCGAGAAAACAATGTTTTGTTCATACCACATTACTCCAACTGTTGAGGCAACGAGATAATTAATTATGATGGCATATGGGGTATTTACCCTATAGGTGGCAAACAATTTAAAAACCACAAAAATTAAGCTCGAAAACAGTATACTCAATCCTAGGTCCAACATGTTATAACCTTTCCCTTAAATGAATTACATCTTCCTTGCCCACGATTAGATTCCAGGTTTTTATGCCCAATTGACTGGCGGCATCCGTATTTTCTTGGGTGTCATCAATAAACAGTGTTTGCTCCGGCTTTAAATTATTTTGGTCCAAGACAAATTGAAATATTTCATCGTTGGGTTTTCTCATGTGGATTTCGTGCGACAAATAAAACTGTTCGAAGGAGTTTTTGAATCGTCCATAACGTTCCGCGCCCATAATCTTGGTTACGTGTGGAATGTGTAAGGCATTGGTGTTGCTTAAAAGGAAAAGCCTATGCCTGTTCTCTTGGGCCAATTTTTCCAGAAAGTTAAGACGATATTCGGGAAAATCCAGCAACATAGAATTCCAAATATCAATTAATGCTTGTGCCGTAAGGTGTGGGAAATCTAATTGTAGGCGTTCCACGAATTCTTGGGGGCTGATCTTGCCCACTTCAAATTCCTCATTGATGGAATGATATTTAGGTAAAAATTCATGGATCCCATTATTTTCAAGTGCTCTAAAAACTACCTGCTTGTCCAGGTTGATGAAAATGTCCCCAAAATCGAATATGATGTTTTTAATCATGTTTTAAGAGTATTAGTGTATCTGATTCTATTTGCTTTTCGCTTTCTAGATAGCCATGGATTTCTGGAGATTTCAGCCCAGCCCCAAATTGGTTTTTTCCCCTAAAAATCCTTGCTTCATCCCATAGTTCCGTATCTATAAAGCTTTGCAGTGTTTTGGCACCTCCCTCAATAAGGACACTTAAGATGTTATGTGTATGTAGAATTGTGCAAATTTGGGGAACCAAATTATTTTCAAAATCAATCTCCTCATATATAATTCCAGGAAAAGGATCATTAGGTCTGCAAGCGGTAATGATAATAGTTTTTACGCTTCCGTCCAAAACGTGGTATTTATTGCTGATTTTTAGCTCCCTGTCCAAAATAATTCGAATTGGGGCCTGGCCTTTCCAATGGCGAACGTTTAGCTTGGGGTTGTCGGTCAGTACCGTATTGGTCCCGACCAAAATGGCCTGTTCCTGACTGCGCCACTGGTGCACCAGTTGTTGGGAGTACGGATTGCTGATCCAATATGGTTCTGGGCTGTCATTTCTCTTGTGTGGGCTGGGCGCTATGAATCCATCGGCTGTTTCGGCCCATTTTAAAATAATATACGGTCGCTTTTTGGTATAATAGGTTAAAAACCGTTTATGGTGGTCCCGGCACTCTTTTTCCAAAACACCAATGGTGACATGGACCCCTGCATCCTCTAATTTTTGAATACCCTGGCCCGCAACTTTTTCGTGTGGGTCCAAAATGCCTACCACAACATTCGGGATTTTATGGCTAATGACAAGGTCTGCACATGGAGGCGTTTTTCCATAATGGGAACATGGTTCTAAGGTTACATATAGGGTAGCTTCTTTTAAAAGTGCTTTATCCTTGACGGAATTTATAGCATTGACCTCGGCATGGGAACCACCGTATGGACTCGTATATCCCTCTCCGATAATAATGTCACCATGGACAATAACACTGCCCACCATGGGATTGGGAAAGGTAGTTCCCAGTCCATTTTTGGCAAGCTGTATACATCTTGAAATATATTTTTCGTGTATCTTCACTTCGTAAAAATAGAACAATATAAGTAGATTTTTGGTAAACATATGTTAGTCACTGCTATAAGGGAAATTAAGTCTAATGACAATCAGGAGGTTGCCAAGGTAATTAGAAAAGTTTTAGAGGACCTGGGAGTTCCTAAAGTGGGTACCGCCTATGCCGATAAAGCATTGGATAGGATGTTTGAAAACTATGACGTACCTAGGGCCGACTATTTTGTGGCCGAGGAAAGAGGAAGGATTATTGGCTGTGCGGGAATTGCGCCCTTGGAGAATTACGATGGAAACACCTGTGAGTTACAGAAGATGTATTTCTTGGAAGAGGCCAGGGGCAAGGGATTAGGAGTTAAAATGATCAATCTATGCTTGGACAGAGCTACCGAATATGGCTTTGAACAGTGTTATTTGGAAACTATGCCCTATATGAAGGATGCACAAAAATTATATGTAAAGACTGGGTTTCATTATATCAATGCCCCTATGGGCAATACCGGTCATTATTCATGTCCAGTTTGGATGCTTAAAAGTCTATAGACACAGTATCGATCATTATAGATCCTTTTTAGGTTTGTGAACTATGTTTACTAAAAGTTGAAAATGTTATTAAAAGAGATTAAAAATATTTACCACCTAGAGCTCGACCCACTTTTTCCAAACGAAGAGGTGGATAGTTTTTTTTATTTGGCCATTGATCATTATTTGGGTTTGGAGAGATTTGTTTTGGCAATGGAGCCTAATCTTGTGGTGTCCAAGGAAAACGAGGAACCCTTGTTTTATGCTCTGAGCCAATTGAAACAAGAACGTCCCATTCAGCACATTTTAGGGAAGGCCCATTTTTGCGAACTTGAGTTTCATGTAGATGAAAATGTATTGATACCTAGGCCTGAGACCGAGGAATTGGTATACTGGATCTTAGATGAGGTTCAAAAACGTGATTCCATCGATGAAGTGAAAATACTGGATATTGGGACAGGAAGTGGTTGTATTGCCATTTCCCTGGCCAAAAACCTGCCCACAGCAAAAGTATATGCCCTGGATATTTCCAAAAAAGCAATACAGATGGCAGAACGGAACGCTAAGGAAAATAAGGTGCAAATAACCTTTGTGAAAGCTGATATCCTGTCCATAGAGGCTTTTAAGGATGAATTTGATGTAATTGTATCGAATCCTCCCTATGTAAGGGAATTGGAAAAATTGGAAATGAAAAATAATGTCGTGCAGCACGAACCTGGCCTGGCACTTTTTGTTTCCGATCAGGATCCTTTGATTTTCTATAAAAAAATCATTCGTTTTGCCTTGGCTCATCTAAAGAAAAGTGGGGCTTTGTTTTTTGAGATCAATCAATATCTTGGTGAGGAAACGAAACAACTTCTGAAAGAAGAAAGTTTTTTGGATATTGAACTCCGAAAAGATATGTTTGGAAATGATAGAATGCTAAAGGGGGTGCACAATTCTAGAACGGTATGATTAAATGTTGCAAATATCAATGGATACTGAAGATAAAAGTACTTTCGACTATTATAGGTCACTAATATTTTTATAAGTGTAAAGATCGATAAAATGAAAAGCATAGTGGTGTTTTGTGGAAGTAGTCAGGGCAATGACCCAGAAATTGTGGAATGTGCTTATCAATTGGGGGCAACTTTTGCTTTAGAAGGGATTACATTGGTTTATGGTGCCGCAAAAATAGGAATAATGGGCAAAGTTGCTCAGGGTGCCTTGGACCAAAAGGGCAAGGTTATTGGTGTTATTCCAGATTTTTTGAAATTAAAGGAAGTATTTCATACTGGGCTTACCCAGCTTATTATTACTGAAAACATGCACCAACGGAAATTAAGGATGCACGACCTTTCCGATGGAATTATTACACTTCCTGGTGGGTTCGGAACTATGGAGGAGTTATTTGAAATGATGACCTGGGCACAACTTGGGCTCCATCAAAAACCAATTGGTATTTTGAATGTCAATGGGTTTTATGATGAATTGCTTGCTATGTTGCGCACCATGGTAAATAAGGGGTTTTTAAAGCAGGAATATTACGAAATATTGTTGGTAGATAATTCTATTGAAGGACTTTTAAATAAAATGAAAAACTACCAACCCTTGCCATTGCCAACTTGGATTAAAAAGGATCAGCTATAAATGGAAATTAAACAGAAAATAGAAAACCTTAGGACAGAGCTTCGGGAGCATAACTATAATTATTATGTCTTGGACAATGCAACGATCTCCGACTTTGAGTTTGATATGAAATTAAAGGAGCTGCAGGCTCTTGAGGAAAAACATCCAGAATTTTATGATGCCAGTTCCCCAACCTTAAGAGTGGGAGGGACAATTACGAAAAATTTTGAAACGGTGGTACACAGACATCGCATGTATTCCTTGGACAATTCATACTCGAAAGAGGACCTGGAAGATTGGGAAAAACGTATTCAAAAAATATTGGGCGATGCTGCTGTTGAGTTCACCTGCGAACTAAAATACGACGGGGCCTCTATAAGCTTAACCTACGAAAATGGTATGCTGGTAAGAGGGCTGACCCGTGGGGATGGGTTTCAGGGCGATGATGTTACCGGCAATATTAAGACCATTAGGTCGGTGCCCTTACAATTAAAAGGGGATTATCCGCCTAAATTCGATATTCGCGGGGAAATCGTTTTGCCCTTTGAAGGCTTTGCTAAAATGAACCAGGAAAGGATAGAGAATGGGGAAGATCCCTATATGAACCCAAGAAACACCGCTTCCGGCAGTTTGAAATTGCAGGATAGCTCCCTTGTTGCGGAAAGGCCGTTGGATTGTTTGTTGTATAGTATTGTGGGTGTAAATTTAGGATTGGAATCTCAATTCCAAATGTTGGAAAAAGCAAGAAATTGGGGGTTTAAGGTGCCTAAGGCGGCCAAATTATGTAAATCCACGGATGAAGTTCTCGAATTTATAGCGTATTGGGACAAAAATAGACATGAATTGCCCTATGAGACCGACGGGGTGGTCATTAAAGTGAATAGTATTCAACATCAGGAGGAATTGGGGTACACTTCCAAATCCCCGCGATGGGCAATGGCCTATAAATTTAAGGCAGAGCAGGTTTCTACGGTACTAAACAAGATTACCTACCAGGTGGGACGGACAGGAGCTTTAACCCCCGTAGCCAATTTGGAACCGGTACTATTGGCAGGTACTACCGTAAAAAGGGCCTCCTTACATAACGCCGACCAAATAGAAAAACTGGATATAAGGGAAGGGGACACCGTCTTTGTAGAAAAAGGAGGGGAGATAATCCCGAAAATTGTGGGGGTAGATTTTACTAAAAGGCTTTTGAGCTCACAACCCACTATATATATAGACCATTGTCCCGAGTGCAATACTCCATTGGAACGTACAGAAGGAGATGCCAAACATTATTGTCCCAATGAGTATGGCTGTCCTCCCCAGATTACGGGCCGTATCCAACATTATATTTCCCGAAAGGCAATGGATATAGAAGGTCTAGGAGGGGAAACAGTTGAACTCCTTTATAAGGAGCGACTAATAAAAGATTATGCTGACCTGTATTTGTTGACGAAGGAACAACTTATACCCTTGGAACGGATGGCTGAAAAGTCGGCCGTAAATTTAGTAAAGGGTGTTGCTGAGTCTGTCAAAATTCCTTTTGAAAGGGTGTTGTTTGCCCTGGGAATCAGATTTGTTGGGGAAACTGTCGCCAAGAAACTGGCAAAGGCCTATAAAAATATAGATTCATTAATGATAGCCTCTGTTGAGGAATTAATGCAGGTAGATGAAATAGGGCAGCGCATTGCGGAAAGTGTGGTGGTATTTTTTAAGAACGAGATTAATATTGAAATTATTTCCAGATTAAGGGAATACGGAGTTCAATTTGAAGTCTCTGCCGAAAAACTTCAAAATCAGACCGACCTGTTAAAGGGGAAGACCTTCGTGGTTTCTGGCGTTTTTGAAAGCTTGAGTCGTGATGAACTTAAAAAAATGATCGAGGACAACGGCGGAAAGGTAGGTTCTAGTATTTCTTCAAAAACTTCTTATCTTGTGGCGGGCGATAAGATGGGTCCTAGCAAAAGGACCAAGGCGGAAAGTTTGGGAGTGCCCATTATCTCGGAAACCGACTTTGTAGCTATGTTGTAAATATATCTTTCATTGGGTATGGATATTTTCAACGTTTGTTACCTGTGGTTAAGGGAATTTATGAAATTTAACAAGAGCTACACTAAATAGTAATTATGTATACCATTTTTCTTCTCCTTGGATGTATTGCATTTATAATTGTGGCCTCTACCCGTTTTAAGCTTCACCCATTTTTGGCGTTACTTGCTGCCTGTTTGTTGTTTGGTGTTTTTTCCGGACTTCCTCTGGATGAATTAATTAAGACCATCAATGATGGATTTGGTGGAACCATAGGTAATATAGGTATTATAATTATTGCGGGTTTAATTATAGGAACCTTTTTGGAGAAATCTGGTGGGGCATATGCCTTGGCCAATCTTGTTTTACGTATTATTGGCCCCAAGCGCGTTCATATGGCGATGGGTTTTATTGGTTATTTTGTATCCATACCCGTCTTTGCCGATAGTGGTTTTATTATTGTTTCTCCCTTAAATAGGGCCCTTAGCAAGAAAGCTAAATTATCTCTGGCGGGTACAGCTGTGGCCTTGTCATTAGGCCTGATGGCATCCCATACCATGGTGCCCCCAACTCCCGGACCTATCGCAGCTGCTGGAATATTAGGTGCCGATTTGGGTCAGGTAATCCTCTTTGGGCTAATGACTAGTATACCGGCCTTGCTGGTATGTATATTGTTCGCCAAAAAAATAGGTTCCAAAATTTATATAGATCCAGCGCCCAAAATAACGGAGGAGCAGATTAACACACAGTTGAAAAATGCTCCTTCTGTCTTTAAATCTTTTATTCCCATAGTAGTACCCATTATCCTTATTGTGTTGAGGTCATTTGCAGAGTACCCTACCTTGCCTTTTGGAGATGGGAATTTTAAGTATGCCATTGGGTTTGTTGGTAACCCGGTGGTAGCCTTATTGATCGGAATGGTATTGTCTTTTACTCTTCCTAAAAAATTGGATAAGGAAATGCTGGGGACTTCTGGCTGGATAGGGGAGGCTCTTACTTCGGCAGCGATTATTATTTTAATTACCGGGGCTGGTGGAGCCTTTGGAAAAGTATTGCAGACATCGGATATAAGTTCTTTATTGGAATCGAATATAACCACTGGAAGCTTGGGGATATGGCTGCCTTTTCTTATTGCGGCTGGTATTAAAACGGCTCAGGGGTCCTCTACGGTTGCCATTATTACAACAGCTTCCATTATTGCCCCTTTGATGCCCGCTATGGGTTTTGATACTGAAATTTTAAAGGCTTTGGCCGTAATTGCTATTGGTGCAGGTGCTGCTGTGGTTTCCCATGCCAATGACAGCTTTTTTTGGGTGGTTACCCAATTAAGTGATATGAAGGTAAATCAAGGATACAGAATACAAAGTTTGGGAACTGCCATATTGGGTTTTTCTGCAATGATCGTTTTGACTATAATTAGTTTATTAATATAATATAAAAGGGATGAAAGTTTTTAAAACCAACCAAGGTGTTTTATTGGAAAAGGACAATAAATATTACCTTACCGATAAGGATTGGGATCCGTTTATTACCGATGATGATATTTATGACAATGCCCTTAGCTTAATTTCTAAACTGAGTCCTATCGAAAATAGTGCCACTTTGTTGAAGGGGAGTATAATGCCCCCCGTAGGGCGTCAAGAAATTTGGGCATCCGGGGTAACTTATTACAAGAGTCGGGAAGCTCGTATTGAGGAATCCAAAGATGCAGGGGGAGGTGATTTTTATGACCGGGTATATAATGCGGAAAGGCCGGAATTGTTTTTTAAAAGCACGGCGAACCGAGCGGTAGGTCATGAGCAGGAGGTCAGGATTAGAAAAGATTCCAAATGGAATGTCCCAGAACCGGAATTGACTTTGGTGATAACACCTAATGCTAAAATAATAGGCTATACCATTGGCAATGATATGAGTTCAAGGGATATTGAAGGGGAGAACCCATTGTATCTTCCACAGGCCAAGAGTTATGATGGAGCTGCAGCTGTAGGACCTTGTATTTGGTTGGCCAAGGAGCCCATTTCCATGGATACCAAGATCAGAATTGAAATTGTTCGCAAGGGTGATTCCGTATTTCAGGGAGAGACCGAGGTGAGACAAATGAAAAGAAAACTAGAAGATCTTGTTCATTACCTGTATCGTGAAATGTCCTTTCCTTACGGTAGCCTGTTAATGACCGGAACAGGAGTGGTACCTCCGGATTCATTTACCTTGAATCATGGGGATGTTGTTAATATTACTATCGATTCGATAGGGACCTTATCCAATACGGTAGCGTAATTTTTCAATTTAAAATAAGAGTAATGTCCATTCCAAAAAATTATAGGGAATTTGAAGAAACCCTTTTACAGCAATCGCCACCGCCTATTTGGTCAGGAGCGTTGAGGGCCATGTGGTTTGATGTTAAGGGAGATTGGGAGTCGTCCCATAATATTGCTCAGGACATGCACAATACCCATGGGAGCTGGATCCATGCTTATTTGCATAGAAAAGAAGGGGATAAATTCAATGCGGGTTATTGGTATAGAATGGCCGGAAAAAAATTTCCTAGCATAAACTTGGAGGACGAACAACGGCAATTGGTGGAGTATTTTTTAACACAATAGTAGAATAAATGGTTGTTTCGGGCTGAAAGTTTAGGTGTTATTCTTTAAAAGATAAAGGCCGTGATATAGTTTCACGGCCTTTTTTTGTAATAGAAGTTTTTATCCCCAGCATGGTTTTTCTCCTTTATTTCCATGCTCTGGAAACAAAGCGGACTTATGATTAATAATCGGAATACTCAGTGGGATAGTAAAAACGCGTAACATTTTTGGAAACGTTGTTTTGATACATCGGGTCCGCCTTTAATTTATTCCAGACGGGTGATTCTGAAAACGATTTCCAATGGGCATCCCTGCTGGCTTGATTTTCAAAGGTGGTCATATACATAAGGTTTGGCATTGTGGCCCCGGACAATACTTCTCCGTAGAATACGGCATTAAAGCCTAGATTGTCGAAAAGAGTTACTTCTCCTCCTTTGTTGAACATATCTACTTTGTTGTGGTACTTGGCTATGGTAGCCGATTCATAGCTTCGTAATTCGTATATGCGGTCTTTACGGGGGCCACTTAAAGGAGAAGCCTTCATCTTGGGCATATCCACAAAAGCCTTTAAAAGAATTGATTCAATTCTACTAAAAGGAGGGGTTTTGTAAGGTGCATCTAAAAAGTCCTTTGCGGCTGCCATATACACTTTGTCCTTCTGCAGTTTTTTATCTAGGGCTTCCAGCTCGGAAATACCTTTTATAGGAATCAACACTTTAATACTTCGTGGGTTTAGAGAGTCAATTGTCCTTGGTTTAAAGACACCTATGTTCTTTATGTTTAATTTTTTTAGGGCAGGTAACAAAGCCTCACTAAGGTATTTATCCGTTTGTTGTTCTTGTTCCCCGGAATCTAAGAGGTAGGTTTTTAACTGGTAATATTCCCGCTGAGGGTTTTGTCCCCATGAGTTAAGAGTAAATAATAGCAAAAGGATTGGGAGATATACAGCTTTGTACATTATGTATTTATTAGAATAATAATTGATTATTTTGGGTTGGTAAGATAATCTTTTTCAAGGCGATGTCATAGTTTTTTTAAAAAACAAACACTGTTGGAAACTCCCTTGTATTGTCCATAATTGGAGATGGGGCGATATCCATTTTTTGAATATAGGGCAATGGCCTCTGGTTGTCTAAGTCCGGTTTCCAAAATACAGCCCGTGAAATGCTGCTCCGCAGCCCATTTTTCCAACTCCCTTAAAATCGTTGAGGCAATTCCTTTTCCGCGTTCGTTTGGTGCTACAAACATTCATTTTACCTCCATAGTAGAGGCATTGTTTTGTTTAATGGCACCACAACCTAGGGTGTTTTTTTCGAATGTGGCAAAATTACAAACGATAGATCTCCTATGCCATTGAATAGAGCATAGAAGGCATGCTCATCCCCATTCCTCTTTTTTAGGTCGGCATCCAATAATTTAACAAAGGCTGTAAACTTTAAATTATTGGAATCACTTCTAATGGTGGTCGCCATACTAAATTGATTTACTTCAAGAATTGCTCCATAAGCCCGGATTTCCGTTTATGATTCGCTCCTTTTAATTTTAATGACCACCGATTTGGAAGTAGGTGTATTGCTCTGATCTGCCGTACTGTTTAGGGGGACCAGTACATTGGCTTCCGGAAAGTAGGTAGCACAGCATTGATTTGGAATGTTGTATGGCAAAACAATGAACTTTTGGGCAACCCTTTCCTTATTACCGTGGTAATTATATAAATCCACCAAATCCTGTTCCTTAAGTTGATGTTTTTGCATATCCTTGGCATTCATCAAAATGACCCTTCTTTCATTATAAATACCCCTATATCGATCATTTAGCCCATAAATAGTAGTATTGAACTGATCGTGGCTCCTTACGGTCATCATTAAAAGTTCATCTTTTTCCAGGACAATGGCTTCGTTATGGGAAGTGCTGAAATTGGCCTTCCTGGTGGTGGTGTCATAGGAATTGTCCCTTGCGCCATTAGGTAGATAAAAACCAGCTGCTTGTCTTACCTTCTGATTATAATTTTCGAATCCAGGAATACAGTCTTCAATGCTGTCCCTTATATGGTCGTAATGTTGCAGATATTTTCCCCAATCCACTTTGGAATTCTTTAAGGTGGCCATAGCCAATTGGCAAACAATGGCAGGTTCACTCATTAAATGGGTGGATATAGGCTTTAAACTCCCTTTGGAGCTATGTACTACGCCCATAGAATTTTCGACACTTACAAATTGCAATTCTCCATTGACAAGATCTTTGTCCGTTCTTCCCAAACAAGGCAGGATCAAGGCTTCTTTGCCGTGGATAAGATGGCTGCGGTTCAGCTTGGTGGAAACTTGAACGGTAAGGTCACAATTTTGAAGGGCTTCGGCTGTAAAAAGAGTGTCGGGTGTTGCGGACAGGAAATTGCCCCCCATGGCAAAAAATACTCGAGCCTTACCGGAATGCATCGCTTTAATACTCTCTACGGTATCAAACCCATGTGTTGGTGGTGGTGTAAATCCAAATACTTTTTCCAAGCTGTCCAATAGTGATTTTGGAGGCTTTTCATAAATACCCATGGTGCGGTCTCCCTGTACATTACTATGGCCACGAACGGGACAGGTTCCGGTACCGGGTTTTCCTACGCTGCCCTTTAACAACAACAAGTTAACGACTTCTTTAATGGTATTCACCGAATTCTTGTGTTGGGTAAGGCCCATGGCCCAACAGGCAATAATTTTATTTTTTGTACTTAGGATATGCGCTACTTCCTGTAATTTTTGGAGCGGTATCCCACATTCGGCGATAAGTTTATTTATGTCAAGTGACCTTAGGTGGGCCAGGTACTCTTGAAATCCTAAGGTTTTTTCCTCAATAAAGGAAATATCGAAAACAGTACCCGGGTACCGGTCTTCTTCAGCAAGCATAAGTTTTATCAAAGCTTGAAGGAGTGCCATATCCCCATTTATTTTTACCTGAAGGTATAGGTCCGTTAATTTGGACCTTATGCCTAATGCCCCTTTTATTTCCTGTGGATTGTTAAAGTTTAATAGACCTGTCTCAATAATTGGATTTATAGAAATAATGACAGCTCCATTTTCTTTTGCTTTTTTAAGTGCACTCAACATTCTTGGGTGGTTGGTTCCTGGATTTTGGCCAAGGATAAGAATGACCTCAGTGTCGTAAAAATCTTCCAGTTTCACCGATCCCTTGCCTATTCCCAAGGTGTCTGTAAGGGCAACGCCACTGCTTTCATGGCACATATTACTACAGTCCGGCATATTGTTGGTGCCGTACTCCCTAACAAAAAGTTGGTAGAGGAAGGCAGCCTCGTTACTGGTCCTTCCCGAGGTATAAAATATGGCCTCATCGGGACTTTTTAGCCCCTTTAAATGTGCTGCTATTTTGGTGAAAGCTGCTTTCCATGTAATTTCCTGATAATAATCAGACCCTTCTGGCAAAAACATCGGTTGGGCCAACCTCCCTTTTTTTCCAATTTCGTAATCGGAAAGAGCAGAAAGCTGGGAAACACTATTTTTTTGAAAGAAGGAGGTGTCCAGTTTTTTGGTCGTAGCTTCTTCGGCAATAGCCTTGGCACCGTTTTCACAATATTCAGCTATGGTGCTTCGCTCATCATCCGGGTCTGGCCATGCACAGCCGGGACAATCAATTCCGCTCTTTTGGTTGAGGTTGGCAAGTGCTTTTAACCCTCTGCCAACTCCCATTGCACCAAAAACGTGTTTGGCGGATGAAATAACTGCGGGGATTCCTGCAGCAACTTCTTTAGGTTTAGCGGTTTTTAAACCGGTCAATTTTGCGGGTGGAGTGGGGCTGGGTGAAGGTTTTTTTGCCGTTTTCGCCATTACTCTTTGGTTGTTGCAGATGGGTTGGGGTAGTTATCCGATTGGTCTTCAACACGCTCGTCCAAACAGACAAAATCTTTTTCCAATAATAAATTGAGAATTTGGCCGTCGTTTAAAACCATCTTACTTTCAAAACCTACTTGATTGCTATCGGGCCAGTTTAAACTATCCTTCTTCGGTAAAAACAAGGTGATGCTGTCTCCTTCAAACGCTGCTTGCATGCCGGTAATGCTTTCTTTGGTGGCAACGGCATAGATAAGAGTTTTGTTATTAAATGCGGTTTGTTGCTTGTAGTAACCGTCTTTTTTTAATAGCGCAACTTCTGAGCGGGTAAGTCTATAACGAATTGAATTTTCTTGTATCCTAATTTTCATGTAAACCAAATTTTAAACCTTAGTTCATAAAGTTAGGAATTAGACGGTCAAGCTCAAAGTTTAGGTTCCTATATTTTAATACGATTTGATCCGGCATAAATATTATAGCGGGTTTCTTTTAAGAAGCCAATAAGGGTAACATCATGTTCCAGGGCCATTTCCACGGCTAAACTGGAAGGAGCTCCTACGGCCATAACAAAATGGATTCCTGCCATGGTCGCCTTTTGTATCAATTCAAAGCTGGCACGACCGCTGAGAAACAACAAATGTTTGTGCAATGGCAATTGGTTTTGCTGAAGACTGTGGCCAATAAGTTTGTCCAGGGCATTGTGCCTGCCAACATCCTCTCTCATTGTTATTAGTTTCCCTTCATCATTAAATAGGGCAGCTGCATGTATTCCCCCTGTAGTGTTAAAAATATTCTGCTTTTGTTGTAGGATATCGGGAAAGGATTTAATAAGGTCTTTATCAATTTTAAAATCCGATTTGGTGGGCGGTAGACGACAAATTGTTTTTAGTGCTTCTATGCTGGCTTTCCCGCAAACACCGCAACTACTACTGGTATAAAAATGCCGCTCCAGTTTACTGAGGTCTATCCCTTCCGTATTTTTTAGTTGAACAATTACGCTGTTCCCATCGATAACAACATTATTAATTTGATGGGAGGCCATTATAATTCCTTCTGTAAAGAGAAATCCCAGGGCAAGATCCCGATCATGGCCCGGGGTTCTCATGGTGATAGAAATGTTTTTGTTGATTATGGGCGAATCCGCATCTAAAACACTGATGCTAATTTGCAAGGGCGCTTCGGCGGCAATGGCATCAAAACCTTCAATGAGGTCGGAGCCGTGTATTTTAATAATTTTTTTGGAGACTATAGATTTGCCTATTTCCTGAATCATAATTATGTGTTTATACCTTTATGGACACTCCCTCGTAAGCACTTTGCTTTCCATCCTCAAAATAAAAATCGATTCGGCCTAAGTTAATACCAAAACAACCTACCTGGTTTATCAATATTTGCTGGTTTCTTCTATTATTGGTGATGGTAGGCCTATCTAGAAATGTATGTGTGTGGCCTCCAATAATTAAATCAATATTTTCTGTATTGGCTGCAAGTTTTAGGTCGTCCGGTTTTTGTGGATTTTGATATTGATATCCTAAATGGGAAAGACATATTATCAAATCACATTTTTCCTTTTCTTTAAGGGTAAGGCTAACTTCCTGGGCAATTTCTATTGGGTGCAGGTAAACAGTTTCTTCGTATAACTTCTTGGTGACTAGCCCGGCAAGCTCTATTCCCAATCCAAAGACCCCAACCTTTATTCCGTCTACCAAATAAATTTTATACGGTTTTACCTTATCTTCCAGGAGGGTGTTGGTAAAATCGTAATTCGCGGAAAGAAAATCGAAGCTGGCGTAAGGTAGTTGTGCATATAGGCCATTAAGGCCATTGTCAAAATCATGATTGCCAATAGTAGCCGCATCATACTTTAACATGCTCATTAGTTTGAATTCCAATTCGCCCCCATAAAAATTGAAGAAGGGCGTTCCCTGAAAAATATCGCCGGCGTCGAATAATAGGGTGTTTGGGTTTTCTTTCCTTATTTGGTCCACCATAGTCGCCCTCCTTGCCACACCTCCCAGGTTTGGGAAGGCGGAATGATTGTTGGGAAAAGGGTCTATATGGCTATGTACATCGTTGGTGTGCAGTATGGTAAGATGTTTTCTGGATGAATTCTGGCAAGAATTCAACAATGGCCCCCCTAATCCAATGAAGGAGGAAGTAGCTGCCGTGCGGGATATAAATTTTCTACGATCCATAATTAATCCAATATTAGAAATCGGTCATCTTCCATGCTAGTTATGGTGTCCATTTTTATAAAATAATCGATGATAGTATTTCTTATCAAGTAGTCCATATAGGTTGTAGAAATAGATTCTTTAAAAAAATCCATCTTATCGCCACCGGTGATCAAATAATCTGATGTAGCAACAAAGTAAGTTCTGTTTTCGTCAAAAGGTTTTCCTTGTATGTTTACGGCTTGTAGTCTTTTATTTTTATCAATAATTATTTGTATCCCCGAAATGGGATGCGCAACTTTAGATTTTATTAGAAACGATACCATTGCCCGGATAGCGTTACCATCCAATTCGGCTATAACTACCGAATTCTCAAAGGGCATGATCTCATACGCCGTGCGTTCCGTAACATTTCCCTGTGAAATTGCGGATCTTATCCCGCCAAAGTTAAGAAGCACAAAATCTAATTTCTTGCCGGTTCTGGAGGTAAAAACGGGATTTACCTGCTGCATTACAATGTCAGCCATTAAATTCCCGGCGGTTGTATTAAGAGTGCCATTGGTTTTGGTAATGGCTATTGGAGCATAGGCTAAAACACTGTCCAAAACATGGTTGATTCGATTGCGATAAGGTGCGATGAAGTTTTTTATGGAGTCTTTTGGAGCAGTGGCGTAATTGACCTGAATCCTTTGTCCCTCAATGCTTTTGAGTTTTGGAGCGGATTCCGTGCAACCGAGTACGAGTATGATTGTTGCAATTATAACAAAATGTTTGTTTTTTAAACTCATATACTTCTTACCTTCGTGCAAATATTGCATTGAGAATATTTACATTTACATTCTTGAAAATGTAAAAATACATGTTTTTAAAAGCGCTTAAGGAAAAAATTAAATTTAGGGCCGGTAAAAAGTTTTTACAGCGGGGGTTGAAAACTCCTTCGAAGGGTGTAAATAGGGGAAAAGGTATAAGTTCTATAGGTTGTATTGTGGATTTGGATGCGTTTGAAGATACCAATGCCTTTTATGAGTTTGTGGATGAATTTTCTTTAAGGCCCAATTCGGTGAAAATAATTGGCTACAAGAAGTATTACGATAAAAATTCTCCCTATTCAACACCTGTTTTTTCCGATAAGGACTTGGGGTGGAAAGCGAATATTGAAAATGGTTATGCCTTGGAGTTTTTAAACAGGGAATATGATTTATTGGTTAATTATTATACAGATGAGAAATTATTATTACAATTAATGACGTTAAAGACTAGGGCCAGATTAAAGGTTGGCTTTGGTAATGTGGATAAAAATTTAAATGATTTGATATTGAATATCCCTATTAAGGATTTCCAAACTTTTAAAAAGGAATTGCGGAAATATTTAAGGGTTTTAAATGAGATTAAGTAATGGAACAGTTAGTTGGAACAGGTGTTGCCTTGGTGACGCCTTTTAAGGAGGATTTTTCTATAGATACGATTGCGTTGGCTAAAATCGTAAATCATTGTGTGAATGGTGGAGTAGATTATTTGGTGGTTCTTGGAACAACTGGAGAGTCTGTGGTACTAACGAAAGAAGAAAAACAACTGGTCATAAATACGATTGTTGATGCCAATGCCGGTAGACTACCTATGGTTTTGGGGGTTGGTGGCAATAATACGGCAGCTGTTGTGGAAGAGCTGCAAGAGAGCGATTTAAACGATTTTGCGGCAATTTTATCGGTATCCCCTTATTATAACAGGCCCACCCAAGAAGGTATTTATCAACATTTCAAAGCTATTTCCTTGGTATCGGCCAAGCCGATAATATTATATAATGTGCCTGGAAGGACAGGAAGCAACATGCTGCCTGAAACGGTTTTGAGATTGGCCAATGATTTCAACAACATTATTGGTATTAAGGAGGCTTGCGGGGATATGGTTCAAATAATGAGAACTATTAAGGGTAAACCTGAAGATTTTATGGTAATTTCGGGAGATGACTTTACCGCTCTTTCAACTGTATTGGCTGGTGGTTCTGGAGTAATATCTGTTTTAGGCCAGGGAATACCCTCAGAATTCTCCCAAATGATACGTTTGGGATTGGCAGGTAGCGCAAAGGAAGCCTTTAGCTTGCATTATACCATACAGGACGGTATGGATATTATTTTTAAAGAGGGTAACCCTGCTGGAATTAAAGCCTTGTTGGAAGTTGTTGGTTTGGGTTCTGCGGTTGTAAGGTTGCCATTGGTAGAGGCCACTTCCACACTTAAGAAGACTATAAAAAGCTATTTAAACACCTTGCTAAAGACGGCTGTGTAATAAAATACCGTATACTTGCCATAGGATTTTAAGCCCACAAAGTTAAAACTTGCATAAAAGTGTTGTCAGTAGTGAGGCTGGGGTCTATATTAGCGCGATAAAAATGTTTTTTATATCCGTTTAGAATCCTTAATTTTGCAAAATGTTTTTAAAAATGAAGCGTTTATTTTCCTTTGTCCTATTGCTTGCATTCTTTAACTCTTGTAGCGAGTACCAGAAAGTACTTAAAAATGAAGATGTTAAGGCCAAATATGATTTGGCTGAAACATTTTATGATGCTGGCGATTTTAAAAGGGCAAACCGCTTGTTGGAACAGATTGCACCGAAGTATATAGGCAAACCACAAGGGGAGCGTGTTATGTTCTTTCTTGCTGATTCTTACTTTCAAACGAGGGACTACAATATGGCGGGCTATCAGTTTGAAAGGTTTTTAAAGTCATACCCTAAAAGTGATAAAGCTGTGGAAGCAGGATTTTATGGTGCAAAAAGTTACTATAAGCTGTCTCCAAAATATTCCTTAGATCAAACAGATACGGATAAGGCCTTGATAAAATTGCAAAACTTCATCAATGCATACCCCGAATCTGAATTTTTAGTGGAAGCTAATATAATGGCGAAGGAATTGACCACTAAGAAAGAGCGGAAATCTTATGAGATAGCAAAGCAGTTCAATACCATTGGGGAATTTGATTATACGTTTTTAACACCGGCTGTTACGGCTTTCGATAATTTTATAACGGATAACCCTGGTTCTGTTTATCGGGAAGATGCCCTTTATTATAAGTTTGATGCATCAACGCATTTGGCGCTGAATAGTTTTGACTACCTTAAAAAGCAACGATTGAACGATGCCAAAGCGGCTTATCAGGCTTTTAAGAAATATTTTCCCGACTCCAAGTATCTTAAGGATGCTGATAAGACTTTGGAAAAGGTTGAAAAAGAATTAGAAGTTTATTCCAAATAAAAATACCTTTTTGATATGAATATGAACGATTTAAAAAACTCGAAAGCTCCTGTTTCCACGGTAACGATCAATAAAAATGATTTTGATTCCAAAACTGGAAATATCTATGAGGCTATTTCCATAGCTGCCAAAAGAGCTGTTCAGATAAATTCTGAAATTAAAAAAGAGCTTTTAGAGAAGTTGGAGGAGTTTGCAACCTATAGCGATAGTTTGGAGGAAGTTTTTGAAAACAAAGAACAGATAGAGGTTTCTAAGTTCTACGAAAAATTACCTAAACCACATGCATTGGCTGTGAAGGAGTGGTTGGATGACAAAATCTATCACAGGAATACAGAGAAAGACGCTTAAAGGATGTTGAGCGGTAAGAATATACTTTTAGGGATTACTGGGGGTATAGCTGCTTATAAAACAACCTTTTTAGTTCGTTTACTTATAAAAGCTGGCGCTAACGTTAAAGTTGTTTTAACGGAAAGCGCCAGCTCTTTTGTTACCCCTTTAACCTTGGCAACCTTGTCCAAGAATGCCGTGCTAACCTCATTTATAGATGAGGAGACCGGAGCTGTTTCTTGGAACAATCATGTGGCATTGGGACTTTGGGCCGATATTGTTCTGATTGCTCCCGCTACCGCAAATACCCTGTCCAAAATGGCCAATGGTACTTGTGATAATTTATTGATGGCAACCTATCTGTCCGCCAAATGTCCTGTATACTTTGCTCCTGCGATGGATTTGGACATGTTTAAACATCCTACCACTACAGCGACTTTTAAAAAGCTATTATCGTTTGGAAATATTATGATTCCAGCAACTTCCGGCGAGCTGGCCAGTGGGTTGATAGGAGAGGGGCGCATGGCAGAACCCGAGGCTATCGTGGATTTCCTTAACGATCACCTTGCCAAAGGACTTCCTTTAAGCGGTAAAAATGTATTGATTACTGCCGGTCCTACCTATGAGGCCATTGACCCTGTTAGGTTTATAGGGAACCATTCCACAGGTTTAATGGGGTACGAACTGGCTAGAAATGCCGCTAAACTTGGGGCTAATGTATATTTGGTATCCGGTCCCTCACATTTGAACATTCAGCATACGAACGTACAGCTTGTTAAAGTAATTTCTGCGCAGGAAATGTTTAAAGAAACGGTTGCTTTATTTGGCGATATGGATGTGGTGATTTGTGCTGCTGCCGTAGCGGATTACAGACCCAAATTAGTAGCTGATCAAAAAATCAAGAAAAATTCCGAAGAATTTAATATTGCTTTGGTCAAAAATAGGGACATCTTATTTTCTTTGGGGGAAATGAAGAAAAATCAATTTTTGGTAGGATTTGCCCTTGAAACTGAAAATGAGGTTGAGAACGCCATTGGAAAACTGAAACGAAAAAATCTGGATTCTATTGTTTTAAATTCATTAAACGATAAAGGTGCGGGTTTTGGGAAACTCACGAATAAAGTATCCTTCATAGATAAGAATTTGGATATAAAAACGTTTGAATTAAAAACCAAGGCAGAAGTGGCCCTGGATATTTTAAATGAAATCATCAACAGGATCCATGCGTAAACTACTTTTTGTCATAATTTGTTTATTAGTTTCGTTATCGGTTTGTGCGCAAGAATTAAATTGTGCTGTAACTATAAACTCGGATCAGGTAGGGCAGACCAATCAACAAATATTCAAGACATTGGAGCGGTCCTTGAACGATTTTATCAATAAAAATAGATGGTCAAATAGGGTTTATAAGGAAAATGAAAGGGTGAATGCCCAGATGTTCATTACTATTACCGAGTTTGAATCCAATAGATTCAAAGGAAACATTCAGATTCAATCTTCAAGACCGGTTTTTAATACTTCCTATACCAGTCCCATTTTTAATTACAAGGACAATCAATTTAGTTTTAATTATATTGAGTTTCAGCCATTGGTCTTCAATGAAAATAACATTGATTCCAACCTAGTAGGCGTACTGGCTTTTTATACGTATATAATTTTGGGATTGGATGCAGATACCTTTTCCTTAGAGGGGGGCAATGATTTTTATAAAAAAGCACTACAGATCGTTACCTTGTCCCAAAGTGCGGGTTTCTCAGGATGGTCGCAGACATCTGGGGATAGAAGTAGGTTCGAGTTGGTAGATAACCTTATTTCCAACTCTTACAGGGAATACCGAATAGCTATGTACAATTACCACAGAAAAGGATTGGATGTTTTGGCGGATAACAATAGCACAGGAAAGCAAGTGGTAGCCGGTACCATGCGTTTGTTCGAAACGATGGTAGGTAGAAATCCCAATGCATTTTTGATACAGACTTTTTTTGATGCAAAGTCGGAAGAAATACAAAATATATTTTCTGACGGTCCAAAAGTGGATATTGTGCAACTAAAACAGACTTTGAATAAAATAGCACCTATGTATTCTTCCACTTGGAATGAAATAAAATTCTAAATAGTTAGCTTTAGCTGTTACGTTGGGTCCGCTATCCGTTTTTGAGAAATTGTGTTAGGAAATTTTTTATCCCATATTTTTTTCCAAAGCAATATAAATTATCTTTACGACAATCTTAGAACTTAAACATTGCTGACAAATCTCTCCATAAAAAATTACGCATTAATAGATCATCTAAATGTAAAGTTTACCAATGGTTTCACGGTTATAACTGGGGAAACTGGTGCAGGTAAGTCTATTTTATTAGGCGGACTGTCCTTGGTACTGGGTAAAAGGGCAGACCTTTCTTCCTTAAGGGAGAAAGATAATAAGTGTATTGTGGAGGCTGAATTTGAAATAGCCAGATATGGTCTGGAAGCATTTTTCATAGAAAACGATCTAGATTTCGAGAAAAGGACCATCATTAGAAGGGAGATATTACCAAGTGGAAAATCTAGGGCCTTTATCAATGATTCTCCAGTAACCCTGGATGTGCTTTCGCAATTGGGGGGTCGATTGATAGACGTGCACTCACAGCATCAAACCTTACGTCTTGCTGACAATGATTTTCAATTGAAAGTCATAGATGCATTGGCAGATAATGGAAAAGTACTACAGGATTATGCTTCTAAGTTATTGTTATATCAATCCACATTAAGAGAACTACAAAATTTAGAAGACTTCCAAAAAAGTGCCACCAAGGAGCACGAATACAACAGTTTCTTATGGCAGGAGTTGAATTCGGCACCCCTGAAAGAAGGTGTATTGGAAGAATTGGAAGAGCAATATGAGCAGCTTAATAATGTTGAAATTATTTTGGAACAATTATCCCATGGGCAACAATTGCTTAATGATGAACAGGTGGGGGTAGTGAACTTGCTAACAGAATTGAAACAAGTGTCCAGTAAACTGGCTAATTTTGGGCAGCAATATTCTGGTATTAATGAGCGTATAAACTCAGTGTTTATTGAGTTGGATGATATTTCAACAGAACTCAATACGTTTAATGAAAAGGTAGAAGCCGATCCGCAAATGTTGGAACAGGTAAATGCCAAGCTGCAATTGCTATATGATCTCCAGAAGAAACATAAGGTTCAGAGTATTTCGGAATTGTTGGCAATTAGGAATAATTTAGAAGAAAAGGTTAGTGCTACCGAGAACGTAGCCACGGATATAGATCGTAAAAAAAAGGAGTTACAGCTTTTGGATGTTGCATTGAGTACCAAAGCTTCTAAATTAAGTAAGCAGCGAAAGTCCGTGATTCCTAATTTGAAAAAGCAATTGGAAGATACTTTGATCGATCTGGGAATGGCGAGTGCTACCTTTAAGATTGAAATTAATCCTTCAAAGGAATTTAAGCCGACCGGTAAGGATGATCTTATCTTTCTTTTTTCCGCTAATAAAGGTTCTTCTTATGGTGACCTTAAAAAAGTGGCCTCTGGAGGTGAACTTTCTAGGATTATGTTGACCATAAAGGCCATTTTGGCAAAGTATGAGCATCTTCCTACAATGATGTTCGATGAAATAGATACTGGGGTTTCTGGCGAAATCTCCAATAAAATGGGGGATATTATGCAAGCCATGAGCCAGACTATGCAAATATTTTCAATTACACACTTGCCACAGGTTGCAGCAAAGGGAATACATCATTTTAAGGTGTATAAGGAGGAGGAACTAATGGGGACCAATACTAAAATGAAAAGGCTTTCTACGGATGAACGAGTAGTAGAGTTGGCCGAAATGCTAGGGGGTAAAACCTTGTCCGATTCAGCTTTGGCCCATGCTAGGCAGTTACTGGACTAGCTATAGGTTGTTCTTGGTCTGTAACATTTCAATTCCATGGAATGAGTATTATTGTAATTTGTAGTTTAATCTTCCGCTAGAACTGTATATTATAAGGCCCTAGGTGACAAGAGCCATTACTTTAAAAATTAAATGAATAAACTTCCTTAAGAGGCTTTCTAGTATCTAACCGTTAATTTTTAATATCTTTGACGATCTAAAATTCACAAAGAAAGTAGATTATGTCGTTTAATTTGTTAAAAGGAAAGAAAGGAATAATTTTTGGGGCGCTGGACGCTAATTCCATTGCCTGGAAAACTGCCGAAACCATACATGCCGAAGGAGGAACCTTCGTGCTTACCAATGCGCCCATTGCAATGCGCATGGGGCAAATTGATGAGCTTGCCAAAAAAACAGGATCACAGATAATACCTGCCGATGCAACTAGTGAAGAGGACTTGGGTAATCTGGTAGCAAAATCGATGGAAATTCTAGGTGGGAAAATAGATTTTGTGCTGCATGCCATAGGTATGTCTGTCAACGTACGTAAAGGCCGATCCTACGTGGATGAAAAATATGATTTCACGACCAAAGGTTGGGATGTATCTGCGCTTTCCTTTCACAAGGTAATGCAAAGCCTTTACAAGGCCGATGCCATGAACGAGTGGGGCAGTATTGTGGCTTTGACCTATATGGCCGCCCAACGCACTTTTCCCGATTATAATGATATGGCGGACAATAAGGCTTATTTGGAATCGGTGGCCCGCAGTTTTGGATACTTTTTTGGGAAAGAAAAGAAGGTAAGGGTGAATACCATATCCCAATCCCCAACACCTACCACCGCAGGACAAGGGGTTAAAGGTTTTGATAATTTTATTTCTTATGCAGAAAAGATGTCCCCTTTAGGGAATGCAACCGCTCAGGATTGTGCGGACTACACTGTAACCCTGTTTTCAGATTTGACCAAGAAGGTTACTATGCAAAATTTATTTCATGATGGTGGATTTTCCAATACTGGCGTAAGTCAGGAGGTAATCGATAGATTTTCGGAGTAATAGGTAAAGGTTTTTTGAAAGACTGCCTTATGGCGGAAATAGGCGTTAAAATAGGGTTGGGCGTTGTGGCTTTATGCCTTATATATCTAAGCGAGGTAACTATAGCAGTGGTGTATACAGATCAGCACTTTGGTTCGACCTTTTTATTTTACACAAAACGATAATGAATTTATTTTTTTCCTTTATAGTGCCCGTTTATAACAGACCACAGGAAGTTTATGAATTGCTGGAGAGCCTTTCCTTGCAATCCTATGACAAACCTTTTGAGGTAGTTATTATAGAGGATGGTTCTACAGAAAGTTCGGAGGGGGTTGTGGAGAAGTTTAAGGGAAAGCTATCTATTACCTATTTAAAGAAAATTAATTCAGGGCCAGGGGATTCGCGTAACTATGGAATGGACCGTGCTAAGGGCAATTATTTTATAGTGCTGGATTCTGATTGCATAATTCCTTCCCAGTATTTATCTGTAGTAGAAAAATCATTGATCATTAGTTATGTGGATTGTTATGGAGGGCCAGATTCAGCCCATCCTTCATTTACCAATGTACAAAAGGCTATTAATTATGCGATGACTTCTGTGATGACAACTGGCGGTATTAGAGGCAAAAAGACGGCTGTTGGGAAGTTTCAGCCCAGAAGTTTTAATATGGGTATATCAAAAGCTGCTTTTCATAAAACAAAGGGGTATGGTAATATACATCCAGGAGAAGATCCCGATCTTACTTTTAGGATTTGGGACGCCGGATTTGAGACAAAATTGATTGCGGAAGCCTTTGTTTATCATAAGCGCAGGATAGATTGGAAAAAATTCTATACACAAGTCAAGAAATTTGGAATGGTGCGGCCTATTTTAAATCAATGGCATCCTGGCACGGCAAAATTAACCTATTGGTTTCCGGCATTTTTCTCTATGGGCCTGGTTGGGTCAATTGTCATGATGTTATTGGGGACATTATGGCCGATATGTATTTATATCCTTTATTTTGGATTGCTTTTTGTACATTCCTTCATGGTTACCAAAAATTTTAAAGTTGCTATACTGTCCTTGATTGCAGTAGTGATCCAATTTTTGGGATATGGGTTTGGATTCTTGAAAAATTCAATTTTAATAGCGCTTAGCAACAAGAAAGCGGAGGACTTGTTCCCCAAGCTTTTCTTTAAAACGATTTGAAAAATTGATAGATAAAATAAAAAACGGACTCAACAAAAGAAAGGTAAAGTTATTTCTGGTCTTTCTTATATGTTCAGGTCTTGCTTGGTTTATTAGCAATTTAGGGGAGCAATATACCAATAATACCACCTTTGATATCCATTACGGGGACACCCCCGATAGCTTATTGCTTAACAGTGTTTCCAAAAGAAATATAAAGGTAAGGCTAAGGGCAAGTGGATTTCAGTTTTTAATGTTTGGTTTTAAGAACAAGGTAGTAGAGGTGGATTTGTCGGAACTTGAAAATAGAGGGTCCAAATACTTTGTTACGCCCTTGGTCTATAGGAATCAGATAGAAAGCCAACTTTCCAAGTTTATTACCGTTGTGGATATGGACAGGGATACCTTGTTTTTTAATTTTCAAAAGTTGTATAGGAAGAAGGTTCCCGTAATACCCAAGGTGACTATAGATCTGGAGCAGAATTATTTGATGGACAAGAGTTATACCTTAAAGCCAGACTCCATTACAGTGATAGGGCCTAAAAAGGAAATAGATACCTTAAAGGGTATCTCTACCCAAACCATGGTCGTGCCACACACAACAAGTGATGTGTCTAAAAAACTAAAATTAATCCTGCCCTCCAAACTAAAGAATAGCAAGTTTTCTAATACCAGCGTGACCCTTTCGGCCAAAATATTTAAATTTTCAGAAAAGGTTTTTAAGGTTCCTGTTGAGGTAATCAACGTGCCTGAAGGTGTTGAGATCAGGACATTTCCGGAAATGGCTTCTGTTTTATGTAGAGGGCGTTTAAGTGCGATTAAAGAATTAGCGATTACTGATTTTTTGGTTACGGCCGACTATCTGAGCCTAAGGGACAAAAGAGAAAACATTTTGGAATTAAAATTGGTGAAAAAGCCCGACACACCCAATGTGGTGCAGTTAAGGGAGAACAAAGTAGAATTTATACTTAAAAGACAATGACGATTGTAGGATTGACCGGCGGTATTGGAAGTGGAAAATCTACGGTAGGGGAAATGTTCCGTAAATTGGGGGTGCCTGTATATAATTCAGATGTAGAGGCAAAGAAATTGATGTCCAGCTCAAGTGAAATCAGAAAAGATATCAAAGCTCTTTTGGGAGTGGAAAGTTATCTGAATGGTAAATTGAATCGGGAATATATAGCCAAGGCAGTGTTCAGGGATAAAAAATTATTACAAGATTTGAACAACATTGTGCACCCAGCCGTAAGGAAGCATTTTACGGCTTGGTCAAAACAAAAACCTACGTCATACGTAATTCAGGAAGCAGCAATTATTTTTGAAAACGGGAACAATGACCATTACGATAAAATAATTTTGGTGACCGCGCCGACCGATCTTAGAATAAAAAGGGTTGTTGATAGGGATGGGGTTGCTCCTGCAGCGGTAAAAGATCGTATAGCCAACCAATGGCCGGATAGTGAAAAAGAAAAGTTGTCAGATTTCGTTATTGACAATATCGATCTTGAGGCAACGGCAAAACAAGTCTCTTGGATTCATCGTAAATTGCTAATAATAAGTGCTTAAGTGCTAAATTTTAACATTTCTGTTAAGGTTAGGTTAAACGTACAATCCACTAAATGTTAAATTTATAATTTTGTTAATAAATGAATAAGAGGTTATTTGGTCTTTTGGTAGTCTTAATGAGCCTTTCCTTAATTGGAATCATCTTTGTTCAGAGCTATTGGATAAATAAGTCGGTAGAGGATAAGGAGGAACAATTTTCAAATACGGTAAACCAGATTTTAAGCAAGGTTGCTGAAAGTATTGAAAAACGGGAAGTGCAGGACTATCTTAATGAGTTTTACAAGTTAAAAGATAGTATTGGAAAGCCAAAAGCTACCCATCTTAAGAATTTCTTCTTTTTTGATCGCGATATTAATTCCAACGAAATTAAGCTTTATAGCCATGGGATTTTGGAGGAGGATTACACTATGGCATCTACGTTCTTTGATATAGGCTTGGATACAACAACCTTTAAGAATATTACCAGTACGAGAAAGACAGAAATTTTCAAGGAAGATTTTGGGTTGGATGGAAGGCAGTATTCCTTGACACCGGTCCAAAAACTAGAGAAAATCGGAGGACTTTCATCTGTAGATAAAGCGGCATTGGATGATGTTTTTAGGGAACAGGCAAAATCCAGGTCCATTCACAAACGTGTATCCAAACAGGAAATCGAATTATTTCTTAGTAGGGAGCTTAAAAACAGGGGTATAGGTATAGACTACGAATACGGGGTGTATAGTAAAGGTCTGCCTACCAAAGTTAAATCTAAAAAATTTAAGTTCACAGAAACAACGCTTTATAAGGCGCCCTTGTTTAAGGATAGTGAAGGGAATACCAATTTTTCCCTATTGCTTACCTTTCCCAAAAAGAAAAGGTTCCTTATACAGTCCATTCTTGGAATGGCCATATTGTCGCTAACGTTTACCCTAGTGATTGTAGTGGCGTATTCAAGTGCCATTTATCAGTTGATAAAGCAAAAGCAGATTTCGGAGATAAAATCGGATTTTATCAATAATATGACGCATGAGTTCAAAACTCCGATAGCAACTATAAATTTGGCTGTTGAGGCTATAAAAAATCCTAAGATTATTGATGATAAGGAGAAGGTGCTCCGCTATTTGCAGATGATTCGGGATGAAAATAAAAGAATGCATGCGCAGGTGGAAAATGTGTTGCGGATTTCCAAATTGGAAAAAAATCAATTGGATATTAGTAAGGATAGGGCAGATGTACACGACATAATTGAAGATGCTATTACCCATGTAGAACTTATTGTGGCAGATAGAGGAGGATATATTAAGCCACATCTGAAAGCGGAACGCTCAGAGGTATTGGCCAATGAGATGCATTTTACCAATGTTATCGTCAATATATTGGATAATGCGGTAAAGTATTCACCAGAGGTACCGAAGATCGATGTTTTTACTGAAGTGGTCCAGAATTATATTATTATAAAAGTACAGGATCAGGGAGCCGGAATGAGCAAAGCGGTACTTAAAAAGGTTTTTGAAAAGTTCTATAGGGAGCATACAGGAGATATACACAACGTAAAGGGGCACGGATTAGGGCTTGCTTACGTAAAAAAAATAGTAGATGATCACCAAGGTGAGGTTTATGCAGAAAGTGAAAAAGGAAAAGGAAGCACTTTTTATATTAAACTGCCTTTAATTTAAAATAATAATGGAAACAGCAGATAAGAAAATATTACTCGTAGAGGATGACCCGAATTTTGGGATTGTACTTAAAGATTATTTGGCAATGAACGATTTTGACGTTACGTTGGCAAAAAACGGAATGGAGGGCTTTGAAAAATTTAAGAAGGACAATTTTGACGTTTGTATCTTGGATGTTATGATGCCTTACAAGGATGGTTTTACCCTAGCAAAGGAGATTCGTGAAAAGAATGAAAACGTACCAATCGTTTTTCTTACAGCCAAGACCATGAAGGAGGATGTTCTCAAAGGATATAAGGCAGGCGCCGATGATTATTTGAATAAGCCTTTTGATTCGGAAGTATTGCTAATGAAACTTAAGGCAATAATTCAAAGAAAGTCTTCTAGTTCCTTAGCGGATAGTAAGCAATTTGAATTTAACATTGGTGGTTTTCAATTGAATTCCAAACTCCGTTTTTTAAAATTTAGGGAGGAAGAGGCTATTAAATTATCTCCTAAGGAAAACGAGCTGCTTAGATTATTGGCTTTGCACGAGAACGATTTAATGCCCAGGGAATTGGCATTGACCAAAATATGGAGAGATGACAATTACTTTACTTCCCGAAGTATGGACGTGTATATAGCGAAATTGCGTAAATATCTTAAAAAAGATGACAATGTGGAGATTTTAAATATCCACGGAGAAGGATTTAGGTTGGTCATCAAGGCTGAATAGTACTTAAAACATCAATATATGGAAAAGCATCAAAGGGGAATCTTTGGTGCTTTCTATTTTTGGTATTCCTGTATTATTTTATCTACAATTTCTTGGGGACTGGGTACAATGGAAATTCTCATGGCCTCGTAGGGGGCTTCAAAAGTATCCAGCTGGGAATGAAGTAGATCGGCAGGCATAAAATGGCCCTTTCTTTTTTGTAGACGATCTAGTAGCAAATCAAAAGACCCTTCCAAGGAGATCCATTCCACTTTATCCTCAATGCTATTGGCCAGTAATTTTCTATAGGATTCTTTTAAGGCGGAACAAACAATAATGGCACCGGTCTCTTGGTTGTTGATGGCCAATTGGTTTAGGGTTAATAGCCAGTCATAACGATCCTCATCGGTCAGGGGGTTCTTATTAGCCATTTTTTTAATATTGGATTCCGAGTGAAAATCGTCTCCATCAAAAAAGGTTAGATTTAATCTTTCCGCTAGCAATTGCCCTATGGTAGATTTCCCCGTTCCGGATACGCCAATTATAAAAAGTATGTTTTTTCTTCTGTTGGTCATTGCTTGTAAATTTCTTGTTCTATTGTTTTTAAAAGTTCGTTCAAGTCGTATTTATAATCCACCCAATGGATATCTTCCTTCTTTTTTAGCCATGTTAACTGCCGTTTTGCAAACCTTCTGGTGTTTTTCTTTATTTCGGCCATCGCGGTATCCAAATCGCAGTCTCCGTCAAAATAACGGAATAGTTCCCTATAACCCACGGTTTGCAATGCATTAAGGGACTGCTGTTTTTCTAAGGACCGCACCTCCTGCACCAGTCCTTGTTCCAACATCATGTCTACCCTTTGGTTTATGCGGTCGTAAACGGTCTTCCGTTCAGCGCTAATCCCTATGGTGATCGGTTTAAAATTTCGTACTGCTTTTTCCTGGTTCAGGAAAGAACTATAGGGGAGACCGGAGCCAATACACACTTCCAAAGCTCTGATCAGCCTATGTGGGTTGTTTAAATCGACTCTATCGTAATAATCACGGTCCAATATTTTAAGCTTCTCCTGAAGGCTTAAAATACCTTCGTTTGTCAAAGTTTGGTTTAATGCTTCCCTTACTTCTTTATTGATGGTAGGAAAATTATCCAGGCCGTGTTTTATGGCATCAACGTATAATCCACTACCACCTACCATTACAATTACATCGTGTTGCTTAAAGAGTAGCTCCAGCATTTGTATTGCTTCACGTTCAAAATCACCAACAGAATACTCGTCAAATATACTCTTATGTTGTATAAAATGATGGGGTACGGCTGCTAATTCATCTGCAGATGGTACGGCGGTCCCAATAGACATTTCTTTGTAAAACTGACGGGAATCGGCAGAAATGATTTCAGTGTTATAGTGTCTGGCTATTGCTATGGCCAGGGACGTCTTTCCAATGGCGGTAGGTCCAACAACGGTGATAAGATATTTTCCTTCCATTAATCTTCGCTTAATCTGTGCCCACACTGCCTACAGTAGTGGGAATCTATGCGCATAATTTCCGTGCCACAATCCGGACAGGTCTTCCCGGAACTTTTATGCTCATTTTTTCTTAACATTCCCGAGGCATATTCGGCGGAGACAATACCTGTGGGAACTGCAATTACGCCATAACCAATAATCATGATTAATGTGGCAATAAATTGCCCTAAAGGGGTTTCTGGGGAAATGTCTCCATAACCAACGGTGGTCAGGGTGACAATGGTCCAATAAACACTGTGGGGAATACTGGAGAAACCATGCGTTGGTCCTTCAACAATGTACATAACCGTTCCCAGTAAAACGGATATGATAATGATAAAGAAAACAAAAACAAATATTTTGGTTCTGCTAGCGTGTAGGGATCTGACCAAATTATTGGATTCCCCTACAAAGCGCATCAGCTTTAATATTCTAAAAACTCGAAGTAATCTCAAAATTCTAAAGGCGGTCAAGTACTGGGAGCCAATTAAGAATAGGGAAAAATATTTTGGAATGGTAGATAATAAATCAACAATACCAAAAAAACTAAAAATATACTTCTTAGGCCGATTTATGGAAATAATGCGCAAGATGTATTCGATAGAAAATAGAATGGTCACGATCCATTCAGATATGTTCAGGAACTTATGATACTTTTTATCATACAACGGGATGCTCTCCAGCATTACAATGATGACACTATAGAGAATCAAAACAAGCAAAAGGATGTCAAAAAGTTTACCTGCCGGAGTATGGGTCCCGTAGATTACTTCATGGATCTTGTGTTTCCAGCTTTTCTTGATTTTCAAAGTTTAGTGTTTTAGTTCTAGAATTTTTAAGACCTTTTTTTTTCTGAGATAGGTAGAAATAATGTGGGTGGTGTTTTCATTCCCTTCCATGGGTGTTATTATGGATTCCAAGATATGAATATTATTGATCTGGTGATTTAAATTAAAATAACCCAAGCCTTTAAAAACACCTTCTTTGATTTCAATTCCGCATCGTTCGCCAATTTCCCTTCCTTTGTCCATGATCAAGATGCTTTTTTTAGATAAACTGTACTTATCAATAGCTTGTAGCACCCTTTCATTATAGGAGTTCACCGACTCTTGATTTATGCACGCGCCATGGCAATTATCATCTTCATAATAGGAACAGTGCGTTTTTGCTTGTGAAAGTGCATTTATTTTATTGCACAACTGAAATTCCTCCCGAATGCTGTGTAAAAAATTCTCTGCCCCTTGGAGGCTGTTAAAAGTGGCTACGGCCCTTTTTTTAGGGTCAATGGTCTTTATTGTAAGTGTTATATAGCCGTTATCGTTAATAGACTGGTACAGTCCATGGGAAAACAGTCTTTTCTTATATGTGGAATTGTATTTAGGCTTGTTTTGTAGTAGTTCGGCATTTTCTTTTAATAGGGCCGCCAGTTCATTTCCTGTTTTTTCATAAGAAACTCTTTTGGTTTCTTTTTGAATTCTTCTAGCCTTAGGGCTGTTATTGGTAAAATGCTGATTGACCCTTTTTTTTATGTTGCTGCTTTTGCCCAATAAAATAATATCACCGTCTTTATTGTGCAAATAGTAGACCCCTGTTTCTGAGGGCAATTTATCTACCATATCCAACTGTCTAGGCGATAGTTCACCTTGGGTCTCATGTCTTAAAACGCTTTTGATAATGGTTTTGTTAAGATCTTTTGAAAGTAATAGTTTAAAGAGCTGTAAGGTTGCCAGGGCATCCCCATTGGCCCTATGTCGGTCACTGACAGGGATTCCCAAGGAACGCACCAATTTACCAAGACTGTAGGATTCCGCATCTGGCAGCAATTGCTTGGCAAGCTCAACGGTACATAAGGTCTTGCGTTCAAAATTAAATCCCAAACGCCTAAATTCCGTTCTCAATATCCGGTAATCGAATTGGGCATTATGGGCCACAATTACAGTATCCTCGGTAATTTCAACTATACGCTTGGCTACTTCGTAAAACTTTGGAGCTGTACGTAACATATGGTTGTTAATGCCCGTAAGATTGACTACAAATGGTTGGATTTCCTTTTCTGGGTTGACCAGACTAATAAATTGATCTACCACTTTATGCCCGTCAAACTTGTGGATAGCAATTTCAGTAACCCCCTCTTCATTATATTTTCCTCCTGTGGTTTCAATATCTAATATGACGTACATGTAGTATTTCTAATTCAAATTGGTAAACAAAGATACATATTCTGTTGTCAAAGAAATAGTGAGTTTGGTAGCTAATTTCTAGCTCCAAAAATACTGCTTCCCACTCGTATCATGGTACTCCCTTCGGCAATGGCAATCCTGTAATCCCCGCTCATACCCATAGATAGTTCCGATAGTTCGGGGAGTGCTGGTCTGGTTTTTTCAAACAAATTTTTAAGCCGTTTAAACTCCATTCTTACTTGTTGGGTGTTCTCGGTAAAAGTGGCCATTCCCATTAATCCAACTATTTTTATGTTTGGTAGTTGTTGAAGTTCGTCTGAATTGATTATTTCATTCAATTCATTCTCGTCAAAACCAAACTTGGATTCCTCTTCTGCAATGTGGATTTGCAATAGGCAAGGTATGATCCTGTTGTGTTTTTTTGCTTGCTTGTTTATTTCCTTGAGTAGTTTTAAGGTATCTACCCCATGAATCAAAGATACATATTCGGCCATATACTTTACCTTATTGCGCTGTATGTGACCAATCATATGCCAATGGATGTCCTTTGGAAGTTCTTCCCATTTTTGCGTCATTTCCTGAATCTTGTTTTCACCAAAAATTCTTTGTCCGGCCTTGTAGGCTTCCATAATATCCGCTACTGGTTTGGTTTTGGAAACAGCTACCAGTTCCACCTGTGTCGGAAGTGACTCCTTTATTTTATTTAAATTATCTTTGATTGACATTAAATTTTTATTTTTTTTCTTGACTTCAAGCTGATTGTTTTTTATAGGATTTAACGCTATGCCCGAAATATAGCCGTAGCTACAGTTGTTAAATAAACTGTTTGGATATTGTTTCGGCCTTGCGAGACTGGGAGTAATCATAAAATCCTTCACCGGACTTAAGACCCAACTTCCCAGCGGTGACCATCTTTACTAGTAAGGGGCAAGGTGCGTATTTAGGATTTTTAAATCCATCGTACATAACATTCAGTATTGACAGACAAACATCCAATCCTATAAAATCTGCCAGTTGCAAGGGGCCCATAGGGTGAGCCATCCCTAATTTCATAACCGTATCTATTTCAGCTACCCCTGCAACCTTATTGTATAAGGTCTCTATAGCTTCATTGATCATGGGCATTAATATGCGGTTGGCCACAAATCCTGGATAGTCATTTACTTCCGTCGGGGTTTTTCCAAGTTTTAGGGAAAGATCCATAATAGTTTTGGTTACCTCATTGGAGGTACTATAGCCCCTAATGATCTCCACCAATTGCATAATGGGTACGGGATTCATGAAATGCATTCCAATAACCTTGTCGGCCCTATTTGTCACCGCTGCAATCTTTGTAATGGAAATAGAGGAGGTGTTGGTGGCCAAAATTGTATTTTTTTCACATACCACCTCCAACTCTTTGAATATTTTCAACTTTAAGGCAGTATTTTCAGTTGCGGCCTCAATGACTAAATCAACTTTTTTGACCCCTTCGGCAAGTACCGTAAAGGATTGGATGTTTCCAAGGGTGATTTCCTTGTCACTTTCTGTGATAAGTTCCTTGGCCACCATTCTGTCCAGGTTTTTGTTAATGGTTGCCAAGCCTTGGTCTAGCGATGTTTGTGAAATGTCTATAAGATTGGTCCTGTAACCATTTTGGGCACATACATGGGCAATGCCATTACCCATTGTCCCGGCTCCTATGATTGCGATATTTTTCATTTGCGTGGGTTTGTCTTACATAATTACCTTTACTACTTATCTGTGTTTTCTGTTTTAAGCAAATTTATGGAACCCGCTAATTATTTTGGAAGGACTTTATGACTTCCAGGGCGACCCTTAGTGCACGGGTTCCCTGTTCTAATGTAACTACAGGGATGGTGTCATCGTTTATAGCGTCAGCAAAGGTCTCCAACTCGTCAAGGATGGCATTGTTTGAAGCTATATCAGGGTTTTCGAAATAAATTTGTTTTTTCACGCCTTCGGCATTTTGAAGGATCATGTCAAAATCCCCAGGATTTTCCGGGGCATCCTTCATTTTGACCACTTCCACTTTTTTCTCCAGAAAATCCACGGCGATATAGGCATCTCTTTGAAAAAACCTCGATTTTCGCATATTCTTTAGTGAAATTCTACTTGCTGTGAGGTTGGCAACACAGCCATTTTCAAACTCGATTCTGGCATTGGCAATATCGGGCGAGTTACTTATAACTGATACTCCGCTGGCGTTAATTTGCTTAACCTCGGATTTTACCACACTGAGTATGGCGTCGATATCATGGATCATTAAATCCAAAACTACGGGTACATCTGTACCCCTTGGGTTAAATTCAGCCAATCTGTGGGTTTCGATGAACATGGGGTTGTTAATGTTATCCTGCACAGCCATAAAAGCTGGATTGAATCTTTCCACATGGCCCACCTGTCCCTTTACCTGATATTTTTTTTCCAATAACAATAATTCATTCGCTTCTTGTAGGGTGTTTGTGATGGGTTTTTCAATGAAAACATGTTTCCCTTTTTCCATAGCCTTTTTGGCACAATCGAAATGGGAAAGGGTAGGGGTAACAATGTCTATTACGTCAACTGCATCAATAAGTTTGTTGATGTTTTCGAAAAAGGTATAGCCAAATTCTGCTTCTACTTTTTTCCCGTTTATGACATCTGGGTCGTAAAAACCAACCAAATTATATTTTTGGGACTCATTGAGTAACCTAAGGTGAATTTTTCCTAAATGCCCTGCTCCGAGGACGCCAACGTTAAGCATATTTCTTTGTTTTCTTCAAAAATAAGGATAGTTTGGAAGTTTAAGCGCTTAAAAAACAAAAGTTAAGTTTAATACGTCTTCTTTTGTGCTATAAAATAATTTCACGGATTTTGGTAAAAACTGTTCAGTGTAATGGAGCAGTGTTTGTTAGAATTTAAAATATAATAGCAAATTTTTCCAATTGCTTCATTATAAGTTTTTCATTTTTTAACTTTACGCACCAAAACCAAGCAATTGAAAGATACATTAAAACATCGTGGAATGCGCAACAAATTGGCAGACATTCTTGCGGAAAAGGGAATTGTGGATAATGCCGTCCTAAAAGCTGTCCGCGACATTCCAAGGCATTTATTTTTGGATAGTAGTTTTGAAGATCATGCCTATCAGGATAAAGCCTTTCCCATTGGAGCGGACCAGACCATATCCCAACCCTATACAGTGGCTTTCCAGTCAGAACTTTTACAGGTGAAGCCAAATCACAAAATATTGGAAATAGGAACAGGTAGTGGGTATCAAACTGCTGTTTTACTGAAACTTATGGCCAAGGTTTATACTATTGAACGTCAATTGGAACTATTTAAAAAAACGAATCTGTTTTTTGATAAAATGGGGTACAGGCCCAAAAAGGTAATTTTTGGAGATGGCTATAAAGGATTGCCAGAAGAGGCGCCTTTTGATAGTATCATAGTAACTGCAGGGGCTCCATTTGTGCCTAATCCTTTATTGGCACAACTTAAGATAGGAGGTAGGTTGGTAATACCAGTGGGTGTAGATGAGCAAATAATGACCCTGTATGTTAGGAAATCCGCCAAGGAATTTGAAAAAAAGGAATTGGGGTCTTTTAGATTTGTACCCTTATTGGAGAATAAAAATTAGAGGTACCCTTAATTATTAAAACTTTTTTTAATTCGGTCCAGGTTTTTCTTATTGTCTCGGTCTTTGATGGTTTCGCGCTTATCGTATAATTTTTTACCCCTTGCCAAGGCAATGTTTATTTTGGCCAAGCCCCTGTCATTTAGAAAGAGGTTCAGAGGGATTATAGTTAGGCCTGAATTTTTTACTTCCTTTTCTAGTTTTTTAAGCTCACCACGGTTCAACAATAGTTTTCGCTCGGCTTTTGGTTTGTGATTATAATGGGTTCCGTGGGAGTATTCGTCTACTTGCATATTAATTACAAATAATTCTCCAAGATCATTGAATTCACAGAAGCTTTCAGAGATGGAAGCCTTGCCCTCCCTAATAGATTTTATTTCTGTGCCCGATAGTACAATGCCAGCCGTATAGGTATCCAACAACTCGTAATCAAACCGAGCCCTTTTGTTTTTTATGTTTATTTTTTTCTGCATATGTTTGGCAAAAATAGAAACAATATTCCGATTGGCAATTAGGGCATAAGTTTAGATCGTCTTATTTTTTTTGAATATAAATATGTTTTTTTGTAATGTATGTGGCAACATTGCGATTAATGTGAAAAGTTAATGAATGAAAGTAATATCCCTTTTAACCCTTGTCTTACTTATTTTTTCGTGCAAGGAACAAGCGCGAACCACCCTTTCCGCCCAAAAAATAGTTGATAAGTCTATTGTGGCAAGTGGAGGGGAGCAGTATAGAACCAAGGATATATCCTATAAATTCAGGGATTATCAATATGCCTCTGAATGGAAGGACGGAGATAGAATTTTAAAACGCATTGGATTTACAGATTCCACAAAGGTAATTGATGTGAAAAGTAGCCGGGGTTTTAACCGATATATTAACGATAGTTTGGTGGCTCTAAAAGATTCCATTGCCAATTTATACGCTAATTCTGTGAACTCCGTACATTACTTTGCCCACTTGCCATACGGGTTGAACGATCCCGCAGTCAATAAGGAGTTGATGGGCGAAGTCGTTCTTAATGGTAAAGAGTATTATAGGTTACAGGTGACCTTTGAACAAGATGGTGGCGGGGATGACTATGACGATATTTATTTATACTGGTTTAATAAGGAAACTTTTAAGCCCGATTATCTGGCCTATAAATTTTACGTAGACGGTGGAGGAATCCGATTTAGAGCGGCATACAATGAGCGATACATTGGTGGAATCCGTTTTGTTGATTATGAAAACTATCATGCTTCACAAGAAGACACCACCATTTATGAGCTTGACAGTCTTTACGGGAGAGGGCAGTTAAAATTATTGTCAAAAATAGAATTGGATGATATTTCTGTAGTAGCGTCCGATTAATCCATTTTTAATCTAATGTCGGTAGCCTTTCCATTTATAATCCGCACAATAAAAAGACTACTGTTGTCATAGTCGTCCAGTTGTACAAATTTATCTTCCCCCAGCATAAAATTTGCAAATTCTGGGGTGGTGTTGCTGTGACCTACAATAAGAACGCTCTTTCCTAGGTTTTCTTTTTTAAAATCCTCTATTACTATAGCCTTCGGATCGTAATATTTTGGGGTGATTTCTTTTTTTACGGAAGTAGGTGCCGCTGTCATTGCGGTTCTTTCATAATCAGTGATATAAATGGCATCGAGGGGCACGGGATCAAAAACTTCTGCCCAGCGGATGGCACGTCCCAATCCTTCCTGATTCAGTTCCGGGTCAACATTTTCAGGGTCGCTACGATCCTTTTCAGCATGCCTTATAAAATAAAAAGTAGTTATATAATCTTCTGTATTTTCCAGAGGAGCCTTTGGTTCATCCTTACAGGCCATGACGCCGATAGACAAAGCCCAAATTAACAGCAGTTTAATATTTTTCATGTTCAATTCTATTTTTGGTAAATGATTATTCTAGTAATGTAACTAAAATTACATCAAAAAAGTATGTAGTACCCGTAGTTTTTTGTTCTTTTGTGTATGGATAAAAAGTATACAATTATTGCTGTTTTGTTTGCGTTCTTTTTTTCGCATGGCCAAGAGGTTGCACTTCCGACCGATCTTAGGCAGCATAATTTAACTGAATTCAATTCCAGTTTATTTAATCCTGTATTTTCCTTGGACAAGAACAATCCACAGTCATTTGCATGGTGGTCAAGATATCAATGGCAAACCATAGATGGGGATCCAACTTCCATTTTTCTAAATTATTCTGGAAAAATTAATGCTCAGTCATCCATTGGCGCTGGTTTTTTTCAGAACAATACCGGTGTGTACTGGAACACCGGAGGTGTCATAAATTATGCGTATGCCATCAATTTGCAGAATAATATGCAATTATCGGTGGGACTTAATGTTTTTGGCTTTAATAATGAAATTGCCGATGACCGTTATAGGCCGGATCCCGATATTTTAATACCGCAATTGGAAGTGTCCAATGCCTTTATTGTCCAATTTGCGCCAGGAGTCCGTTTTTCGATAGATGATTTTAGTGTTGGTTTTACTGCAGAAAACCTTTTTGATTATAATTTCTCAACCAATAAAAGTTATTCGGAATTAGATGAAAAGGTTTATTTGGGGATGGTGGATTATCGCTTTCCGTTAACACTTTTTAATGGGGTAGACAACGCATATCTACTTCCTATGTTATACGTAAAGTCGGTTCCCTACGGAGATACACAGGTGGGGCTAAATGCTTTATTGTCGTCCAATAAATTTTGGTTACAAGGTGGTTATAATAGTTTTTACGGTATCTCCGGCGGATTGGGAGGTAAGTTCTTTCAGCATTTCTCATTGGGTGCCTTAATAGAATATGGTCTGGATGAGGGGGTAAAAGATCAAGACCCCAGTTTTGAGATAATAGCTGCCTATACATTTGGCCGCTCTGATGATCAAAAAGTGCTGGAAGGTTTAGAGGTAGATGAGGAACAGGAGGCATTGGCAAGATTGGAGAAGGAAAATATAATGAAAGAAGAAAGCCGGAAAGTGGAGGAAGGGAAGATGAAGAAGGAGCTTACAAAAGCAGAGGCTTTGGCTGAAAAAAATGCCGGTAAAAAGCCCAAAAAACAAAGACGCCTTAGGGGTAAGAAAAAGAAGGCCTTAGAGGAAGAACTAAGGGTGGCCCGTGAATTGGCCGAAGCTAAAAAGTTAAAGGAGAAACAGGAGGCAGAAGCTTTGGAGAAGGCCTTGCTAATGAGGGAGCAACAAAGATTGGATTCCATAAAAAATATAGAACTTGCTTTGGTCAAGAAAATTCAGGAAGATCTGGATAGGATTGCGGCAAGGAAGAAAGCTGGTAAGTCTGTAACTCAGGGGCATTATGAGGAAGTAGATAAAGTAGAGGGTCAGAAAGCCGGATTTTATTTGATAGGCAATGTTTATGGTAGCAGTAGGTATCGTGACATATTCATTCAAAACCTTAAGAAAAAAGACATAGATGCCAAGTTTTTCTACTTAGAAAAAACCAAATGGGACTATGTGTATTTGGAGAGGTTTGATACCCTTAGTGAGGCGGAAGCAGCAAGAGATAATGACTTTAATGACAAGTATTCAGAAAAAACTTGGATTTTTAGAATAATAGGGCAGTAGGGGGTAAATTACTTTTTTATTTCTCGAATAATTAATTGGTCCAAGTAGGCTATAGTGTTAAGTAAGTATTTTCTATCTCCTGTGATTGTAGTCATGGACACGGCGCCTTGAATCATGGTAAAAAGTTGCTTGGAAAATTGAAGAGGTGTTACGGGCAGCTTTAGTTCGTTATTATTGAATCCATTTTCCAGAACTAGGGCAATTTTTCCCTCAATAGTTTTTATCGTTTCCCTGGTTGCGGCCAGCAATTGTACGTTGTTGTGATTGGCGTCTACCCCCACATTTAAAATTGGGCAGCCACCCAGGTCCTGGATAAAGGTGTCATAATGACGATAAAAATTGGTTAGCACAAAAAGTTTCTGAAGGGAGGTGCCGCTAGTATTTAGTTTTTCGTCTATTTCGGATAAAAGTTTTTTACTATTGTATTCAAAGGCGGCAAGAGCTAGGGAATCCTTATTTTCAAAGTTTCCGTAAATGGCCCCTTTGGTGAGTCCGGTAGCTTCCGTAAGATCGCTCATGCTGGTTCCCACATATCCAAGCTTATTAAAAATTGGCGCAACGGTTTCAATGATATAGGCGGTTGTTCTTTCAGCTTTTGTAGACATGTGCTTACAGTTTTATGCTAATATAAAAAATATTATACTGCATGGTATTTATTGTTGATAAAAAAAGGGCATCCAATCATCTTTTGGATACCCTTTTTGTGGACATGACAATTTTATTTTGCCAATTCACTTTCGTTTCTAAATACCAGTTGGTCGTCAAAGGAGTCTATTAGGATAATTCCACCAGGGTGAATTTTACCACCGAGCAATTCTTTGGAAATATTGTTCAATACTTCTTTTTGAATTACCCTTTTTATAGGCCTTGCCCCATATTGTGGGTCGTACCCTTTGTTGGCCAGATAATCTATTGCCTCTTCGGTTGCGTCTATTGTAATTTGTTGTTTGGCAACCAATTTTTTCAACTGCTCCAGTTGTAGAACCACTATCTTTTTAATGTCCACTTTGCTCAGAGGGGTAAACATGATTATGTCGTCTATACGGTTTAGGAACTCTGGTCTTATGGATTTTCGCAATAGGCCAAGTACTTCCACCCTTGCGGCCTCTGTGGCGCTATAGATGTCTTTGTTATCCTCAAACTTTTCCTGAATAATATGGCTTCCCATATTACTGGTCATTATAATAATGGTATTCTTAAAATCTGCTACACGACCTTTGTTGTCCGTTAGTCTACCTTCATCCAATACCTGTAATAGGATATTAAAGGTATCTGGATGAGCTTTTTCAATCTCATCCAATAGTACTACGGAATAGGGTCTTCTTCTCACTGCCTCGGTTAATTGACCACCTTCGTCATAGCCTATATACCCTGGAGGTGCACCTACCAATCTACTTACCGAATGTCTTTCTTGGTATTCGCTCATATCAATCCTGGTCATAGCGTTTTCGTCATCAAATAGATAGGCTGCCAGGGTTTTTGCCAATTCTGTTTTGCCTACCCCGGTAGATCCAAGGAACAGGAAGGAGCCAATAGGCCTTTTGCTGTCCTGCAATCCGGCCCTACTTCGTCGTATGGCATCGGAAACAGCCTGAATTGCTTCTTCTTGTCCAATCACTCTTTTATGGAGCACTTCTTCCAATTGCAACAGCTTTTCCCTTTCACTTTGAAGCATTTTGGTAACGGGTATACCTGTCCATTTGGCTACCACTTCGGCTATATCTTCACTGGTGACCTCTTCTTTGATAAGGGTTTCTCCAAGTTGTTGTTCTTCTAGTTCATTTTCCAGTTTTTCCAATCGTTCTTGGGCTTCCTTTATTTTACCGTACCTGATTTCGGCCACTTTTCCATAATCCCCATTACGTTCGGCTCTTTCGGCCTCCAACTTAAAGTTTTCAATATCGTTCTTAGTCTTTTGGATATCGTCCACTACGGTTTTTTCACTTTCCCATTTGGCAAAGATCTCATTACGATCCTCCTTCAAATTGGCGAGGTCCACATTCAAAGCCTTAAGTTTTGAGGTGTCGTTTTCACGTTTAATGGCTTCAATCTCTATTTCGAGCTGCATTATTTTCCTATCAAGAACATCGAGTTCTTCAGGTTTGGAATTTATTTCCATTCTTAGTTTGGAAGCGGCCTCATCCATTAGATCAATAGCTTTGTCCGGCAAAAACCTATTGGTAATATAGCGTTGCGATAATTCAACGGCTGCAATTACGGCCTCGTCCTTAATTCTGACCTTATGGTGTGCCTCGTACTTTTCTTTTATTCCCCTAAGAATGGATATTGCGCTTTCGGTATCGGGTTCATCCACTATTATTTTTTGAAACCTTCGTTCCAGGGCTTTATCCTTCTCAAAATATTTTTGATATTCGTCCAGTGTAGTGGCGCCAATGGCACGCAATTCTCCACGGGCCAGGGCAGGTTTTAGTATATTTGCAGCATCCATGGCACCCTGTCCGCCACCGGCCCCAACAAGGGTGTGGATTTCGTCAATAAAGAGGACAATATTCCCGTCCGAAGAGGTTACCTCCTTTATAACGGCTTTTAAGCGCTCCTCAAATTCCCCTTTGTATTTGGCGCCGGCAATAAGGGCGCCCATATCCAATGAAAAGATTATTTTGTCCTTAAGGTTTTCGGGTATGTCGCCCTGTACAATTCTATGGGCCAAACCTTCGGCAATAGCGGTTTTACCTACTCCCGGTTCCCCTACCAGCATTGGGTTGTTCTTTGTCCTACGGGACAAGATTTGTAGAACCCGCCTAATTTCCTCATCCCTGCCTATAACTGGGTCCAGTTTTCCGCTGTCTGCCAGTTCATTGAGGTTTCTGGCATACTTGTTAAGTGAATTATAGGTGTCCTCTGCACTTTGGGAAGTAACTTTACCGCCCTTTCTCAATTCACTTATGGCGGCCTTAAGGTCTTTTTCCGTAACTCCTTGGTCCTTTAGTATTTGGGCTATTTTGCTTTTTGATTTGAAAATAGCCAATAACAAATGTTCAATGGAAACATATTCATCTTCCATTTTTTTTGCAATAATACTGGCCTCTGTCAAAGCCTTATTGGCTTCCCTGGAAAGCATAATTTCTCCGCCAGATACTTTGGGGAAACTCTCCAGTTCCTTTTCCAAAATTTGGTTCAATAGGGAGGTGTTCACGTTTAATTTTTTGAGGATAAAAGGGAGTACATTTTCCTCAACTTCGGCAATGGCCTTAAAAATATGTTCGTTCTCTATTTGTTGGTGGCCCAGACCTTGCGCCATCTGTTGCGCATGCTGTATAGCTTCCTGTGACTTTATGGTGAAGTTATTAAAATTCATATAGTTGTTTTTTTTATGTTATTGCTTACTTTTGTAAGTTTTAAAATCAACAACCCTACCACTGTTTTTAACAGGACAAAATGTCGCTTAATATTTACGTTTGCACGACAATTAGGCAGTTTGTAAGTTTGTTAGCTTTGTTCGACTTAATACTAAAATTACGCAATGGGGATATTTAATACACTTTTTGGGAAGGAAAATAATAAAGAAAAAAAAGAAGCCAGGGTTGCGCCATGGATTCCATTAGGGTCTGTTGAGCAGCTGGAGGCAATTAAGGCCAGGTCCAAGGTTAAACCTCAGGTGATATTTAAACACTCTACGACCTGTGGAATTAGTAGAATGGTCATAAACAGGTTTAATGAAGAATATGATATACCAGAAAATAGTTTGGATCTTCATTATCTTGATCTGCAACAATATCGTTCTATTTCCAATGAAACTAGCGGTATGTTTGGGGTTGTTCATGAATCGCCCCAGTTGCTCGTAATTAAAAATGGGGAGGTAGTGGCGCATGAGTCCCATGGAGCAATTGCACAACTGGATTTAAAAAAATACATTTAGCCTTAAAGAAAACTTTCCTTAATACTAAATGTATTCTTATTGGGGCTAAATAATAAGCAAGACTTATTTCAGGTTTAATTGAAACGATGTCTGGTGACTATACCTTTCAATTTAGCTTTTAAATCTTCACCTGCATCATAAACCATTTGTTCATTGCTAGGGAAGGGAACGGCAGAAAGTTTTAATAACGGGACCATATCTTCTTCAAGGGCACTTGTGTCGCCGTTGTGTTTGGCATAAATGTGGTTAAAGATGAACTGGCTGGTCAAGGGGTAGGAATTAATTTGTTGGTGATTGTTTAGATCTAAAAAGCTCACATTTCCAACTACTTCGACGGACTTCAGTTGGGTGAATTGGTAGAAATTACATTTAACGGTTTTAAATTTATCAACTTTAATTTTATTGCCCAAGCTATCCTTCAAAACCTCTCCTTTAGAGTTTACGGCGTATTTGAAACCGTCCTTGATCTGCTTTTCCTTGGAAATCTGCTTTTCGGTAACCTGTTCCGGACTAATATTTATGTTGCGGAACGCTACCTGCATTTCATAATCATACTTAATATTTTTCAAGGCATTGGTATGATAAACAGTCCATAGGTCATTTAATCCGTAGGTATTGAAATTTAGTAGCTCTTCCTCCAATCGACTGGGTACTATTTGTTCGGAATCATTGATCATAACTACCTGAACATAATCCAAACCTTTTCTGTGGGCCTCTTCCAATTTAAGTTCGGTGTCCTGGTAATTGGGGCTTAACTGGTTTAAATAGTTGTATTGATCAAAAGCTTTTCTGAAATCTTCTTTGTAATTACCAGAGTTTAATAAGGCCGTGGCATTGTTGTACAAATAGTCGGACAATTCGCGTTTCGAATTTAGGATCTCCTCATCATAATCTTTAAAAGCAAACTTGGCATTTCTATTTTCATCATACAATTGTAATGGCAATAGAGGTTTTATACGTTCCTGAATTAATTTTAAGTTCTGATAGCTATTAAAAATCGCCTCATGGTTTGCTGGATTGTTATCCTTCTTCAAGAAGGCAATCTCTTGAAGCTCACGGTCGGTATTTTTCTTGTAGGCCTCCTCCAGCAATTGAATGTAGGGCTGGTTGGACTTCTTGGTCTTATTTTCGACAATGTTTTTTAATGCATTATTTATGGCATTGCCATAGTTACCCGTGTTTAGGGCTTCCTGTGTTTTTTTAACCCCTCCGCAAGAGATAAAAATAAACATCGTAAGTGATGCGAGTAATGATTGTTTCATAACGTTTGGTTTAAAAATATTCTGGACATAGTTCAATAGCTATGCCAAAAATAGTCCTATACTCAAACGTTAAACTCATGGGTATCGTACAAAAAAGGGATATTTTTTTGGGCTTATTTTTTCTTTTGCTGATAAACAGGCATTAATTTGGTGGTAACTTCTCCAAAACCAATACGTACATTTTCCTTTTTGCAATACCCGGTTATGGTCACTGTATCGTAATCTTCAATGAACTTTCTTGTTGATCCGTCTTCCAGTGTCAAGGGTTTTTCTCCGCGCCAAGTAAGCTCCAACATGGAGCCATATGTATCCGGAGTTGGGCCGGAAATAGTCCCGCTGCCCATCATGTCGCCACTATTTACCTTGCAGCCATTTACTGTATGATGGGCCAATTGCTGTGCCATGGTCCAATACATGTATTTAAAGTTGGATTTTGTAACCGTGGAGGCTTTGCCTTCTTTCGGCTTTATGGCAACTTCTAAATTAATATCGAACCCTTTTTTTCCAGTCTGTTGTAAATAGGGAAGGGGTGTCGGGGTTTGTTCCGGACTACTCACTCTAAATGGTTCCAGGGCATCCAAGGTGACTATCCATGGTGAGATGGATGAAGCAAAATTTTTGGCAAGGAATGGGCCTAAGGGCACGTATTCCCACTTTTGGATATCTCTGGCACTCCAATCATTAAAAAGGACCATACCAAAAATATAATTTTCGGCTTCTTCGACCGGAATAGGTTCTCCCAAAACGTTGGCATCTGTAGTTATAAATGCCATTTCCAGTTCAAAGTCCACTAATTTAGAAGGTCCAAATATGGGTTGGGCGGACCCGGTGGGCAGCGTTTGCCCCATAGGTCGTCTTATAGATGTGCCGCTTGGTACAATGGAAGAGCTTCTCCCGTGATATCCCACGGGTATGTGCAGCCAATTGGGTAAAAGTGCATTTTCTGGGTCTCTGAACATTTTACCTACATTGGTAGCGTGTTCTTTACTGGAGTAAAAATCGGTGTAATCCCCAATTTGAACAGGAAGCTGCATTTCTATTTCGTCCATGGTGAACAGAACAATGGCTCTGTGTTTTTCATTGTTCTTCAGGCTGTTGTTATTGATGTCGAAAATTTCGCTGATCCTGTTTCTTACCAAACGCCAAGTCTTTTTGCCGTCAGATATAAAATCATTTAATGTATCTTGTAAAAATATATCCTCGGTAAGGGGAATGTCCTTGAAATATCCCAATTGATGCAATGCTCCCAAATCTATCGCGTAATCACCAATTCTTGAACCAATCGTGATGATATCGTCTCTCGTCAAGAAAACTCCAAACGGAATATTCTGAATAGGAAAATCAGAATTGACGGGTACGGGTAACCATGTTTGTTTTTCTGGATGATTAGTTTTTAGCGGCATCTTGAAAATTGTTAACTTATGTTTAATAAATATCTTATCAAATATATTATTTTCTTCCAATTAACGGTCTGCAATTCGTATTTTTGCGCATTATTTAATAGAAAATTACTGTATGCAACGCGACAATCAAATTTTTGAACTAATAGAGGCGGAAAAGGAACGCCAAATAGACGGAATAGAGCTAATTGCTTCCGAGAATTTCACTAGCCCCCAAGTAATGGAGGCAGCGGGATCGGTATTAACCAATAAATATGCAGAAGGTTACCCGGGTAAACGCTATTATGGAGGTTGCGAAGTAGTTGATGAAATAGAGCAATTGGCCATAGACAGGGCCAAGCAGTTGTTTGGAGCCGCCTATGCCAATGTTCAACCTCATTCGGGATCGCAGGCTAATGCTTCTGTGTACCATGCGTGTTTGCAACCTGGTGACACTATTCTTGGATTTGACTTGTCCCATGGTGGTCATTTGACCCACGGTTCACCTGTAAATTTTTCAGGAAGATTCTACAAGCCTGTATTTTATGGGGTTGATGAGGAAACAGGGGTTCTGAACTACGATAAAATACAGGCCATAGCGACAAAAGAACAGCCTAAGCTTATCATAGCAGGGGCTTCCGCATATTCCAGGGATATGGATTTTAAAAGATTCAGGGAAATTGCCGATAGCGTAAACGCTATACTATTGGCTGATATATCCCATCCGGCCGGGCTTATTGCCAAAGGAATTTTAAACGATCCAATACCTCATTGTCATATTGTTACAACAACAACCCATAAGACATTGCGGGGACCAAGAGGAGGTCTCATTTTAATGGGAGAAGACTTTGATAACCCTTTTGGGATTAAATTAAAGAACGGTACTTTAAGAAAGATGTCCGCTCTATTGGATTTGGCGGTTTTCCCAGGAAATCAGGGAGGACCCTTGGAGCATATCATTGCAGCAAAAGCGATAGCCTTTGGAGAAGCTTTGACCGATGAATTCTTGCACTATATGCTACAGGTTAAGAAGAATGCGGCCGCTATGGCCAGTGCATTTATGGACAAAGGGTATCATATTATTTCTGGAGGTACCGATAACCACATGATGCTTATTGATCTAAGAAATAAAAATATTACAGGAAAAGATGCCGAAAATTGCTTGGTAAAAGCAGATATTACGGCTAATAAGAATATGGTGCCTTTTGATGATAAATCGCCTTTTGTTACTTCGGGCATCCGCTTTGGAACAGCAGCGATTACCACGAGAGGTTTGAAAGAGGATCAAATGAAGACTATTGTGGAATTTATTGATCAGGTAATCAATAATCCGGAAGATGAAAAAATCATTGAAGAGGTAAGGGAGAAAGTAAACGCCCTGATGCATTCCAGAGATTTGTTCAACGCCTAATAGACCTATTGTAACTATAGAATGCTGTCCAAAAGCCTAAGTAAGATTTACAGGCCTTTTGGACAGTTTTTTTTAACCTTTATTTCTATTCGCTTAAGATCTGAATATCGCCGTGAATGATTTTTTTGGTTTTTAGATCGTATATGGCTGCTTCTTCAGTTTGGTCATAATACATGCCCCAATATCCGAAATAGTCATTGATATTATTATTGTCGGAAACAATATTCTTTAATTTCGTATCGCTCTCCAAGTTATCTTCCTCAAATACTGGTATAAACATTTCAAATGGAGTCTCGTTCAGTCCTTTTGTGTAATATATATTATGGTTTATGAGCTCTGTGAAAATACGCTCCAATTGATCTACAATACTTTGATCGTATATTTTGCTGATTAGGATAGTGGTGTCGGTCAATGCTATGGTCAACTCGCTAATGTCTATGCTGATGGTGTTCAACTTTTTTAATTCCCTAAAGGCCAATAGGAACATTATTGTTTTTTCTGGGTTGGATTTTGTGGAACGTCTATTGATAGGTGTTGCTTTGTTTATGTAGAACAATGATTCATCCAGACTTAAATTACATTTAATGTCTATAATTAAATTGGCTATCTTTTCGTTTGAACCATAGTTGGTAATAATAACTTCTGCAAAAAAGTTCTTTTCCAAACTTTTTCTAAATGACTCCAGACCATGAATATGATCGGTGCTTTTTACATCAATTTTAGGATTATTAAAAAAATCGTTACCTGACTTATGCATATTGAAATTAATTTATGGACAAACTAATTTCAAAATTAGCTTAATGCTTTATCCTTAATTAAGTTAAAACCTTATAAAAAATAAGGTTTCTATCTAAACAGGGTCAATTCATCGAAAAAGTCGACGATGAACGGTAATAGGTCTTGGATTGTGGTTAAGAAAGGGGAGGTAAAGGAATTTGCGGAGGTCTATATGATCTTTTGGTTATAGGGTAGAACGGCCTTGAGAGTGTTCGGGAAATGCCTAGCGATTCATTTATAGAAACCCTCTGTTTCTGGCTTCATGGACCAAGGCAAAATCGTTTTGTTTTTCTACGCCAAAAATAACTTTAAGCTGTCTTTTTCGATTTTCTATTCCTGCCAACGAAAGATTTATAAAATCTACCATATCCTTGGTTCTCGTTCCAATGGATACATGATATAGTATTTTTTTATCATTGTCGTCCAAAAGTAAATCATTGGATACTTTCTTTCTTATCGCGACAAGTGCTTTTTGGCTGTAATATGGGGGGGAGGTAATTACACCTTTGACCATGGCTACGAGCGATTTTTCATCCACTTCCGATTTTACCATGTAGCCATCGGGGTTTACGTTTTTTAAAATACTGTTTATCCTATAGTTATCGCTAAAGGAGGACATAAAGACAATTTTGGTTTCAGGAATAACTTTTCTAGCCAATATTCCCAGGTCCTCCCCGGTATAGGGTTCTTCTAGATGGCTTTCCGTTAATTGCACATCCAGTAATAGAAGATCGTATTTAAAAGATCTGGCCGAATCTTCAATTTTTTGTTTTCCGGTATCAAAAGTATTGGCAGTTTCAACTTTGACCTGAAAATCTTCAAATTCAGAAGCCTCCAAGAGATATTTGTATCCTGTGGTGATCATTTCATGATCATCTATCGTTAAGATCCTTAAAGTTCTCATTCTATTCGAAATTAATAATCTTTTATGCAGATTGGGGCTCCATCTGCTTTTCCAGTACGTATGGTATGGTGACAATCACTTTTGTACCTTTTCCTATACTACTTTGAATGTTATAGGTGCCATTTAGCTTATCCAATCTAGAATTTATGTTCTTAAGTCCAATGCCCCTTTTGCCTTTTCTTTGGTCAAAACCTACCCCATTATCCAGCACTACAATTCTCACATTATTCTTATCGGACTCAAATAAAAGGTCCACTTTAGATGCTTTGGAATGTTTAATGCAATTTTGTAAACTCTCCTGTGCAATTCTATAAATGTTTATTTTAATATCTCCCTTAAGTTCGTCCCAATCTATTTTATTGTCATACTCAAAATGACATTTCATATTAGAGGAATCTTGAATTGTTTTTACCAATTCCTCAATGGACACAATAAAGTTATGAATTTTTTCTTCAGATGCCCTACTCAGTTCATGTGAAATTGTACGAATTTCCTCCTCTAATTGTTGTAATTTCTTAAGGAGTTTACTCCGTTTTAGAACGGAGTCGGAATCTATTTTATTGTTTAGACCGGTAAGTATTAAACGTATTCCTAACATTTGTCCTAGTATCCCATCGTGTAATTCTTCAGATATACGCTTCTTTTCCAATTGTTTGCCTTCTTCAACTTTTTTATTTTGAGCTAATAAAAGATTAAAAATTTCTTGATTGGCCTTCTGCTGGGCCTGTTCAAATCTTAATTTTTGGTTCTTACGGCGCTGATCTATGGCAATTAAGGTTAAAGCGGCAAGGATAAGTACTGCTACGGCTATGCCGATCCATAATTGCCGCTGCCTGGTCAATAGTACATTTTGTTCAATAAATTCATCCGTTTCAAAACGAATCTTAGTAAATTTGTTTCTAATAGTCCGTTCTTCCTGAATTAAACTGTCGTTTAATTTTATATATTCTTGAGTGTATTCGAATGATCTTACGGCATCCAGTTTTGCTAAAAGTTCAAGAGATTCCAAAAGTCTTCGATTGTTACTGGTCTGTTCTGAAGAGCTTTTGGCCTTAAGGGCGTAGGGTATTGCTTTGACCGTGTCATTTTTATTTAAATAATATTCAGCCAATTCGAAATAGGAAATAGCCAAACCTCTAGAATCTCCAATACTGTCCTTAATTTTAATGGCTTTTTTAAACGAGTCCAAAACTCCAACAGTATCTCCCAGCTTAGTTTTGCTATGCGCATAGTTGGAAAGTGCTTGGGCATATAATTCGGTGTCCGTGTAATATATGCTATCGACTTGGATTACTTTTTCGAAGTTTTCCAGCGCCTTTTTGTCTTCTCCTTTTTCCTGAAATACCATGCCAATATTATTATAGGCTTTATTTCGCAATCGATTGGACCTGTCCACCTTTGATTTGTCTAAATAAAATAAGGCCTTGTCGTAATATTCTAGTGCTTCTTCGTATTCATTAATAGCGTTGGTTACGGATCCCAAATTATTATAACATAAAAAAATATTATAGGGTTTGTCCAGTTTTTTGAATAATTCTAAGGCTTCTATTGTCGTGACCTCACTTCCGGTATAGTCCTTTACATTAGCTTGTATTGTAGCCATATTATACAAAAGGCGAGCTCTGGAATAGTCGTCCTTTAATAGTCCAAAAATTTTCTGGGCCTTTGAAAAATGGTAGTAAGCACTATCCTCAACCCCTTTATTTTCCAGAAAAAAGGCCAAATCCCAATGATTGTTAGCCAAACCAATGGAATCTTTATTTTTTTCAGAAAGTATAAGTGCTATTTTATTGGAACGTCTAAATTGTAAAGAATCACCCAATATGGAATAGTAGTAGGAAATCTTGGAGAAATATTTTGACTTTAGGGAATCGTTAGTTTCTTTTAAGGCCCGATCATACGCCTTTAAAAGATTAATTTTATAATTTTCCTCCGAGCTACTATTTTCTTTGGACAACCAAAAGGAAATACTGTCATTGGTTATTGCGGCCATTGCATCCTTGGTGCCACTGGTGGTTTCCTTACAACCAATTGTCATTAGTTGTAGGAAAATCACTATATAAAATAGAAATTCACAATTGATTTTTTTCTTCATAAAGGCGGAAAGATAAAAAAAAAGCCCTAAACAACTTTGCTTAGGGCTTTATATTTTGTGAATTATGTTCTACTTGAATGGCAGAAAAAATTTAGCTTTAATACGCTTATGCTATAGCGGTGCTTTTGCTATTTTGTAGTTCCGACATAGCTGGGGGAGGATCTCTTCTGTCCAATGGAACATTGTCACCATCTGTTGCAACTGCATTGTCATTGTACTGGAAATCTTTTACCGCTGGGGGGGGATCTCTTCTGTCCAATGGAACATTGTCACCATCTGTTGCAACTGCATTGTCATTGTACTGGAAATCTTTTACCGCTGGGGGAGGATCTCTTCTGTCCAATGGAACATTGTCACCATCTGTTGCAACTGCATTGTCATTGTACTGGAAATCTTTTACCGCTGGGGGAGGATCTCTTCTATCCAATGGAACATTGTCACCATCTGTTGCAATTGCATTGTCATTGTACTGGAAATCTTTTACCGCTGGGGGAGGATCTCTTCTGTCCAATGGAACATTGTCGCCATCTGTTGCAATTGCATTGTCATTGTACTGGAAATCTTTTACCGCTGGAGGAGGATCTCTTCTGTCCAATGGAACATTGTCGCCATCTGTTGCAATGGCATTGTCACTGTACTGGAAATCTTTTACCGCTGGGGGAGGATCTCTTCTGTCCAATGGAACATTGTCACCATCTGTTGCAATGGCATTGTTTAAATTTTGGGAAATGTTTTGGGTTCCCATGGCAAATAAGCCCATACTAAGCAGTACAACTGCAAGAATAGATAATAATTTCTTCATTTTTTCGAGGGTATATCGAGGGTTAATAATGTATAGCTAAACTAATACTTGTGACCCCTGAAAAAATTATGTAGGAATTATCTTTAGTAGATGTGAGTGTTCTGGTAGTGAGCGTACTGTTTTTGTGAGAATTTGGCTAATTAAGAGTAGAAATAGTGTTTTTGGCTAAGACATTCTTTAGGTTTTCAATGTTACTTTTGTAGGATTTGGAAAAAGGCAATTGTAGTTTGTCATGCTTTAAAGTGCATAGACCTTTTCCATAATTGATCCTAGAAACGAATTCGATATTAATAATATAGCTCTGATGAACCCTTACGAAATTCGCTGGCAAATTGTTCTCAAAAGTCTTTAACGTTTTAAAAGCACTTATAGTACTTCCGTCTTTCATAAAAAAATCCGTGGCATTATTATCCGCTTGTAAATACATGATTTCTTTGGTATTTATATATCGGTAATCTTTATAGGATTGCAATAGGAGTGTTTTGGGTTCTTGTTCCTTAGGTATTTTGAGTTTTAACCTTAATAAAGTTTTTCTGATGTCGAATTCGTTATAAGGCAATAACCAATAGTCAAAAAAATGACATTTTATGGCTTCAAAAGCAAATTGTTTACTTTTGGAAACTGCTATAAAAATGGGGATTTCCTTTAAATATTGGTGCATCTCCATAATCATATGAAAATACTCATGAGCCTTTTCATTTAAATGGATAAAAACAACATCTGGCAATTTCTTTAGTATACCATTTAGGCCATCTACACTGTTGGTTGCCACATCCGAACAATAAAATTCACTATATTCCTCCATATAGTGTTGTAGCTGTAAACTAGATTGGGCATCAGAGTCCAAAACGGTATAGGAATATTCCATATTTTCAGATGATTTTAATGCAAATTAGTGATACGTAGTAGCATAGGGGGGTATTTCAACCTTAGAAAAACTAGGGTTTTCATTTTATTGTCTAAATATATCTTATTTGAGAGTTTTTTCTTTCAATACTTAAGGGGTAATAGTATCTTATTTCGTAAAAAATACTTCATAGGCGCCTGCGGCTGGGTTTATTGTTCTGTCCGTACCCAAAATATCAAAAGGAACCAACCCTGCCGTAGCTAGATTGCCTGCTCCAATTGCATTTGAATTTTCTTTTATCAAAAAGATATTCCGGTTGGGGGATAAAAAAAAGGGATCCAGATTAAGTAAGATATTTTGATATTGGGAGGTATTGCTAAAATCGTACAGACTATTTTCGGAATTAGTATTGGATTTTAGCAAGCAGTTTTCAAAGTAAACACTAAACTCGGAAATATTATCCTTGGTTAAGGTTAGTTCGTTTGAGCCGTTTCCATAGATAATACAATTCTTAAAATCCGCTTTTTTTAGGGCAAATGAATTGCTGTCGCTTGGCGAGGAGTTGTCTATTTGCAAAGCTGTGCCGGAGCGAAATCCATAGTTCCAATAATTGGCAATAGTAGCATGAATAAAGCTGTAATCTCCTCCCTGGTTGCAGTATAGTGATATGTTTCCAGCACTTCCAAGAACCAGATTTTCACTTCTCAATACCGCATTTTTTGCCCAAAGGTTAATGTTATTACTATTGTATATTTTAGAATTGTTTATGGTCAATGTAGTTTCGTCAACGGTATTATCTCCCTGGACGAGAATACCCACAGTGGCGTTTTTAATAGTGAGATATTCTATTTTATTATTTACGCTGCCTTTAGAAATCCATATAGCTCCCCATTGGCCAGGTATGTCGTCATATTGGGGCTCTAGGCGGTCCCCTTCAAAAACGACTTCATTTTCGAGTAAAACACTATCCTTACTTAATTTACCGTTAATATGTATGGAAGCATTTTTATTTATCAATATTCCTGAATCTTTATGGAAATGCACTCGTGTACCCTCTTCTATGTTCAGTATTTTATTCTGTGGTACTGCAGCGTATCCATATATAACATATGGTTTGTCTTTGGTGAAGCTCAGCTGATCTGGTCCTAGTAGAAAGCCTTCGGTTTTAATTTCATCCCCAGGCTCATGATTATCAAGAATAATCGTTTCCCGTTGTCCGTTAATAGATCGTTTTGGGTATAAAAAAATAGCATCTTTCACCAGTGTGACCAATTGCACTTCCTGTAAATGATTTTCTTTATCAAATTGAATGGCATCAGTGTGTAAAAATTCTTTGGTTCCCGTATGGCCAATATCAAAAGTGGTCTCTATAAAAATGTATAGGCTGTCTTGGGCGAATAAAGGGATGTCCTTAAAAAGTTCACCTGCTTCCCCATCCACATTTAAGCGATATTTGCTGCTATCGCCATTTTTTAGCTGAATGGATGGAATGCTTATGTCTGTTGAACTGTGATTGTATACTTTTAAGGTGTAGGTACTGCTTCCAATAGTATTGAAAATGGTATCCAAAAAAACCGTATCCTTTGAAAATTCCAAGGAGCCGTTACTTTTTGTATAATCGAAGTCGACCCGACAAGAAGAAAATAGTAGGAGCAGGCTAACGGAGATAAATAATAAGAACGATTTATACACGGGCCTTATTCCAATTTTAGGTTTTGTCGATAAAAATACTTTCAATTTCCGGAGAAATACGCATCGGTTTAAAGGTCTCGGAATTTAACAAACACCATTCCGTCTTTGATTTGACCAGTAATTGATTACTTTCTTTATTATACATTTCTACAATCCTAATGCTTACAGGGCCTTTGGTCTTGTCGATAAACGTTTTCATTAAAATAACATCGTCCAATTTTGCCGCACTTTTGTAGGTAATATGATGGGTGAGAACCACCCAGACCGTAGTGTTGATCAAATCTTTAGGTGCTTTGGCGAGCCAATGTTCTTTGGCTATGTCTTGCATCCATTGTACATATCGCACATTGTTGACATGCTTAAGGTCGTCCAAATCATCCTCTACCACCTTTATTGTTTTTTCAAAAATGCCCATACCTATTTTTTTAGGATGTTTACCTCAAATAATTTATCCCAATTTTTACCGGTAACGAAGAAGGTCTTTCTTTCTTTGTGGTAGGCCACACCATTCAGGACGTCCAATGCTTGATGCTGGGTTACCTTTTCCTTTAAGCCACCAAAATTTACTACACCTTCGATTGCCCCGCTTTTAGCATCGATGATCATCATACTTTCTTTTTGATAGACATTCGCATATATTTTTCCGTCTACATACTCAAGTTCGTTGGCCTTATTGAAAATGGAGGTATTCGTAACCGTTTCAAAATACCCTTCTTCGGCTAAGGTATGTGGATTCAGGGACCATATTTTTTCCGTGCCATCACTCTTGAATATTTTACTGCCATCATTACATAAACCCCAACCTTCCTTACTTTGGTTATATTTAAAGCTGTCTATTTTCTTAAAGTCCTTAAGGTCATATATAAACCCAATACCGCTTCGCCAGGTAAGCTGATAAATTTTATCATTAAGGATGGTTATGCCTTCGCCAAAATAGGTGTTGTCCAAGTTGATCTGCTTTAGGACTTCACCAGTTCTAAAATCCACTTGCCTCAGCGAGGACTTTCCTTTCTTGCCCGTGCTTTCGTATAGTATATCCTTATGGAATTCCAACCCCTGGGTGTAGGCATTAATGTCATGGGGATATTCATTGAGGATCTCATAAGTGTAAATATCAGGGGCATGTTCCGCCAGTAATTTTATCCCTTTTGAAACTTCAGCTATCTCGCCCTCGAAACTAATTTTAGCGGTCAATGTTTTGGCGCCAAGCTCCGATTGGTCTAGTGTGATTTTATTATTGTTAAGGGTAATTTCCTGACCATTTAGCTTATAAATAATATGGTCAATTTCTTTGTTCTTTAGGTTGTTTAGGGTGATACCAACGACCTGATTTTTTTGAAATTCGGATTTGTTTCCTTCCAATTCTATTTTAAAGAGCTTTGAAGGGTTGGTGTTCCCATCACAGGCTAAAAAGAAGAGGGGGATTATAAATATTAAGTTTAGTTTAAAGGCGTTCATATTGCTATTAGGGGTATAATTTATATTGTGATATTTAGGTCAAAGTGCTTGTTAATAAAAATTATTTCGATGGAATTCAATATAGTTGTCTAAAAATCAACTTGCTATAAAGAAATGAATGTGTCTATATTTTAAGGCAAGATATTTAATAAAATTAAGACCTGAAAACGATTGCAAAAAAATTAAAAGATTGTATATTTGCATCGGCAAGTCCTACACGACCAGCTCCTGTAGAATCCCCCAGGGTGGGAACGCAGCAAGGGTATATGGTTGTAGCGGTGCGATGTAGGTAGCTTGCCATTTTTTGTGCCTTAAAGTGAGCATCCAAATCCTACCTTTGAGTGTAACATTACCCAGATATAATCTCATTGTCAACCTCAATTTCTGTTTTATTTGTTACTTTGCAGCCTTAATTTCTATTAATGGCGCAAAAGGTTGTACTAATAACAGGTGGGTCTTCGGGAATCGGTAAGTCGATCGGGATTTATCTAAAATCCCAAGGTTTTAAAGTTTATGGGACCACAAGAAATGTGGCCAACTATTCTGATTTTAAAGATTTTGATCTTCTGGAATTGGATGTCAGGAATCCAGATAGTATTGCCACTGCCATTTCCCATTTGATCAAAAAGGAGGGTAGGGTAGATGTTTTGGTAAATAATGCCGGAATTGGAATTACAGGTCCTATAGAGGAAACACCGCATTCTGAAATATTGAAAGCTTTCGACACTAACTTTAACGGTCCCCTGCACATGTGTAAAGCTGTTTTACCCTATATGAGGAGTCAGAAAAACGGTCTTATAATTAATATAACTTCAATTGCCGGTTATATGGGCTTGCCGTATAGGGGAATATACTCGGCCAGCAAAGGGGCATTGGAGTTGGTGACAGAGGCACTGAGGATGGAAATCAAAGGCTTTGGTATTCATATTACCAACTTGGCACCTGGCGATTTTGCTACCAATATAGCCTCGGGTCGTTATCATGCGCCGGTCTTGTCCGATTCGCCTTATCATAAACCTTATGGAGATACCTTAAGAATTATGGACGAACATGTGGATGGTGGGCAAGATCCTTTATTGGTGGCCCATATGGTGTTTAAAATTATAAATAGTAAAAACCCTAGAGTTCATTACCGGGTAGGGGAGTTTATGCAAAAGTTCTCCTTATTTCTTAAAAAAATATTACCGGACAAAGTATATGAGAAACTCTTGATGAACCATTATAAATTGTAATTTTGCATCACCTTATGGTAGATTTGCAAAACAGCATATCTTTCAAATTAATAATTTAAAAAAGCAATTAACATGAAGTTCTTTATTGACACCGCTAACCTAGCACAGATAAAAGAAGCCCAAGAATTAGGAGTATTGGATGGGGTAACCACTAATCCTTCCCTAATGGCCAAAGAGGGGATTACAGGAAGAAACAATATCTTAAAGCATTATGTGGATATCTGTAATATCGTAGAAGGTGATGTATCCGCAGAGGTGATTTCTACCGAATTTAAAGAAATGATCAAAGAAGGTGAAGAATTGGCAGAGCTACATGAACAAATTGTAGTTAAGGTTCCTATGATAAAGGATGGTGTTAAGGCTATAAAATATTTCACGGATAAGGGAATAAGAACCAACTGTACCTTGGTGTTCTCTTGTGGACAGGCATTGTTGGCTGCCAAAGCAGGTGCAACCTATGTGTCGCCGTTTATTGGTAGGTTGGATGATATCTCTACTGATGGATTGAACCTGATTTCTGAAATTAGGCATATTTATGACAACTACGACTTTGGAACTCAGATATTGGCAGCTTCCGTTAGGCATACCATGCACTTAATTGATTGTGCTAAGCTTGGTGCGGATGTTATGACTGGACCTTTGTCAGTTATCGAAGGTTTGTTAAAGCACCCTTTAACTGATAGTGGTTTGGCCAAGTTTTTGGAAGACTACCAAAAGGGTAACTAGGTACCTTAAAAGTATCAAATTGATACAAAGCCCCTTTTGCTTACAAGCAAAAGGGGCTTTGTTGTTTAATGTACCGATGCTGTGTCTGGAACATGAACAGAAACAGGATCAATTGTTGTGATTGGTTAAAAATTGTGATTAGGATGAATTGGGGTCAGGAACAATGGTTGTGTTTGTTTAAAAATTGTCGTTAATCTATAGTGGGGGAATTCTGTATTTCCAACGCCTTTGAACTAAAGGTTGTGGTTATGGAAATTTATTTAACAACATCGAAATAATTATTTCACTTAAAAATTACTATAAAGATCGGCAAAGGCATTCACTATAAGGCCGTCTTTGGTAATAATACCTTTGTTGAGGCCTCCAATAACCAAGACATTTTTTAAATTTTCAAAATCATCGGCGCGAAATTGTTTCTCCCTGTCCAGTTGATTGGAAGTTAGTAAAGACTGCCATCTTAACGGATCTGTATTGCAATTTATTCCAATAAAAGTATATTCCGGTTTGCTTTCGGTTAGTTGGGCAACCCGAGAAAGTATGTTCTCAAAATTAGATCTTTGGGTTCCTGACCAAAAATAGAACACCGTGTTTTTTTCTTTTTCAGCAATTTCTTGAATTGTAACCAAGTTGCCATCGGTGTTGATAACGGAAATGTTCGGCAGTTTGTTGGAAGGTTGTAGGTTGTTAACTCCTTGATAGACAGCTTCTATTTCTAAGCTATGCTGGTTGTTTCCCGAAAGCCTATTAAAATTCTCAATAAAAATTCTATTGTTGGCATCGGTATCATGGACGTTGATCAGATAATCCATAGCCACATTTCTAAAAAGATTGTCACGTAAATCCTTTTCCGTAACCAAACTATCTATCAGTTTTAGTTTGTGTTGATTGAAATGCAATCGATTTTTAATAATCTGGTAATGCTCCTTTTTACATTTGGAATAGCAACCCATATAGGATACATTATTGAAATGAGTTTTCATGAAATTATAATAATATCGATGATAGGCTAGACTTTCATTGTTGTAATCCAGATTTTTTCTATAATCATAAAAGTTTACCGGGAGCTCTGGAATGGTGTTTACGCCATTCCTTCTTCTGTTCCAAAAGGGATATTTTTCCTTGTAGATGTAGTAATTGTAATCAATACTGGCCTTAGCCATTTCCAAGGCTTTTGGCGATAGTTTCACCTCCTTCAAAAGTTCATCCAGGGACTTAACCTTAATTGCTTTAAGAGAGTCTAGTTTATGATTAAAGTCGCTGGGGGTTAATAGGGAATACGAATATATTAATGCAGGCTCGGCTTCGGTGGTTAGAAAGAAATCCAAAAGGAAATTATTTATCTCCTCTCCCTCGCCGGAAAATATCAACGATTCATCAAAATCCTCAGTATTTAATCGAATCATTAGGCTGTCTCCCCTCTCTAAATAAATGTACTGTAGTTCTGGGCTATGATCAAAATGGTACAGGCCTTCCTCCACCGAGTCCAATATTATGGTAAACCTATTCTGGTCGTCAAGTTTTGCGGAGTCTATCACTTTATCGTCCTTAAACAGAACAACATACTCGCTTGTCGGGTTTACAATTTCGCCAGCAAAAAATACGTTAGGGGATTTTTTTTCTATCGAACCGCAACCAACTAAAGCGATAAGAAAAGATAATAGTAAAGGTTTATTCATATTAGAATAGCTACTTTATTGTGAACAAATCTAATAAACTCATGAGATACAGGTTGTTAATTGTGAGTTAAAACTATTGGGTCATAGTTAAATTGCTATTTAAAGGTGTTGTAATATAGTTGCTTAAACGGGTTTATTTTCATTATTTTTGCACAAAATTTAAAATATTAAGTATGCTGTCAGTATCAAATTTATCTGTGCAATTTGGGAAAAGAATCCTTTTTGATGAAGTAAATGTTTCCTTTACACAAGGTAATTGTTATGGTGTTATTGGAGCCAATGGAGCGGGTAAGTCCACATTTTTAAGGATTTTGTCTGGACAAATAGATCCAACTTCGGGTCATGTTCATTTGGAACCGGGAAAGCGGATGTCTATTTTGGAGCAAAACCACAACGCTTATGATGAGTATACAGTTTTGGAGAGTGTGGTTATGGGCAATAAGCCCCTGTTCGAGATTAAAAAGGAGATAGATGCCCTTTATGCCGATTACAGCGATGAAAATGCAGATAGAATAGGGGAGCTGCAGGTGCGATTCGAGGAAATGAACGGTTGGAACGCAGACAGTGATGCAGCCGCTCTATTATCAAATTTAGGAATAACGGAAGAGTTTCATTATACCTTGATGGGTGACCTGGATTCTAAATTAAAGGTAAGGGTATTATTGGCCCAGGCCCTGTTTGGTAATCCGGATGTATTGATTATGGATGAGCCTACCAACGACCTAGATTATGAAACCATTAATTGGTTGGAAAATTTCTTGGCAGATTATGAGAATACCGTTATTGTGGTATCGCACGATAGGCACTTTTTAGATTCTGTCTGTACCCATATTGGAGATATAGACTTTGGTAAGATGAACCTTTACTCCGGAAATTACACTTTTTGGTACGAGAGTAGTCAATTAGCTGCCAGACAGCGGGCACAACAAAATAAAAAATCCGAGGAAAAAGCTAAAGAACTGCAAGAGTTCATTCAGCGATTCAGTGCTAACGTAGCCAAGAGCAAGCAGGCCACCTCCAGAAAGAAGATGCTGTCCAAACTAAAAATTGAGGATATAAAGCCTTCAAGTAGACGTTATCCCGCTATTATTTTTGACCGTGAGAGGGAAGCTGGCGACCAGATTTTGAATGTTGAAAAGCTTTCGGCCTCTACGGAAGAGGGAGAGATTTTGTTTCGTGATGTCAATATTAATTTGGCTAAGGGAGATAAAGTGGCAATTATTTCAAGGGATTCCAGGGCTACTTCGGCTTTTTATGAAATTATAAATGGAAAAAGAAAGGCAGACGATGGTTCTTTTCAATGGGGAGTTACTACCAATCAGTCTTATCTGCCGGCGGATAATGCATCCTTCTTTGCAGAAGACATCAATCTGGTAGATTGGTTAAGGCAATGGGCAAAAACGGAAGAAGAGAGGGAAGAGGTAAATATTAGGGGTTTTTTGGGAAAGATGCTTTTTAGCGGTGAAGAAGCTTTAAAAAAATGCACGGTTTTGTCAGGAGGGGAAAAAGTGCGTTGCATGTTGAGTAGAATGATGTTGATGAGGGCCAATGTTGTTATGTTGGATGAACCTACCAACCATTTGGATTTGGAGAGCATAACCACTTTCAACAATTCGTTGAAAAATTTTAAAGGCACAGTTCTCTTTACTACACATGATCACGAATTTGCTGAGACCGTGGCAAATAGGGTTATAGAATTGACCCCAAAAGGTAATATTGATCGATATTTATCGTTTGATGACTATATGTCCGATAAGACTATAAAAGAACAGCGCAACAAAATGTACGCTGTACCGGTGTAATTTTATTGGTGTCAATTCTTAATTTATGAAAACCTATGTGTTGATATGCGTGTTCATTGCATGTCTTGTCATGGGCTGTTCCAATGAAGGAGTAGGGGGCAAAGATAGCGAGTCTCTTACCTTAACAGCCAACTATACTGTTTTGTTGAGTAAGGACGGTATTTTGCAAACTACTTATTTAAATGCCGATTCGGAGGGTATGTCCATTAATCCGGCCACAAGTGATTTAGAGCTGGTGGATTTGCCAGAACTAACCTATAGGAACGGCTCAAAAATAGGTTTTTTGAATTCTCGAATAGACTGTAGTGCCCATATAAGCATCCACGACTTTGGAGACAATACCACGGCCAACGTCAGCGCGTTTACGGAGGCTTTGAATTGTGATTTAAGCGTTAAATCCATGGCATTCTCCGATTATAAGGTTTTTGTTGCCTATACAGCGCCATCCAGCAAAAAAAATGATAGTTATTTTATCAGGATTTTGGATGTGTCTACCCACCCTACTACTTTTAAGGATATAGAATTGCAAAAGGAGCCTAGGCAACTTTTAGAATCCGGCAATAAGATATATCTCTTGGTCAAGGATACCTATATTACTGATAAATATTCCCTGATGGTCATGGATAGTGATAACGGAGCGGTAACACATGAAATAAACTTGGGAACCGATGTCTTAAAAATAGCCAAGGATAATATCAACAATATTTTGGTAAGTTACCCAAACTTGCACAGCCTTGTGGATGGGAATAGCATGGTTGTAGCTACTACTACCAATTACGTATTGGGAAAAGAGCCAATGTTTGGATATTCCAAATCGGAATTTTTTGGGGAGCATTCATTGTATTACCCTATGGAAGCAGGTTCAAAAAGTGCCTATTCCCATGTTGCAGCGGTCTATGATTTTAAGGAAAATATTTCTGTCCTTTATATTTATGAGAATTTTCTTTCCCAAGAGGAGCGAAACTTGAAATATGAAATTGAAGACACTACTGTGGTGGCTTATGATTCCAAAAACAATTTGATCTTGATCGGCTATAAGAAAAAAGGGAATAATAGTAAAGGGGGGCTAATGAGGATAAAACCTATGCCGGATCCGAAATTTTTGGATAATGTTGATCTTGATGGTGTTCCTATGGAATTATTTCCTGATTAATATTCGTAGGGACTTGAATAAATTGTTGCTTAACTTTAGGTTTTCAGGTATTTACTGTTCCATATGGCGGGGGTAAAATTTTTGCCTAAAGCAAAGCCGTAAAATATTACTATGGAGGCTATGCATTTAAACATGAAAAAGAAAATTACCCAAGACTGAAAGCTGGAATTTTCTTTGGAGAATAAATCATTGGGGACCAATAGTGTTGAAAAATAACTAACTGCAACCACTAGGGAGGTAAGATTTAAAAGGCTCTTAAAAGGCCACATGAACAACTTTCTTAAAGGGTGTAGGTCTCGGCCCCATTTATGGATCAAATAATAATAGTTGTTACCAATGGGGGCAAATAAAATAGGGTCATCTCTGTCTTCCAATTTAAAAAGTTTTGAGGGAGCAAGAATCTTAAATCCCTTTATTTCCAATTCATGATCTTTTTCCAATTTTTTGATCTTGGTTAGTGCTTCTGAGGGAATTTCACCTTTAAAATAATGGGAATTCAGAAAACGAAGCCGATAGTCTATAGCTATCTTTTTAATATGACGAATATGATAAATTGCAGCTGTTTCAAGTAAGTCAATATTAAAGTCATTGTTCACTACAGCCTCCTTACTGTGAATGTTCAGGTCAATTCTTTGTAGTGCATCTTCGTCTTTCTTTAGTAGTAGATAAACTTCATTTAGTAGTTGATCGGCAGATGCGTCCCTTCTTTTTGCCAGTAAAAGCTTTTCCTGAATATTGGTTCTTCTCAAAAACATGTCACATCTTTTTTATAGCAATTGTCATAAAGTTAAGGAATTACAGTTTTCATTTTCAATTCCAAGCGTTAAAAAATTGAACATACGGCCAAATGATCTCATTACTTTTACGGTATCCTCAGTCCTTGTGTTTGGAAACAATTACTTCCAATTTAATTAATAACTTTTGTTAAAAGGTTAGTCCTAATGTTGTATATTGTCGACGAAATTAACCATTCATCGGGTTTTTTGTAATCCCAAGCCTTAGAACAAATGAAAAGCTTTGTGTCCTTTTGCGCTTTATTATTTTTATTCACTACCGTAAATTATGGACAGACTTCCTATAGTGGCTATAGTTTCTTAGAGAATGAGAGTTCTATAATGGAGAGTACTGCAGATTCTGGTTACCACGATATCTTATTTAAGGTGGTAAAAGCAGCTAATTTGGATAAAATTTTAAATGAGGATGGTCCTTTTACCGTTTTTGCACCTTCGGACATGGCATTTAAGAAGCTTTCCAAGGTTAATTTAAATGAATTGTTATTGCCAGAAAATAAAAAGGAACTTTTTTCCCTTCTAACGTATCACATTGTGGCCGGCAACATAACAGCTTCCAAAATTTTGAAGGCTATGTGCAACGGTAATGGCAAGGCCAGTCTCACTACGGTACAGGGAGATAAGATATACGCATCTATGGAGGGATTGGATATAGTGCTTACGGACAAGTCCGGCAATAGGGCTAGAATTACCAGTGCCGATTCCAATCAATCCAACGGGGTAATTCACGAGATAGACAGCGTTATTCTGCCCAGTGCCCTTACAGCTGAAAATTTACCGTAATTCGGCCCCTAATTCACTTTCGTAACGCTGTAGTAACTTATTCATGATTTTATCGATCTGCTTGTCGGTCAAAGTACCGTTTATATTCTGCAAGGTATAGCTCACAGCATAGGATTTTTTGCCTTCTGGTAAATTTTCCCCGTTATAAACATCAAATAAGTTTATATGGGTTAAATATTTTTGCTCGGTCTGCTGAGCGATATCATGAATTTGCTTAAAGGTTATATTTTCATTGACTAAAAGGGCATAGTCTCTTTTAACCGCAGGGTATTTAGGTATTTCCTTATAGATAATCTTATTGAGAACAATAGCCTCCAATATATAATCCCAGTCAAAATCGGCATATAAGACTTCTTCCTTAATATCGAACTCTTTTAGAATAGATTTTTTTACGACTCCAAGTGTAACAACTTCTCTTTTGTCCAAAGCTAAGGATATTCCCTCCGATAAAATATCACTGGAACTAGGTTGCGAATGAAGATCGTTAAGGCCTAGTCTGTTCAGAAGGTTTTCCACTATAGATTTAAGATAAAAGAAATCGGTTTTCTTGGGCAGTGCCACCCAGGTATCCGCCAGTCTATTTCCAGTGACAAGCATGCTTAAATGCTTTTTTTCTACTCTGTTGGTCGGGTATTGATGATAGGTTTTGCCAAATTCGAAAATTTTAAGGTTGTGCATCTGCCTATTGCTGTTGTGTGAAATTGCCTCTAAACCTGAGAACAGCATAGTTTGCCGCATTACGGATAAATCGCTGCTTAGGGGATTCAACATAGTAACCGTGTGGTCGTCTTTAATATCCGCCGATAATTTATTATAGGCAGGGGAAGAAAGGCTGTTGGCCAATATTTCATTAAATCCTTTTGAAGCTAAAAAATTACCTATGATATTTTGGATCTTATAATCTTCAAATTTGGATGTAGGGGCAATGGATGCATTCAGCTTTTCTTTGAACTCTACATTGTTGTATCCGAAAACTCGTAAAATCTCCTCGATTACATCCACCTCTCTTTGAACATCCACACGGTAAAAGGGGATGGATAGCCCGAGGCCTGATTCCGTTACATTTTTTACTTTAATGTCCAATGATGCCAGAATAGATTTTATGGTGTCCTTGGATATTTCTTGCCCTATAAGTTTATTTATTTTGTCGAAAGTTAAAAATACATGGTAATCATCTTTCTTTTTTGGATAAATATCTACAATTTCCGACGTAATATCTCCTCCTGCAATTTCGTGTATCAATAATGCTGCGCGCTTTAGACAATATTCCACGTTGTCTATGTCTATCCCTCTTTCAAACCTGAAGGAGGCATCTGTATTTATTCCATGTCTTTTGGCGGTTTTTCTTATAGAAACAGGGTTGAAAAACGCACTTTCCAAAAATATGCTACTGGTACTTTCTGTAACCCCGGAATTTTGACCACCAAGAACCCCGGCGATACAAAGTGGTTTTTCGGTATCACATATCATTAGATCTTCTTCGCTCAATATACGCTCAACGCCATCGAGGGTAACGAATTTGCTTCCCTTCGGAAGCGTTTTTACCTCTATTTTGTTACCCTTGATCTTGGCTGCATCAAAGGCGTGCAGTGGTTGGCCCAATTCGTGCAATACATAATTGGTGGCGTCTACTACATTGTTTTTAGGGGTGATACCGATAGATTTCAATCTGTTTTTTAACCAATCGGGAGAAGGTTGTACTAAAAGGTTGCTAATGGTAATACCGCAATATCTAGGAGCCAATTCGCTCTTGTCCACCTCGACATCAATTTTTAATGATCGGTTTACAATATTGAAATTGGTCACCGGAGGGGTAATCAGTTCCTTTTGAATGTCTTTTTGCTTAAATCCAGCTTTTAAATCCCTGGCAACGCCAAAGTGACTCATGGCATCAGCCCTATTCGGGGTTAGTCCTATTTCAAACACTTCATCAACTTCAATTTCAAATACATCGGAACAGGGTGTCCCCACCTTTAAAGTATCGGGCAGTATCATAATCCCGTCATGGCTTTCTCCTAGTCCAAGCTCATCTTCGGCACAGATCATACCATGGCTTTCCTCTCCGCGTATTTTTCCTTTTTTTATAACCCAACCATCTCCATCGGCGCCATACAGGGTGGTGCCTATAGTAGCTACCGCTACTTTTTGTCCAGCGTCAACATTTGGTGCTCCACAAACAATTTGCAACGGAGCTTCCCCACCTACATCTACAGTGGTCAATTTCAATTTATCGGCATTGGGATGTTTAATGCAGGTTAAAACTTCTCCTACAACAATTCCTTTTAACCCGCCTTTGACAGATTCAAAAGGGGTGACACCTTCAACTTCCAGGCCCAAGTCAGTTAATAGTTCAGCGGTCTGATTGGAGTCCCAGTCAATTTTTAAAAATTGCTTTAACCAGTTGTAAGAAATTTTCATTGAGTTTTTTTAAAGACCCCAAATATAAAACAATGCAATAAGACATTCAATACGTATTTGATTGAATGTTTTATTTTTTATTATCCAAAATTTTTCGTTACTTAACCATAGCAATTTTTCATAAACTTTATATTTATTCTCGGTACTGCTCTGAGAAATGGCCTAAAGTCGCCTATAATAGTATTCCCCTAAGTTTACTTTGGATCTATTTATTATGAGGCTAATATTCTTATTACTTATTTTATGCATTGCTTTTAACCGCTGTAAAGAAATTGAAGCTGCTGGTTTAAAAGAGGGAATCTGGTTGGCCGAATTGGAAGTAGGGGATAAGCAGCTATTGCCATTCAACTTTAGGTTTTTAAAGGAGGAAGATGGTGAATATACAATGGAGCTGTACAATGCCGATGAATTGATAACTATAGATGATATTACTCTCCTGGGCGATTCCGTGGTCATTAAAATGCCTGTTTTTGAAGGATATTTTGCTGGAAAATACAGGGCAACCGAAATAACTGGAGAATTTATTAAAGAGAACGAAGACTGGGTCCTGCCTTTTAAAGCTGTCCATGGAGTTAAGGAGCGCTTTAAGAGGGCAGGCATACCGAATACGAATATTACTGGCGATTGGGAGGTGAGGTTTAATTCGGATGTGAAGGATAGCTATATGGGGAAAGGAATTTTTAAGCAGGTAGATGACAAGGTTTCGGGAACCTTTAGGACAACAACGGGCGACTATAGGTTTTTGGAAGGTGTCCATAGCGGGGATTCTGTTAAATTTTCCACGTTTGATGGGGCACATGCCTTTTTGTTTCAGGCCAAGGCAACAGACAGTTCCATGGTGGGGGTATTTTATAATGGAAAACATGAAAAGGAAACTTTTGTGGCCAAAAGAAACAACAACTACGATTTGCCCAATGCAACCTCATTGACCTACATGAAAAAAGGGTATGACAAACTGGGCTTTGAATTTCCAGATGCCAATGGCAATTCCGTATCCTTGGATGATGCTATTTTTAAGGATAAGGTGGTGATCGTGCAAATTATGGGAACCTGGTGCCCCAATTGTTTGGATGAAACAAAGTTTCTGGTGGAATATTTAAAAGAATATTCCAATAAACAGTTGGTTGTTGTTGCGCTAGCCTTTGAGTATGCCAAAACAGAGGAGGGTGCCTTTAAGGCAATAAACAGACTTAGGGATAGGATCCAGGTTAATTACCCCATTCTGTTGGCCCAGTACGGGGGTATAGATAAAGAATTAGCGCAAAATAAATTGCCTATGCTGAATCATATCCTTTCATTCCCCACTACAATTATTATTGACAAAAATGGTGAGGTACAAAAAATATATACAGGTTTCAATGGTCCGGCAACAGGTGAAATTTTTGATAGTTTTAAGGCGGATTTTCACAGCTTTGTGACCCAGTTGATGAAAGATTAAAATGTGCACTAATTTCGCAATATGAGCCTATAATACTGCTGTGAAAGCGCTATAATAGTGATGGGGTATATTGGGCTTACAATGGCTTTATCGGGGTCCCTTTGTCTTCGGTCGACCAAATTTAAGGCCCTGGCCTTGTGCTGTTAACAGTTGGGGCTTAAAAGAGCGGACTACACTATATTAGTGGTTTAGCATGGAGGCCTTGAAGGAATTAAATGATGGTGGATTTTCCTAGTCCTATATTTTCATAATTATAATTTAGGTTCTCATCGGAATCTATAATATTACCCGCAATAAAGTCGCCCACTTGACTGGTGCCATATTTAGTTGTTGCGCTTAAATCCTGGGTAACCACATGTTTTTTCATGGATTTGTCCACGGCAATTACCACGGCCCTAGATTCTTCATACAATCCAAAATGGCTGAGCATCATGGCGGTAGATAAGATCGAGGCAACGGGATTGGCAATGTTTTTTCCTTCTGCCTGCGGGTAAGAACCGTGAAAAGGTTCAAACATGGCATGCTCGTTCCCGATAGAGGCCGAAGGCAATAATCCTTTTGATCCACAAATGGCACTAGCTTGATCGGAAAGGATATCACCAAACATATTATCGGTCAGGATAACATCAAAGTTGTTGGGACTCAACATCATTTGCATGGCTGCATTATCTACAAAAAGAAAATCCAACTTCACTTCAGGATAGCTTTCCCCAATTCTCGTTACCACTTTCCGCCATAACCGAGAAGTCTCCAAAACATTCGCTTTGTCTACCAGTGTCAATTTTTTTCGTCTGCTCTTGGCCGATTTAAATGCCATATGGGCAATTCTACTTATTTCTTTTTCCGAGTACTCACATAGGTCGGAGGCGATGGTGCCATCTTCGCTCAGTTTTTTTTTACCAAAATAGATGCCACCGGTAAGCTCGCGATAAATGACAAAGTCGGTTCCAAAAATAACGTGCTTTTTTAAAGGGGATTTATTTATCAATGTAGGGAAAATCCTTACAGGCCTTATATTGGTAAAAAGCTTTAACTCCCTTCGCAATTGAAGCAGCCCTTGTTCCGGGCGCACTCTTGCACTGGGGTTGTCATCATATTTTAAGGTACCTATAGTGCCAAAAAGAATAGAATCGGAAGCCTTGCAAAGATCAATGGTCTCCTTTGGTAGTGGAGTGCCAAATTTATCCATGGCAACAGCACCTATTGCCCCTTCGGTATAGGTAAAATGATGGTTGAAGGTTTCTTCAACAGCCTGCAGGCATTTTATGGACTGTGCCAAAACCTCTGGGCCAATTCCATCCCCCCCTAAAAGAGCAATCTTAAGATCCATTTTATGCGATACTTTTTATTTTAATGCCGCTGACCACAATGATATCATGAATGTCCTCGTCAAAAACTTCCTTTTGTTTATCTGCAAATTTCAAAAACTCTTGATAAACTACATCAAGCTGTGTCTTGGTAAGTTCGTAACCTACCTTTTTGGCCCTATAGGCTAATGCCGCCCTACCACTTCTGGCAGTAAGGACAATGGAGGACACGTTGACCCCTACATCTGCCGGATCAATAATTTCATAAGTTTCCCTATTTTTTATTACACCGTCCTGATGTATTCCCGAGCTATGGGCAAAGGCGTTGGCTCCTACAATAGCTTTATTGGGCTGTACATATACCCCCATTTTTTGGGATACCATCTGACTCGTGTCATATAATAATTTACTGTTGATATTAGTGTCCAGGTTAAGGGTAGGATGTTGTCTAAGGATCATGACCACTTCCTCAAGTGCGGTGTTTCCGGCACGTTCTCCAATACCATTAATGGTACACTCGATCTGTCTTGCCCCGTTGATTACCCCTGCTATGGAGTTGGCCGTGGCCAAACCTAGGTCGTTGTGGCAATGACAGGATAGTATGGCGTTGTGTATACCTTTTACATTTTCTTTTAGATATTTTATTTTAGCTCCGTATTCGTCCGGCAAACAATAGCCTGTAGTGTCCGGAATATTCAACACGGTGGCACCTGCCTTTATAACTGCCTCACATATCCTCGCTAAAAATTCGTTGTCCGTTCTCCCGGCATCCTCTGCGTAGAATTCCACATCCTCAACAAAGGTTTTGGCATAGCTTACAGCCTCAATGGCCCGCTCAATGATAGCTTCCTTATTAGAATTGAACTTGAACTTAATATGGGATTCAGAAGTTCCGATACCCGTGTGTATTCTAGGCCTCTTGGCATATTTTAAAGCCTCTGCGGCAACCTCAATATCTTTTTTCACGGCACGTGTTAGACCACATACCGTTGCATTTTTTACAATTTTTGAAATTTGTTGTACCGAATTAAAATCCCCAGGACTAGAAACAGGAAAACCAGCCTCTATGATATCTACCCCTAAAACATCCAATCTTTCAGCGATAATTAATTTTTGGTCAGTATCCAATTTACATCCTGGTACTTGCTCTCCATCCCTAAGTGTTGTATCAAAAATATGTACCTTTTCTTTGCTCATTATATTTACGTAATTTTATGTCGCTATACGAATATAGTGCTAGTTGATTCCCTAGTCCAAATCGCAAAATGGCATTTACAACGTTAAATAACTTTTTAGAGTATTTAAGTAACTGAATATCAATAATATAAACCTTTTTTATTACGATGACAAATGCGCATAAAGATGCATTATTCGTTCTGGTCAAATCATTATCCAAGTCAGAGAAGCGTCAATTTAAATTGTACGTAGGTCGTTTGGGAGTGAATACCGATGCAAAATTTCTTGCTCTTTTTAACTTAATGGACAAAATTAAAGTTTATGATGAAAAATTAATACTGGAAAATGGGATTGTAAAAAAAGCCCAATTGTCCAACCTCAAGGCCCATTTGTATAAGCAAATTTTGGTTAGTCTTAGGTTAAACCCAGTAAATCAAAATATTAGGGTGCAAATAAGAGAGCAATTGGATTTTGCTACCATTCTGTATCAAAAGGGTTTGTATAAACAGAGTCTAAAAATATTGGACAAGGCCAAGGCTACTGCAATTGAAAATGAGGAGAAAAACGTAGCCTACGAAATTGTTGAATTTGAGAAGGTGATCGAGACCCAGTATATTACACGCAGTATCCCGGATAGGGCAGATGAACTGGCCGTACAAGCAAAGCAACTTTCAGCACAGAACGTAATTACCAGTAAATTATCCAACCTAGCCCTGCAATTGTATGGTCAGATGTTGAAAATAGGGTATGCAAGAAGTGATGAGGATATAAAAAGGGTTCAGAAATATTTTGAAACGCACATGCCTACCTTTAATATGGAGGATCTTGGTTTTAGGGAAAAGCTTTGGTTGTACAAGGCACATCTCTGGTACAGTTTTCTGATCCAGGATTTTTTATCCTGTTATAAATATTCCAGTAAATGGGTAGATCTTTTTTATGAAAACAAGGAAATGATCTATCTGAACCCGGTATTCTTTTTAAAGGGAAACCATTATTTGTTAGAGTCCTTATTTTATGTGAAATATAGCTCCCAATTCAAGGAAACACTGGAGAAATTGGAGAAAATTGTGGAGAGTAAGGAATTTCCGGACAATGATAATATAGCGTCCTTGGCATTTCTGTATATAAATTTAAACAAACTAAACCTTCATTTTTTGGAAGGTAATTTCGAAAAGGGTCTTTATTTGGTCAAAATTGTGGAATATGGTATTAATAAGCACAAGGATAGGATAGACCAGCATCACGTTATGGTATTGTACTATAAGATCGCCTGTCTTTATTTTGGAATTGGGGATAATAAGACCTGTATCCTATATTTGAAGCGGATCATTAATAACAAGAACCTTAAAATGCGTGAGGATCTAATGTGCTTTGCCCGTGTATTGAGCCTAATTGCCCACTATGAAGCGGGAATGGACTATCACTTGGAAGTGCAGCTAAAAAGTACCTATAAGTTCTTGTTGAAAATGAACGACCTACATGCGGTACAGAAGGAAATGATTAAATTTTTGAGACGTTTAGGGGATATCTTTCCACACGAACTACCCAATGAATTTCAAAAATTATATGACGAATTAAAGAAATACGAAAACCATCCCTATGAAAAGCGTGCTTTTTTATACTTGGATATTATCTCTTGGTTGGAAAGTCATTTACAAAACAAGCCTGTAGCACAGGTTATTAAAGAGAAGGCGATGTCCATTACCCGATAATATTTATTTTTGAAAAGCAAAAGCCTTCATATAAACCATCTGCTGGAGATCAATCTGGCCATGTTATTCATAAGTACCTCCGGCGCCTTGGGGAGGTATGTGGAATTAGCGGTACCGGCTACCATAGCTAGTAGGGCCGGACTGGCATTCCTGTTTTTGCTGTTTTATTGTAAATGGAAAAAAATATCGTTCCATATAGCAAAAAAAGATCGATTCGTTCTTTTTTTAGGGGGCATATTTATAGGGATCCATTGGGTAGCATATTTTTATGCCCTGCAGCTTTCCAATGTGGCCATAGGTATGTTGTCCATGTTTACCTATCCTATTATTACGGCCCTATTGGAACCTTTGATATTAAAAACCCCGTTTCAAAGAATTCACCTTGTTTTGGGACTTTTGGTATTGGGCGGAATTTATTTGTTGGCACCGGATTTGGATAGTGGAAACCCACATATTTTTGCTGTGGGCTTAGGGGTGTTTTCGGCACTGGCCTACGCAATTAGGAATATCATATTAAAATCGCGAGCGGCACATTACAACGGGTCCATGATGATGACCTACCAAACGGGCATTGTAGGATTTATTTTGGCACCCGCATTTTTTATATATGATGTTGAGGCCATAAGTGATCAATGGCCGGCACTGTTAACATTGGCCCTATTTACTACTGCTATTGGCCACACCTTGTTCCTAAATTGTTTTAAACACTTTAGTATAACAACGGTAAGTATAATAAGCAGTGTACAACCTGTATACGGTATCTTGATCGGTATGGTGTTCCTGTCTGAAATTCCTAACTGGACTACGGTTGCGGGCGGAGTACTAATTTTAAGTTCTGTGGTTATAGAGAGTATAAGGTCCTATAAATAAGTATTATCCTAGTTATTTATACCTGTGGTAGTTGGATTATACTTTTTGAACAAAGATTCTGTAAGTTTCTCGAAATCATTGTTTTTGGCCATTCGGCGTACTTTAATGGGGTCAAAATTTCCATTAAAATAGAGGAAGGAGCCAGTTTTGCTATTGTTGTTGAATATTAGAATTTCCTTGACCAAATTTTTGCGTTCCCTTATGGAAACTACGGAACGTTTTAAATCATCATTCTTACGGAAAATTTCGATAAAGGAATTACTGGTAATGCCGTTCATTTGTTGGTTCAGGAAATGGGCTTTTGAAGGGGTAGCGACAGGAAATTGCATATATCTGAAATCTTTGGTATCTCCGATCAAGGCATTTATTTCCGGTGAAATATTGCTTAAAAGGGATATCATAAATTGGGGCACTCGAATCGCAGTAACTTGGTCGTCATTCTTATGTGCTTCGTAAAACGTATCTATGGAATTGTAAGTTCCACAGGAGACCAAAAACATCATACCCACGAAAAATAGTGTTGTCTTGCCCATAGGAATATACTTTAAAATGGACATTACAAATATGTCCTTTGTTAAAAGTAGTGAAAATTCACTTACTAAGTGCGATTTGAATGCTCCGAAGCCCGCCCGTTCCGTTAGGGCGGGCCCGCCCGAACGGAACGGGCAGGTGTGGAAATGTGATCAGTAGTTTCCTTCCCATGCTTATGGGCTTGTAAAGGGGGAGTTTACTTACAGGCGTTCCAAATACTATCTTCTGGTGGCGCGGCTATAAGTTGTAGTAATTCTTTTTTAACGGGATGAATAAAAGATAGGCTTCTGGCGTGTAAATGGATGCTTCCGTCTTTATTGCTTCGGTCCGCACCGTATTTTAGGTCCCCTTTTATGGCACATCCAATGGCGGCCAGTTGTGCCCTAATTTGGTGGTGCCTCCCTGTTTTTAAATCGATTTCCAATAAAAAATAACGATCCAGGTACTTGATCACCTTATAGTCTAAAATAGCTTTTTTACTATCGGGGACTTCCTTGATATGGCCATAGGATTTATTTTGTTTAGGATTTCGCTTCAGCCAATGGATCAAGGTATCGTTTTCCTTATCGGGCATATTGTTGACCACTGCCCAATAGGTTTTTTTGGCATCTTTTTCAGCAAACAGTTTGTTCAGCCTGGGCAAGGCTTTTGAGGTTTTCGCAAAGACCACAATTCCGGTCGTTGGTCTGTCCAATCGGTGTGCCACTCCCAAATAAACATTACCGGGTTTATTGTGCCTTGTCTTTAAATATTGCTTTACAATATCACTCAAAGGAGTGTCCCCGGTTTTATCTCCCTGAACTATATCACCAGCCCTTTTATTAACAGCTATGAGGTGATTGTCCTCGTATAATACCTGCAGGTTCTGTGGGGTCGAAATTGTTTTTGTGGACACGCGGATTCAGTTGTTTTTCTAGTTCAAATGCCATGATAGGAATAAAATGGCATACCTTACTTGGGAATAATTTTATGGCTTTGATCAGTATTGCTCCTCGTCGCTTGGAAAGTCCTTTGTTTTTACATCGTCTACATATTTAGAAATGGCATTGCCCATTTCTTCATATAGGTTAAGGTACCTACGTAAAAATCTAGGATTAAATTCTTGTGTTATTCCCAAAAGGTCGTGTATCACCAAAACCTGACCGTCAACACCATTTCCAGCCCCGATGCCAATGATAGGAATAGAGACATTTTCCGCTACCTCTTTAGCCAATTTGGCGGGAATCTTTTCCAGAACTATGGCAAAACATCCCATTTTTTCCAAAAGTTTGGCATCTTCAAGGAGTTTATGGGCTTCATCCTCTTCTTTTGCCCTGACCGTATAGGTGCCAAATTTATAAATGGATTGTGGTGTTAGGCCCAAATGTCCCATTACCGGAATCCCGGCATTTAAAATTCTTTTGACCGATTCTTTAATCTCCTGTCCTCCTTCAACCTTTACAGCATGGGCCCCACTTTCTTTCATAATCCGGATGGCAGATCGCAACGCCTCTTTGGGGTCACTTTGATAACTGCCAAAAGGTATGTCTATAACCACTAGGGCACGGTTTACGGCTCGAATTACCGAAGAGGCGTGATAGATCATTTGATCTAAGGTAATAGGCAAGGTAGTTTCATGTCCAGCCATTACATTACTGGCAGAATCACCCACTAATATTACATCTACATTGGCCGCGTCCACAATTTTGGCCATAGAATAATCATAAGCCGTTAACATGGATATTTTTTCCCCGTTTTTTTTCATATCTACGAGGGACTTCACGGTAACTCTTTTGTATTCTTTTTTAGAAGTGGACATCTATTTTGTTTTTGGTGGGATAAAAGTAATGATTTGTTCCAAAAATTATGAGCCTTACCATACTTAGTTCCAAATTTTTATTTTTTTAATGGTAGTCGGTATTGTTCATACCTTGAATAGCGGGTAGAAGGCGGTAGGAAAATATCATTGTTTCTTTCTGTGCGGCTTTTCAATTGTAGGATTCAAGGGGCTTAAAAGAAACAGTTTTCATAGCAATTGGGATGTGGCCTATCGGAAAAAATGTAGGGAGAATCGAAAATTTCAATCCTTATTTAAAATCTATAGCTTTTATTCCTCCCAGCATGAATTCTGAACAAAGAATACGGCCTTTTAGAATCCAAAATTATGGAGAAATGACCAATACACGGATTACCTATACGTGTATGGTGAATGGCGGCTTTGGGCCTGGTGGCGTAAATTGGTTTCAAGGTTTCAGTAATTCGTGTCGGCCATGCCATTTCCATTACGGAAGAAAATAGACCTAACATGAAACTTTGAAGACAGTGTTCAACGGTATTTGTTAAGGAGGCCTGGTTTTATGACCCTATAGGTTGAAGGAGCTAGGAAATGGCCTATTTTCCTTTTGGATTTAAATGAAGCGGTTCTCGCTTTAGGGGATGGAAGCTTTCTATTAGCACTTGGTTCATCCAAGTGCGGACATTTCGTCCTCGCAATGGCCAACTCCTCTAAACCAGGGTACAACGTATCTTTGTTTGGGGTAGGTTCCAAGAATTTCCATCTTACAGCTTATGGTTCAATCAGCTTATGGTATGCTGCCAAATAATAGGGTAGGAGGTAGAAGGTGCCTTCATGCTCCGCGTAGCCATTACCTTCGTTATCGTGGAGAACAAAGGCATCACGATCTAAACGTACGTGGCCCCGTTCATCTATGGGCAAGGCATAGGTGTCATTTCCCCAGCCCATATCTTCCGATTGTCCTGGGGTAGGGTCCAGTAAGATGTCTAGGCGATGGGTGTTGTCCATATCATAGCCTATTAGATCCAAGGGAATGCGTTGTAAGGTTTCCGTCATATAGCGGTTGTCCAAACTGCTCTTGTAATACCTATCAATAGAAGCCTGTGCAAATAGCGGGTTTTCTTTAAACAGTTCTTGGGGTTTAAAAAATCCCTGGTCTACTTTCTGGGTAAAAAATCCCGCCATGGCACCGTAGAGCCCATCCCAAAAGGCGTTCTTCTGTTTGCTAATATGTAACCAGGCATTCTCCAAAGCAATGCGGTACATGATGATCCTTTCAGGATTCTTTTCGTAGTTGATCAAACCATATAAACTCATTAGACTAAGGTTGTTGTCCCAGGGAACTGCATTTTCTGGAGGAAAAAATTCTTTGGCGTGCATGGCGTAGATGTCATAATTTTCTTTTTCTCGCAAGATTTCAGCAACCTCTTCATATTTGGGGTCACCGGTTACATGGGAAGCTACATTCAAAAAGGAAAGCATCATCATGGCATTTAATCCGCGTTGGTCCCAGCCCCAAATGGAATTAAAATAATCCGGGTCAAAACTGCCCCAGCGTGTAGGTTTTCCATCATAATCCACCAATTTGAAACCGTGATGTATAAGGTGGTCGGTAATATCGGCGACCACTTGCTTTACCGCCTCTTTTTCTTCCTGGGTTTCCGCTATCAAATCGTGGTAAATGCCATAATAAAAATAATGTCCGGCCAATTCGTCCGAGCTGGTATCGCATTTCCATCTATACTCTCCGTCATCACTAAGTGGGAATCGTGGAAAAATATCCTTCCAAAACGGATCTTTTGCCTGATTTCGGCGATTGTATTCCCTGTTGTACTGCTCATTAACCGGTTCATGCCAATCTACTGGAATGATTACCCGGGCCGGAAACCCAGGTTCATGGGTAATGTCCACTAACCATTTTAGGGCAAAAAAGCTTCTATTGGCTAGTTCCCTAGCCTCCGGATCTTTGGTAATGGCATATCTGAAAGCCTGGGCCGCCCCGTACATGGAGGTGTATTTTCCATCATTATCAGAAATGGCCAGGGTGCTGGTATTTATATTGAATTGTTCCGATAGGTGGTTCTGACAGATGAAACCCATTCTATTATGTCTTTCCTCAACCTGTTTCGTAAAATGTGCTGCTTTTTCAGTATAGGTCATTTCTTTGGATATAATCTGGGAAATACCATTTTTAGTTGCGATCCAGGCTGTGCCCTCGGTATCGACGGCAATGTCATTTACATAGTTATCGGGTAACCATCTGCGGTTAGACCGGTAGAAAAAGGTATTATTTTCAACCCTAAAGGCGCCATTTTTTGTACCAAACCAGACCTCTCCGTTCGGACCGGATGCTGCGGCCGTAAATTGATTGAAAGGCACCCCTTCCTTACCTGTATAAAGTTGCCAGCTACCCTTGTCCAAATGACCAATTCCTTGTTTAGAGCCGAACCAAAGTCGGTCTTTGGAATCTACCGTTAGGGCGGCCACCTCTGTTAAGGCCCAGCTATAATTTTTATCGGAGGGAAGTACCAAGCTCCACTTTTTTTTGCCAAGATTTTTATAAAGTCCATTTTCGCAACCAACATAATACGTATCGCCAGATAGCACCCAACTTAAGATTTTTCCGGAATTTCCCGGTAAACCTTTAAAACTAGGCGGGGAAACCGAAGTTACTGTTGTATTTTGGGCAGCCCACTTGGAATCCGTCCATTTGTAAGGTCCCGTGGAGGTAGTTGCCCATGGGATGTTGTTGATGATTAATATTTGATCAATGTCTCCCTGAGGAAGTCCGGATGTGGTGCTGTTAATAACTGCAACGTCCTGATTGAACTTCGTTTCCTGAGCAGCGCTGTCCAAGGAAAAATACAGAATACATGCAAATGATAATAGAATTTTCCCCATGTTGTTTTGATTAAAGTTCGATAATGAAAATTTGCAGAGATTGGATGTTGTCATTGTTGGACACCATGCGGTTATAGGCTATTTTTTGGCCATCATGCGACCAAACCAGATTTTTAGGTGGATTTTGTGAGGGTTTGGTCAAGATGGTGCTTTTGCCATCATCTATTTTCAGACCAACCAAGGAGTTCTGCCATACATAAACCAAGTGATGCTCTTTCGGATGCCAACGAATACCGCCTTGAACGTCCGAGGTATGGAAAGTGCGCTGTATAGCCTCCTCGCCCCAAGGTGAAATGGTGAATACCTGTTTAATATTATGGTCATCTTTGGCTATATAGGCAAGCATACTACCCTCGTAGGAGGAACGAACAATACCTTCACAACCTGGGTTTTTGTTATTGATAGTGTGGGTTAGTCTTCTTTGTGTGGCTCCTTTAGGGGGGGCGGGCATGGTAAATTCAGTTCCTTCCAAAGCACCGTCACCTGGAATGGTAATATCCTCTGGGATGTCTACAATATAAACTTCATCTACGGGTGTTCCATTTTTATCTGTTGTGGTGCCAATAAAGGCCCTGGCCCTTTGGGTGGTACCATCCGATTTTAGGTAACCGGAATGTCCTACCCAACTATCTCCGGCCGCTTTGCTTATTTCGTCCGAACCTGGCAATGGATCTGGAACCACTTTTACTACTAGGGCGCTGAACCAATTCCCTGAAAAATCTTCCCCGTCCTTGGATTCATGTACGGCCACATTGTGGTTGTTTTTGGAAACTCCTATGGTTCTTAGATTATGTGTTACCCCAGTGGAGTCTTCCAATTTCTTCATTATAGCATCATTGTAGGTAAAGCCTATCCATTGTCCGTCGCCGCTATATTCATGTCGGTGTGTTCCGCCTCTAAGCGCTCCTGCCGTAAACGGATAGGAGATATCCCTGGCATCCATAAAAATAGGTTCTCCGGGCTTGTCATCCTTTATAATTACTCCAGATCTACGCCATTGCTCGTAGGGTTTCTCTTCGGAGCAATTCAATAGCCCATGTATAAAGACAACCTCATTATTGGCATGGCTGTAACTTACAGCACCAACTCCCGGACCGTAGGCCTCATTTTGTTCCAGTTGATATAGGACCACTTTTTTGCCGGTTTTGAGATGTATCTTTTCTACTTTTCCATTGCCGCCAATGCCCCCTTTCTCGGTTCGTGTATCATAGACCAGCCATTCATCATCTGGAGAAAAATTATCATTGCTGTCCAGATCATGGTTATACGTTAGGTCTTGGGTTATTTGTTTTTCCATTCTATAATTATCTTGACCACAAGCACTGAATAGTATGGCAGTCACGAACAATAGGAGCATTGGTCTATTTTCAAATTTTAACGTTATAGACTTTTTTGTGAAATCCATACTACATACTTAGGTTGTTACTATTGTAAATTCTATTCTTTAGTTATTTTTTTGAGGAGCACTGATAACCCCCAAATAGCGTCCCATCCAATAGGGCAATAGCCAGATATCGCCGGCAGAAAACTCTTCAGAGCCGTCTATCGCGGAGTTTCTGTCTAATCTGAACATATTGGCATTATGGCGTTGAACCGGTCTTTCGTCCGGTGGCAGCACTTCGCTCAGGGTCTGCTCCCTAAAGTTAGGTTCCAAGAAGGTGACATCTTTTCTATGGCTGTTCATAATGTTCCAGGAAACCATATCCATGGGGTGTTCCCTTAGGTACCAGGCCGCTTCTTCCAAATCGAATTCCTGAGTTCCGGTAAGGGCGGTAATAATATTCCAAGCCCCTTCTTTTTCTGGTCGTTCAATTTCCCAATGATCAATAATAGCGTCTTTAAATTTTGTTTTTAGGGAGTCGTTGAAGGCGTATTTATAAAGGCCCCAATACCCTACAAAGTACATTTCATCATCGGAATGGTTCCAGGATTCGGACAACATCTTGCTCCAATCATCGGCATCATCCGGAGCTTTGGCTACATCCTTCATGGGCCACATCAGGTTGTCCAAATAGCCGTGATTATCCATTAGATCAAAGGCCTTTTCCTTGTATTTCTCCTTGCCGGTGAAATGATAGGCCGTTTGCAACATTCCTATAATGTTAGAGGCGTTTATTTTGCGATCGCCCACCATTTTGGGTCGGGCATTAACATATTCAGGATTCCAACGACCCCATGTGGTAGGTTTCCCATCAAAATCTACCAAATACAGATCATTTCTAACAATATGGCTCATTAGGGTGTCGATGAGTACAATGGCGCGATCTTTAAGATCGTTGTCCATGATTTCGGCCATAGCCCCATAGGCAAAAATGTGCCCAATAGCCTCATCGCTACTGGTAGTGGATTTCCAATCCCATTCTGGATCATCGCTATGTTGCCATCTGTCGGGATCATGTAATTTGTCTATATATCCACTTCGTTCAAAAGATCGGGAAGGAAAGCCCGGAACTGGATTAATGCTGAACAACCTTTCCATGGCGTCCATAGCTTCCCTACAATTCTGTAGGGCGTCCTCGGATTTGGTTACGGCATATCTGAAAACTTCGCCGGCTAGGTACATTGTAGTCCAGAGTCCGTCGTTATCGGAATCGGAAAGTCGCCCGGTGTCAAAGTTGCCGTTGTCCATATCTACCAAGGTAGCATTAAAGCCCAAGCGGATATGTCTGTCCCGTACCTGCTTTTCATAATATTGTGCTTTGTCATAAAGTGTCATTTCCTCGTAGACTATTTTTCCCAGACCGGCATCGGTTAAAATTAAAATGGAACCATCGGGGCCTTTGGAAATATGTTTTACGTTGTTGCTTGGTAACCAGCGCTTTCCATAATAATAATCAAACTTCCCATCATTATTGAGCATAAACGCACCCTTGGTGGAGCCAAACCATAATTGGCCTTCAAGTTCGGCCACACAAGTAATTTCTGTCCAGGGTAATTTGATCTTTTTGTCTCCTATTTGATTCCCGGTAGTGGCATCTATTTCAAAATACCCATCTAAGCTGGCGACTATCAATTTAGTCTTATGAAGAGCAAAGGAGGTAAAGTTGCTGCCTTCATAGACTGTTTTTAGGGTATTATCTTTTGGGTCATAGGAGGTGACGGAATTTTTTCCCAGTATCCAGAAAATATTCGTTTTTGGGTCGAATTTGATGGCTATGGCCTTATCCTTGGAGAGAGAATTTTGCCAACCCTTGTTATTTTTGGAAACATATTGAAGGCCTTGACCATCACTGACCAAAAAATCGAAATCGTTACCAGCAGCAAAAATATGTGCTTTTGGCAATCCGTGTTTCAAGAATAAGCTTCCGGCCCATGCGTTGCTCAGTACCGCCTTATCGTCCAGATATATAAATTGATCTTTAAATATGGTAATAGCCGTAATGTTCTTATCGGTAATTGGACGGTAGGTTTGGTCCTTCAAGAGTACCCCTGGATATAGGAACTGTCCGTCATGGGTGCGTAGAATTCCGTCCGAGGAGGAAACCTGAACCACCTCATTACGGTCCATAACGGCCTCCGACAACACAAGTTCATTCTCTTGTTTATAATATTTTATGCTGTAGTCCTGTAGGTAGGGAACATCTTTATATACTGCTAAGGATGTGGTAGCCGTTTCCTCTTTTGGTGATTCTGAACAGGATATGTTCATCAGGATTAAAACCCATAATAAATTTTGAAAACTTTTTGTCATATCATTAAATATCTTTGGTTGCAATGGATCAGGAGGTCTGTAAGTGAAATCGGTAAAATAAAGGTATTACAGGCCTCTACAAATAAACCTTATTTCAAGGAATTGGACTTCCTATATTTTACATGATTTGCATGATATTTTACCTTAATTATTTATTTCTGATGGATTTTGTAAATAAAGTGTTAGAATAGTTGAAATTTTGAACCAGGATTTTAGAAGCTGTAGCTTAGGCGGAAGGTTTTGAAAGCCTGTACATCAATTTGAGAATGGGTTAATGTGGAAATGTACCTATGTATTAATTTGAAAATGGGTTGATTTGAAGATTTGAAGATGTGTTAATATGAAAAAGGGTAAGATCTTAGAAATAATTCGTCATTGCGAGGAGCGATAGCGACGAAGCAATCTCTAGATAAGAACAAACAGATTGCTTCGCTTCTCTCGCAATGACGATCACAAGAGGGGAATTTGTTTGGTGCCATGATTTTAAACTGTAGCGTCAGTTCGAGTGGAATGCCGTTAGGCATTTTGTATCGAGAACAGGTTTTGCACGCCATCTACTTCTCGATACAATCCTCCTTCGTCGGATCACCCGAAGTGACGACAACACAAGCTCCTCCCTTGAGACCTATACTGAGCGGAGTCGAAGTACGAAGGGAGGTGGCTTCGATATAAGCTAAGACGTAGGGTTTTGAAAGCCTGGGTCTAGTGAAAAGAAAATATAACTTTCAGAACTGGTTTAAGTATCAGGATTTTAAACTCCCCTTTCTTCTCCCGCCATAATGCGGGGCAATTCATTCCCCTCTTCGTTCCAAGAGGGGAGCCTTTTGCTTTAGTGTTCAAAGGGAGGTCTCGACTGCGCTCGACCGGACAATTGAGGCTTTTTGAACTGTTTACTGATTACTGTAAACTAATTTCCGTCTACTTCGATTTCGACCCGGCTCAATCTCCGTAAGGATATTGAACATTGGACTTTCAACATAAGTATTTTGTATAGTTTCCAGGCTCTAAAATCTAAATCTAGCCCCTCAATACTCAATACTCATTTCTCAATACTATGAATTAACAATCACTCAAATATACGCCAACAGCCAGTCCGCCTTCCGAGGTTTCCTTGTATTTGGTGCTCATATCCTTTGCTGTTTCCCACATGGTATTTACCACCTTGTCCAACGGAACTTTAGCATTGGCAGGGTCGGAGTCCAGGGCCAATTCTGCGGCGTTAATGGCTTTTATGGCGCCCATACAATTTCTTTCTATACAAGGAATCTGTACCAGCCCCCCTATAGGGTCACAGGTAAGGCCCAGGTGATGTTCCATGGCTATTTCTGCTGCCATGAGTACTTGCTCTGGGGTACCGCCCATTAGTTCTGTCAGGGCTGCTGCCGCCATGGCAGAGGAAACACCAATTTCGGCCTGACATCCGCCCATAGCGGCGGAGATAGTAGCGCCCTTTTTAAAAATACTACCTATTTCTCCCGCCACCAGGAGGAATTGTTTTACATGCTCAAAGGTGGCCTCATGGTTTTCAATGACCATATAATACATGAGGACCGAAGGGATAACCCCTGCACTACCGTTGGTAGGAGCTGTTACTACTCTACCCAAGGAGGCATTCACCTCATTGACGCTTAAGGCAAAGCAACTTACCCATTTTAAGATAGCACGAAACTTAACCTCGGTTTCTCTAATGGTAAGTAGCCATTCCTGCGGGTTGGAATAGGGGAGATCGCCCTTTAATTTTTGATGGGTGTCGTAAGCCCTCCTCCGTACATTTAGTCCGCCGGGAAGATTACCCTCGGTATGGCAGCCAATGTACATACACTCCAACATAGTATCCCAAATATGTTGCAGGCCTTCATTTACTTCATCATCCGATTGCAGGGAGCATTCATTTTCCAGCACCAATTCGGAAATGGATTTATTTTCTTTTTTACAAGCGGCTAATAGTTCGGCCCCATTTTCTATAGGGAAGGGGAAAGTTTTAAAAGCTTCCAGTTTCTTTTTAGATCTTTTCCGCTCCTCTTTTACCACAAATCCCCCACCAATGGAATAATAGGTTTCCGTTATGACCTTGTTGTTGGACAGGGTAGCGTTAAAAGTAAGGCCATTGGCGTGGAAAGGTAAAAACTCCCTTTTAAATATAATGTCCAATTTTGGGTCAAAGGAAATTTCCAAAGAATTGTTTAAAAGTAGTTTTTTGCTTTCCTGAATACTTTGAATAATACCACTTATATTTTCGATAGGAATGGTGACCGGGTCAGCTCCTGTAAGTCCCAACATAATAGCCAGGTCTGTGGCATGACCTTTTCCGGTCAGGGAAAGGGAGCCGTATACTTCAATTTTGATATGGGTTACGGTCTCGAACACTTTTTTATCCTGTAATTCCCCGATAAAGCGTTCCCCGGCACGCCACGGTCCCAAAGTGTGGGAGCTGGACGGACCAACACCGATTTTAAGCATGTCGAATACACTAATACATTCCATTTATCAATAGGTTAAATTTCAGCGGTAAATATAAAACTATCTATTGGGAAATGGGTCAATTTGAAAATGGGTTAATTTGATAATTTGAAAATTTATTGATGTGGAAATTTATGACGGGTTAATTAGCTAATTTGATAATGGGTCCATTGGATAATTTGAAAATGGGTTTATGTGGAAATGTAACGGTGTACCAATGTTTCAATGTAACAATGTGTTGGGGTTCGTTGCGAGCCTGCCTGTCGGCAGACAGGTTGCGATACCGACGAAGCACTCTTACCAGTGGTGGAGAGATTGCCGCGCTGTGCCTGTCTAGTTGACAGACAGGCCTACCTAGGGCAGGTAGATCTGTAATGACGATTATTTACCTCAGGTCGGTTCGGCTGTTTCTCGATACAATCCTCCTTCATCAGATTATCCGCCTGATGGCGGAGCAGTCTTGAAGAGAGGGGGTTAAACTTTGAACCTTGAACACAAGTCCTTGGCCCTGCTTCTAGGCTCCAGGATCTAGAACCCAGTTGCTCAATACTCAATAGGGACTACTGATTTACTGTCAACTGTATTTTTTACTTTCATTCCCTGATCTTTAGGCTTCGTGAAGGTTCCCGCCCGTGCCCATTTATAAGAATGGAGTCTTTTGTAATACTGACCTTGGCGAAGGCAGAGGTGATTTCTGTATCTACCATTCCCTTAAAGGTGAGGTAATGTACCCCATGGCGTTCGGCGTAATCCCCGTTGTGGTTATGTCCGTTGAAATAGAATTTCACATTGGGGTATTGGTCAATAAGGGAAATAAATTGGGAGCTGTTCCATAATCTGTGCATCTTATCTTCCCCGAGCACGGGAAAATGACAATAAAATCCAACGTTTTCATTATTTCGCTGGGCCAAAATTAATTCGCTTTCTACCCATTTCAGTTGCTCCAAACTTAAGCCACCGTTCCAAGTTTTAAGGTTGGGCGGCTTGGATATAGCGAGTAGGGTAAATAAGGAGTCGGTTTGTGCCAGCTTTTCCGGGGTAATGGCACCTTGATAACTTAGGTCGTTCCCATCCAGAACAATAAATCGCCAATTTTGTTCCACAAAACTGTAATACCGTTGTTTTAGGTTCATTTTATTGGGAACCAAAGGTTTTAGGGAATCGGCAACACTAAAATCATGGTTGCCCAACACCTGGTATTTTTTGGTTTTTAAACTGTTCCAGATAGGGGCAACGGTATCAAAACTGCTAAAATCACGATCAATAAAGTCGCCCAAATGAATGGCATAATGCAAGGGTGAGCTGTTAAGGCTATCTACCGCATTTTGCAGTTTTAGGGGCGAGTTTTTATAAAATCGGGAGGGCGTAGATTCGCAATGGCAATACTGGCAGTCGGCTATGATGCCAATGGCCAGCTCTTGGTCGGAAGCAGCTTTCGGGTCTTTTGAACCGCAACTTAACAAGGTAATCAGGACTAGGGTCAATTTAATTTTCTGTAGCAGGGCCATAGGGTAGAGGGTTGGTTATTGTATTAAGGTCAAAGATACTTTTTTTTTTGCCCTTCTATAAAGTGTGCCGAACCATCCACTTCCAGGGCAAGTTGGAGTTCTTTACAATAGAAGTTCACTATATAATTGTCGATGGGTATTTGCCGACTGGACCTGACTCCCAGTTTTTTGTTTTTTAATTCGCGCCATAAGGCAATTTCCCCCATTGTCATGTTGTTGCGAAGTTTTTTCGCAAAAGGAACTAAATCTGGATTATAAGGGATAATTTTTTTCATTTCCAAGGAGGGGAGGTGTTCTTAAATATTGTTTGACTTAGGTGAAAGCACGACCCCTTGGCATATTTTTGGACAAGGGGGAATGCCCAAAAAAGGAGAAAAGCCTGTAATTTAAGGTTAATTGTAGGTGGGATTCTGACAGCTTGTCATATTTTTTGTCATGGCACAATACTTGACTTATTAGACGCGAGTACTAAAAAGAATTTTCAAAACAGTAAATATATAAACATGAGTAAAATTATTGGAATAGATTTAGGAACTACAAACTCTTGCGTTTCCGTGATGGAGGGTAACGAAGCTGTTGTAATCCCAAATGCAGAAGGTAAAAGAACTACTCCATCTGTCATTGCTTTTGTAGAAGGCGGTGAGATCAAGGTTGGAGATCCTGCCAAAAGACAGGCAGTTACGAATCCAACCAAAACCATTTATTCCATAAAACGTTTTATGGGAAATAAATTCTCCGAATCCAGCAAAGAAGCTGACAGGGTACCTTATAAGGTAGTAAAAGGAGATAATGATACACCTAGAGTGGATATAGATGGACGTTTGTATTCTCCACAGGAACTTTCGGCAATGATCCTTCAGAAAATGAAGAAAACTGCCGAGGATTATTTGGGTCAGGCGGTAAGTAGAGCGGTGATTACCGTACCTGCTTACTTTAATGATGCACAAAGACAAGCTACCAAGGAGGCCGGTGAAATTGCCGGACTTACCGTAGAGAGAATCATAAACGAGCCTACCGCAGCTTCTTTGGCCTACGGAATGGACAAAAAGGATACCGATCAGAAAATAGTAGTTTTCGATTTTGGTGGAGGAACACATGATGTTTCCATCCTGGAATTGGGTGACGGTGTTTTTGAGGTATTGTCTACAGATGGGGATACCCACTTGGGTGGTGATGATGTGGATCAAAAGATAATCGATTGGTTGGCCGATGAGTTCAACCAAGAGGAATCTATAGACCTACGTAAGGATGCCATGGCATTGCAACGTTTGAGAGAGGCTGCTGAAAAGGCGAAAATTGAATTGTCGTCTTCTGCACAGACCGAAATTAACCTTCCATACGTTACCGCTACGGCCTCAGGACCTAAGCATTTGGTACGTACATTGACCAAAGCCAAGTTTGAGCAATTGATCGACGATTTGGTTAAACGTACTATTGAGCCTTGTGCCGCTGCCTTAAAAGCTGCTGGATTATCCAAGAGCGATATTGACGAAATTATATTGGTTGGTGGATCTACTAGGATTCCTGCCGTACAAGATGCCGTTGAGAAATTCTTTGGTAAGAAACCTTCTAAAGGGGTGAACCCTGATGAGGTGGTTGCCGTAGGTGCCGCTATACAAGGTGGGGTATTGACAGGTGATGTTAAAGACGTTCTTTTATTGGACGTAACTCCTTTATCTTTAGGGATTGAGACTATGGGTAGTGTAATGACCAAGTTGATCGAGGCCAACACCACCATCCCTACCAAGAAATCGCAGGTATTCTCCACGGCAGCTGACAATCAGCCATCTGTAGAGATCCATGTATTGCAGGGAGAACGCCCAATGGCCAAGGATAACAAAACTATAGGTCGCTTCCATTTGGATGGTATACCACCAGCACAAAGAGGAACACCACAGATCGAAGTTACCTTTGATATTGATGCCAACGGTATTATTAAAGTGTCGGCTACCGATAAGGCTACCAACAAGAGTCAGGATATTAGAATTGAAGCTTCTTCCGGATTAACAGAGGAAGAGATCAAGAAAATGAAAGCAGAGGCGGAAGCCAATGCCGAGGCCGATAAAAGTGCCAAGGAAACTGCCGATAAATTGAACGAGGCCGATGGAATGATCTTCCAGACCGAGAAGCAATTATCAGAATTTGGCGAGAAATTGTCCGACGACAAGAAGAAGCCTATAGAGGAAGCTTTGGAAGAACTTAAAAAAGCCCATGAAGCCAAGGATTTGGCCTTGATCACTCCAGCTTTGGATAAGATCAACGAGGCTTGGAAAGTAGCTTCTGAAGAAATGTACAAAGCCCAGGCAGAAGGACAACAAGGTGCTCCTGCTGGTGGTGGAGATACAGCTTCTTCCAACGGAGAGGCCAAGGAAGCCGATAACGTAGAGGATGTAGATTTCGAGGAAGTGAAATAAAGACCTCTTTACTATATTATAAACCCCTATCAAGCAATTGATGGGGGTTTTGTTTTTAAAGGGGTGGGTAGGCAATAGCCAAGAAGTTAATTTGAAAATGTGGTAATTTGAAAATTTGGAAATGGAATAATGTGGAAATGGGTTAATGTGAAAATGTAACAATGTACCAATTAGGTAATGAATTAATTTGAAAATGTGGAAAGTAGAATGAAGCATTATAAATGTTCTCTATAAATTATGAGGTCTCTTCCGATAGTTGTCGTGATGCCCTTACAATGACGAAAGCAAGGGCTCCTTCCCTTGGCCTGTACTGAGCGGAGTGGAAGTATAAGGGAAGGTGGATTCTCTGCCAGTTGGCGGAGGAGACGGAAGGGATTGAAAGCCCAGGCCTTTGGAATAGGACCTTACTGAATGGAATTTTCAATTTTCAGTATTTTTCACCCTTTAGGGATGGGGCACAAACAACATGCTTAAAATCCGATTATTTTTACCCCGCCCCTAAAGGGAATCATCGGATTTTCTTGCTTAGGATTATGGAAGGAATTCGTTCATTGCGAGCTGGTTTGACAGCGAAGCAATCTCATCAGATAATAAACAGATTGCTTCGGTTCCCTCGCAATGATGAACTTTATAACTTTCAACATTACAACTCAATTCTTCACTCAGGTACTATTGGGAGGCATGGGAATTGCAAATTATCGAATATTTCTGACCGCATATCGATGATAATCGTATCTTGTAGAATTTATCTGGTCTCCCATACCCATTGGGCTTATTTTCAACCTTTAAAAATTTAAATTTAAATGAATATCTACAGGTTTGTTTTAGTTTTTTTATTGCTATTTTCTTTTAATATTAATTCCGCGCAGGAGGTAGGCCTTACCGACGAGGATTATATTGTTACCAGCTCCTGGATGGTAGGGGTAGGGTATAATTTTGTAGATGATTCCGGTGGACGGGGTAAAGGCTTATTTGATATTAAAGACAATTGGAATGCAGTGGTTTTCCCCTCTAGATTAAGTATTGGAAGGTACTTTGAAAATGGATTGGGTATTGAAGGTATAGCCACCTATAACAAAATTAAAGTAGAAAATATTATTAATGGCGGTTTAAACACTGTAGAAACCGATTATTTGGCATTTGATGCTAGACTGAGCTATGACCTGAACAAGATTATTGGAGAAACCGGTTTTTTTGATCCTTATGTAGGTGTTGGCCTCGGATATGCAGATGTAAAAGACGATTATATGGGATCCTATAACGCTGTTGTAGGTTTTAGGACCTGGTTTTCGGACCGTATTGGGTTGGATCTCAGTAGTACTGGGAAATTTGGTATGGCCGATGGCGATGGCAACCATTTACAGCATGCTGTAGGGGTAGTCTATCAGTTTGATGTGGAAAAAGGACTTTCCAAAAAAGGCATGAAAAAAGTAGTCTTGAGGAATGAGACCCAGCGTAAAACAGATTCTATTATCGCAGCAAAGAAAGCGGAAGAAGAGGCCAGACTTTTGGCAGAACGATTGGCCAAGGAGAAGGAGCAGGCCCGTTTGGCGGCTGAAGCTGCAGAAGTAGCTGACGCGAACACGAAAAAGGAGGGCGAAGACCAAAAAAGGACGGCTATTGAAAATGAATTGAAAGCATTAGGTAATGTACACTTTGATCATAATTCTTCTTATTTGACTAAAGAAGGAAAGGAACAATTGGATAAGCTTGCCGGAATTATGGAAGCTAATCCTACCCTTACCATAAAGGTTCGTGCACATGCCGATGCCAGGGGCTCGGATAACTACAATATGTGGTTGTCCAAGAGAAGGGCGAAAAGAACAATAGCCTATTTGGTGGAGGAGAATGGCATAGATGCCAGTAGGTTAACTGAAGAAAGTTTAGGAAATACACAATTGATAAATGACATTGAGGGGAGAATGGATGGTTCAGAAGATAAGCATAGTATTAACAGAAGGTCCGAATTTGAAGTAATCAGCTTTTAATGCCATTTAAGGCTTTCTGAACGACAAGTTCTTGTAAGTTTTAAACGGTAGGCGCATAAGGATATAAGAAGCTCTTTACCGTGTTAGTGAAATACAATTTAGAAACACCCGCTGTTGCTCAAAATATTTTTGAGGATAGTGGGTGTTTTATATTATAATGCTAAGGTTTGGATGGATTGGCAGTTCGAGTGCCTGCCCGTCAGTTCGAGTGCTTCTCGATACAATCCTCCTTCGTCGGATCACCTGCCCGACCGGCTGGCGGGCTCGAAGTGACGTGGCTATAGCTATTTAGTATCGAGAACCTTTATATGTTCTTCATTTTCTCATCAAACTCGAAGTGACGTAGCGATAGGCATTTTGGTTTTTTGTTTCTTCTTCATTTCGTG